>Ga0134126_10001944_pt1 | contig 26256 bp, 28 predicted proteins | sample KB31752_FD_96881 | JGI IMG/M metagenome (GOLD analysis project Ga0134126, IMG submission 96881) | Terrestrial soil microbial communities with excess Nitrogen fertilizer from Kellogg Biological Station, Michigan, USA - KB3-175-2 | ecosystem: Environmental > Terrestrial > Soil > Unclassified ... | reverse complement strand
ACATGGGCGGCTACCCGGCGGGCGATTATCAGGTGACGTGGGACGGGGCGGCGACGCTTGCCTTTTCCGGCGGCACGTTCAAAGCCACCGATGCACACTCCGGCGTCCTGACGTTGGCCCCGACCACCAACACGACCCCGGCCAATCCCGACCACTACCTGCAACTGTACGTCACCCCGACCGACGCCACGCAGCCGCTGGCCAACCTGCATATCTGGTGCCCCGGTTACGGCCCCGGCGGCCCGACGTATCGCAAGGAATTTCTGTCGATGCTCGCGCCGTTCTGCTGCATCCGAACGATGGATTTGCAGGGGATGAACAACAATGTGGATGTTCATTGGGCCGACCGCACCACCCCGACAACCTGGTGTCAGGTCAACGGGTCGCATGGGGTCGCGATCGAGTATTTGGTCGAGGAAGCCAACGAGGCCGGGAAAGACCTCTGGGTGAACGTCCCGATCAAGGCAGATGACGACTACTGCCAGCACATGGCGCAGGCGCTGCATGGAGTTGGTCGCAAGGTGCATATCGAATACGGAAACGAGGTCTGGAATTGGGGCATGCCGGTCGATCGCCAATACATTCACGCCCTCGCAAACACCGCTCCGACCAGCTACGCCTACGACGGCAATATCGTCAACGGCAAGATCGTTCCCGACACCCTGAACGCCGACGGAACGCCTCACCTGGTCACGGACCAGAACACACGGGATGCCCGCTGCTGTGCCGAACGTGCCCGGCAGGTGGCGTTGATCTTCCGTGCCGCGTTTGCCGATCGACCCAATGACCTGAAAACCATCTGGGCCGGTCAGGCCGGGTGGAACGCCTGGGCCAAGAGCGGTCTGGATTGGATTGCCGCCAAGTACGGGGATCATCCGTTCGACGAGCTGGCAATCGCGGCCTATGTCACCTGCGGAGGATACCTGCCCAGCGCCGCGACGCAGCCCACCACGACGCAGACCGATGCCCTGACCGATGTGTTCAATGCCACGAGCAAATTCATCTCCACCGACCTTTCCGGTCAGCTTGATCAGCACGCCGCCCTGTGCAAGCAGTACGGCTTGGACCTTGTGATGTATGAGGGTGGTCAATCGCTGATGCCTGTGAACAAGACCGCCTTTGCCAGCACGGACCTGCTGTATCAGGTCCAGCTCGACCCGCGCATGGGCCAGCAATACGACCAGCTTTTCGCCATGTGCCACAGCAAGGGCGTGACGCTGTTTATGAATTACTCGATGGAAGGCGCGTGGTCGAAATTTGGGTTCTGGGGATCGGCACAGACCCTGACGGACACAGCCGGGCCACGGTGGCAATGCCTGCTGCGGGAGTCGGCAAAGAGCAATTGAGGGAAGGTGACGCCGTGATTGATGAAAACGACCACGAAGCATTGTGCGAGGCCGTAGTCAGGCAAACGGAAATTGCGGGCTCTGAGTGCTTTGAAAAGAACTACGTAAAGGACGGCGACATTCTTGCATCGGTCTTTTGTTTCGTCGGCCCTCACGCATCCGAGATGACGGCAATGATTCGAGAGCAGTTAGACCATTTTGGTTTTCGGCGTGATGTTGAAGAGAAGTCGGTGAAGTCGAATTGAGCCGTCGACGGTTTGTCGACAACTGGTGACGCCATGAAATTCCACTTGCCCCGCTGGCCTTTCATCCTCCGGTCGACGCACGAGAGCATCGTGATCGGCCTAACGAGTCGCATAGAAGCCGGAGAGAACGTCGCGGAGGAACTGAATCGGAAGCTTTCCGAGATATGGGCCGACACATCTTGCACCGAGAGGAGCCTCCGAATTGCACTGGAAAACGTCACCGGCAAGCACAACGCGGCGTGGGCACGTGTGAAGGAACTCGAAGAGAAGCTGACCGTCTCCAACGACTGTATTACGGCTATGCGGGTGGCCGCGCAACGCGAACGTGCAGCACTGAAAGCGAAGCTGGCCGCGAAGGCCAAGCCGGTCAAGCGGGGGAAGAGGAAGAAGTAATGGGATCGCAGGCACCATGCAGCCTTGAGCAATATGAGCGGGACGCCCGCCGCAAGGAAGAGCTGCGCAAGCATTGGCGGGTCGTCTGCAAGGCGTTCAAGGAAAAGCCGCTGTTAGCGATCGTCGCATCGCTGGTGGTCATTGGTCGCAGGATCGCGATCCCCCTTGCCTTGCTTTTGGCCGGCTATTGCTTCGGTCGATTTGCTCGATGACCCTCTCCGCCCCCAGCATCCTCGCCGCCATCAACTCGTGAACCGCCAAGCATCTAAACTACTTCGCGTCGCCTGCATCCTGCTGGCGTGTGCCGCCGGCGTCTTCGCCGGCCATCGCCTCGTCGCGCAGGCCACGCTGCCGGCCCAGCCCGTCGTGATAACGACGGACGGGCTGATTGACGCGCGGACGTTCGGCGTCGTTGCGGACGGGCAGCATGACGATTCCCCGGCCCTGCAAGCCGCGATCGACTACGCAATCAACACCGCGACCTGTCGGGGCGTCCAACTGCCCCCCGGCATCATCCGCCTCGGCTCCCCCTTGAAAATCTGGCCCCTCACGCCGGGCGGCCAACCGAGCGTGGTCCTTTGCGGCGTCACGCACCCCGCCGGCTTTTCCGACGGCTCCCACCAGACGGTTCTGCGCCCCGACTTCGCCAACGCGCCGATCCTGTCGATCCAGACCGGGCGGGGTGTGGTCATCGAGGGGATTGTTTTTGACGGACTTTTGCGCAGGGGATGGGAGCCAAACTACACCGATGTATTCCAACTCTCGAACTTTGCGGCAAACGGCGTTCGGGACAGTCGTTACTCTCCACAGTGCGCCATCGCATTCGATCCGAGCGGCAACGGTTCCGTGCCTGGGGATGGTGGTTTTCCTGGATTCGATTATTCCTCCCGTCGAAACGGATCGTCCAACTGCATCGTCCGCGATTGCGTCATCCGTAACTGCATCGTGGGCATCCTGGCAGATCCCAACGGAGTAAACAGCAACACCAGCGAGCTTCTTTTCGAGCGGCTTGCCATCAAAGCCTGCAAAGTCGCCTACGCCTGCGGCGGCACCCAAGCCAAGGTCGTGACGTTCCGCGACCCGATCATTACCGGCGTCAATACCGCGTTCGATACCGTCAACTACGGCCCCGGCAAAGGCAGACCCCCTAAGCTCGTCACCGGCGGTTCCATCGGCATCTGTGCCGCGATCGCCGACTACGCGACCGATGGGGGCGGGACGGCGTTCGAGGGCGTGTCGGGCGAGTCGATCGGATCACTGGGCACGTTCGGAGTCGCACCCAGCGGCGCTGCGTCGGTGTCGTCCTTCTCGGGCTGCGATCTTTTATTCAACGTCAACCCGAATGGACCGACACCCGACTGGCTGACCCTCGGCCAGCAACTCGCCCTGCGCGACAGCACGCTCACGACCGACCATCAGTTGCGGGCGATCCTCAGCGGCAACCTGCGGATCGATAGCGTGCGGTGGAACCCGTACGGAACGATCTCGCCGGCGGCGATGATGTGGTGGAGTGACCCGAGCAAAGTGAGTGCGAACTAACCATGAGTTTCCCCACCTACACCGCCGTCCCGTACCACACCGCCCAGAATCCGGCGCTGCTTGCCGCCGTACTGGCAAAGGCGGTGACGCAGGCCTGCCGCATGGCGTGGATCGGGGACTCGCGCTCGACCAACCCCAACGGAAACGGGCATCACCTTCTCCCGCTGCTGGACGCCGCCTTCGCGGAGCATTTTCACAATTCGCCGGGATCGGGGCTTTTGTGGAACACCGGCGGCCCGGGAAGTGCGACGGGCTATTTTTGCGGCGGAACGGTGAACAACACCGGCGGCACCGCGATGCGCCTGACGCCGGACAAGCTGCCGCCCCAACTCTCGTTCCTAGGGGCGAACGTCTGCAAGGCGATCAACAACACCGACGCCAACATGTTCATGGCGAAGTGCTTCCCCCGGAACGAGCTCTCCTACGCGTACGGCTTGATCGGCGGCAACTATTTCCCCAACGCCGGGACCGACTCGCTGTCGGTCTATATCGACGTGACGGTGGCGACCAAGGCGTGGCACGGTGCAACCTCCGGCCAAGTCTTCTGGCAGTTCGGCTGGGCGGCGGCTGCGACGATGCTGTACGACGGAGCGCCGGTGACCAATAGCGGAACCACCGCCCTGGACATCAACAACGCGACCGGCCCCAAGACGATCACGTTCACGCTCGGGCCTTTTTCCCCGACCCCTTCCGCCGGCAAGCAATACCCGACGCTCTACCTGCTCTCATCGACGACCGATCCGGTGGACGTGCTGGGCGTGCGGTATCGTCCGGCCACGCCGACGTACGGGATGACGGTCGATACCTATTCGGCCGGCGGGTACGACTCGACGAGCTGGCTGACCAATCACAGCAACTGCGGGCCGTTCCTGGTCGCGCAGAAGTACGACGTCATCACGATCTACTACGGGGCGAACGATTCGGCCGCCGGCACCACGGCCCTGCAATTCCAGACCAATCTGCTCGCCCTGATCGCCTGGTTCAGGGCCAACGTCAGTTCGACGATCCCGATCATTCTGATCGGGGACATCTGGCGGGGGACGCTCACCTCCGGTCAACAGACCGAGCACGATCAGTACCCGGGCGTCTGTGACGCGATCGCGCAGGCCGACCCGACGGTCATTGCGATCAACGCGCGCCGTCTGACCGAGGACCGGGGCTTCAACGCGATTAATGAGCTGCCCTCCGGATCCAGTCGGGGCGCGTGGGCCGTGGGGGCAACGTACGGCCCCGGCGACATCGTGACGGTTCCGCTGGCCACCGGCGGGGCTTTTTATACGTACAAGTGCAATACCGGACATACGTCCAGCACGGCGAACATGCCGCCGGATACCAATTTCTGGGACCAAGTACAAAACCACACGGTGGACCTGATCCACGAAACGCTCTACGGCTCGCAGGCGGTCGTCGAGCCGGTGGTTGCCGAAATGTTTTCGGTCGCCGCCTCCACAACCGGCGTAATTGTGTCGGGTTTCGTCAACGGCATGACGCCGCTGCCGGCGAACGTGCAGCAGTTTCAATCTCGCGCATTAGGCGACCCGGGCGCTCCGGTGACGATGAGCACGGTGATCGGGGACGCGACGGCGGCGGCACAGGCGACACTGCAAACGACCGCCAACGCGATCAAGGCCAAGACGGACCCGCTCGGCACCAATGCCGCCGATAGCCCCAACGCGGTGACGGCACAGGGGAACGCCGCAAGTGCCGCGTCCAGTGCTGCCACGGCCGCGACACAGGCAACCGCCGCGGCAACTTCGGCGGTACTGGCCGGAAGTCAGAGCTTCAACAACACCGGACAGATCGCCGCCCTGCCCACCGCCGGCAATACCGGCACCGGTGCCAACTCCGTCACGATCACAGTCAACGACGGGACGAACCCGATTCAAAACGCCACGGTCTCGATGACGCAAGGGTCGAGCGTTTTCAGCGGCGTGACCAACAGTAGTGGGCAGATCGCGTTCAGTCTCGGTACCGCGACGTACACCGTGGCCATCGCGGCGGCCGGGTACACGTTCACGCCGGCCACGCTGGCCGTGTCGGGGGTGACGACGCATACGTACTCGATGGCGCAAGTGGTCATCACGCCGGCTGGAACGCCCGGACAGACCAATGCTTACGGGTATACCTACGACGGGTCGGGGACGATCAAGGCATACACAAAGGTCAACTTCAGGCTCTACGACGCAGCGCAAAGCACGAATGTTTATCTACGTACGTCGTTCTCGGTAACGAGCGGGTCTGATGGGCTTGTGCAGGCCACGATGCTGCAAGCAGCCAAGTATCAGTTCCAAGTCGACGGCGATTCGCGATGGAGCGATCCGTTTACCACCGGAACGAATGCCACCTATCCGCTGCCCGAGTTGCAGAGCCAATTGAACTGATGCCCTGCCGCCCGCTATCACATGCCGACCGGCTCAGGGCAAGCCGGCCCTCCCCGTCGATGACTGATCGACCATCCGCAAGGCAGCGTGGGTACACCACTGCATGGGAGAAGGCCCGCAGGCGATATCTCAAAGCCAATCCATTCTGCGTGCGGTGCGAAGCGGATAGACGCATGACGCCGGCAACGGTTGTCGACCATCGTACTCCCCACCGCGGCAACCACGAACTATTCTGGGATGAGGGCAACTGGCAGCCGCTGTGCAAGCGATGCCACGACCGCAAGACCGCGACTGAAGATAGGACTGGATCCGGTGCGACAGATCGGCAGTGATGGAACGCTGTTGATGTGAAGATGGGGTATAGGGGGTCAAATTATCTAAATGGGCCTCGTCCGGACCGTCGCCGACCAGTCACGCGATATCCTGCGAAATTAGCAAATGGGACCCGTTTCCACCTGATTAACGGTTTTTCATGCCGCGTGGACGCAAGCCAAAACCCACGATTCTAAAGATTCTGGCGGGCAATCCTGGTTGCCGCCCACTGAATTTACGCGAACCCCAGCCATCGCGCGAGCTGCCTCTGTGCCCCGACTGGCTGGACGACGAAGCCAAGCGCGAGTGGAACGGGATCGTTCCCGAGCTCCATCGCATGGGATTGTTAACTGTGGTCGACCGGGCCGCGCTGGCCGGATACTGCCAGGCATTCGCAGACCTTAGGGATGCGGTCGAAACGCTGCGGACGGACGGGAAGACGATCACGACCGCCAACGGCAATCTACTTCCCCACCCGGCGGTATCGCAGAAGAACCGGTCGATGTTAATCCTCGCCAAGTTCCTCAGCGAGTTTGGCCTGAGCCCGGCAAGTCGAGTGAAGCTGAAATCTCCCGACCAGTCTCCCCGAGACGATTTTGAAGAATTCATGCAAAGCGGTTGATGCGCTGACCAAGCGGTGGACCCTGTCCATCGCCGACGAGCACGCGGTTGCGGAGGGCTGCCGGTTCGACCTTCAGGCCGCCGAGCGGGTCCGGACGTTTTTCCGGCGCTTCCTGCGTCAGTCCAAGGGGGAATGGGCTGGCAAGCCGTTCGAATTGCTTGACTGGCAGTGGCAGGACGTGATCGCCCCGCTGTTCGGCTGGAAGCGACCGGACGGAACCCGCCGGTACCGCAAGGGGTACATCGAGATCCCCAAGAAGAACGGCAAGAGCACACTGAGTTCCGGCATCGGCGTCTATCTGCTGGCGGGCGACAACGAGCCCGGCGCCGAAGTCTATGCGGCGGCCGCGGATCGGGATCAGGCCACGATCGTTTTCAACGAGTCGGCAAACATGGTCGAGGCATCGCCCGACCTGTCCCGCCGGCTGGAGGTGGTGCGGTCGACCAAGCGGATCATCTACCCGGCCAGCCGCGGGTTCTATAAGGCCCTTTCCGCCGAGGTGGCAACGAAGGAAGGGCTGAACATCCACGGCCTGATCTTTGACGAGCTGCACGCCCAGCCCAACCGCCGCTTGTGGGACACGCTTACCTACGGCGGGGCCTCGCGTCGCCAGCCGATGTTGCTGTCGATCACCACGGCCGGTTACGACCGACATTCGATCTGCTGGGAGCAGCACGAGTACGCAGAGAAGATCTTAAACGGCACCTTCTACGACGACACATTCTTTGCCTTCATTGCCGGCGCGGACGAGACCGACGACTGGACCAAGGAAAAGACTTGGCGCAAGGCCAACCCGTCCTACGGCGTCACGGTCAAGGCCGATGCCTTCGCGTCCGATTGCCAGGAGGCGCAGAACAGCCCGGCCAAAGAGAACGCGTTCAAGCGGTATCGCCTGAACATCTGGACCGAGCAGGACATCCGCTGGCTGTCGATGCTGAAGTGGGATGCCTGCGCCGGACCGGTTGACGCGGCGGAACTGGCCGGACGGGAGTGCTATGCCGGGCTGGACCTGGCGACCACGACCGACATTGCCGCCCTGATCCTGCTTTTTCCCGAAGACGATGACGGGTATTCGATTTTGCCGTTCTTCTGGGCCCCAGAAGACAACATCCAGACCCGGGAGCGCCGCGATCGTGTTCCCTATCCGCTGTGGGCCAGGCAGGGCCTGATTGAGGCGACTCCGGGCAACGTGGTCGACTACGACCATATCCGTGCCAAGATCAACGAACTGTCGCAGGTCTACCACATCCGCGAACTGGCGGTGGACCGATGGAACGCGACGCAAATCACCACGCAGTTGATGGGAGACGGCATCGAGATGGTCCCTTACGGCCAGGGCTTCGCGTCGATGTCGGCGCCCACCAAGGAACTTGAAAAGTTGGTCCTGGGCGGCCGAATTGCTCACGGCGGACACCCGGTTCTGCGGTGGATGGCCGGAAACGTGAGCGTTGAACAGGACGCGGCCGGGAACCTCAAGCCGTCGAAGAAAAAGAGCACCGAGCGCATCGACGGCATCGTTGCGACCGTCATGGCGCTGGGGCGGGCGATGTTGCGGCCCGACTCCGGCAGCGTGTACGAGTCGCACGGCATCCAATACATCTGACGACAAACCCCATGGGGATCTTCTCCAGAATCACCTCCATCTTCCGCGCCCAATCCATGCCCTTGCCGCCCGTGGGCGACGAACAGCGGTCGCTGGAGAGCCCGACGTTTGCCGTCAACCCGTCGCAGCTCGACATGATCTGGGGCGATGGCCCCACGCGATCCGGCGTGCAGATCAACGAGCACACGGCGCTGACCGTCGTCGCCGTCTATGCCGCCCACAAGATCCTCGGCGAAACCATCGGCATGCTTCCCTGGGCGGTGTACGAGGGGGACGAAGACGACAAGGAGCGGCACCGCGACAAGGAAAGCCCCGCATATCCCTTGTTGCGGTACGCCCCCAACGAGGAGATTTCGGCGTTTACTTTCAAGGAAACGCTGATGCACCACTGTCTGGGCTGGGGCAACTGCTACGCCCGGATCCTCCGGGACAACGCCGGTCGGCCGCGGGAACTGCGGATCCTGACGCCCGACCGCACGCACCCCGAGCGAAAGGGTGGCCGGCTGCAATACCGCACCGAGTTGGGGGAGACGTACGACCCGTCGGAAATCCTGCACGTTCCCGGCCTCAGCTTCGACGGCCTGAAGGGATACAGTCCGATCGCCATGGCCCGCGAGTCGATCGGCGCGGGCAAGGCTGCGGAAATCTTCGGGGCGACGTTCTTTGGCAACGGCGCCACCGTCGCCGGCGTGCTGGAATATCCGACCAAGCTGAAGCCGGAGGCGCGGGCGAACCTGCGGGAGAGTTGGCACGCGATGCACGGCGGCAGCGGCAACGCCAATAAGACGGCGATCCTTGAGGAGGGAATCAAATACTCGCGCGTCGGTGTCCCGCCCGACGAGGCGCAGTTCATGGAGACGCGGAAGTTCTCCATCATCGACATCGCCAGGCTGTACCGAATTCCCCCGCACATGCTCGGCGACCACGAGCGCGCAACCCACAGCAACATTGAGCAGGCCAGTTTGGAATTCCTGGTCTACACGATGAGCCCGTGGCTGACGAAGTTCGAACAAGAGGCGACCCGGAAGCTATGCCAGCCCGGACAAAACTACGTCAAGTTTGACGAGCGGGCCCTGCTCCGGGCTGACCTGACCGCCCGGCAGAATTATTACGCTTCCGGGCGCCAGTGGGGCTACTTATCTGCGAATGACGTGCTGCGGATGGAGGGCGAGCAGCCGATCGGCAAACAGGGCGATGTGTACCTGTCCCCGTCCAACGAACAGAACGCCAAGGTGGTGCTCCAGCAGACGGCGCCCGCCGAGCCGACGCAGGCCGGCAAGCCCGGTTCCGGATCCGCCCCGTTCGGCGGGGCCGATCCCGCCGCCCGCCGGGCCATCGCCGTGGGGGCAATGCGGGTCGTGTTCGAAGACGCCATCGGCCGCATGCTCCGCAAAGAGTCCAACGCCCTGTCGCGGATCCGCACCAGCCCGGAGAAGGTGGAAAAGTTCTATGCCGAGCACCAGCAGCACGTCCGCGAGGCCCTGTCGCCGGCGATCCGCTCGCTGGGCCTGATGCTTGGCGTCGAGCACGACGAAGCGCACCCCGCAGTTGAGCGGCTGGCAGCGGAGCGACACGCCGACTGTCCCGAGTTGCCGGTGCTGGCGGCGGCCAAGGCCGGCGAGTTGATCAAGCACTTGTGCGAAGTCCAATCGTGATTCATTACACCTGTCCCGCGTGCCACGCCCGGCTGATTGAGGCCGTCAACGACGACGGCCGGACGGTCAGGGTCTGCCCCAAGTGCAGAGCCCGGATCGATCAGCCCGAGCAGCGGGAAACTACCGAGGCCCCCATGGAGATCACCGAAACCCGTAACGCAATTGCCCCCGAGGTCGAGCGCCGAACCTACGCCGTGACCGACATTCGTATCGAGAAAGGCGCCGACGGGAAGCCCCATGTTCTCGGGCATGCCGCCGTCTTCAATTCACGATCGTTGCCGCTGAAGACGAAGGGAGGCAAGAAGTTCGTCGAACAGATTTCCCCCGGTGCCTTCAAAAGGGCGCTGGCGAGCGGCAGGGACATTGTGATGTTCTACAACCACGACCAAAGCCGCGTATTCGCCCGAACTTCAACCGGCACCCTGGATCTTGGCGAAGACGAGAAGGGATTGAAATTTGATGCCGGGCTTGCGAACACGACCCATGCCAATGACATGGCGGAGGACATCAGGCACGGCAACATTAAGGGCGTGTCGTTTGGGTTCAGCGATCCAGAAGACGAATGGAGCAAGGACGGCGATATGCCCGTCCGCACGCTCAAGGACATTCCCCTCGGCGAAGTCAGCCCAACCCCCTTCCCGGCTTATCCGGCGACGGACATCTCGGTTCGGAGCATTGACCAAGCCATTGAGCGGGTCGAGGCGGGCGAAACCGACGTGCGCGGCAACATGCCCGGCTACTCCATGCCGCAGGCAGCCTGTCGGAACGCAATGATGGCCTGCCGGTCGGCTTGGGAATCGATCCACTCGGCGCACGAGGCGCTGCACGGGATGGACTCAAACCCCAATGCGCACGAGGCCCGGAGCATGCAGGGCTTGCACGAGCAGGCCGGGCACCTGCGGAGCAAGCTGGCCGAATTGCGTTCGACGATCACCGCGAAGCTGCCCAGCGGCGACGATGATGGGGACGATGACCTTTCCGGTGATGAGAACGGCATTCCTGGCACCCCCAGCACTCGCGTCGGCATCCTGAGCTGCGAGATTCAGGCCGCCGCGGAGTGTGGACTGCCCACCGACGACCTCCGTGCCGCTCTCAACGAGGCCATGGCAGAGCAACGCGGCGGAGAAGCCGTCCACGGCCCGACCGCCGCCCGGGCGCGTAAGGCCATTGCCGCGGGCGACGTCGATCACGGCGAATGGTCCGCTCCGAACATGGGCGACCGCGACCAAGAGGATTGCCTGGGGGCTGGCAAGTCCTACCCAATCTTCAAGGGCGGCAAGGTATCGGACGCGGCACTGCGGAATGCGGCTTCGCGTGGCGCCCAAAACGCGCCGGCCGTCGGCAAGGAGGCTTCTGCCCTGCTGGAACTTCTCGACGCCAAGAAGGATGACAAGCAGCGGGAGGATGACAACGGGGCCGGCAGCGCCGAGGAAGTTCCGGCGTGATCGCCCTGTTCGTCAACACCTACCGTGACCCCGAACCGGCGCGGGACGCGGAATTGAGCGCCGTCCAAGCCCACAACTCTGGAAACAAGGCCATCGCCCAGATTGTACAGTTGGTCGGGCCGCGACTGCCGTTCAGTGAGTTGTTCCGGGAGGTCAATCGTGTCAGCCAGGATCAACAGGTCGTCGTGGTGGCCAATGCGGACATCTACTTCGACCAGAGCATTGCGGACGCGGCCGGAATTACTGCGGATCGCGCCTACGCCCTCACCCGATGGGACGACCGTTCAGATGGAGTACACCTTTTCTCTGACGAGCACGGCGCGCCACGGTGCGACTCGCAGGACGCGTGGATATTCCGAGCCCCGATCCGTCAATCACTGATCGACGCCTGCGACTTTACCCCCGGCATCCGCGGCTGCGACAACCGACTGGCTTATGAAATCGCCAAGGCCGGGTACGCGATCAGTAACCCGAGCAAGACGATTCGGGCGATTCACCTGCACCAGACCGATATCCGGCGGTACGGCCACGGCGCCGACGACTGTGTTCCCAAGCCCTACCTGCTGATTGACCCGCACGAGTTGGGTCAAACGCCCAAGTTGAGATACTGCCTGTGAAGATCCTGCATTTTGCCCTCCTCGCGCCCGGCTCGCCACAGTGGGGCCTGCGCAACGCCCTGCGGTCCGTCGCCTCCGAATATCAGGAGTTCGATTGGTACAGGTATTGGGCACTGGATCAGGTTCGCGAGATGCGGGAGGCGTTTGCCGTTCAGGCAGCCACGTTCCGGCCGGACCTGACCTTCCTGCAAATCCAGACGCCGAACCTTTTGCCCGGCGCCGTGCTGAGCCAGATTCCGGGGTTTACGCTGAGCTGGTGCGGCGACCTTCGCGACGAGACGCCCGAGTGGGCTTGGAAGGTGGCGCCGCACGTCTCGCTCAATTGCTTCAGTAACCTGCGCGACGTGGAGAATCTTCGAAGCAAGGGACATCCGGCGGAGTTTTTGAACATCGGTTTTACCACCGACGTTTTTACGCCGGACGGAGAACCCCGGCCCGAAACCCCCGAGATCGTCTTTCTCGGAACCAATTACGCGAATCGCTTCCCCTGCAGCGCCCAGCGGCAGAAGGTCGTCGCCGCGATGCGTCAGCGGTACGGAGACCGGTTTGCCGTCTACGGTGGCGGATGGGGTCCGAGCGACCCGTTTCTGCTGGAGCCGGAAGAGGCGGCAGCCTATCGATCCTGCAAGATCGCGCTGGACATCAACCACTACCAGACCGTTGCCCGGTTCACGAGTGACCGACGGTTCCGGGCGATGGGCAGCGGCGCATTCGTCATCGCGAACTGGCATCCGGGGATCGAAGAGGATTTCGAGATCGGCAAGCATCTGGTGTGCTTCCGCAGCCCGGACGAGATCCCCGATCTGGTGGACCACTACCTAGACCACGAAGACGAGCGAAAAGCCATCGCGGCGGCGGGATGCGCCCACGTTCACGCAAACCATTCGTGGGATGCGCGGATGAAAGAGATTCTTAATTTCAGCAGCAAATATAGGAAGGCGGCGGCATGATTGACCTTTCCCTCGACACCATCGGCGGCTACCACTCGGACGAATCCCTGCGCAAGTGGCCCCCGGGCTCCTGCTGGGAGAATGAGGGGCGATACCTGTACAAGACCGTGCGGGAGATGCGCCCGGCAGTGATCGTCGAAGTGGGCCGCTGGGAAGGCTGCTCGGCGTCGCACCTGGCCCTTGGCTGCAAGCACAACGGGTTTGGCCGCGTCTACTCGATCGATATCAACCCGTCCGCCGGCGCCAAGATCCCGGCCGACCTGCTCCCGTATGTCGAGTTCATCAATCGTGACGTGTTTGCGATCGACTGGCAAAAGGATTTTGGCCTGCCGATCGACCTGCTGTTGGAAGACGGGCACCACTCTCCCGGCTTCACCGAGCACGTCCTGCGCCACTTTCCGGCCCGTCGGGTGATCGTCCACGACTACAACCACTGGGACACTCAGAAGACGGTGCGGCCCGAATGCCTGAATGTTCTGGGCGAGCCGGACGAGAACTTCTTTGAGCCGCCGAGCGACTGTGGATACGCGGTCTACCGGCTGGAAGAAAGGGGAACGCCGTGAGTGCCGCGCAGATATTATTGCTTGTGATTTCGATCATCTTTCTGCTGGCAACTGCTGAAATATGGGTTCCGCTGCTGTTCCTACTCTTGGCTGGCATCTGCCTGTTCCCAGTTGCGTTGGCGGCGATGTTGTTCAGGGCAATATCGCACTTTCAAAGCAAGTGAAGTTCGTTCGCCTTCTCAACGACCAAGGCCAGACTTACGGCAGCTACACGGATTATTGGCGACTGGTCGCCCTGTCCGATTTTGCGACCTGCGAGCAGAATGAGATTCAGCCGGACGCGGACGAGACGTACATCCTCAGCCCGCCCAACGGCAACGCCCACGCGATCGCCAGCCAGCCCCGCCGGGCCAAGATGATTTGCTGGATGCTGGAGCGGCCAACCGGCGGCTTGGCGGGGTTTGTCCCGCAGATGTACGACCAGGTTTGGATCAGCGACCGATGGCTGGCCAGCCAGTTCAAGGACGACCCCAAGGTTAAATACGTTCCGGTCGGCGGACACCCTTCGCTCGGCGGAACGCCTCAGCCGGTCAAGTTGTGGAACTTTTCCCACATGGCCTACATCTACGGCCGGCGGCAGCGGATCGTGAACGAATTAGAGGGCAAGGGCTACAAGGTCGCGGGTGCCTGCTGGGGTGCCGAGCGGGATTGGCGGCTGGCGTCTTCGAAGATGGGCCTGTGCCTGCATCAAGACACGCTGCCGATCATTGAACCCCTGCGGCACGTGCTGTTCGCCTGCTGGAAGCTGCCGCTCGTGGCCGAGCCGTCGCACGATCCGTTCCCCTATCGCGTCTACGGTCTGGATGAAATCGAGCGGGCAACGGAGTGGGAAGGCAACTACCACCTGATGACCGAACATCTGACGTTCCGAAAGTGCGTGGAGGCGGCGCTGTGATTGTTGCCGCCATCCCACTCCACTACGGCGCCGAGTACCTGCGGCAAGCCGTTGAGGCCGTCGAGCCGTTCGTGGGCCGGGTCGTGGTCCTGTACACGCCACATCCAAGCTACGGCCACTCGACCGTCCTGCCATGCCCCGATAGCGAGGAGAGTTTGCGGGCCTGCTGTGATGGCGTGGCGCACAAACTGACGTGGAAGCGAGGGGAATGGGCCGGAGAGGGGCAGCACCGCAACGAGATTTACAACCTCTGCCCCGACGCGGACCTGATCTTGCAGGTGGACGCCGACGAGGTATGGGACCAGCCGTCTTTGCTGGAGTGCATCGAGTACGCGGAGACGCACAACTACCGCAATCTGCTGATCGACGGATTCGTTCACTTCTGGCGGTCCTTCCGGTGGGCCTGCCGGGACGTATGGGCGCCGGTCCGGATCATCAAGCCGGGCGGCGACGGCAACCATACGATTCCCGGCCGCGTCTACCACTTTGGTTACGCGCAGGGCGAGGCGATTACCCGCTATAAGTGGACGTGCCACGGCCACCAGAACGAACTGCGGCCCGAATGGTTCGACTCGATCTTCATGGATCCCGAGAGAAAACGGGATCTGCATCCGGTCGTTAAAGACTGGTGGAATGCCGAGCCGTTTGACCGGGCCAAGCTGCCGGAAAGTCTGCAGAAGCACCCGTACTTTTTTCGGGATCTGATCTAACGCGGAGCGAGCAATGCGGATTGAATTATCCGGCGACGATTTCCCGATTTTCGCCATCGACCGCAGCGGCATGATCAATCCACTCGGCGGTCGCGGCCTCAGGCTCACGTTCAAGAAGGCAAATAGCGATTTTTGCATCGACTTCGAGAATGAGCAGGACGCCATTCGTCTCGCGAAAGAAATTCTCGTCCGCGAGGGGGAGTGGCCGGTGCGGGATGAGCAGCGGCGTGCCGATCAGCACGCCGCTAGATAAATGACCACCCTCGGCCAACAAGTCCGCTGCTGTGCGCGGTGCCGGTCCTGGGCGGCGGAGCCAACCGAAACGCTCAAGGCTACCGGCGCCGGCGCGTTACTCGGATGGTGTCAGCATCCGCATATCTGGGCGGTGTTGAAGGGCGGCGAGCTTGTCGGCGACAAGAAGCCCAACCCGAATGTAGGCGTGCGGACGGCGGCCGAAAGCTTGTGCCCATTGTTCTGCCGGCGAGGGTAGCCTGATGCGACTGTCGATCCTGATCTGCTCGATTCGCAGCCGCCGCGACCTCCTGGGCCGCCTGTTGGCGATCCTTGAACCACAGGCGGTGGCGCAGAAGAACGTGGAACTACTGATCGACGCGGACGACGGGGAACTAACCATTGGCGAAAAGCGCAACCGCCTGCTTGAGCGATCGGTGGGAACCCACGTTTGTTTCATCGACGATGACGACACGGTTGCGGACGATTACGTGGCTCGTCTGGTTTCCGCCCTGTCAACCGACCCGGATTGTGTCGGCTTCCGCGCCAAGTGGTACGAAGACGGACGGCACACCGCCGACACGACGTACACGATCCGGAACCAGAAGCTGCGGGAAATCCCGCACGGCGACCGGTTCCTCGTCGAACGACAGCCGGGGCACCTGACGCCCATCCGCCGGGAAATCGCCCTCGCGGTCAGGTTCCAGCCGTGGAACTACGGCGAGGACGCCGACTTTTCGATTCGCGTCCGGCCGTACCTGAACACCGAAGTCTTTGTCGATCACGTCCTGTACCACTACTGGCTGCGCAACCGCGACGCGCGGGCGAATGAGAAGACGCACCCGCAGCGGTGGCAGGACGATAACTTCCGGATCGAGCGGAGCCTGAAGGCCGCACTGGAAGCACGCGACAAAATGAAGCTTGAAACAGTTCCCCCGGATACGGACCGCTAAGGCGCCGAGCCGCCACAAGCGTTCTGTTTCCGAGCCGCTGCCACCCACGCCGAGCCGTGCGGGGCAACGGGCACCACGACGCACCAACGCCTACGGGAGGGCCGGCGGTGCAAATTCCTGAACCGATAGGGTCGCTCCTGAACAGCCGGCGCTGCACTGGCCGCGGTTCTTTTCTTTCATGCAGATCAACCAGCGGCGGGTTCTCAAAAGTGAGAAACCGATGTCACTGTTAGCACTCAAGAAAGAGAAGCAGATCGAGCGCAAAAAGCTCGCCGAGCAAACTGGAGAGATGATCGTCAAGGCGTCCAAGGAAAAGCGGTCCCTTACCCCGGCCGAGAATGCCGAGTGGGAAGCGCGTCATGCGGACATCGACAGGCTGGGCAAGGAAATCGAGCAGATGGACAAGCAGCTCGATCTGGAGGCCCACCTGGGCGCTCCGGCCCCCGACACCCGGACGGCCGGGTTCGAGGACACCACGGCCGAACGTCCGGCCGGCGGTCCCGGCATCAACGGCGGCCAGCCGACTGAAAAGCCCGACCAGTTCAAGACCCTGCGCAAGCTGGCCCTCTACGGCGGCGACTTCGGATGCCTGACGCCGCTGGAAAAGCGAATGTTCGTCTTCCCCGAAGGCGATGCGGGCGGCATGATCCGCAACCAGATCGAGAACGGCAACGGGAGCTTTGAATCCCGCAGCGACTTCACTCCGATGTGGTCGCAAAATCGCGCCATGGGCGGCACGTCCGCTGCCGGCGACGCGATGATCCCGCAGGGGTTCGTCTACAACCTGAACGTCGCCCTCAAGTGGTACGGCGGCATCATCGACCCCAACGTCTGCACGTATCAGGACACGAACATGGGCAATTTGTTGCCCTGGCCGAACGTGGACGACACCGGCAACACCGGCGAGATCACGGCGGAGAATGCCACCGTCACCGGCGGCTCCGGCTCCGGCGACGTGGACCCGACGTTCAGCGTCGTCAACCTGAACGCCTACATGTACGACAGTGCCGTCGTGCTGGTCCCGATCCAGCTCTTGCAGGACTCGGCGTTCAACGTCGAGCAGTATCTGGTGGGCGACACGAACCTGGAAAACCCGCGCGGGCAGAAGGGGCTTCTGGCCATCCGAATCGGCCGCAAGCTTAACACCGACTGCACGCTCGGGACCGGGTCCAGCCAGCCCAAGGGCATCGTGCCCGCGGCCGCCCTGGGCTACGCCGGCGCCAGCCCCACGACGATCAGCTACAACGAGCTGGTCGAACTGGAGCACAGCGTCGATCCGGCCTACCGCGGCTCGGACGCCTACGGCGTGCCGCTGGCCAAGTTCATGTTCAACGACAGCACCCTCAAGGCCCTCAAGAAGCTGGCCGACAGCAACAACCGTCCGTTGTGGATTGCCGGCGGCGTCAGTGAGGGCGTGCAGGGTCGTCGTCCGGACATGTTCAACGGCTACAACTATGTCATCAACCAGGACATGGCGAGCCTCGGATCTTCGGCGAAGTCGATTCTGTTCGGCGACTTCAAGAAGTACATCATCCGTCGCGTGCGCGGGCTGGAAGTCTTCACCTTCCGCGAACGCTACATGAGCGCCCTGCAGATCGGGTTCATGGGCTACCAGCGGTACGATGGTCAACTCCTGACCGCCGGAAATCCCGTGAAGTATTTCGTGAACAGCGCCACCTAATAGGGGCGACTGAGAATCTTCCCCTCGTGCGGACGAACAGTTCGCGCGAGGGCTTTCCCAACCTTTTCCTTCAGGAGTCCCTTATGAGCAGCGGCAAAGTGTTTGTGCGTCTTACCAGCCCGGTCACCAGCGAGAAGCAGTATTGGCGGGCGGGCGAAAAATACGAGTGCGGCGAGTCCGAGGCGCAAAAGCGCATCGCGGCCGGCGACGCCGTCCCCTACGTCGACGGGGAAGCCGATTACATCCCGCCCGACGGCACGGTGGCGAACGTCATCGTCAACAAGACGGTGCGCGAGCAGACCCAGGCGGTTCAGACGCGCCGGCAGGGTCGCCAGACGGTTTCGGCCTGAGTCGAGGTAGCCCATGGCCCAGCAACCCCACTTTTCGCTGTCGATCACGACGCCCCCGGCTGTCGAGCCGGTGGCGGTCAGCTACGTCAAATCGTGGCTGCGCGTCGACGGCGACGATCACGACGAGCAGATCGCCGACCTGATCTCCATGGCGCGGTCGCTGGTGGAGGATTACGCCGGGCGGGCACTGGTCAACACGGTTTACACCGCGTCCTACGACCGGTTCCCCCTGGTTCCCAACAGCCAGTACACGCCGGGGAACCCCAACACCCTCGCCCCGGTGATGCAAAACACCTGGCCGCTGGACCCGTCCATCTGGGCGTTGAAGCTGCCCCGGTCCCCGCTGGTGAGCGTGGCGTCGATCCAATACTACGACACGTCCAACTCGCTCCAGACGATGGACCCCAGCACGTACATCGTCGACGCCAGCAGCGAGCCGCCGCGGCTGTCCCCGGCCAGCGGGTCGTACTGGCCGAACAACTGGTGGAGACCCAACGCGGTGCAGGTGCTGTTCACCGCCGGGTACGGGGCTTCGGGGGCGAACGTGCCGGCCAAGTTCCGACGGGCGATCTGCGCCACCGTTTCGGCGTGGTACGACGCGCCCAGCGGCCCGATGGGCGACCTGCCCCAAGCCGTCAAGGACCTGATCGATTCCGATCCGGTTGCGGAGGTCTGGTAGGTGCGAACTGAACCCCACGGCCAAGTCTCTACCCACCGCCCGCGGCGAATCATCGTCCAGTACGACGCCACGGCCTCCAGCACCACGGACGGGTCGATCACCGCATGGGCGACGCCCAAGACGCTGTGCGAGGCGTGGACGGTCGAATGGAAGACGGCGGGCGGACGGGTTCAGTACCTGGCCGACCAGCCCCGGCCCGACGATTCGGCGGTGATTCGCATTCGCTGGCGGTCGGACGTGACCCCCACGCCCGCACACCGCATCAAGGTCGTGGGCGGCAACGGATTGACCCGCTACTACGGCATCAACGCCGTCATCGACGTGAACGGACAGCACCAGTATTGGGACCTGTACGTCGTAGAAAAAGCGATCTGATGGAATTCACCTTCATCATCGAAGGCATCGACGATCTGGAAACGCTGCTGGACGAGCTCCCCAAGGAGATCGACCAGCGGAAGGTGCTGAGGACCGCACTGAGGGAAGGGGCGAAGATCATCCAGATCGCAGCCAAAGGCAAGTGCCCGGTCTACAGCGGCCCGCCGCGTGCGGACGTGAAGCCGGGGGAGTTGCGCGACTCGATTAACCTGCGTACCCGCACCCGGGGCGGCGAGGTCACGGTCCTGATCCAGACCGGCGCGGGGGATTTCATCGGCGACCAGTTCTACGGAGCCTTCATCGAGTTCGGCCACCACGTCGGCAAGCGGCGCGGCGGCGGGAAGTATCGCCGGATGATCAACGATCTGCGTCAGTTCGTTCCCGCCCACCCGTTCCTGCGCCCGGCGTTCGACGAGAATAAGGACGCCGTCGGGCGCATCATCGGCGAGGCGATCAAGCGGGAAGTCGGCGTCATCCTCGCGCAGCACGGTCTGGCAGAAAACTCTTCCGACGTTGAGGCACTCTAAATCATGGCCGACCTGGGCGATGCCATCTACGCGATCCTGTCCGGCAACACGGCCGTGTCCGATGCGGTCAACGGCAACATCTTTCCCGATGAGGCGCCGCGGACGGTCGGCAATATCGCCTACATCGTCTTCAAGCGAATCAGCGGGGTGGAAGACTTCACCATGGACGGCTCCTCGAATTTGTGTCAGTCGCGGGTGCAGATTGACTGCGTGGCGCCGGACTACCCCACCGCCAAGTCGATCTATGCCGCCGTCTTCGCGGCCCTTCAGGGCTACAAGGACACCATCGGCGGGGTGACGATCAAAAGCTGCTTCGAATCCGGCAAGCGTACGTTCGTCGATCCGTCGCCGACCGACGAGACCCTTCGCAGCTTCGGGCGCAGTGCCGACTACATGATCTGGCACACCAGCGCCTAACCAATCCATTAACACGCACGAACCAAAGGGGACGGGTCGCTCCCGAGTGCTCTGGCCACGCCGCGGCCGGAGCCTCCCCTTTCTTTTTTCTCTTCGCGGCATTCCGAATCCAGCGGCCGGATTCTGAAAAGTGAGACTGCAATGGCTGCTTCTGCTGCAACGTCCGGTTATTCCACCGTACTTCAGGACAACAGTTCCGGGTCGTACGTGTCCGTCGCCGAGGTCGTCCGCATCACCGGCCCCAAGGTGTCGCGGAAGTTCATCGACGTGTCCAATCTGACCAGCCCGAGCGAGGCCGAGGAGTTCATCGCCGGTTTTATCAGTAATGGCATGGTCACGATGGACGTGAACTATCTACCGGGCAACGCGACCCAGAAAAACATCGTCGCCTCCATCCAAAACGGAACGAAGTGGGGCTTTAAGCTGATTCTTTCCGACGCGGCTGCGACGACGATCTCCTGGAATGGCTTTTACGCCGAATTTGAACCGACCGCCCCGCACGACAACAAGCTGTCGGCCCGCATCGCGATCAAGGTCACCGGCCTGGTGACGATCCCGACCTAATCGGGGTCACGGATTCCTCTAGCCCATTTTAAGGACTTCTCAGATGGCACTGCTGAACAAAGACCAACTGTTGGCCGGCATTTCGAAGCTGCCGACCCTCGACGTTCCCGTTCCCGAACTCGGCGGATCCGTGCGCGTGCGCACGCTCTCGGGCGCCGTACGGGACCGCTTCGAAGCGTCCCTCTACGGCGACAAGGAGAAGATCAACCTCGAAAACGTCCGGGCGCGGCTGGTGTCGATCGCGGTGATCGACGAGGCCGGCAATCCCATGTTCAACGAGCTGGACGCGAGCATTCTGGGCCGCGGCTCGGCCAAGGTCCTCGACCGTCTGTACGTGGCCGCCAAGAAGCTCAACGGGATCGAAGACGAGGACGTGGAGGAAATCCTAAAAAACGCCCGGACCGCCGCTACTGGCTCCAGCTCTCCGAACGCCTCGGCATGAGTCTGGTCGAGGCGCAGGAGCGAATCAACTCCCGCGAGTTCGAAGAGCGGCGGGCGATGGACCGCATGGAGCGGCCGGTCCTGGAGCGGATCGAGCTTCTCCTGGCCCGGTTTCTGGCGATGTACGTGAACGTCCACAAGTCGGCGGACCAGCCACCGAGCAGCGCGGCGGATTTCATGCCCCAGTATTCGACCCCGCAAACCCAATCCCCCGAAGAGATGCGTCGCGCCATGGGCGGGTAGGAATCTCGTATGTCTACCATTGTCACTCTTGCCGCCGCCGTAAAGGCCAACGCCTCGGGCTTCGAAGCGGGGATGCAGACCGCCCGGAGTGCGGCCCGCGCTTTCGGGCAGGAGCAGCGGGAGGTGGCCCGGATTGTCGAGGAGACCCGGACGCCGCTGGAGCGGTACGAATCGGAGGTGGCCAAGCTTTCCGAGTTGGAATCCAAGGGAAAGATCTCGTTCGACACCTGGACCCGCGGCATCGCCAAGGCCAAGCAGGAATTGAAGGAGGCGGGCGAAGAGGCCACGACGGCCCGCGAGCACTTCACCCTGATGTTCGAAACGATCGGGGCGTACGAGATCGGCAGCCGGGTCTACGAGTCGGCCAAGGGCGTGTTCGAAGGGATCGGGCAACAGGCCCGCACCGCTGAGGCGATCGGCGCCACTGCGACCCAGCTTGGTCAACTCCAGTACGCAGCCGACGTTTCGCTGGTCAGCGTCGATTCGCTGACGGCCGGCCTGGGCCGCATGCTGAAGAACATCGGCGGTGTGGCCACCGGCCAAACGACCTCCCTTGAGGTGACGCGGGCGATCGAAGACTTGCACCTTCAAATTCGCGATCTGGCCGGCGAGTCTCCCACCGAGCAGTTCGAATCGATCGCCGAGGCGCTGAACAAGATCGAAAACCCGGCCCGGCGGGCGGCGGATGCTCAGGCATTGTTCGGCCGCGGGTGGATCCAGCTGATGCCACTCTTAAAGGAGGGGAAGGATGGCCTGCGCGACTTATTCGCCGAAGCGGATCAAAGCCATTTTGCCCGAACGGCCGAGGACGTTGCGAAGGTTGAGGCGGCGGAGCGGGAGGCGGCGAAGGCCACGGACGCCATGAAGGGGGCATTGGCCGACGTTGTGGTGGAAATGTCGCCATATCTGCAAGACTTGGCAAGGATGATTCGTGGCCATCAGGACCTCTCCGTCGGCATCGGCGGAACGGTAGCAGTCACGGGCACCTTGATCCTGTCAATGCCCGCCCTGACGGCAACGTTCAATGCGGTTCGCGCCGCAGCTCGCGAGGGCGGCGACGCGCTCGAGTATTTCGGCAGCGGAAGCCGGGTGGTCGGCGGAATCATCACCGGGACCGTCGTTGCCGGGCTGTCGCTTCTGGCGGACCAGCTTTACCACACCTCTCAGGCATGGGACAGCAGCGCCACCGCGATGGAGGCTTGGGGCATCGGTGCGCTGCGCACTGTGCAGCAGTTTGGCTTGCTGGACGACGCGGTACAGAAGCTCGCCAACGACATGCAGAAACTGGCGGACACCAAACTGTCGATTCCGGCGATTCGGGCGGAGGTAAATGCGGCCCCAGACCTTGACAGCAAGATCATTCACGAGCAGGAGCTGGTCGCCAAGCTGAAGCAGCAGTACGACGAGGCCAACGCGATTTTCTTGCGCGGAAACGTTCCAAACGAACGAATGCTTTCCTTTAGTGGTTACAACGCCCACGTCCATAAGGGCGAGCATCTGGTTCATCACGGGGGACTGCCCTATGCCGTCGATGATACGGCAGGAAACCCGGAGACCGCTTCACAGGTTCAGAAGCTGCTTGACGAGTACAATCAGGCAACCAAAGACTTGGGGGGTTTGCAGGCGGAAAAGGCTCAGTCGGTCGCCGAAGGGCTGGGCGAAGTGGCCGACATGGCCGACAAGGCGGGGAAGCATCTGGGCGGCATGGCCAAGTCGGCCAAGGACGCAATGGACCCGATCGAGAAAACGGTCGAGCATCTGAAGGAACAAATCAACACGTTCGGCATGGGGTCGCTCGCGCAAGAGGCCGAGAAGATCCGCGACATGCAGAACCCCTTCAATCTCGAAGGGCACGAGCGGTACCGCAACCGGCCAGAGGACGCGATGCTCTGGCGGCAGCACGACGATTTCGAATCGGAGCGACAGCAGGCCCTCACGATGCTCGCGCAACTCCAAAGCCTCCAGGACGAGAAGAAGGCGCACGAGGAGTCGGCGAAAGCCGCGCAGGAGCACCAGCGGGCGATACAGAGCCTCACCAACAGCCTCCAGCAGCAGATTGCCGCCGCGAAGGGATTGGGTGAGCAGTATCGCTTGGATCAGGAGCTAAAGAAGTCCGGCGCCACGCCCGCCGAGGCGGCAAACATCAAGAGCTTGGAGAGCGAGCTGGAGTCGATCAAGGAGAAAAAGAAGCTGACGGACGATTGGGTGCGCAGCCTCCAGTCGGCCAAGGTCCCCTTGGGCGACATCAAGAAGCTTACCGACGAGATCATGGAGAAGTACATCCATGGCGACATCGACTTCGAAGAGATGCAGAAGCTGCTAAAGCATCTGGGTGACGAGAAAAACAAGGACCGTTCGCCGGGCGGCAGGGGCGAGAAGCCCACGTCGGAGGAATGGGATCCGCGTTACATGCGCATCCCGACGGCGGGAATGGCATCGTCCGGCAAGGAGAATCCTTCCACTCAGGACGAACAGAAGCAGCAGACGAAGCTACTTCAGGACATCAGCGACAAGCTGCCGGGCGTCACCAACTAAGGTGGATTACTTCCAGTACTTAGTCGCCGGATCGCTTGCTCCGCATCGCCAGACCGCATTAATTCAACATGTCCATCCGCAAAAAGAAAATTGCTTTCAGCCTGGCCGTCAGTTCCTGTGTGTGCGGATGTAGGTTCGTAGGCGATCACCCGATCATCGCGCATTTTGTCCTGCATCCCTCTCCCCAAATATACGTACGCCTTGCCGCTGGTCGGGCACGTCAGGTACTGCGGGGCTACTGCTGACAAGTCGTCTGGGAATCGACCTGTGCCATCTCGGTAGGACTGAATGCCGATCGCGATTTGCCTCAAATTGCTCATGCAGTGAATGTCTTCCGCTGCATGCTTTTTGGCAATTAAGCTGCTGATTGCCCCGCTGGAAACGACTGCGATTATTCCAATACACACAAGAGAAATCGGGACCAAAAGCAAGGCGATCAGCCATCTTGTTGAGTGCGACAGCGGGCCGGTGGCGAGCGTTCTCTGGGCGACAGGAGCGAGATCACTACCGGCCAGTTTGGCGTAGCACGTTCCGCACACCGCCTGATCTTTCCACACGTACGGCGTTTCCAGTTTCCCAATCCGCGCGCCGCAGTTGGCGCATTGATCCACGCTCGACATTGAACGCCTCCTTACCCCGAAAATAATATGCCCGATCCCGGAGTATATAACGTCGGTTTGTACATCGTCCATCTGGACGTAGCGGACAGCCAGCCCGACAAACTGGATGTGGAGGGGTGGGAATACTACCGCACCGCCCGCGTCGAGGGGTTGGCCGGCAGCGGCTCCGCCCAGCGAGTTCAGGCCGTCTTGGCGGTACAGGCCCTGCCGATCGGCCCCAATCTACTGCTCGGCTCCCCCCACCCCGACATTCCCGACGCCCTGCTGCGGCAGTACCGGCCGCGGACCTTAAGCAACGGCGTGGTCGAGGTTCGGATTCTCTACAAGGAGGAATTCGGCGGAACCAACAACTACGTCGAGGTGGGTTCCACCGCCCAGCAGGTCCAGACCAACGTCGGCATCGGGGCCGGATTCACCGGGAACCTGATCCACAGCATGTACAAGGGCAAGCAGTACGGCGAGACGGTCAGCAAGCTCGTTCCGAACACGACGATCACGGTAAAGCGGGTCGAATACGCTAGCCCCGGCGATAAATCCAAGACGTACGTGGGAACGGTGAACGACGGGCCGTGGGACCTGGACCCCTCTCCCTACGCCCGCTGCTGGCTCTGCACCGAGATCACCGGCGTCAGCGCCGACCGCGGCGTCAGTTGGCAGGTCACCTACAAGTTCGTCTACCAGCCCCCCAAGAGCCTGTCCAATCCCTACGCCGGCGGTTGGGACGAGGGCGTCATTACCAAGGATCCGGCGACCGGCGAGCCCTACGCCGACTACTACAACACCTACGCCCAGAACGCGCCGGACTACTGGATCGTTTACCCGCAACAACCATTCTTTTTTAGCTTTGTCGCCTGACCTGGAGATTCCATGCCCGGAGCACTTCCCCTACTCGGCAACACCATCAAATACGACGCGGCCGCGACCGCCAACACCATCCCCCAGCGCGATTCCAACGGAGGGATAACGAATGCGGCCGAGGTCTGCACACAGTTCACCTGCTCAGGCCCAGTTACGCTGAAGTGGAACGCACAGACCGCCTCCTACAGCATGAGCGCCACTGTCGGCGGCGACTGCATCGTCTACATGGACGCCACTGGCGGCGCGAGAAGCGTCACGCTTCCACCACCGTCCACGCTTGGCGCGGGGCAGAAAGTTTGTGTCATCAAGAAGGACAACGTCAACAACGTGACCATCCTTCCCAACGCCACCGAGACGATTAACGGCGCCAGCAGCAAGGTGCTGTCGGTCCAATATTCGGTCTGCTGGCTGTACAACGACGGAACGAATTGGATCGCCAGCACCACGACCTCGTAACATCCGGTTCTCGCCTCCGCCCTCACCGCCTTCCCTACCGCCCGCCCATT
>Ga0134126_10001943_pt1 | contig 26263 bp, 22 predicted proteins | sample KB31752_FD_96881 | JGI IMG/M metagenome (GOLD analysis project Ga0134126, IMG submission 96881) | Terrestrial soil microbial communities with excess Nitrogen fertilizer from Kellogg Biological Station, Michigan, USA - KB3-175-2 | ecosystem: Environmental > Terrestrial > Soil > Unclassified ... | reverse complement strand
GCATGGCGCCCGTGGTCGCCTCCGGCAACAGATACGTACGGATGCTCGCCCGCGCTCCGCGGCGCAGCCGAACCTGTTCCTCGGGAATCCAGAACGGAATGAATGTATCGGCCATGGCGCGCTTCCAGTACGCGATGTCCGTTTCAGATCCCTGGCCCGGAGCCAACCACGCGCGATGCGCATCCGCATACTCGAAGTAGCGTTCTTTGAAACGAGGGTCAGAATGACCTTTGCCCGGTCTCCTGCAGCGCTCCGCGAGCGCACGCGTCAAGACACCTACCGACCAGCCGTCAAACACGACGTGGTCAAAGACGAGCACAAAACAGTGTTCCACGGGGCCTAACTTGAAGAGGCATGCGCGATAGAGGGGGCCTTTACGCTGATTAAAACGGCGATGCAGCATGAGGGTGAACCCAATTTGCAACAGCGTCTTTTGCAGCCATTTCGGAGCCGGGGAGATGTCAATAGAACGCAGCTTGACAGGCGCAGAGTGTTCGACAATCGCGACGGGCGAGCCGCCTTCGAGATCGTAACGTGAGCGCAGTGCGCCCTGTTGCTCGACTATGCCGCGAAAGGCGGTGACAAGGTCGGGTGTGTCGAGAGCGCCGACCACGGTGATTTCCACCGGAACGTGTGCAATGTGCGGCGAGCAGCCGGCACCGTTCAGATTGAGAAACTCCAGTTGAGCAGGGTGTATGGAGTGCCGTTGCGCCCCAGCACGGACTGCGGTTTCGGACGGCGCCGATACCTCGTATACCCTCGATCCGCCCTGAAGAAGCCGGATAAACATGGACGTCTCAAGCACCGTGCTCTGTTCGCGTCGCGTGGCAGTTGACGACGAGTGATTCGATGCGATCTATGAGGGCGCGTAGCGTACCGGTGCCGAAAAAGGTATCGATGACCAGATCGGGGTTGAACTGTATTGAGAGTGTGCGCTGGGTGTGGCCGATGATCTCGATCATGGCCAATGAGTTGCCGCCCAAAGCAAAAAAGTTTTCGTTCTCGTTGACGTGCTCGAGATCCAGCACGTCGGCCATGGCTGTCCTGAGCGCCGACTCGATCAGGCTGTTCAGGCTCGGCGTGGTCGATTCTTGTGTTATGGTCATCCTTGCCCCCCGTTTGGCCTGTCAGTGCGCGTTGAGGTGTTTCTGGAGAAGTGCGCGCGCGAGCTTGCCGCTCTCATTCAGCGGCAGCTCTTCCAGCCGCTTGAAGTGGGAGGGCACCATGTACGCAGGAATGCGCTTTCCAAGGTGCGCGCGAATTTCACTCTCGCTTGGCCCCAGCCCGGAAGCGGTGTAGTACGCAACGAGCTGCGGGCCTCCTTGGGGTTCCTCTAAGACTGTCACAGCGCATTGATCGATGCCCGAGCAGGTCCGCAGGTGACTCTCGACGTCGCCGAGATCTACGCGCAGGCCGCGAATCTTGATCTGGTGATCCAGGCGTCCTAACAGCACGAGGCATCCGTCATCATCGTATCGGCCCCAATCACCTGTACGAAGCAGGCGACCTTCGCCGAAGGGGTTGTCGATAAATCGTTCGGCCGTCAGCTGCGGCTCACCGATATACATCCGCGCGACGCCCTTGCCACCGATGAAAATCTCACCTGGCACGCCAATCGGAACCTGATTGAGGGCCTCATCCAGCAAATAAATTGACGTGTTCGCGATCGGCTGGCCGATGGGTGCGTGTTGCCAACCGGAGCCACGAAGCACCGCTGCGGTCGAGTAAACCGTCGCCTCCGTGAGTCCGTAGCAGTTGTACAGGGTCACACCTGGCAAGCGGTCTTGAATGTCCGCGGCCAGACGGTCGGGCACCGGCTCACCTGCCAGCACGACAGTTTCAATGGAGTCGGGAATCCAACCGGCCCGGAGCAGGGATGCCGCGACACTGGGGGCGCAAGACAGCAGGCGTGGCCGCGCCGTTGCAACCGAGCAGATCCGCAACGGGCTTTCCAGTAGGAGAAGTGTACCGCCGCAGAAGAGGGGCGCGAATATCTCGAATACCGACGAGTCGAAGGACAACGCGCTGGTGGCGAGCACGCGGCCCAGCCGCTGTTTCCCAAAATGCGTCTCGGCCCAGCTCAGAAAGTTGGAAAGGCTGGAATGCTCGACCAGAACTCCCTTCGGAATGCCGGTGGAGCCGGAGGTAAACAGGAGGTAAGCCGGATGCTCGGGTAAGGGGCTTGCGTCCGCAATAACCGCCTTACCGACTGTCGATGAAGTCAAAAGATCATCGACACAAAGGATGTAACTGTCCACGCTGGTGGGAATGACCGTTCGCGAGCTCGCCGATACGAGGGCAATGCGTGCCCCCGATCGGGCGATCATTTGCTCGACCCGCGCGCTCGGCAGGCGGGGGTCGATCGGGCAATACGCGCATCCGGCCGTCAAGACGCCCAAGAGGGCGCTGACGAGGTTCGCCGTGCGCTCATGAGATACCGCGATGATGTCGGCTGGCTTCGCGCCAGCCAATTTCAGCGCCCGCGCGATGCGCGCGGACTGCCGCTCCAACTCGGAATACGTGAGTATCCGGTCATCTGCGATAACCGCCTCCGCCGTTGGCTGTTGCCTGGCATGAAGCTGAAGGCGAAAGACTACGCTGTGTCCCGAATCGGGCTCCGCTTCGTCAGCCATTGGTGATGCTCGCAGGTGCGGTCAACTCCAGTACCTTGAACTGCGAGATCCGCGGACCGAAATGAATTTCCGCCTCCTGAGGCGCGAACAGTGGGCTCAAACAGTCTCGGCCCTCGAACGCCTGACCGAACTGATTCATGAAGGCGTCCTGGTCGTATACCCGACTCTCCAAGGTACCGAAGTTGCTCACAGCCGCCCCGAGGCACAGATACCTCTCCTGTTGCCCGATGAGCACGGAGACCTCCGATACCGGTTTCAGGAGTGTGGACATGTCCAGCACAGCGGCTTGCAGCCCTAACTTCTGCGCCAGCGACAGTAGCGGCCGGAACTGGATGGAATATTCGGCGTGATCCAGATGTTCAACGAGCTCTGGAGGGCTGTCCAATTCGCCGTATTCGCTGATGTATGCCTTACCGCCCGGCGCCAGGTGGCGCCCCACCGCGGTGATGAATCGCGAGGCACCTCGCTGCAGTAGCGGGCCATCCGGCTGGGGCACATTTTCCAAGTCCGCGATCACTTCGTTGGACAGTATGAAGTCGAACTCACCCGGGGGGAGCTCCTGCTGCGCATCCCCCGACACGAAGTGAAAACTCACCCGGTCGTCCCGTAATACCGACTGCTGATGAGACAACGCAGGTGACAGGTCCAGAATGGTGTAGGAAATTGAACCGTGTCGGGTGCATTCTGCCACCAGCCGGCGCGTGAACGCGCGGGCGACATCTCCCATGCCGCCACCGACTTCCAATATTCGCAGCGGCCCCGCCGCCGCTCGTTCGCGCAGCCAAGGTAGATAATGGCTTGCAAGTCGCGCGCCGAAACTCTCGCCTGCAAGTACGCGGGTGGGTATTCGAAACGCATGCGAGACCGTAGTTTCGAGCCAGTCAAAGTTCACTGCAGCATCGGCAATGCCGCGGTAGTGCGCAGGCGCCGGAGTGACGCCGTCTTCATCCGCGATACTGTGGACGAAATTCTGGCAAGGAAACTGGAAGTAAGCCGAGATGCGATCGGCCTGCGCTTGCGGAGAAACCCATCTCAGCATCTGGCGCTGCGGGTCTGTCAGAAATCGTACTGCTTCACGGATGTCGCTGGCGGAATACCCGCTCGAGAGCAACTGTGCCTCCGCGTCTTTCCAGGGCGTACGCCGCTGAGCCCAACGCAGAATGGCTATTGCCGCTTTCGACAGTTCATCGAGTAAGACAACCGGCCTCCATTGCGACCGCGGCAGGCGGCACGTGTCGAGGTCTGTATTGCGATAGAGCACCCCAGTCCCGTCGCGAGAGGCAACGGCTATCGCGGGATTACGGATTGGGATGAGCAAGACATGATCGGCGAAGGCAAGCGGTATGCCGCACTCCGAGAGAGGCTCTGGATGGAGCGTCGAAGTGATGATGCCATCGTCCAGCAGCCGCTCGAGAAAAGCACGGGCGGACATGTCCTCTACATCGTCGAAGGTGAACTCGCCCCCCGTGAGACCCAGAAGCAGGCCATGAGCCGAATCGCTGAGCTCATAGGATTTCCCGCTCAAGCGATGAAAAATCCCGGCGCTGAGGCTGCCGCGGGCTGTTTCCCGGGTCAGGGAAACAGAAAACTCGCTGAAGCTTATCGAGTCCCCATCGCTTACGCGATGGGGACCCCGAAGCTCCACGCTAATGCGTTGAGTTCGCATCGGCTTATCAGAACGCTTTCTTCTGCACGATCGCGGAGCCGTCCTCCACAGACACCGTCACTGTCGGCGGCTGGGAGAGCGCGAGGTCCTGGAATTCTCCGACCTCGTTCTTCGTCGACCGGTTACCGTGAGCCTGGGCCTGCCAGCTGTTCAGCTGGAATGCCCCGCCGGTGGCCAGTGACCCCAGGATCAGGGCCCTGACGCGCCTGCGTCGCTCTTTGGCATGCTTCGCTTCGGGCGAATCGTCCTTATGATCAGTCATTTCATACTCCTTACGTTTCAGGTTACATCGTCACTCACACAGGCTCATCGCCCCGAGTCGCGCGAGATCCTCCCGCGTGCCCGCGGGACGACTCGCGGAACCGGCGTAGAGAGCTGCAATTTCCGCGCTCTCCACTTCGTTCAGTCGAACGATGTTGATTGTGTGCGTCGGGCTCATCTGAAAGGCGTACCAGGTTGGTTTTGGTGCGGGATTGGGTGCGTCCCGGCGCGTCTCCAGAAGCGTGCGTGCGATGTCGGCCACCTCGAATTCAAAGGGTGCGACGAGGATTTCTCCGGAATCGCTCGAAGGCTTCTCGCCGTCGCGCCGACACGCGGCCATGATCCGGCTGAAGCGGACCAGCTCACCGATGTAGGACGTCTCACGGAGGGTGTTCGCCGCGATCCATTCGAGCCCTGCCCAAAGTCGTTGAATCATATTGTTGAAGTCGATGTCCGCGTCCGCATCCTGCGGTATCACTGCATCGAGCAAGCGTGACAGCCGGCCATCAAAGCCGACATCCGTGATCAGGCGCACCAGCGCATGCCCCACTTCCGGCATCACGAATGTAACGAAGGCCGAACAGTACAGAACCCGCTGTCTGGACAGCTGGGTCTCGAAATGGTGGAAGACGGAAAAGACCTGCGGATGCCGCGCAATCAATTGTCTGTCGACCAGATCGTCCATTTCGGGCCCGATGCCGTCGAACCGGATCGTTTGCTCACGCGCCGCCAGGTCCGAGCCTGGCTCCGGCGACAGTACATGCAGTTGCAGCAACAGGCGGGTGGATGAGAGCGCGCTCAGACGGCCGATCATGTCGAGCGTCTCGTTCAGGTCCGCGTCCGTCTCTTCGGGGAAACCGGTAATGAAGGAGGCCGTGCAGACCAGACCCACCTCGAGCGCCTGCTCGATGGCGTGGGCGGTGTCCTCCAGATCGAGCTTCTTTGCAATGATTTTCTGCATTCGCGGCGAGCCGGACTCGATTCCGAAGTAGATGGAGACACAGCCGGCACGGACCAGATCGGGAAGCATCGCGACATCCATGGTGTCCGGCCGCATGGAACACTTCCATTTGAGGCCCCTGCCGGTGACCTGCCGGCAGAACTCGCGCAGCGCCTTCTTGTTCAGTCCGAACAAGTCGTGGTTGAGGTCGACCACCACCGTCCCGTATCTGGAGCGCAACTCCTCCATTTCCTCGATGAGCCGCTCGTTGGACTTCAGCCGGTAGCGACGCTGAAAGAAGTTGGCTGTCGAGCAGAACGTACAGGCGAAAGGGCAGCCGCGGCCCGCTTCAATCGCGAGCTCCTTTCCCATCAGCTCGTCGCGTGGATAGAGGTGATAGGCGGGAAACGGCAGGTCGTCCATATCAGGCAGGGGCCGCGACTCGCGCGTGCTGATTACCGCCTGCCCTTCGCGGAACACGAGGTTGGTCAGACCGTCCAGACTCCTGCCGGCGTGTAAAGCTTCGACTATGTGAACGATGGTGGTTTCCGCCTCGTGTCGAACTACGACGTCGAAGCAGTCGAAGGCCTCCAGCACTGCGGGCCCTAGGATGGTGGCATGTGGACCACCCACCAGGATGGGCAGACTCGGTCGCAGCGCCTTGATCCGCTCTGCCGCCGACACCGCGTGCGGCAGTGTGCGACCCAGCGCAGTGAACCCCACGATGTCAGCTTCCAGACAGAGGATGGTATGCGCCCAAGCCTCGTAGAATTGCTGATTCGGCAGGGCCCAATCCCCCGCGGAGAAGACCAGCTTGGGGTCGACAATGGAGACCTTGTGTCCCACGCTCTGTAGGACCGCAGCCAGGGACATGAGCCCGAGGTGCGGTGAGACAGTGACCTCCACACGCTCGAGGGAGCGGAGGTAGAAGAAGTTGTCGACGAGGACTATGTGCATGCGGTTAGCCCGTCCAACACAGGGCTGAACAACTCGCAGGCAAGGCTCTGCGCGAGTAGTCTGCCGAAGGCAACACGATCACCCCGCGCTCCCGGTTGGCGGAGCGATTCCAGTTGCAGAAGGACGCTCTCGCCGCGGTTGAGGCGGAGTATGTCCTCGGTAACAGCTGACTCGGCAGGCACCACGATCGCATGTCCCAGTAGTGCTACGCCGAGTTGCCCCGTCGCCAGCCGCGCGGTGTGAATCGCATCTCCGGGTAGAAGCCGGGCTTTGATCGCCGCCAGATGTGGGTCGGAGTTGAGTGGGCGCGTCGGGAAGGTGTCTCTCATTCCAAAGGCGGACATCATCGAGAGCCACTGCAACTCGATGCGCGCGCGCGTGGTGGCGGACTGGGCCGCCCGGGCGATTCGCGCCAGTGCCTGTTCCAGTGCCGAGGAGCCCGGGGGGGCATCCCTGTTGAAACATTCACGGGCCTCTGGCTCGATCTCATCGTCGTTGGACAGGCTTTCCGCAAACACGCGCAGGCTCACATCGAGGGCCGGACGATCCCACCACACGCCTATGTTGATCGAGGCCGACACGGCCATGGGTCCGTCGGCAACGTGCCAGTAGTCGCCGGGCCAATAGCTGATATCGCCCGGCTTCGCGGTCATTACGGCCGCCGTTGGCAGATGATGCGCGTAGTTCAGCGAGTCCTGGATATCCACGTGTTGCTCGCCATAGGGCCGTGGCCAGAGCAGAAAGCGCTTGGTTCCGAGTACGGGAAAGGTGAACACACTCATCTGGCCCCGGTGGACGCCAAATGGAGTTTTGCTGTAGCGACCGAGAAAGATGCCGCTGTCGAAGCCACCACAGGGAACACCCGAATACTGTGCCAATACGCTGACGAACTCCCGGGCACGCGCTCTGACGGTGGAGTCGTAACGATGCGGGTTGGGCAGCAGGACCGTGAACTCGCGCTCGCCGGCCAATTCCTCGAGGCGGGAGATATAGCCTGAGAGAGAGCGGTCCGAGGCTTCGGCCGCAAATGCCTCCGGCTTCTCCTGCAGCTCGCCACCGATCCACACGACATACCTGCTTGCCTCATCCTCGACCGAATGCCGGCCCGTCTCCAGGAGGGCGTGAAAGAGCTCGTCTGGGCTGATCCACCCGGCGCCCGCCGCCCCCGGCATCACAGTGATGGTGCGCTCCCAGTGTTCGCGGACGAACTTCTCCAGGACCGCATCGAGGGCCGGCGGCTCATGTTGGATCGACAGCTGACTATTCATCGCGGCCCTCGGCTACAGGGGAGAATTCGAGTACAAAACGGCGCGATGTGGCTGCCCGGTGCACCGGCACCAGGACTTCGCTCGTCAGACTCACTACATCCTGTGGGATGTCGAGCTTGTTGCCGAAGGTCCGCAGCGAGGAGGCGATGGTCGCGCTCTCGGAGACTTCCTCCAGATCGAAATGGGATGACAGCTCGATCCGTTGCGGGGGTTGCGCGGTATCGTGCGCAAGCAAGGCCTGGAAGATATCGCGCCCGAATCGCTCGACGTACAGGTGCGAATGCAGGGTGTCCACGCCTCCGGCCCAGGGGCGCTCGAAACGCTCGCTGGTGGCGACCTGGCGGTTGTAAACTTCCGCTTCACGCGTGCAGCTGATGTCCCCGGCGTTGTCCGATTGGAATTTCAGCTCGCCGATGATGTCCTCATCTTCTCCATGAGTCAGGTCGCGCAGACCATACTTTGCCGGCTCGCGGGCGATCATGGATCCGGCCATCAGCCCGAACAGGCCACCTCGCGAGACGGGGCTGAACAGATCCGCGTAACTCTGCAACAGGGTCACGGTGGCCTGGCGGTCCGCGGATGTCTCGCCCGGAAAACCGTAGAAATAAAGGGGCTGAAGCCCGATGCGCGAACTGCGGAAGGATTGCAGGGCGGGATGCAACACCTGTTCGACCCGGTCGGCTCCCTTGCCCATCCGTTCCAACACCGTGGCCGATCCCGACTCCAGGCCGAAGGATGCGAGAACCATGCCCGCGCGCTCGAGCTTGTCAATGAACTCGGTCGTCAGTGTCTTGGTCAGGAAGAGCTGGCATGACCAGGACAGAGTCAGGCCGGACTCCAGCAGCGCGTCGGCGAACTTGCGCAGGAAAGAGGGTGAGACGGCGTCCGCGGCCAGATAAACATGCTGGATTCCGGCCGCCGCCAGCTCACCCAGGTGTTTCATCGCTACCTCGACCTCCACGGAGCGGAAGGGCGCGGTGGGACCATCCTCATTCAATCCGTAGTCGCAGAAAGTACATTTGTTCCAGAAACAGCCGCGTATGGGCGCGTAGTTGATGCGCTTCACGGGTGACAGATAGAGCGACCAGTCTATCCAGTCATATGCGGGCGGATTGGCGGTCCAGTCATAGGGGGTGAAGCGGCCATGAGCCGCCTCGCGATTGGCGAGTGCCACGTACACATGTTTGGAGTTGTCGATTTTCGGCTCGCGCAGGTCGATCGCCTGCCGCGGAGGCGCTCCCGAGCCGTCCCGCAGGAAGTTGGCAAGCTGCCCGATACCGTTCTCCGCCTCGCCGATGTAGAAGTAGTCGCAGTAGCCGGAGAAGTTCGTCAAGGTTGAGTCGTTCTTGCGGTACTTGTAGACATCGACAATGGCGGTTCCGCCGCCCACTCTGGGAAGTCCGGGAAACACCTGTCGCACGGCATCGAACAGGGCCATGGCAGGAACGAGATTCACGGAGTAGGGGGCCGTGATTCCGCAAAACACGTAGTGTCTGTCGCCTACGAGCTGCCGCAGGATGGCGACGAAATCGGCGATCATGTCGTGACAGCCGGCCGCCTTGTCGAGCAACCGCTTCGAGTTGGGCTCGTGCGGCGCGATGGCGAAGGCCTGCGAGAACCCATAAGGGGCGTAGAATTTGTCGAGCAGCTTCTCGAACGTCCGCACCTGATCCTGAGCCCAACGATAGCTGGCGGGATCGTAGAACTGCGCGCCCCGCAGGATGTCCACTGCCCGCTGCGGCTCGAGCGATCGGCATGCGGCCAGAGCGCGGATGTCGCTCGTCAGTTGGATCTGCTGATCCACCGACAGATCATCCATCTGGTCCCACTCAGCCAGGCGAGCCGTCAGGGTCTGCGACCAGGTTGCGACCTTCTGCGCGGTGAACACCTGCCTGAACCAGATGGCGTTGATGTCGAAGACATCGACCGCATAGCCTTGCGCTCGCAGTGGCGCGGCAACATAGGACAGCGAATGGTAGGGACATGTGTAGTCCGCGTAAGGAGGATGTAGCAGCAACACCCTCGGTGCATCCTGACCTCCTGCATCCATAGGCGCTGTCCCCTTCAAAGCAAAGGATAGATGAAAGGAGCCAGGGGACCGGCGGCGCTGATGATCGAGATGAGTAATGCCACCACGGCCAGGCCGATGAACAGGGGCAAGAGCCAGCCGACACGTTCTCGGAACATAGCCGACACGACCCGCGAAAGTGACCGCAAGGCGATCGCTATTCCTGCGCCGCGTGGGCGGCGCCGCCGAGATTCTGCGTCCATCAGGCTGCCTTCCTTATGACGGTCATACCCAACACCAGCACGTCGATATCGGTGTGCAGAAATGTGATGAGGGCATCGGCCGGTGAAGAAACGATGGGAGATCCGCTCTCGTTGAACGAGGTATTCAGCAATGCCGCCGTCCCTCGGCGGGCACCGAATGCATGCAGCAACTTGTGAAATATCCGGTTATCGGCCGGGCTGCAGATCTGGGGGCGGGTCGTCAAATCGACGTGCAAGGCCTGCCGCACCGCTGAGACACAGCCCTCATTGACAGCATGGATGCTCTGCATCCAGCGGCCGGTACGTGCTGCTTCGCGCAAATCCACGCCGGGAATCAGGCGCTGCGCCTCCTCCACCGCCAATGACAACGCGTAGGGCCTGAAAGGGGCTCGTTGTTTGACTGCGCGCGATAGTCTGCTGGCTGCCACCGCATCGGAGGGATCCGCCAGAATGGACCTATTGCCTAGAGCGCGCGGGCCCTGTTCGAAACGTCCTTGCACCCATCCTATTAATGATCCCCGGGAAATATCTTCGGCGACCACTTCCACCAACGCGTTTTCGTCGCCGTACTCCTTGTGCGTCAATCGCCCGGACCAGGCGCGAGCGCCGGGCAACCGGTGATGGGACTCGACTGACAACGTCTGGATCGCTTCGACGACACTCTGCTCCGGGTACTGTCTTCCCAGGTAGGGAGTCGGGGGTGGCGACGTGGCCGGTATCTCATCGCACGCCAGGAGGGCGGCGCCGGTTGCCGCACCGCCGTCGCCCGGGTCGGGTGGCACGAATACCTGGTCGAACGGGCACTCGCGCAGCAAGCGGGTGATCGCCACCGCGTTCATGGCCGTCCCTCCGGCCAGACAGAGCTTGTCGAGACCGGTCAGCGCCTGTGCACGTCTGGCCAGGCCCAGCAGGACTTCTTCGAAAATCAACTGAATGCTGGCAGCGATATCCGCAAAACGTTGCTGGTCCGCCGATACATGCTCCGGGGCACTCGTCGAGGAAAAGGGCAGGGGATCCCCCGGACGGCGGGGCTCGCCGAACAGACGGATGAAGGCAGGCGTGAAGAGGCGGTCCGCATCGCCGAAAAAGTTGAAGAAACCAGGATCGAGCTGATACCTCCCGCCGCTGAGAGGGGTGAGCACCCGTCGCACATTGTCCGCGTAGATCGGCTTGCCAAAGGCGGCCAGCGCCATGGTGCTGCACTCTCCGTCGTTGGGTTTGAAGCCGAGGAAAGCTGTAAAGGCGGCGTAGGCCAGGCCTACCGAGTTGGGGTACTCCTCGGTCTCGAGGACGGTGATGCCCTCCTTGCGGCTGCCGCGCGCAATGCCGGTGCAGGTCCATTCGCCGACACCGTCGACGGTCAGAATCGCGCTCTGCTCGAATCCTGACGGATAGAATGCTTGCGCGGCGTGGCTTTCGTGATGTGGCACGAACCGCACGGCATCAGGATGAATGTCATATGCGCGACTTATCCTGTTGTGTATCCACAGTTTCTGCGTCAGCCAGCTCCTGCCCGCGCGGCCAAACTGATTGATCGAGCGGGGAAAACGCGACATGACATCCGTCAACACGCGGGTGAGCTTCATCCAGGGCTGCTCGTAAAACACGATCCGGTCGAGATCGCCCGCGTTGAGGCCAACTTGGGCGAGACAAAACTCCACCGCCTGTTCCGGAAAGCGGGCATCGTGTTTTATTCGTGTGAAGCGCTCCTCGGCCGCCGAGCAGATCAGCTGCCCGTTCATGACCAGGCTTGCGGAGGCATCGTGGAAATCTGCGGATATTCCAAGAATATTCATGATCTTAGTTCACGCTGTCGGATCCTTGGCGCCCAGGTACGGGAGGGGCTGCGCTTCTCCCGCCTTCACACTGATCTGCTGCGGTTGCTGGGCGCCACGCTTGCGCCGTAAACGCTGTCGACACAGCGGTGCGGCAAACCCGCCCAACAGCAGATAGATCAGGCTGAGCCAGAGCGTTGCGTTGAGTTTGCCGATGAAGTGGGTGACGTACATCCAGTCATCCCAACGTCGGCGCCAGCGGGCCTTGCGTAGCGCGCGCGCCAGCGTTGCACGCGGCACGATCTCATGCAGCATCTGCGATGCCCCATCTTCGTGCCCGCTTTCATCCTGACTGATTTCGGCCAACACCTCCGCGACCTCTGGAGCGCCGGAGGCGGCCGCAATGGCGGTGAATTCGCCGTGCACCAGGCCTTCGGAGATGTGGGAGTAGGCTAGAAACGTCGGAATGTCAGCCGCGCAAGCGACTAAAGTCTTGCGCGCGAGTCCACTGCTGCCGTGGCGTGCGCCGCCGCGAGAGGCAATTCTCCTGAACAGAAACGCGTGATGAGTTTCTTCCAAAGCGGTGGCAAGCATCGCTGCGCGATGTTTGGGCAGCTGGAGAAAGTCCGCGGCGCGGGCAAACTGCCAGGCACTGTCCGCCTCGACTTCAGAAAATCGGCCTAAAGTGCTTGCAAGCGAGCGCGGTTGCATTCGCCAGCGAACCTTCAGTACTGACCGGATGGCAAATCGACGTAGTAGGCCGATCACGGCTTCCTCCCCTGGCGGGTCCGAAGACCACACGAATCCGTTCAAACCAACTCGGCGAATTCAGACTAATTCCCTTTCCCTTTTTTTTCAATATACTTTTGTCAAGTGACGCCAACTTTCGGAATCGCTTTTTTCGAACCCGTTGAAGCATATTATCCAATGTCTGGCACCAGGAACCGCGCCATGTTGTGTTGTGGCGCTCAGGGGGTTGCACCATGTTGACCACAGATTTCCCGGATGTTTCTTGCGTCGACCGCCTGCCGGATCTGGTGCTGAAGCTCGAAAAACATGTCAACGAGGTGCGCCGCGGCGGCAGCCCGGGTGAGATCATCGCGGCCGCCAACGCCGCGGCCGATGCCATCGAGCAACGTGTCGGCGAGCCTATGAACGACCAGCGGCGCGCCGCAAGGATCGCGGTGAAGCGTTTTACCTTCAACGCGGCAGCTGACTGTTGGCCTGGTTGGAGTGCCGCAGGACCTGTTATAGATACAGAAACACTGCTCGCCGCTCTGCAACTGGCGCAGCGCTCGGCGGCACTCGTTGAGTTATTGGCGCTAGGCAGTATTCAGGAAGGTACCGCGATCTGGATGTCAGGTGCGTTCGAGCTCGCATTGGGGCGGTTGACGGATGCGTCTGCCGCGTTCGCTCGCGCGAGGCAATGTTATGTCGCGGCGGATGCTCCAGGCCTGGTTCTGTTGACGGATGGCTATCTGGCCATCGTCCAGCGGCTCGCTCCAGGTGCGGGCGAGGCGGAGCGAGAGAATTTCGAGCAGGTGTGCACACGAATCGCCGCTGGCGGATTTGAGGACGGTCCGGCCTGGATCGAACAGCTGCAAACGGCGTACAAGGTGTTCTCATGATGACGGGCGCGGATGAGGGGCTGGATATCCTCAATACGGCGGGGGATGTCAGCGCGGCTCGTGAACACCTGATGCGGGAGTTGGGTCGGGCGGTCGCGTCGAAGGGTGCCGGGCACCCTGTCACGGGGGTCCTGCACCGCAACCTGGCATTCGTGCTGCAAGCCGCAGGCGATCTGGCGAGCGCGGAGGAGCACTATCGCAAGGCGCTGGAGATCCTGACACCCGGGCTCGGGGAGAATCATCCCGAGACGGCGGTAGCGCTGAACGGCTATGGGCAATTGCGGCAGACTCAGGGGCACTTCGCCGAGGCGAAGTCCATGTATGAGCGCTCGCTGGCCATTCTGCAGGCGAACGGCGCGGGCGAATCGCTGCTGGCGGCGCGCTCAATGACCAACATCGGCCGCTTGTTTCATGACCTTGGAATGCTCAACGACACGGCGCAGTGGTACGGGAATGCCTTTCAGGTCTATGAGCGGGAGCTGGGCACTGAAGTCCCCGACACGGCCGGCAGCATCAACAATATCGGCACGGTGTTGGACTCTCAGGGGCGGACGGATCAAGGCCTCGCGCATCTCGAAGAGGCGCTGGCCATCTATGAGCGCACCAGGGATGCCGACCATCCTGATATCGCGCAGGTCCTCACCAACATCGGGCGGATACTGCAAAGCGGGAATCGCTGCGCGGAAGGGATCGCCTGTTATGAGCGGGCACTGCGGATCTTCGCCAGCCGGCTGGGCGAGGAGCACATTCTGGTAGGGCAGGTCAGCAACAATCTGGCCCTGGCGCATGCCGCCGGCAATGACCCGCAGCGGGCGCGGCATTATTTCGACCGTGCCTTGACGATTTTCCGCACGCAATTGGGTGAGCGCCATGCAAATACCGGAACGGTGCTCAATAATCTGGCCGGATTCCTCCATCGAACGGGCGCCGTGGATGAGGCCTCGGCCATGGCGGGCATCGCCCTCGAGATCCGCGAAGAGCGGCTCGGCCATGAGCATCCGGTCACGGCCCAAAGCATGGAAACACTGGCTCTTGCGCTCGTGGCGCAACGACGCTTCGACCAGGCCGAGCCTTTGTTGACGGAGGCGGCTGCGGTGTTTGTAAGAACGCGCGGCCCCCAGCATCCGGAAGTGGGACAGGTGCACATGAATCTGGCCAACTGCCTGCAGGCGCTCGGACGACTTGAAGCCGCTCGCGATTGCCTGACTCGTGCGGTAACGGTCTTTACGGACTTTTACGGCTCACACGAGTACACGGCGCAGGCCAACGACAATCTCGCGGCGATCCTCTTGATGCTGGATGAGCCGGAGGATGCATTGCGAGCGTCCAGTGCCGCGCTTTCTGTCTATCGCAGCTTGGGATGTCGCGGGGCGGCTCTCGCGGCCTGCTTGTCCAACCACGGTGCGATCGTCTCCGCTCTTGGAGAGGACGCCGAAGCGGGCAAATCGCTTCGCGAGGCTCTGAGCGAGTTGGATGGGGGCACAGGCATCAACAGCACGGCGCTTCGGGCCTGTCTGCTGAACCTGGCCGACGTGGAGCGGGATCTGGGCGATCTGGCTGAGGCGGACCGGCTTCGCGCACGTGCCGATGCTCTGTTTGCAACCAAGGACGGTGCTCCATGTCTGCACGCGTAAAGCTGTTGAGCACCATTGCCGCGGACGTCGTATTTCTCGCGGTCGTTCTCGTGTTAGCCGGCCTGTTTCTCGAGGTGGTGGCACGCGCGGTCCAGCGCAACACCCGTCCGATGATTCCCTTCGTCCTCGATGAGCTCGGCGGCCCGCGTCTGGAGGCCGATCTGGACCTGCCGGTCAGGCTCGTCCACTACAATCGCATGCAACTGACGACCGATGCGATAGGGGCGAGGGTGGTTGATCCAGCCGCGCGCGAAGCAGCGCGCGCTGATGGAATTCTGTTTGTCGGTGACTCGCAGGTGTTGGGCTGGGGTTTGAGCTTTGGCGAGACGGCCGCGGCAAGACTGGCACAGCGCCTGCGGATTCCCGCAGATCGCGTCACGATTCTGGCGGCACCCTCGCAAGACCCGGAGCGCGAGTTAAATTGGGCGCGGGCCTACGCGCGCGCTCATCCGCAACACGAGCATATCGAGGTCGTAGCGCTCAACATGGGTAACGACCTCGACGAGATTTATCTTGGGCGGGTCGGCATGCGCCTGCCCTCCGGTGGCACGTTCACATCCTGGCTGTCGCGCCACAGCGTGGCGTTTCTCGATTTCAGTCTGCTCCGCCGCTCTGTGTCCCAGTGGCAACGCGATGAGCATCAGGAGGTCAACTATGCTGTGCTGCTGCTGAATGACGCTGAGCGGGCGCTCCTTGCCGAATGCGTCGTTGCGAGCCTCGACTCTCTGTTGAAGGCGTTGCCGCCGGCCGACCAGCGGCTCATCCTGATCATTCCTCAGGACACCCAGGTCGCTCTGTCGCAATTCAAAAAGTACCGCTCCCTTTATCGGACCGAATCCGACTACGCGATCCATGAGTCCGCGCAGCGCCGCGCGGTGCAGCGTCTCGAGGCCCTCCAGAGCGATGTCCTCCAGCGCCTCAAGACACTGGGCATTCCTGCGGTTGTCGTGGAGCCGGCTTTGCGAGCCGCGCTCGACAAACCCGATCTGATCGATACCCACAGTCATCACCTGATGGCACGGGGGCAGGACATAACCGCGCAGGTACTGGCCAAAGCGGTGGAGGGGCAGCTATGAACGTGGCGTTCGTGCCCAAAGTGTGGAGTCTGCAGCTTGCTGCCTGGTTACGCCGCCTGGTGATCGGGCTCCTGATCTTGTTTGCTGTGGAGCTGCTGGCTCGTATGGTTGTGGCGCCCTTGGACGTGGCGATTTTCATTGCCGACCGGGACGGCAGGAATTTGCGCCTCATACCCGGAGCGCACGGACGCGCCCACATGTATGGGCGAGATATCGAGGTCTCGATCGACGCCAATGGTCAGCGGACGACAGTCGGCGCTGGCGGGGCTTGCGCTCGTCATCGCCTCGATCTGATTGGGGACTCCCAGGTCTTCGGTTGGGGTCTGAGCGATTCGGAGACTATCGCCAGTCGCTTGCAGGCGCGGCTGGGCCCGGACTGGCGCGTGGTCAATCACGGCATTCCAGGTATCGGGCCGCTGCAATACGCGCAGGTGTTGCGAACGGTCCCTAAGGATGCCGATGTCTTGATGGTGTTCACGGAAGTCAACGATCTGTGGGACACATACGACGTGTCGCGCAATACGACCCGGTGTGGCTTCTTGACCGAGGCCTGGTGGCCGCGCTCCAGCCTGGTTTGCCCTGTTCTCAATCTGCGTGCGCTGCAGATCGGCTTCGTCGCTTATGACAAGCTCACGCGGCAGCGAGCGTTGTCACCCATTGGCTTCGACCCGACCAGCGCAACAGCTGCGAGGATTCTGACCTTGCATGTGCGCTCGATGTTCGTTAACGAGCAGGTACGCGCCGCCCATCCACACCTGCACTTCACGGTTCTGCCGTTTGACGGGCGCTACAATGCGCGGTCTCGTCGGGATTACTTCCCGCCGCCGAATCCTGACACGCCTCGATACTTCGATGACGATTACGACATGATCGCCGCCTTCGCGCGCGATCCGGATCCGATCGGGCTTTATTTACCGCGCGATCCGCACCTCTCGCCACGTGGCGCCTCTTTGTTGGCGGCCCGGGTTGCGCCGTCCTTCGCGGCAGTTCCCGATACCCCATCTGCAGCCGGGGATGCGGGGTGTGCAAGGTGAGTACCGTCGTCGGTGCGCAGAGCGCTGTCGACCCAGAGAGCGATGCGCTCGATGTCAATCTCGATGGCTTGCTGGAAAGCCCAAGCCACTTTCCGCTGCGATTGTCGCTCGCCGACGATCTCCTTGCGTTCGTTCAATTGAAAAGGCTCGATTACCGGCGCGCCAGCTTTCTGGATCCGCGCGGCTTGCCCGATGATGCACTGTTGTGGCAGGCATCCTTCTCCGAGCTGCAACATGCATTGCCCGCGCCAGAGCCGCCCCGGCGGCTCGGATATTTGTTTCATACCGGATTCTGCTGTTCCACGCTGCTGAGTCGGTGCGCCGAGATCAGTCCGGCGGTGTTCGCCCTGCGTGAGCCCATGTCTCTTCATAACCTGGAGGTACAACTTGCAGGCGCGGGCCGCGCCTTCAGTCGCGAGCAATGTCATGGGGCGCTGGCGACACTATTGGCACTGCTCGGCCGTACGTGGTCCGACCGCCAGATCGCGTTCATCAAGGCCGATTGCACCTTACTCGTACCTGCCATGTTGCAATACAGCCCTGCGCCGTACGTCGCGCTGTATTGTCCGGTCCACGACTTCCTCGCCGCGGTCATGAGTTGCAAAGCCCGCCGCGCCTGGACCATAGGACGTCTGCGGCAGATGATCGAGATAGCCCATGCGATGGGGATGGCTGTTCCGTTTGAGATTCCTGCGCAGCTCAATGCTCCCGAGGCGGCGTGCCTGATCTGGTGGTGGCAGATGCGGATTTTTCGGGAGGCGCAGGAAAAAGCGCGCGCCAGAGGCTACCTTCTCGCCGCGGAGGCTTTTCTGAACGATCCAATGGCCTCGTTGAGCCGCCTGTTTGGCCTGTTGGATGCAACTTACCCGACCGCCGGGCTCGCTGCATTGGCGGCGCGCGTCATGAGCCGCGACGCTAAGACTCCCTCACAACCCGGGAATGCGACCTCGCGACGTGAGAAGCTTGCGGCTACGACATCTGACCATGCGGAACAGATTGAGCTGGCGCTGCAGTGGGCGTTGAGATGGATCGGACCCGAGTTTCAAACGATCGGTGCAACAGCCTGAGGCTGACAGGGTCTCAATGGGACAGAGCTTCGAAGGAGGGGGCTACCCGATCGGCGAACAGGGAGGCGCCGCGTGCCGAGAGGTGGGGGTCGCCGGGCAAGAACAATCCCGGAGGGTCTGGCGCTCGTGCGAATGCTGAAATCAGGTCGTAGTCGTCGTCGAAATATCGAGGGGCGTTGGGATCGGCCGCTGGGAAGTAGTCTTGGCGGGTTTGCGCGTTGAAGCGCCCGTCCCAGGGTAATACGGCGAAATGCATATGCGGGTGCACACGCACACCGTCCTTGACGAACATCAAGCGTACGCGTTGCATCAAAATTTGCGCCGCGACACCGCTGCCGGGGTCGAAACCAATCGGAGCCAGCGCGCGCCTTCGCATGATGTTGGTATAGGCGAGGAAGGCCAGCTGAACTTCGCGCAGGTTCAGGATCGGGCAGATGAGGCGAGAGCGTGGCCAGGCGTCGCTGGCCAGGAAGCCGCAACGCGTTGCGTGGCTCGAGACGCCATAGGTGTCCCATAAATCGTTGACTTCTGAAAAGATGACCAACACTTCAGCGTCGTGGGGTACCGACTGGAGGATGCGGGCGTACTGCAGTGGGCCGATGCCTGGAATGCCGTGATTGACAACCTGCCAGTCCGCGCCGAGACGTGCCTGCAGGCGGCTGGCAATCGTTTCCGAATCGCTCAGGCCCCAGCCGAAGACCTCCGAATCGCCGATCAGGTCCAGTCGATGCCGGGCACCTGTCTTGTCCGGGGCACCGACGGTAGTACGGTGCCCGTGCGCATCGATCGAAATGTCAATCGCTCTCCCATACATGTGCGCTCGTCCTGATACACCAGGAATCAAACCGAGATCCTTTCCGTCCATCGACGCCTGGAACGCTGGTACGTCGGGTGGTGGGGTTGCCATTCGGGCGACCAGTTCACCTACCACGAGGATCAACAGCACTGCGCCGGCGCCACGTAACCACGGAGGCGTGCTCATGGCTTTGTTCCCATTGCCTCGGCCAGCGCTTGCGCGGCCACTTCCTGCCCCGCCGTCATCAGCTGTTGGCTACGGGCGTCGATGAGATTGGGGCGTTTTAGCGCGGCCCGCAGCGCAGGCTCCAACACGACCACCGGGATGCTCAACTTGCTTTTCAGCCGAGCGATGACGTCGGTTTGGAACGCGTCCAGGTGCCGCACTGCTTCCCGCTGCGCGCTCTGGTGTAGGGCGAACTCGGAATCCGTCCGATAGAGAGATCGGTACTTCAGAAATTCAGATGCGGCGACCTGGCTATCCTGGGGAATGATGAGGATTGCACGCTGGTCGGCTGGCGGCAGGGCGCGCACGAGCCGGTCGAGGCTTGCGGCAACCCCTTCAGCCAGAATCGCCCGCTCGGTATCGCTCAACAGCAGCATGGAGTAGTTGACCTCCACGTGTGCATCTTTTTGCCGGGACTCGAGAGCGAGGCGCAGCATGTCGAAATCAAGAAAGGCTACGCTGTGGTGCGATAGCCAGGAGGTGACCGAGCCGCCGGAGGGAAGGTGGTCATTGGCGCGGCCCATATACATCTCATCCAGATCGTTGCCCAGATTGAGGGCCACCACCTCAATTCGCTGGCGCTGCGGACGCGCGCGACTATAGTCGCGCGCCCAACTGAGCTCCCGCTCCGGATCCTGTAAGTCGGCTGCGAGAATCGCGACTCGTTCGAGCGGGACGTGTACGCGTCGTGCGAGTCGCGCTGCCGCCGTTTCGGAGAAACTTAGCCCCCAACCTAGAATCTGAGCGTCTCCGACGAACAGGATTCCATCCGAGCGGTCGGCGCTCCGTGCAGCCACATCGGCGATCCTCGCTCCCGTCGCGTCCGTCGTGAGCTGCATCCGCGCGTAGTGGGGAAGTTTGACGGGCAGATCGAGCTCCTTCTCGAGCCGGGTGCCCCCGAAACTGTCTAGTACCGAGGGAATCGAGGGGCGGCTGTTTCTTTGGATCGCGCGCGCGGCAAGCTCGAGAAGCACGGCTGTGCCAGCGAGCACGAGCGCCAGAAAGATCAGATCTCCGGTCGCGGTCCTCAGCAGTTTCGAGCGATCGGACATCTGGCGGCATCCCTGGTGGCCAGCAAAGTATGGGCTCGATAGATCAACCCGTCAGTTTCCTGCTTGTGAATACCTTCGATGCCGTGCGCAGCTGTTCGATAAACGCCGCACTCTCCTCAAAATTGCCCGCGTCGATTCTGGCGCAGATCTGGTCCAGATCGGAGCCACCTCTGGTGGGTCCAGGCGCCAGCTGCTCGACGATGGCGATGTAGCCTTCCGTCAGCAGAGCAGGTGCAAAAGCGTTTGCCGCGGTGAAATGTTGTTGTGCCGTCGAGAATAACGCGGTGGCTTCCGCAAACCTTCGTAGCGCAAGCTCGAATGCGCCGGAGAGCCAGGTGGCGGTACCTTGTTGCACGTGGCCAAGACCGAGGCGCTCGACCAGCCGGGCGGAGCGCCGGGACATTTCCAGAGCCCGTGCGAGAGTCGGTTCGTCGACCGCTGGTGCTGTGACGCTCCATCCGGGCCAGCAGTCGGCGGCCGCACTGTAAGTGAACCTTTGTACCGCTGTGAGCGCGGAGCGTTGCCCCTCATTCGAACACTTACTCGCCCGCTGCTCGATTATGTCGGCGGCCGCGCTGGCTGCAGCGAGAATGGTCTCTGGGTGGCCGCCGCGGCGTGCCTCCTTGACGTCATTGACCAGTCTCGAGGTCAAGTCAGGTAAGGCTTCAGTCCCAGCGTGTTCGAAAGGAGAGTCGGTCGACATAGCGTAATCCAATGTCTGTGCAGACGCAGAGCGATTCAAGCGAATCGGTGTCCACCTGTCCAACCGCGGCACAGGCGGCTTGTGAGACTCACGCGGGAGTTATATAAACTACTTCGTGGTGAATGGAAACATGCCACGCTCGCGCCAAGTGCTGAAGGAAGGCAACAATGTTTCATCGGAAGCAGGTTCTCTCCACGAAGCTCCTCAGGGACCTGGCTGACTCCACGGCCAGAGGCCTCGCGCGCCGAGATTGCTTCTATGACCAATTCCATTACGTGAATCGCAAGTTTGTTGCGGAACATTTCGAGCAGCTTGCGGGGTTCGTCGTTGAGTCGGTGCGCCACCTGCGTCCGGGCATCACGACCCGTGATCTCACTTACGTCAACGACTTCGTTTCCCCCGTCAATCTCGCCAATGCTCACGTCTATCTCAACAGCGACGTCAAGGAAAACAGGTACGGATGGCACAATGACGCCATCGATCGATGGCTGCGGCCTTGTTACAACCTTTGGATACCCCTCTATCCGCCATCGACGCGCGCAGAGCTGGACGACCAATCCTTGTTCGATGTCTTGACACCAGTCTCGTGCCCGCCACTCTACGATGCGGATGGCAATGGTCGGTGCGAGTTCTTCTGGAGAACCCAGATGCTCTCGCCACTGGATCGCGAAATCGTCTCAAACCTGGTCGGATTGCCTCTAACCCGTTTGGACGACTACGTGTATTTCAACAGCAGTGCAGGAACGAAGAAGGTGCCGCTTTCGGAGTTGACTCCCGTGCCGGTCTTGCGCCCGCAGCTCGGCGATTGCTACGTGTTCGACTCGAGCAACCAGCATGCCAGCGGGCCGTCCGGGTTTGAGCGTGTTGGGATATCCGTAAAATTCCTGGTGAATAATCCCGAGCTCGGTTTTCGGGTTTTACCGCACTCCATGTTGCCAATTGGATGGGCTGGGATGTTCATTTGCTGGTACGACCAATTCCGGAGCTTCCGCGCCTATGAAGACGTGATCGATATGTACATCGAGCGTGAGCAGTCCTTGCTGGAAAAGAACGCCGACAAGCTGGAGTGCGTGCGTGAGCTCCTTTTGCAGGTCTGCGCCGAGCTGGAAAGCGCATCAACGCAGGTGGCTTTGGCCGAAACGTAATGAAGGCATCTGCTCTGGCGTGACGTAAGTCTTTGAACAAAATATGGTTTATCAGTTCAAGACTGCTCGCGCGATGAGAGTAAAATAGGCCTGTAATCCCGATGCCGCCCTTGAGGCACAACGAATAGCAGGTTCCCAGTCGCGGGCGGATCCACGGTTCTTCAGCGCTTCAGCGCCACCGCCGGTGCCGCTCCCTATGGTCGTCAGTCTCTCCAATTTTTTACATGAAAATCGATCCGTCCGAACACGCTCATTCCGATAACTACAAGATCCTCACCAGTGTGGTCGCACCCCGCCCGATCGCCTGGATCACCAGCCTTGATTCAGCTGGGGTGGTTAACCTGGCGCCTTTCAGTTTTTTCAACGCTGTGAGCGGTAAGCCGATCTACCTGGCGGTCAGTGTCGGGTTGCGGGACGACGGACAGCGCAAGGACACCGCCGTCAATATCGAGCAGCTCGGTGAGTTTGTCGTTCACCTCGTTACCGAGGAGCTGTTGGGGGCTATGAACATATCGGCGGCGGACTTCCCGCCGGATCAAAGTGAGATTGTGGCTGCGGATCTCCATACGATGCCCAGTGAGAAAGTGAGAGTGCCTCGATTGTCCGAGGCCCAGGTTGCCCTCGAATGCAAGTTGGCGCAGTCGCTGCCGCTGGGTAACAACACTCTGTTCATCGGCGAGGTAGTGATGTTTCATGTCGCCGATCGCCTGCTGGGTCCGCGATTTCACGTCGACGGATTTGCACCCATAGGCCGCCTTGGCTGGCCCTCAGTCTACTGTCGGACGACGGATCGCTTCGAGCTGCCTCGGGTCTCCTACACCAAGCTGGTCAAACCAGCTCCGTAAGGGGTCTTGGGACGGGGAGGGAGCACAGAGCGTGGCGAACGAAGAACAACTCGCAATCCTGAAAAATGGTGTTGCAGAGTGGAATGAGTGGCGCAGCACCAACCCGACCCGCGTCGTCGACCTGAGCGGGGCAATCCTCGTCAGTGCCGACCTGCATGGTGCGGATCTGCACGGTGCGGACCTTACCAACGTGAGTTTCGTACACGCGGACCTCAGCGATGCGAATCTCACGGGCGTGGACTTTAGCGACGCGAATCTCAATGCTGCGAATTTCCACGGCGCGAACCTCGTCCGCGCGAACTTCACCGATGCGAGCCTCAAACATGCGAATTTCACTGGCGCGAGGCTCTGCGGGGCGATCCTCACCTACGCGAATCTAAGAGGCGCGGACCTCAGCGAAGCAGACCTCACAAGTGCACACCTTAGTGGTGCGATCCTGATAGATGTCGACCTCAGAGGCGCGACGCTCGTGATGACGAATTTCTACCGCGCGGTTTTCAACAATACCGATCTCACTGGTGCAAACCTTGATCTGGCGCAATTCGGTCAAACAGTCGTTGTTTACACTGATCTCAGTGTCGCCAGTAACGTAGACAGTTGCCAACATGTGGCGCCCAGCCAGATGGGCTTGGACACTCTCATGGATTCGCAGCCGCTTCCCGAGGTTTTTCTCCGTGGCTGCGGGTTGTCCGACCAGCTCATCACTTACCTCCCATCACTGAGAAATCAGGCGATCGAGTTTTATTCGTGTTTCATCAGCTATTCCACGAGAGACCAGGAATTCGCCGAGCGACTGTACGCTGACCTTCAAAGTAGAGGGGTGCGTTGCTGGTACGCCCCGCATCATGTTCAAGGAGGCAGGAAGCTGCACGAGCAAATCGACGAAGCGATACGAGTGCATGACAAGCTACTGCTGGTCCTCTCCGAAGCGAGTATGGAAAGTGAGTGGGTCAGGACCGAAATAGCCAAAGCCAGAACGCGAGAAATTTCCGAGCGACGACGTATGCTGTTTCCAGTACGGCTCGTCGATTTTGCGCGCTTGCAAGAATGGGAGTGTTTCGACGCCGATGCTGGGAAGGATTCGGCGCGTGAGATTCGTGAGTACTATGTTCCAGATTTCAGTCGCTGGAAGGATCACGACTCATATCACGTTGAGCTCGTTAAGTTACTGAATGATCTCAAGAGCAGGTGACCGTTCCGCAGTGTCGTCTTTGGCCGGTGTGCTTCCGATATGAGGGTATCAGCGGTATGAGCGAACCCCCGTTTGAGGAGCAGGCATATGAAACAGGATGGATCCTTGGTGGCGGCGGTCTCAAACGCTGGCGGAATCGGCCTTATTGGCAACGCACTCGAGCCAGCGGCCGGCACTCAGAGACTCATACAGGCCACTCGAGCGGCGACGCCGAATCTCTTCGGGGTTGATTTCCTCTTCGATACTTCGGCATTCGGTCCAACTGTCACGGACGCGCATATTGACGTTTGCGTGTCCGACAGCCTAGAGCGGCACGGTTACCTGCGCTGTGCCGCTCCAGGCACTTGTGCCACCGCGAGAGAGGGAAGCTCTAAAAGTTGTAAGTCGCTCCCACACTGAAAAATGCGCCGATGGCTCCTTGCAGATGCAACGACGGATCAAATGGAACGAGGCCACCCTGACCGCCGTAGGTAGCCCAGTCCAGAGGTGCCTTCGCGTTGAGAACGTTCGTCGCCGAGGCGTGCAAGCTCAAGTGCTCGCTGAAGTCATAGCGGCCGTAAAGATCCAATGTAGTGAAGTGCTTGACTGAGCACATGGACTGGTTCGGGATGATGCCCTGCGTGATCAAATTCTGGTAGGCCGTGGTGACAGCTGCGCCAAGGCCATTCTGGAGCGCCTCAATGCAGGTATTCTGAGGTACGGTTGGGCCGCTGAATGCTGCGGCCGATGGGTCGGTCACGCTGAATGCGCTGATGTAGTTCAGGGTTGCGGTCAGCGACCAGGGGCCTTTGCCCACCGTGTTCGTCCATGATACGCGCGACCGTGGGTTGCCAGTGTCCCCGGACACGACGGTCGGCCCGTGCGTACCTGCCAATTCGTAGGTGGTGCCGTCGATGGTGATCTCGTATTTGTGAGTGAACGACCAGGTCGCCTGCGACCTGACCTGCCAACCGTTGTCGAAACGGTGATGATAGTCGTAGCTGAGATCGAAGCCGTCCGTCTTCGTAGAATTGGCGTTGACGAAGGAAGTGGTCTGATATGCGATCGGCGCGACTGGCGGCACCGCAAGCGCGGTGGTTCCATCAGGCTGATACTCCAGGATGGGTGTGAGATTGTCACCGCGAACCGTCACAGACTGTCCTCCGACCACGATTTGATTATCGATTTTGATCGAATAGAGATCGAGCGTTGCACTGAAGTCCTTGAAGGGCTCAACAATGACTCCGAGCGTGAACGCAGTGGAGGTTTCCGGTTTCAAGTTGGGGTTGGACAGTTGCAGCTGCGGTAGGGCAACTGAGCACTGTCCGACGAAGTTTCCGGGGGCCGTGATGGTGGCGGAGTTCTTGCAAAGGATGGGATCCGCGGTCGACGCTGCGACGAAACTCTGGCCAGAGCGACCGTTTTCACCGGGGCCTGGGGCACGGAAGCCTTGGGAGGCGGTGCCACGCAGCGCAAATTCTGGCAGTGGCGTGAATTTGAAGCCGATTTTCGGGCTCGCTTTACCGCCGGACAGATTGTAATGGTCATAGCGAACCGCAGCGTTGAGATCGAGCGTCTTTAAGACGGGTGCGTCCAACTCAGCGTATCCCGAGGCAACCTGCTGGATACCAATGGTGAAATTGTTGCTGACGTTGGGGACAATTCCAGCTGCAACCAGAGGGGGTGCCTCGGCTTGTTGCTGGCGATTGAAGTAGTCCGCTCCGAAGGCCAACCCAAGCGATCCGCCCCGCAGCGCCCCCAGCTCCGTGCTGGCGCCCAGATGGGCGAGGCTCAGCTTCGAGGTGTCTGTGTTCGACAGGCGTGGTGAGATCTCGTTCAGCACCGCGGCGCTGTTGGGCTGACCGATCAGGAACGGATCGGTGGTGCTGGTGAGTGCGGCCACGATTGCGCTGGGGTTTTGGCGGCCCGTATCGACCTCACCCAGTTTGACCTCCGTAAATCCTACACTACCGTCGAGGTCCCAGGAGGAAACCTTCCCTGTCACCTCTGCGATCGCCCGATAGGATTTTGCGTCCGTTTGGGTAAGTCGCGAACCGACTTGATCGCGCAAATTGTAGTGCACGACCGCGGAGTCATAGGCAGGGTCCACGCCGGT
>Ga0134126_10001941_pt1 | contig 26276 bp, 21 predicted proteins | sample KB31752_FD_96881 | JGI IMG/M metagenome (GOLD analysis project Ga0134126, IMG submission 96881) | Terrestrial soil microbial communities with excess Nitrogen fertilizer from Kellogg Biological Station, Michigan, USA - KB3-175-2 | ecosystem: Environmental > Terrestrial > Soil > Unclassified ... | reverse complement strand
GTGGTGCTGCTGACTCTCGCCTACCCCGCCTAGCCCGTCAAGTCGCCAGGCCAGGCCATCGCCGGGACGCGGGGCGCGTTGACGGGCCCAGCCGAGCCGCCCTAGGGTCGGTGCCGGCCAATCCACAGGAGGTTCCGTGCCGCCAGGTTCCGTGCCGCCGCCCGCTCGTGACGCCTGCCCCGGGCTCCTGGCCCTGCATCCCGCTCGTGACGGGCACGTGGCGCGGATCCGGCTGCCCGGCGGCTACGTCACCGGCCCGCGCTGGTTGGCCCTGGCCGGGCTGGCCCGCGACCTCGGCGACGGGCACCTCGACCTCACGGCGCGGGGCAACGTCCAGCTGCGCGGCCTGCGTCCCGACGCCGCCGCCGAGCTGTCCGGCCGCGCGGCCGAGGCCGGGCTGCTGCCGTCCGCCGCCCATGACCGGGCCCGCAACGTCATGGCCAGCCCGCTGGCCGGGCTGGACGGCCGGTCGCCGCTGCGGCCGCTGGTCGAAGAGCTCGACGTCGCGCTGCTGGCCGGCCCCGAGTTCGCCGCCCTGCCGGGCCGGTTCCTGTTCTCGCTCGACGACGGCACCGGCGGCGCCGGGCTGGCCGGCTGTGACGTCGGCCTGCGCTGGGCCGGCGACGGCCTGGAGGTCGTCATCGCTGGCCGGACCGTTGGCGTGCGCACTGCCCCGGCCGACGCGGTCTCGGTCGCCACGGCGGCGGCCAGGGCCGCGATCGCGCGCGGCGTCGGCGGCCGCGTCACCCGGATCGGTGACCTCGCGGACGGCGGGGCGTCGGTCGCCGCCGCCATCGGCGGCTCGCTCGGACCGGCGGCCGCAGGCGCCGATACCAGGCTCCCGCTCGGATCCGCGGGCGACGCCGGCGGCAGATCCCAGATTTCATCGCTAACAAAGGTGGTCGGCGCACCCCTGGGCAGGCTGGCTGACAGCCAGGCCCGGCTGATCGAAGGCCTGCTCCGCCCCGGTGAGGTGATCAGGCTGGGCATCGCGGGCCGCATCGTGATCCCGCTCCCGGCCGAGGCGGACGAGCCGGGTGATGCGCTGGTCCGGCTGGCCGGGGCCGGGCTGCTGGTAGCCGGTGACGACCGGCTGGCCGGCGTCACGGCGTGCAGCGGGGCGGCGTGCCACCGCTCGGTGGCCGATGTCCGGGCCGCGGCCCGGCCCCTGGCCGGGCACCCGAGGACCCACTGGGCCGGGTGCGCCCGCCAGTGCGGGCTGCCGCCGGATGCCGAGCCGGTCATCGCCGTCGACGCCGATCGCTACCTGATCCCGGGCGAGGTCCGGCCCCGGCTGCTGGCCAGCCTGGGCGTGCCGGCGGCCCCGGGCCGGCCGGCCGCTCCGGAGGCGCCGGGCCCGGTGGGCACACTGGCCGGTGCCTCATGAGCCAGCGCATCCTGTCCTACGAGCAGGACGGGGCCGAGATCTACCGCCGGTCGTTCGCCATCATCCGGGCCGAGGCCGACCTGAGCGCCGTCCCGGCCGACCTCGAGCACGTCGCCGTGCGGATGATCCACGCCTGCGGGATGACCGACCTGCCCGCCGACCTGGCCTGGTCGGACGGGGTCGGCACGGCCGGGCGGGTCGCGCTGGCCGCGGGCGCTCCGGTGCTGTGCGACTCGGCCATGGTGGCGGCCGGCATCACCAGGGCCCGGCTGCCCGCCGCCAACCAGGTCATCTGCACCCTGTCCGACCCGCGGGTGCCGGACCTGGCCGCGCGGCTCGGTACCACGCGCTCGGCGGCCGCGGTGGAACTGTAGCGCGAGCACCTCGACGGCGCGGTGGTGGCCGTCGGCAACGCCCCGACCGCGCTGTTCCGGCTGCTGGAGATCCTGGCCGCCGCCTCCCTGGCCGCCGCCTCCCCGCCCGGCTCCTCCCCGCCCCGGCCCGCGGCCGTGATCGGCGTGCCGGTCGGGTTCGTCGGCGCGGCCGAGTCCAAGGCGGCGCTGGCCGCCAGCCCGGTGCCGCATCTGGTCGTGCTCGGCCGCCGGGGCGGCTCGGCCATGGCGTCCGCGGCCGTCAACGCACTGGCCGGACGGCCCGAATGACCGCCGCCCAGCCCACCCAGCCAACCCAGCCCACCCAGCCGACCCCGCCTACCGACCCCACCGAGCCCATCCAGCCCGGCCAGACCACCTCGGCCGGACGCTTGACCGGCGTCGGCGTCGGGCCCGGCGACCCGGACCTGCTCACCGTGCGCGCGACCCGGATCATCGGCGCCGCCGACGTCATCGCCTACCACTGCGCCGCGCACGGGCGCAGCATCGCCAGGGCGGCGGCCGAGCCGTACCTGCGCAACGGCCAGGTCGAGGAGGCCCTCAGCTACCCGGTCACCACCGAGGGCACCACCCACCCTGGCGGCTACGCCGGGGCGCTGGCCGACTTCTACGCCGAGACCACCGACCGCCTGGCCGCGCACCTGGCCGCCGGGCGGGACGTTGTCGTGCTGTGCGAGGGCGACCCCGCGTTCTACGGCTCCTACCAGCACCTGCACACCCGGCTGAGCGGCCGGTTCGCGGCCGCCATCGTGCCCGGCATCTCCTCGGTGTCGGCCGCCGCGGCCGCCGTCGGCGTCCCGCTGGTGCAGCACGACGAGACCCTGACCGTGCTGCCGGGGACGCTGTCTGACGAGGCGCTGCGGGCCCGGCTGGCGGGCGCCGACGCAGTGGCCGTGCTCAAGCTCGGCCGCACCTTCGACCGGGTGCGAGCCGCACTGGACGACGCCGGGCTGCTCCCGCGGGCCCGGTACGTGGAGCGCGCCGGCACCGCCAGCCAGCGGGTCGAGCCGCTGGCCGAGGTGGACGCCGCCAGCGTGCCGTACATGTCGCTGGCCCTGGTCCCCGGCCGCGGCCGTCGGGCCCGGCCCGAGGCTGAGCCACGGGCCGAGGCCGACCACGGGCCGCCCGGCGGCCGGGTCACTGTCGTCGGCCTGGGGCCCGGTGACCAGGCCTGGCTGACGCCCGAGGCCGAGGCCGCGGTGGCCGCCGCCACCGACCTGGTCGGCTACCGGCCCTACCTGGCTCGCATCCCCGAGCGGCCCGGCCAGCAGCGGCACGCCTCGGGCAACACCGTGGAGGCCCGCCGCGCTGCTCTGGCCCTCGACCTGGCCGCGGCCGGCCGCCGGGTGGCGGTCGTCTCGTCCGGGGACCCCGGCGTGTTCGCCATGGCGTCGGCCGTGCTCGAGCAGGTCGCGGCCGAGCCGGACCGGTGGGCCGAGGTGCCCGTGACCGTGCTGCCCGGCGTCACCGCCGCCCAGGCGGTAGCGGCCAGGGCGGGCGCGCCGCTCGGCCACGACTACTGCGTGATCAGCCTGTCCGACCGGCTCAAGCCGTGGGCGGTCATCGCCGACCGGGTGGCCAAGGCGGCCGCCGCCGACCTCGTGCTGGCCTTCTACAACCCGGCCTCGCGCCGGCGGACCTGGCAGCTCGCGGCCGTGCGTGACCTGCTGCTCGAGCACCGCGATCCGGAGACCCCGGTGGTGCTCGGCCGCGGGGTCGGCCGGCCCGGCGAAGAACTCACCGTGACCTGCCTGGCCAAGCTGGACCCGGCCCAGGTGGACATGTCCACGCTGGTCATCGTGGGGTCCAGCCAGACCCGGGTGCACGACAGGCCGGGCGGCCCGGTGGTGTTCACCCCCCGCCACTACGGCACGGCCGGAGACGAGACCGGCCCGTCCCGCTCCGGTTAGGGGTCGTCGGGACCTGAGCTGACGGCGGTCAGCACTCGTCGGCCTCGTCCGGCTCTTCCGCCGCTGGCGGCGCGTCATCACCGTAGATCTCGGCCAGCCAGCGGGCGGCCTGGTCCGGGGTCGAGCGGCGCGGCACGTCGGGCCGGGGCGGCCGGCTGACCATGACCACGGGCAGACCCAGCTCCCTGGCCGCGTCGAGCTTGCCTGCGGTGAGCGGTCCGCCGCTGTTCTTGGTTACCAGCACCTCGATCCGGTGCTCGGCCATCAGGGCGCGCTCGGCCGCCGCGTCGTAGGGTCCGCGGGCCAGGATGACCTGACGGGCCGCGGGCAGCGGGCCGTCGGGCGGGTCCACGCAGCGGATCAGGAACCAGGCCCGGTCCACGGCCGCGAACGCGGCCAGGCCCTGCCGCCCGGTGGTCAGGAACACCCGGCGGCCGAGGGCGGGCAGCAGCGCGGCGGCATCGGCGAGCGAGTCGACCTCGTGCCAGTGGTCGTCCGGGCCCGCGGTCCACGGCTCGCGGGCCAGGCCGAGCAGCGGCACCCCGGTCGCCGCGCACGCGGCCGCGGCGCTGGCGCTGATGGTGGCGGCGAACGGGTGGGTGGCGTCCACCACCGCGGCGACCTCCTGCTCACGCAGCCACTCGGCCAGGCCGTCGGCGCCGCCAAAGCCGCCGATCCGGACCTCGCCCGCGGGCAGCGCCGGGTCGCGCACTCGCCCGGCCAGCGACGAGATCACTCGCAGGCCCGGCTGGCCGGTCAGGTGCCCGGCCAGGTCGCGCGCCTCGCGGGTGCCGCCCAGGATCAGGACGCAGGTCACGGGCGGGCCGGGCGACGGAGCAGGTAGCTGTCCATGATCCAGCCGTGCCGCTCGCGGGCCGCCTGCCGCTCGGCGGCAATCTGTGGCCCGGCGTCGTCGGCGTCGCCTTCGGCCAGGATCTCGTCCGGGCTGCCCACGTAGGCGCCCCAGTAGATCCGGGCCCCGCCGGTGTCGATGCCGCGGAATGCGCAGCCCGCGTCGAGCATGACCACCACGTCGTCGGCGTTGTCGGGGAAGCCCTCGGCCAGCAGCCGCCCGGTGGTGATGTGCAGCGGCCTTCCGGTCCTGGTCAGGCTGATCCGGTGCCGGGCGGCCAGGGCCTGGATGCTGCTGATGCCGGGGATCACCTGGAGCTCGAAGCTCACCTCTCCCCTGGCCGCCACCTCGTCAAGCACGTGCAGCGTGCTGTCGTAGATGGCCGGATCCCCCCAGGCCAGGAACGCGCCGTGCTCGTCGTCGCCCAGCTCGGTGGCGATCAGCCGCTCATAGGTGTCCGCCCTGGCGCGGCGCCAGTCGGCCACGGCCGAGCGGTAGGCGGCGGCCTGCCGGTCGCGCGGGGTCTCGGCCGCGGTCACGATGCGGTAGCCGGGCCGGGTGATGTAGCGCTCGCAGATGTCCCGGCGCAGGTCGGCGGCCGCGGGCTGGCTGTCGCCCTTGTCCACCATGAACACCACGTCGACGGTGTTCAGTGTGTTGATGGCCTGCACCGTGACGTGCTCGGGATCGCCCGCCCCGATGCCGACGACTGAGATGGTCCTCACCGCGGCTCGCCCTTCGCCTAGTCTCCCGTTCGGCCTCTGTCCCGGTCGGCAGAGTACAGGTGGCTGTCGCGGAACGTGCTTTCCCCCAGGACCCGGCCGATCACGATGATCGCGGTGCGCCGGATGCCGCGCTCGCGGACCCGCTCGGCCAGCTCGCCCAGGCCGCAGCGCAGCACCTCCTCGCCGGGCCAGCTGGCCCTGGCCACGACCGCCGCCGGGCAGTCCGGGCCGTAGTGCGGGAGCAGGTCCGCGGCCACCCGGTCGATGTTCTGCACGGCCAGGTGCAGGACCAGGGTGCAGCCGGTCGCGCCCAGCGTGGCCAGGTCCTCGCCGGGCGGCATCGGGGTGGCCCTGGCCGCGGTGCGGGTCAGCACCACGGTCTGGCCCACGCCGGGCAGGGTCAGCTCCTGGCCCAGCGCGGCGGCGGCGGCCGCGAACGCGGGCACGCCCGGCACCACCTGCCACGGCACCCCGGCGGCGTCCAGCTGCCGGCCCTGCTCGGCCACCGCGCTGAACAGGGACGGGTCGCCGCTATGCAGCCGCACCACGTCCTGGCCGGCGCGGTGCGCGGCGATCAGCTCAGCGATGATGGCGGCCAGGTCCAGCTCGGCGGTGTCGACCAGCCGGGCGCCGGGCCGCGCGTCGGCCAGCACCTCGGACGGGACCAGGCTGCCCGCGTAGAGCACCACCGGCGCGGCCGCGATCAGGCGCTGGGCCCGGATGGTGAGCAGGTCGGGCGCGCCGGGCCCGGCACCGACGAAGTACACGGTCACGGGCGCGTCACCTGCCACTGGATGACCGGCAGCGCGGGCCGCCAGGTGGTGAAGCCGCCCAGCGGCTCCAGGTAGCTGAGATCAGCCCGGACGAGCTGGCCGCCCTCGGCCCAGTGCCAGCGGTGCAGGACCGCCTCGGACTCCACGGTCACCGCGTGGGCCACCAGCCGGCCGCCCGGCCGCAGCCGCTCCCAGCAGGTCTCCAGCAGTCCCTCGGCGCTCAGCCCGCCGCCGATGAAGACGGCGTCCGGCGCGGCCAGGCCGGCCAGGGCATCCGGGGCCGGGCCGGTGACCACCTCCAGGCGTGGCACGCCCAGCGTGGCCGCGTTGCGCCCGACCCGCTCGGCCCGGTCGGCCCGCGCCTCCACGGCGATGGCGCGGGCCAGCGGCTCGGCCCGCAGCCACTCGATGCCCACGCTGCCGCTGCCCGCGCCCACGTCCCAGAGCAGCTCTCCGGGCCCCGGCCGCAGCGCGGCCAGGGCCAGCACCCGCAGCTCCCGGCGGGTGATCTGGCCGTCGGTATCGAACGCGGCGTCGGCCAGGCCCGGCATCCGCCCGGCCGCGCGGACGTCGGTGCCGGCCCGCGGGCGAACGCCAACCACGCACAGGTCGGCGAAGTCGCCGTCGGCCAGGCCGCCGGCCAGGCCGGCCGCCCGCACCGGGCCGGTCACCCGCTCGGCCGGGCCGCCCAGCCGCTCCAGCACGGTGAGCTCGCTGTCGCCCCAGCCGGCGGCCGTCAGCAGCCGCGCCACCTGGCCAGGGGTGTGCCTGTCGCGGCACAGCAGCACCACCCGACCGCCGGGCCGCAGGGCCGCCAGCGCGGCCTCCGGCGGCTGCGACACCAGCGAGACCACCTCGGCCTCGTGCTCGGGCCAGCCCAGCCGGGCGCAGGCCAGCGCGACCGAGGACACGCCGGGGAAGACCCGCAGCCGCCCCGGCCCGAGCCGCCGGGCCAGCGTCGCCCCGATGCCGTGCAGCATCGGGTCCCCGCTGGCCAGCAGGCACAGCCCCGGCTCGTCGCGGACCAGCCGGTCGAGCTGCTCGAGCAGGGGCGAGGGCAGCGGCGCGCGCCGCGCCTCCAGCCCGGCCGGCAGCAGGGCCAGTTGGCGCGCGCTGCCCACGATCAGCCGGGCCCCGGCCACCGCGGCCCGCGCCCCGGCGCCCAGCCCGTCCCAGCCGTCCTCGCCGATCCCGACCACCGTGACGACACGCTGGCCGGCGTCTTCGATGCCTTCGCCCATTGGGCGGCCAGCATGCCATATCGCCCGCCCGCCCCATCAGCCCCGGCCGGGCGCCGCCACGCCGCCACCGGCAAGACGGCGTGAGTTCAGCCTCCGGTGGTAGAAAGAGGGCGTGCTCGGTCTACCCGATGACATCCAGGCCTGCCTCTTCGACCTCGACGGCGTGCTGACCAAGACCGCGGCGGTGCATGCGGCGGCGTGGAAGCAGATGTTCGACGACTTCCTGCGCAAGACCGCCGATACCACCGGGGCGCGGTTCAGCCCGTTCGACATCCACGACGACTACGACGAGTACGTCGACGGCAAGCCGCGCGAAGACGGGGTCAGGGACTTCCTGGCCTCGCGCGGCATCACAGTGCCCGAGGGCACGCCCGGTGACCCGTCCACCGCCGAGACCATCTACGGCCTGGGCAACCGCAAGAACGAGCTGCTGCTCAAGCAGATCAGCGAGCACGGCGTCGAGGTCTACGACGGCTCGGTCAGGTACCTGGAGGCGGTCCAGAAGGCCGGGCTGCACCGGGCCGTGGTGTCCTCAAGCGCCAACACCAAGCAGGTGCTCGAGGTCACCGGGCTGGCGCACTTCTTCGAGCTCCGGGTCGACGGGCTGACCGTGGCCGAGCAGCACCTGCACGGCAAGCCCGCCCCCGACACCTACCTGTACGCGGCCCGCGAGCTCGGCCTCGGGGCCGCCCACGCGGCCGTGTTCGAGGACGCGCTGTCCGGGGTGGCCTCCGGCCACGCGGGCCACTTCGGCTTCGTGGTCGGCGTGGACCGGGTCGGTCAGGCCCAGGCGCTGGCCGAGCACGGAGCCAGCCGGGTCGTCCAGGACCTGTCCGAGCTGCTGGATGACGACGGCCTGGGCGCAGACGGCCAGGGCGCAAGCGGCCAGGGCGGCGGCCAGTGATCCCGCACCCGGCCTTCGAGACCCACCCCTGGATGCTGCGCGAGAACCACCTGGACCGGGACCGGCTGGCCCAGACCGAATCGGTCTTCTCGCTGGGCAACGGGCACATCGGGGTGCGCGGAAACCTGGACGAGGGCGAGCCGCACGGGCTGCCGGGCACCTACCTGAACGGCTTCTACGAGGCCCGGCCGCTGCCCTACGCCGAGGCCGGCTACGGCTACCCCGAAGCCGGGCAGACCGTGGTAAACGTGACCAACGGCAAGCTCATCCGGCTCCTGGTCGACGACGAGCTGTTCGACCTGCGCTACGGGCGGCTGCTGCACCACGAGCGGACGCTGGACTTCCGCACCGGCCTGCTGCACCGCCGGGCGGAGTGGCACTCGCCCGGCCACCGCCAGGTCCGGGTGCGCAGCACGCGGATGGTGTCGCTGGTCCAGCGGGCGGTCATGGGCATCGAGTACGAGATCGAGGTGCTCGACGCGCCGGCCAGGGTGGTCGTGCAATCCGAGCTGGTGGCCAACGAGCAGCTGCCCATGACCAGCAAGGACCCGCGGGTGGCGGCGGCCCTGGAGGCGCCGCTGGAGCCCGTCGAGCACCGGGCGATGGGCGTCCAGGGCTACCTGGCCCACCGGACCCGGCGCAGCGGCCTGCGGCTGGCCGCCGGCATGACGCACATCTGCGACGCCCCCCAGCCGTGGGAGACCGAGACCGAGTCCTATGGGGACTCGGCCCGGGTCACGGTCATCGCCGAGCTCAAGCCGGGCGAGAAGCTGCGCCTGGTCAAGCTGGTCGCCTACGGCTGGTCGGCCGAGCGGTCCGTCCCGGCGCTGCGCGACCAGGTCGCGGCGGCGCTGGCCGCGGCCGGGCACACCGGCTGGGACGGCATGCGGGCCGAGCAGAAGCAGTACCTGGACGAGTTCTGGTCCCACTCCGACGTGCACGTGGACGGCGACCCGGAGATCCAGCAGGCGGTCCGGTTCGGGGTGTTCCAGATCCTCCAGGCCGGCGCGCGGTCCGAGGGACGGGCCATCCCGGCCAAGGGCCTGACCGGGCCGGGCTACGACGGCCACGCGTTCTGGGACAGCGAGAGCTACGTGCTGCCGGTGCTGACCTACACGCTGCCTTCGGCGGCGGCCGACGCCCTCCGGTGGCGGCATTCGATCCTGCCCCAGGCCCGCGAGCGGGCCCGCCAGCTCGGGCTCAACGGCGCGGCGTTCCCGTGGCGGACCGTCGCGGGCCAGGAGTGCTCGGCCTACTGGCCGGCCGGCACCGCCGCCTTCCATGTCACCGCCGACGTCGCCGACGCCGTGGCCCGGTTCCAGCTGGTGGCCGGGACCCCCGACTACGCGCGTCGGTTCGCCATCGAGATGCTGGTCGAGACGGCCCGGCTGTGGGCCTCGCTGGGCTACTTCGACGCCACCGGCGAGTTCCGGATCGACGGGGTGACCGGGCCGGACGAGTACAGCGCCATCGCCGACAACAACGTCTACACCAACCTGATGGCCAAGCGGAACCTGCTGGCCGCGGTGGCGGCGCTGCAGGCCCCCGACACCGACCGGTCCAACTGGCCCGACGTCGACGACGAGGAGCTGGACACCTGGCAGCGTGCCGCCGACCACATGCGGGTGCCCTATGACGAGCGGCTGGGCGTGCACCCGCAAGCCGACGACTTCACCAGCCACGCCGTCTGGGACTTCGACGCCACCACGCCCGACCAGTACCCGCTGCTGCTGAACTTCCCGTACTTCGACCTGTACCGCAAGCAGGTGGTCAAGCAGGCCGACCTGGTCATGGCGCTGCTGCGGGCCAGTCACGAGTTCACCGCCGAACAGAAGCGGCGCGACTTCGAGTACTACGAGCGGCTGACCGTCCGCGACTCCTCGCTGTCGGCCTGCATCCAGGGCATCATCGCGGCCGAGACCGGCCACCTGGACCTGGCCTATGACTACTGGGGCGAGGCCGCGCTCATGGACCTCGACGACCTGGAGCACAACACCGGCGACGGACTGCACATCGCGTCCCTGGCCGGGGCCTGGCTGGTGGCGGTGTGCGGATTCGGCGGGCTGCGCGACACCACGGGCAGCGTGCCATCGTTCTCGCCCCGGCTGCCCGGCGCGCTCAAGTCGCTGACCTTCAACCTGCTGTGGCAGGGCAGGCACCTGAACGTCGCCATCAGCCCCGGTGAGGCCCGCTACACCTGCAACGGCGAGGCCCACATGGACCTGCTGCATTACGGCGAGCAGGTCCGGGTCGGGCCCGGCGGCACCCAGATCCGCAAGATCCCCGAGGAGGCGCAGCGCGCCCGGCCGCGCCAGCCACCCGGCCGCGAGCCCGCCCAGCGCGCCCGGGCCGACGACTCGCCGTCCTCCTGAGAACCGGCCCGGACCAGCCCGGGCCGGCCCGCCGGGGTGCTCAGGTGCGGCGGATGACCACGACCGGGCACGGGGCCATGGTGACGCAGTGCATGCTCACCGAGCCCAGCAGCATGCCGGTGAACGCGCCGCGGCCCTTGCTGCCCACCACCAGCAGGTCGGCGTCCTGCGCCTCGGCGACCAGCGTGCCGGCCGAGTGACCGTAGGCCAGCCGGGTCTGCATGTGGTCCGGAGGGCCGCCGGGGTAAACCGCCGACAGCGCGTCGTCGAGCTGGTCCTGCATCTCTTGTTCGACCTGGTCGGTGACCGCCCCCGGCGCCCGGCCCGACGGGCCGGGACCCACCGCGGCCGGGTAGTGCCAGGCCCGCACGGCACGGACCGTGGCCCCGCACGAATCCGCGTACCGCGCCGCCCAGCGCAGCGCCTCGACCGACTCCGCCGAGCCGTCCACCCCCACCACCACAAGTTTCCCCGCCATCTGTCCCCCGATCATCTGGCTGCTTCGGCCATCTTGTCACCAGCCGCGGCGGCCGGAGGGCTGGCTAGAGGCTCAGGTCCACGATGACCGGCGCGTGGTCGCTGGGGCCCTTGCCCTTGCGGGCCTCCCGGTCGACCCAGGCGTCGGACACCGCGCCGGCCAGCGCGGCGTTGGCGTAGACCAGGTCGATCCGCATGCCCATGCCCTTGTGGAACGCGCCGGCTCGGTAGTCCCAGTAGGTGAACGGGTGCGGGCCCTTGGCGATCCGCGGGATCACGTCGGTCAGCCCGGTGTCGCGCAGCCGGGCCAGCGCGTCGCGCTCGGGCGTCGTGACGTGGGTGGAGTTCACGAACGCGGCCGGGTCCCAGACGTCGTCCTCGTTCGGGGCCACGTTGAAGTCGCCCATCAGCGCGAACGGCACGCGGCCCGCGGCGTCGGCGGTGACGGCGTCGCGCAGCGCGGCCAGCCAACGCAACTTGTAGTCGTAGTGCGGGTCGTCCGGGGTCCGCCCGTTGGGAATATAGACCGAACGCACCCGGATCGGACCGCAGGTGACGGCGATGGACCGCGCCTCCAGGGTCTGCGGGTCGGGGTAGCCGGGGTCGCCGGGCAGGCCGCGCTCGATGTTCTCCAGCCCGATGCGCGACAGCACCGCGACACCGTTCCAGCGCCCCTCGCCGTGGTCGGCGATGGCGTAGCCCAGGCCGGTGACCTCATCGGCCGGGAACGCGCCCTCGGCGACCTTGGTCTCCTGGAGGCAGACCACGTCGGGGCCGGCCTCCTTGAGCCACTCGGCCAGCCGGGGGAGGCGGGCGAGCACGGAGTTCACGTTCCAGGTCGCGATGCGCATGGCCCTATCACATCAGCCCGGGGCCGGTCCCCGGGCCGCCCCGGGCAAGATCTGGCCGGCAATGGGCGAACTGGGGGAATTACTTTGTTAAGGCCGATTTTTCCTTTCCCGGGTCGGCCGGTGGTCGTGATGAACCATCATGTGGCAAGTGAATCGACGGGTGGAAGCGGCCACGCCCACGGGCCGGGCACCCCTGCCCGCCGATCCCGACCTGACCGCGGCACTGGCCGCGGCGCAGCGCGGGGACCCGGACGCGTTCCGCGTGCTGTACCGGGACACCCAGCCCCGTGTGCTGCGCTACCTGCACGCATTGGTGGGCGACGACGCGGAGGACGTGGCGTCGGAGACCTGGCTGCAGGTGACCCGCGACCTGGCCGACTTCGCCGGCGACGCCGATGGCTTCCGGGGCTGGGTGGCGACCATCGCCCGGCACCGGGCCATCGACCACCAGCGGTACCGGGGCCGCCGCCCGGCCACGCCGGTGCCGGCCGAGGACCTGGCCTACCTGGCCGCCGGTGACGACACTTCGACCCTGGCCCTGGACGCGGTAGCCACGGACGCGGCCATCGGCCTGATCGCCAGCCTGCCGCCGGACCAGGCCGAGGCGGTGCTGCTGCGGGTGGTCCTCGGGCTGGACGCGCAGGCCGCGGCGGCGGTGCTGGGCAAGCGAGCGGGCGCGGTGCGGATGGCGGCCCACCGGGGCCTGCGCACCCTGGCCCGGCGACTGGAGCAGGCCGGCGACAGCGCGCCGCTGGCCGTGCCGTCGCGCCGGGAGCAGCTCAGGGAGTGATGGGAGAAATCGGCAGGAAGGTGTGACGCAGGCACGGGAGACGACGCTGGAGGAAGTGAGATGAGCACACGCCACCCACGGAGGATCGGCCGGAGAGCCGCCGAGCAGTTGCTCAGCGGCGCCGGCGGGCCCGACGCGGCGCACGGCCGGCTGGCCGATGTGCTGTCGGCGGCCGCCGGCCCGGCTCGCGAGAGCGAGCTGGGCGGCGAGCAGGCGGCGGTGGCGGCCTTTGAAGCCCATCATCTCGTCTCCGCAACCACCTCCCGGAGAGGACAGATGATCAAGTCCCCGCTTGCCAAGCTCCTCACGGTCAAGGTCATAGCGGCGTCGGTGGCAGTTTTCGCCACCGGCGGCGTTGCCCTGGCCGCCAGTACCGGCGTCCTGACCGGAACGGGGTCCGGCCACCCGCCGCGCCCAGGCAGCATCTCACGCGGCCAGACCGGCGTCTCGGTCTCGGCCTCCGCGTCGGCCTCGACCAGCGTTTCCGTCCCGGCCAGCTCGGCTCCGTCGGTCTCGTCGCCGGTCTCGCCGTCCACCGCCCCGTCGAACCCCCTGCCCATCCCCGGCACCGCGGTCGGCCTGTGCCGCGCGCTGGCCGCCGAGGTCAGCCAGGGCGTGAGCGGCACGGCCGGCCTGGAGCGGGCGCTGGCCAGCCCGATCCTGGCCCGGCTGGCCCGTAACAAGGAGTTCGGATCCCTGGTCGTCACCGTCGAGGCCGCGACCAACGTGCCCGACTACTGCGCGCTCCTGCTCCAGCTGCCGGCCCTGCCGCGGCCGGCCGACCTGGCCCAGCTGCCGGCGAGCGTGCTGTCCTCCACCCTGGCTCGGCTGCCTGTCGGCCCGCTGACCGGGGTGCTCACTGAGCTGCCGGGTCCGGCACTGGCGCAGGTCCTGACCGCCCTGTCGCCGTCAGCACTGGCCCAGGTGCTGACCGCACTGCCGGGCCCGGCTCTGGCCCAGGTCCTCACCGCACTGCCCGCCGGGTCGCTGTCCCAGGTGCTCACCGGGCTGCCCACCGGAGTGCTGGTGCAGGTGCTGACCGCACTGCCCGCCTCGGGCCTGGGCCAGGTGCTGACCACCTTGCCGGTGCACGGCCTGGTCCAGGTGGTGACCCGGCTGCCGGTGCCGGTGCTGACCCACCTGCTGGGCAAGCTGCCGACCTCGGTCGCGACGAAGATCCTGTCGCGACTGCCGGTCGGCGTGCTGTCACGGCTGCCCGGCAGCCTGCTGTCTCATCTGGGCCTGTCCGGCCTGTCCGGGCTATAACCCGCATCCGCGGGTAGAGCACCCGCGTCTTACCGCGCCCCGGGCGGGGCGGTCGGCCTTGGGGTCCGACCGCCCCGCCCTCGGGCGCCCCCCAGCGCCATTTGCTTGGAAAGAGGATTGATGATTCAGACGCGGGGAGCCCGCATGCGCAGCCTGGCCATTCCGACTGCGTTCCGCCGCCGGTCGGCCCTGTTCGCCACCGAAATGACCAGCGAGGTGGTCAACGAGGTGGCCAGCAAGGCGATGACGAGCAAGGTGGTCTGGGTGTACGCCGTCGCCTCCCGCCTGGACAGCGAGCGGCTGTCCGGCCTGGCCGGCGTGGGCGGGGAGCCGGTGCGCACCATCTCCGAGGCCGACATCCACGCGGTGGTCGGCTCGGTGGACGCCGCCTCCTTCGGCGAGAACTCCATCGCGGGCATGCTCGGCGACCTGGCCGACATCGAGCCCATCGGCCGCGCGCACCACGAGGTGGTGGCGACCATCGCGGCCGAGAGCCCGGTGGTGCCGCTGCGGCTGGCCACCATCTACCCCGACGACGACACGGTCAGCACGCTGCTGGCCGAGCACCACGCCGAGCTGACCGAGTTGCTGGAGTCGCTGCGCGGGACCCAGGAGTGGGGCGTCCAGGTGTACCTGCGGCCGGCCGTGGGCGAGGCGGTGCCCGCGGGCGTCGCGGCCGGCGTCTCGGCGGGCGGGGACGGCACCAGGCTGACGGGCCCGCAGCAGCCCTGGCTGGAGGCCGAGGCCAGCGCCAACTCGATCGACCAGGTGCTGAGCGACATCGCGATCGTGTCCCGCCGCCAGCCCGCCCCGTACCTGCGGCCCGGCTCGGTGTGCGGCTGGATGGTGCTCAACGGCATCTACCTGCTGGACGCCGACCGGGCGGCGGAGTTCTCCTCGATCGCGCGGCAGTTCGCCGCCGAGCACGTGGCCCTGCGGGTGGAGATCACCGGGCCGTGGCCACCCTACTCGTTCGTCGACCGCGACGACGTCTGACCGGCTCCAGACGCCCGATCAGCGCTCGCGGCCGCCGTTGGCCGGGGACAGCCAGCGCTCCATGCAGGACAGCAGCTCGTCGGTGTCCACGGGCTTGGTGACGTAGTCGCTGGCCCCGGCGGCCAGGCTCTTGTCCCGGTCGCCCTGCATGGCGCGCGCGGTCACCGCGATGACCGGCAGGTTGGCGAACTGCGGCATCTCCCGGATGGCGGCCGTGGTCGCGTAGCCGTCCATCTCCGGCATCATCACGTCCATCAGCACCAGGTCGATGTCCTGGCCCGAGCGCAGCACCTCGATGCCCTGGCGGCCGCTGGGCGCGTGGATCACGCGCAGCCCGTAGAGCTCCAGGATGCTGGTGATGGCGAAGGCGTTGCGCAGGTCGTCGTCCACGATCAGGACCCGCCGGCCGCGGACCTGGTTGTGCGCGCCGGACCGCGCCGACGCGGCCGGCACGGGCTCCCGAGCAGGCTCCTGGGCGGGTGGCGCCGCGGCCGGGGGTGTCACGGCAGTCGGCGCCGTCGGCATGACGGGCAAGGTGACGCCGTCGCCGTTGAGATGGCCGTTGCCGGTCCTGCGGGCGTCGGGCGGTGCCGGAGCCAGCGTCGGCGCGAACGCGGCGGCGGTTGCCGCGGCCGACTCCGGCGCGGTCAGCGGGAGGTAGATCGTGAAGGTGCTGCCGTTGCCGGGCTGGCTGCGCGCGGTGATATGGCCGCTGAGCTGCTCGGCGACCTCGCGGCTGATGGCCAGCCCCAGGCCGGTGCCGCCGTAGCGGCGGCTGGTCGTGCCGTCGCCCTGCTGGAAGGCCTCGAAGATGGTCTTGAGGCTGTCGTCGGAGATGCCGATCCCGGTGTCGGTGACCGAGAACGTGATCGCCGGCTCCGCGCCTGCCGCCTGCGGCACGGCCCGCTCGATCTGCAGGATGACCTCGCCGCGCTCGGTGAACTTGACCGCGTTGGACAGCAGGTTGTGCAGCACCTGTCGCAGCCGCTGCCGGTCGGTGACCAGCTCCGCCGGCACGTCAGGGGCGACCGTGACCGAGAAGCTCAGCCGCTTGTCGGCGGCCAGCGGCTCGAAGACCGACCGGAGGTCCTCGACCAGCGACCCCAGCGCGAACTCCTCCGGGTGGATGTCCAGCTTGCCGGCCTCCACGCGGGACAGGTCCAGGATGTCGTTGATCAGCAGCAGCAGATCGGACCCGGACGAGTGGATGACGTTGGCGTACTCCACCTGCTTGGGCGTCAGGTTCTGGGCCGGGTTCTGGGCCAGCAGCCGGGCCAGGATGAGCAGGCTGTTGAGCGGGGTGCGCAGCTCGTGCGAGACGTTGGCCAGGAACTGGGACTTGTACCTGGAGGCCAGGTCCAGCTGCCGGGCCCGTTCCTCGATCTCCTGCCGGGCCTGCTCGATCTCGGTGTTCTTGATCTCGATGTCGCGCTTCTGGCTGGCCAGCTGGACCGCCTTGTCCTCCAGCTCGGCGTTGGAGCTCTGCAGCTCCTCCTGGCGGGCCTGGAGCTCGCCGGTGCGGGCCTGCAGCTCGCCGGCCAGCCGCTGGGACTCCTGGAGCAGGTCGGCGGTCCGCGAGTTGGCGATGATGGTGTTCACGCTGACGCCGATGGTCTCCGTCAGCTGTTCCAGGAAGTCCTGGTGGACCTCGGTGAACTGGCCGAACGAGCCGGCCTCGATGACCCCGAGCACCTGGCCCTCGAACACGACCGGCAGCACGATCAGGTTGACCGGCGCGGCCTCGCCCAGGCCGGAGGAGATCTTCACGTAGTCGGGCGGGGCGTCGGTCACCACAATGGGCTTGCGCGTCTTGGCCACCTGGCCGATCAGCGACTGGCCCAGCCGGAACTGGCTCGGCGCCGCGATGTCGGCTCGCAGCCCGTAGCCGGCGATCAGCCGCAAGACCCGGCCGTCGGCGCTGTCGTCGGCGATGAAGAACGTGCCGTGCTGGGCGCCGACCAGCGGGATCAGCTCGTTCATGATCAGCTCGGCGACGGTCTCCAGGTCGCGCTGTCCCTGCAGCAGGCCGGCGACCCTGGCCAGGTTGGTCTTGAGCCAGTACTGCTCCTGGTTGGCCTCGGTCGTCTCGCGCAGGGACTGGACCATGGCGTTGATGTTGTCCTTGAGCTCGGCGACCTCGCCCTCGGCCTCGACGCTGATCGAGCGGGTCAGGTCGCCGGTGGCGACGGCGCTGGTCACCTCGGCGATGGCCCGCACCTGGCGGGTCAGGTTGCCGGCCAGCTCGTTGACGTTCTCGGTCAGCCGCTTCCAGGTGCCGGACACGCCCTCGACCTCGGCCTGGCCGCCCAGGCGGCCCTTGCTGCCCACCTCCCGCGCCACCCTGGTGACCTCGGCCGCGAACGAGGACAGCTGGTCCACCATGGTGTTGATGGTGGTCTTGAGCTCGAGGATCTCGCCGCGCGCGTCGACGTCGATCTTCTTGGACAGGTCGCCCTGCGCGACCGCCGTCGTGACCAGGGCGATATTGCGGACCTGGCTGGTCAGGTTGCCGGCCATGAAGTTCACCGAGTCGGTGAGGTCGCGCCAGGTTCCGCCGACGCCGGGCACCTGGGCCTGGCCGCCCAGGCGACCCTCGGTGCCGACCTCCCTGGCCACCCTGGTCACCTGGTCGGCGAACGCCGAGAGCTGGTCGACCATCGTGTTGATGGTGTCCTTGAGGGCCAGCATCTCGCCCTTGACGTCGACGGTGATCTTCTGGCTCAGGTCGCCCCGGTGTACTGCGGTGGCGATCTGGGAGATGTCGCGGACCTGGCCGGTCAGGTTGTCGGCCATGGCGTTGACCGAGTCGGTGAGGTCCTTCCAGGTGCCCGCCACGCCGGGCACGCGGGCCTGGCCGCCCAGCTTGCCCTCGGTGCCGACCTCCAGCGCCACCCTGGTCACCTCGGAGGTGAACAGCGCCAGCTGGTCGGTCATGCTGTTGAACACGGTGGCGATCTCGTCCATGAGCGGATCGCCGGTGTGCGGCAGGCGGGTGCTGAAGTCCCCGCCGCGTACCGCGGTCAGGCCGTTCAGCAACTGCTGTAGCCGCGGATCGGCAGGCTGGCCAGCCGCGAGCGGTGCGGTTGCCATGACAGACTCCTCGTGCCATCCGGCGGCGCCGGGCGACGATCCCGTCACCGTGCGTTCTGCGACGGTCCGATACTCCCACGCTAGGTGATGGGGTAAAACTAGCCGGGAGAGCACAGGACCGTGACCGCAAACGCGGCATTGCGCCGATGCCGGCGTCCTGCGCCCTTTCTCAGGAAGGCCTATCTACCTTGACAACAGCCAGCGGCGGCGATGAGTTCCTCCGGCTGAGCGCGCTCATCGCCCGGCAGCGGCGAGAGCTCGACCGGCTGGAGGCCCAGGCCGCCGCCCGCGCCGTGGTGGACCTGGCCCGCGGCGTGCTGATGGAGCGGCTGCGCTGCTCGGCCGCCCAGGCCCAGGAACAGCTCCTGGCCCTGTCCAGGGAGTCGGATACCAGCATCCTCGAGCTGGCGGCGCAGATCACCGGCGAGGTCGTGCCGCATCCCGCGCCCCGGCCTGAACCTGGTCCAGGGACCGGCAGTGAGGCCAGGGTCGCGCTGGCCGGGGCCGCCGCCGAGCTCGCGCCGGACGGGTCCGGCGTGGCCGCGGCCGTCCTGGAGGAAGCCCTGGCGCCCGCCGGGGCGGCCGCGGTGGCCCTGTGGGTGGCTGAGCCGGACGGCGGTCTGGAGCTGGCGGGCGAGGCCGGGTTCAGGGCCCGCGAGGCCAGCCGCTGGCGCCGTATTCATCCCGATATGGACGGGGTCGCGCAGCGGGCCGCCCGCAGCGGCCTGGACTCCTGGTGGCCCGCCGGCCGGCCGGCGGGAGAGACCGCGCCGCTGATCGGTCCCTGGCCCGGCGGCGCGCGGGCCGTGCTGCCGCTGCCCGTGCAGCCCGGCGCGGGGGCCAGGCCCGGCGTGGCGCTGGGCGCCATGGAGGTCTGCTGGCGCGAGCCGCTGGCCGAGTTCCCACGGCCGCTGCGCCGCCAGCTCGCCACGCTGGCCGAGGTCTGCGCGCAGGCCCTGGGCACCCGGCTGGCCCACGGCCCCCTGGCCGCCGATGAGCGCGCGTCCTGGGCCCTCGGGCTGCTCGACAGCCTGCCGGGCTCGGCGCTGTTCGCCATCCCGATCAGGGACGACGCCGGCACGGCGGCCGACTTCAGCATCCGCTACCTCAGCACCGGGTTCCGCGACCCGGCCGGCCGGCCGGCGGCCGAGCTGGCCGGCCGGCCGCTGCTGGAGGTCTACCCGGCCGCCGCGCTGCCCGGCGGCCTGTACGATCGCGCCGTCCAGGTGCTGGCCAGCGGCGAGCCGCACCGCATCCCCGGCGAGGTCATCAGCACCGCGGTCGGAGACGCGGTCGTGACTCCGGTCATGGACGTCAGCATCACCCGGCTCTACCAGGGCGTGGTCATCGCCTGGCGGCGCTCCGACGAGGTCGAGCGGCTCGCCACGCTCCTCGAGCAGGCCCAGCGGCTGGGCAAGATCGGCGGCTGGGAGGAGAACCTGGTCACCGGCGACGTGGTGTGGACCGAGCCGACCTTCGCGCTGTTCGGGCGGCGGCACGACGCCCCGGTGCCGGTGGCCGAGCTGGATTCGCACGTCCCGGCCGACGACGTGCCCGCCGTGGCCGTCTTCCGCGACGCGCTGCTGCACGAGAAGCGGGAGACCGCCGCCGCCTTCCGCATCATCCGCGCCGACGACCAGAGCGTGCGGCAGATCCGGGCGTTCGCCGAGCCGGTGACCGACCCGGCCGGCACCCTGGTCGCCGTGCGCGGTGCCTACCAGGACGTGTCGGCCGACTACCACACCCAGGTCGCCTTCGCCGCGACCAGGGACCGGCTCGCCGACACCGAGGAGCGGGCCGAGGAGGACCGCCGGCTGGCCCTGCGCCTCCAGCGGGCCATCACCCCGCGCTCGGCCCGGCCCATAGAGACCCCCGGCCTGGACGTCACCGCCCGGTACCGCCCGGCCGGGCAGGGCAATCTGGTCAGCGGCGACTGGTACGACGCCGTGCCGCTGCCCACCGGCAAGGTCCTGCTGGTCGTCGGGGACATCGCCGGGCACGGCATCGACGCCGTCACCGGGATGGTCGCCCTGCGTAACTGCCTGCGCGGCCTGGCCATCACCGGGGCCGGTCCCGCGACGCTGCTGAGCTGGCTGAACCGCATCGCCTGCCACCTGACCGAGGGCATCATCGGCACCGCCGTCTGCGGCCTGTTCGACCCCGCCGACCGAACCCTGCGCTGGGCCAGGGCCGGCCACCTGCCGCCCATCCTGGTCGCCGGCGGCGACGCGCGGCAGCTTGAGCTGCCGCAGGGCGTGCTGCTGGGCGCCGACCCGGACGCCGACTACGAGGAGCTGACCGCGGTCCTGCACACCGGCGACACGCTGGCGTTGTTCACCGACGGCCTGGTCGAGCGGCGCGACGAGTCGATCGACGACTCCATGGCCTCGCTGCTGGACATCGCGGCCGTCCCGGCCGGGGACGTCGCCAGCTTCGCCGACCACCTGCTCGGCCACGCCCGCTCCGACACCAGCGACGACGCCTGCCTGGTGGCCGTCCGCGTCCGCTAACGCGCCCGCGCCGACGGGCGTGCCATCAGCACGGAAGTTCGTCAGCGCTATTCGCTGACGAACTTCCATGCTGATGACTTTGATTAGCCGCCGGCCTGCTTGGAGTGGATGAGCCTGCTGTTGGGGATGAGCCGGGGCCGGGTGTTGGTCCAGCGGGCCGCCAGCACCGTGGTGGTGCCCTGGTAGTTGGACACCGCGCGGAGGGTCAGGGCCGAGGTGTCGATGGTCAGCCTGATCTCGTCGGCGCCGGCGGGGACCTTCCCGGAAGGGAACTTGTTCGCGGGGGGCGCGGGAACGGAGATCCGCAGGACCACGTCCCGGCCGGAATGGCCGAGCTTGGTCACGTCTGGCAGCGCCGCCAGCGCGCGGAAGGCGGCGGCCCGGACCGCGGGCGGGGCCGGTACCTGGTAGATCAAGTTGCTCAGCGCCAGGGCCACATCAGCCGGGAGCTCGGCTCGCGAGGGCGGCGTGTAGCGGGCACTGGGCAGACCGCGCGGGAGCGGCGGACCCGAGGGGTGATAGAACGACCGGGTGATCCAGGCCGTCAGGGCGGCCGCGCCGGCGGGCAGCTGCTCGATCTGCCGATAGGTCAGCGAGCTGGCGCCGACTCCGAACCCGGCGTGCGGGCTGGCCAGGAAGACGCCCTTGTCCTGGACGAGCCAGGTGTAGTCCGAGCCGTCGTGGGTGTACCACTGCCGCTCGGTCGTCTTGGCGGCCGGCCCCGGCCCGGTCTCCTCCAGGTACCAGTACCGGCCGGGGGACTGCGCCGCGGCCGCCGCGGTGGTCGCCGCCGCCAGCAGGATCCGCCGGGCAGATAGCCGCGAAACCGCCATCGCCGGGGCCTGGTGATGGCCCCGGCCGCCCGTGGCGCGAGGCTCGCCGCCGGGGCCACCCGCGGTCGCCAGCGCGGTCGCGACCGCAGCCACGGCCGTGACGGCAGCGGCGGTCAGGCCGATTCCCGCGGCCAGTCGGCCGGGCCGCCGGCGCGCCACTCCCCGGCGATCGGGAATCCGGGCCGCGGCCGCCTGCTGCAGCAGGGCCGCCCGCGCGGCCGCATAGGCCGCATGGGATGGCGGCTCAGGCTCGCCCAGGGCATCACGCACGTCAATAAGGTCGTTCACTGTCGATGCTCCTTCTCCGTTGTCGGCCGGGGTGCCTCGGCGAGCGCGGCGCGGATCCGCTTGCGGGCCCGGTGCAGCCGGGAGCGGGCCGTGCCCGCCGGTATCCCCAGGGCCTGGCCGGCTTCGTCGGAACTCAGCCCGGCGCAGGCGACCAGCAGCAGCACGTCCCGGTCGCCGTCGGCGATCCCGGCCAGGGCTGCCATCAGCGAGGCACGGCGCGCCTGCGCGTCGACGCGCAGTGCGACCTGGTCGGCGTGCCCCTCGGTCACGGACTCAGTGCCGACCCGTGCCAGCGCGCGATAGCGCCGCTGCTCGGACCGGTTGTGCCCGGAGATCAGGTGGGAGGTGATCCCGTACAGCCACGGACGGGCGCTCGGCCAGGCCGCGTCATACCGGTCCCGGCGCGCGAACGCGATCAGGAACGTCTCCGCGGCCACGTCATCGGCGAGGCTGGCACCCAGCCGCCGCGCCACGTACCCGTGGATCTGGGCGTAGTAGCGGTCGAAGATGGCGGCGAAGCACTCTGGCTCCAGCCGGGACTGCCTGATGATCGTCGCGTCACTGTCCTGCGCCGCCGGCGCTCGCGTCACCATCGCCATATCTGAGTCAGCTCGTCAGTCATCCGGCGTCATCGCCTGCCTTCCGTGCCGGCGTCGCTCCTCCAGCGGGAGCGGTCATCGCCTAATTGGCCGATGACCCCGGCCGCGTTCGCGGGCCGGCCGGCCCGCCCGCCCGCGACGGAAGGCGATCGCCGCCGACGGGCAGCCGTTAGCGGCCGGCGCCGACGGCGCGGGCGGTGAGCAGCTCGTAGGCGACGTGGGCGGCGGCGATGCCCGTGATCTGGGCGTGGTCGTAGGCCGGGGCGACCTCGACCACGTCCGCGCCGATCAGGTTGAGGCGGGCAAACGAGCGCAGCGTGGCCAGCAGTTCGCGGCTGGACAGGCCGCCGGCCTCCGGGGTGCCGGTCCCCGGCGCGTGGGCCGGGTCCAGCACGTCGATGTCGACCGAGACGTAGACTGGGCGGTCGCCGACCCGGTCGCGAATGCGCTCGACCATGCCGGCCACGCCCAGGTGCTCGACCTCGGGCGCGGACACCACATCGAAGCCCAGCTCGGTGTCCTGGGTGAGGTCGGCGGCGCTGTATAGCGGGCCGCGAATGCCCAGGTGCAGGCACCCGGACCGGTCCAGCAGGCCTTCTTCCGAGGCCCTTCGAAAGGGTGTGCCGTGAGTGTAGGCGGCACCGAAGTAGGTGTCCCAGGTGTCCAGGTGGGCATCGAAGTGGACCACGGCGACCGGCCCGTGCGCGGCGGCCTGGGCCCGCAGCATGGGCAGGGCGATGGTGTGATCGCCGCCCAGGGTGAGCACGAACGGGGAGCGCTCGAGCAGGTCCCTGGCCCCGTGCTCGATGGCGGTGATGGCCTCGTCGATGCTGAACGGGTTGACGGCCAGGTCCCCGGCGTCGGCCACCTGGAGGTCGGCGAACGGGGACGCGGCCAGGGCCGGGTTGTAGGGCCGCAGCAGCCGCGAGGACTCGCGGATGTGCGACGGGCCGAACCGCGCGCCGGGCCGGTAGCTGACGCCGCTGTCGAACGGCACGCCGAGCACGGCGGCGTCCAGGCGGCTGACGTCGGCGGCCCGCGGCAGCCGGGCAAAGGTGGCCTCGCCCGCGTACCGCGGGATCACGGTGGCGTCCACCTGGCCGACGGCGTCGCCTACTACGACCCTACGTACGGGTTCGGTCATGAAAGCTGCTCTCCCGCGGCCACGTCGATTACCCGCAGTTCGCGCTCGCTGGCCTCGATGGCGGACTGCTCGGCGGCCACGTTCAGCGACCGCGACAGCAGCAGGTATACCAGGCCGGACACGGCCAGGCCGACGAGCCAGGAGTAGTCGACGCCGTTGGTGACGTGGTTGGGGAACCAGCCGGTGTACTTGAATCCGCCGATGGAGAACAGCACCATGAACGGGATCTCGGCGGCGAAGCCGGCGAAGTAGGCGGTCAGGCCGCGCCAGCCCCAGGCGCCGTAGACCCCGTCGGGGCGGAAGATGTCGGTGATGGCGTAGTGCCCATGCCGGACGAAGAAGAAGTCGACCAGGTTGAGCGCGGTCCACGGGACGAGCAGGTACAGCATCAGCGTCAGCGAGTTGAGCACGGCGGAGACCGCGCTGGTGGAGATGCCGGCGCCGATGGCGTACCACAGGATGGCCAGGCCGACGATGGTCACCACCCGCCAGGTCCGGTTGGTCTTGATCTTGCGGAACGAGTCGATCCCGGTCAGCACCGTGAGCATGGCACCGTAGGCATTCATGCCCATGGTGGCCAGCAGGGCGATGGCCGACAGCACGGCGGTGATGGAGCCGAGCGGGGCAGCCACCTTGTCCCCGGACACCTGGAGGCCGACCAGGCCGTCGGTGACGCCGAGCCGGGTGGCCAGCCACGCGCCCATCGCGATCAGCCAGACGGCCGAGCCGGAGGCACCGAAGAACACGGCGGTGATGATGCCGCGCGGCGAGGTGTTCCGCGGCATGTAGCGCGAGTAGTCGGAGACGTAGGGCGCGTAGGTGATGTTGTACGCGGCGGCGACCGAGAACTGGGCCATGAACGCGGCGAACAGGAAGCTGCCGGAGTGGTGCGGCGCGCTGCCCCCGGCGTGCCCGATCAGGATCGCGACCGAGATGATCGCATAGCAGGGGAGCGATATGACCAGCAGGAGGCGGAACACCCGGTGCACCCAGTCGTAGCCGAAGATGGCCAGCAGCGCGGCCAGCACAGCGGTGGCGATGGCGACCAGGCCGGCGCTCCAGCCGAAGGCGGCGTGCAGGCCGGTGCTCATCAGCACCTGGTCGGCCACGTTGAAGGCCATGTAGGTGAACAGCACCGCGAACAGCGCCACGACCACGCCGCGGTAGCCAAGCTGGGCCCTGGTCTGGATCATCTGCGGCAGCCCGAACACCGGGCCCTGGGTGGCGTGGAACGCCATGAACAGGGTGCCGGCGCAGATGCCCAGAACGCCGGCCAGGATCGACCAGCCCAGCGACAGGCCCAGGGACGGGCCGACGAAGCCGATGGGGATGGTGAAGTACTGGAAGTTGCCGAGGAACCACAGCATGGTCTGCTGCCAGGTCTTGCCGTGCCGTTCCGGATCGGGGATCCAGTCGATCGAGTGCACCTCGACCTGCCCGAGCAGGCCGCCGGGCTCAGTCACCTCGATCGCCGTGCCGGTCCCAGACTGTGCAGCCATGTCGCCTCCCGGGGTCAGCGGAGTACGGCAATGATCACCATAGGTTTCCTGACTGTCAACCCTTGTTTCATGACAGTTCTGGAGATCTCATAGGCTCCGAGGGGAGTCGGCATGCGGAGGAGGACCTGTGCCCGGGGCCAGTAGCGTCAGTACCAGCGGCAACGGCGGTCGCCAGCCAGCGGCGATCGGGGCGCAGCTGCGCGCGGCGCGGCTGGCGGCTCGCAAGAGCATGGCCGAGGTGGCCGAGCAGAGCGGGCTGACCAAGGGCTTCGTGTCCAAGCTGGAGCGCGACCTGGCCAACGTGTCGGTGGCCTCGCTGATCCGGCTGTGCGACGCGCTGGAGATCTCGCCCGGCTCGCTGTTCCAGGCCAGCCGGGGCGAGGTGGTCCGGCGCGGCGCCTACCCGCCGATCAACTTCGGCGGCAGCAGCATGCGCGAGTACCTGCTGACTCCGTCCGGCGAGAAGCGGATGCAGGCACTGCTCAGCGACATCGAGCCGGGGGGCGGCAGCGGGGACGAGGCGTACTCGCTGCCGGCCGACGTGGAGTTCGTGTTCATGCTGGCCGGGCAGCTGCACCTGGTCGTGGCCGGGGAGCCGGTCACGCTGGAGGAGGGTGACGCCTACACGTTCCCGCCCAGCACCGAGCACACGTTCCGGGTGCTGCCCGGCGCCGCACCGGCCCGGGTGCTGTGGGTCTTCTCCCCGGCGCTGCCCGACACCGGGCTGCCGAGTGCGCTACGCGAGCCGGACTAGACCGGGGCTTGGCCAGTCGCGGCGGTGCCCTGCGCCCTGGTCTGCGCGAATCCCGCGAATCCTAGATCAACGAGTTCTTGACGGTATCTCCTCGGCGTCCTTATGGTCTGCTCATAAGACCATTTTGGGGATGGCCAGCTTGGTGATCCCCGGGGCAGAGGAGGCTGATAGTGACAGCCACCGGCAGCGACGCGTCGCGTAGTGACGCCTCCCCGCAGACCCTGCGCGCGGGCAGCCTCAACATGGGCCGCCTGATCTTCATCGGCCTGGCCTACTTCTCGCTGGTCCCGGCCCTGTACCTGAACATGGGCTTCATGGAGACCGACGCGGGCGGTCCCATCATGCCGTTCATGTTCATCGTGATCACCCTGGCGGTGATCCCGACCGCGGTCAGCTTCGCGGTGATGAGCGGCCGCCGCCCGTCGGCCGGCAGCAGCTACACCTGGGTCTGGGAGTCCACCTCGCCCACCCTCGGGCTGTGGCTGGGCTGGATCATGATCACGACGTACTTCGTGGTCTCGGCGCTGTACCCGCTGTCGTTCGCGCTGTTCTTCAACGCGCTGCTCAGCTACGCCGGGGTGACCGCGAACACCTGGACGGGGATCGCCGGCGGGGTGTTCTC
>Ga0134126_10001938_pt1 | contig 26306 bp, 11 predicted proteins | sample KB31752_FD_96881 | JGI IMG/M metagenome (GOLD analysis project Ga0134126, IMG submission 96881) | Terrestrial soil microbial communities with excess Nitrogen fertilizer from Kellogg Biological Station, Michigan, USA - KB3-175-2 | ecosystem: Environmental > Terrestrial > Soil > Unclassified ... | reverse complement strand
TATTACCCCCTTCCGCCACCTTTTCAATGCGTGCGACGCCATCTCGCAAGTGGCCGGTTTTTATTAAGGCTTCTCCGAGCACATATTCGAAATCCAGGTTCTTGGAATCTCCTGGATCAAATGGTTGAAGCACGGCCAGAGCATCTTCCGGTTTCCCAAGTTTCACTTCTGTATCGCCGAGAAGGATGGCGACCTTCAAGTCACGTGGCTCCAGTTCGTGCAGGGCGGCGAACTGCTCCCGGGCGTGGGCGAAGTCGTTTTTCTTGTAATAAGCCAGGCCGAGATTGAGCAGGACCGGGTTTTTATAAGTGAGCGAAGGGAGAGCAGAACGATACAGTTCGATAGCTTCGTCGAACCTCCCCATGTGCGCCAGCGCGGCACCCAGGTTTACTTGGGCTTCCACCGTATTTGGGCGCAACTTCAAATAGTCTTGATAATCGCGGATTGCCGACGGGTAGTCTCCCCGCTGCTGTTCGGCGATTGCCCGCTGAAAGATTGTGTCAGCGGGCGGCGCTTCCTGGCTTTGAGCAACGGCGAGTAATAATCCAAACAACGGGATCAGGAGGCGCATGGTGAGTAGCATAGCGCAGAGTTTTCGCCAGCTCAAACCAGATGCCGAGCTGCTTACCTGCTTTTAACGGGACATCAAACGCGCGAAAGTCCGGCCATTTGTTTTGACGCGATTACGAGGCCCTGGAAAAAGTGACGTTCGCGCCGCCTAATTCGGCCGTGAAATTTCGCTGGAACCTACCTTTAATGAAAGATTGGCTTCCGCACGCAGATTTCCCTGTTCGGCGGTAACGACCATATCGCATTTTCCGGATTCAGGGCTGATCTGAAGCAGCATCGGAATGGAGCCGTCGGCCTGTTGTTTTGGCGGATTCAGCGCCTGCCTGCCAATTTCCTTGCCGTCGTGAAATAGTTGCAGTGTGATCTTCGGGGTCACCGAAGAGGTGCTCAATGGATACACGACAAAATACACGCCAATTGGCTTACCGGGTGAAACGGAGTCGGCGAGCGTCGGGACTACCTGCGCGGAGTCAGTTTCAAACGGGTCTTGAGTATTACGAATCGCAGGCAATGGCTTAACCATGCGCACCAGGTGCAGGGAACTCAGGCCAAATTCCGTCCCAGAATTGACAAACACTGACAATCGCTTCACCGTCGTTTTGGCAGCCTGTTCATCGGTCACTGCTGTATCTATGAGGTAATGACCTCCCGGCAATTCGATAGGTTCGGTGTACAAGATGTCCTTGCCTCCCAAGCTTGGCAGCTCGGCTTTTGTGACCTCCCGAACCAAATCGCGGCTTACTTTTCCCACGACTTCCCCATCAGGTTTATGAATGAGCGCAAGCACGGAAGCCCGGATTGTGCCTTTTCCGGTTTTCCCCTCCATGACGACTTCAAGGCTGGGAATAGGAATGTCGAACGCCATCTGGTAGTCAACCGAGGTGGCCTTGGGACGGAATCGAAGAAGAGAAGCCTCATAAGGAAAGTTCACTGGCGCTGGTCGTGCGTTAATCGCTTGCAAGGCTTGCATTTCGAAAGGCTGCAACGGCACGCCATTGATGTCCGGCACTGCGAAATATCCTGAGCGCGTCTGCACCTCCACGTGGGGACGGTCAATGTGCACATCTATCTTCCGGAAGTGCCCATCAAAATTGGTTTCCGAAGGAGCGTAGGCAACTTCGTAGTGGGTACGAATGTCCTCCATCACACGTTGCATGGGTAGCGCGATCTGATTGGTATTGACTACCGCGAAACCGCCCGTTGCCTCCGACAACTCCTCCATGGCCAATTGTTTGTTGGATGAATTCGCGAGTTGAATGTCATCGTCCTCCATGTGGCCCATCCGTGGACTGATCTTGTTCACGGAACTCTCGATTCCGGCGCGCTGCTGGTCGGCCAATGATGTGGCCATCGGATCGTCAACGCTTAAGCCGCGGGTGTCCACCATGTAAAACGACACTTCCATCTGGTTGGCATAACCAATGACGTCGCTCACGACCTGGCGGCGGTCCATGGGCAACGTTAAGCCATCTGAAAGGTACAAAACCACTTTCCGGCCGGGAAGCTTTGCCTGAGTGGTAATGATCTGGCGCAACGCATCCATCGCATCCATGCCGTTCGACAAACTATCCGCAAAGCGCAAACCCGAGGATAACTGCGCCTGCGCCACAAGAGCGTTTCCCAATGCAAGGGAGGCGTCCTGAGAAGCCGCGTTCCTGGCCCACAAGGGATCAGTCACGATGTTCGGGATCGGATTTATGATTTTCATCTCGACCGACATGGCAGTCGCCGGATTGGCTGTTGAGGACGCTTCGACGGTAGCCGCATTTGCCTGAATGCCCGTACTTATGCTCGAGGCTGTCTGTGCGGTGGTCCCCAGACCGCTGTCCCTGCTTACTCCCATGGCGGCTGCATTCGCCGAACGCATGAGCGTGGCCTTGTCCGCCGTGTAGGGTTGAACGACGTGCGGAGCAGGATCGAGCCTATAAATTGTGACGTAGGTATTGGGCAGCGTGTCGCTTTTTAAAAACTCCTGCAACGCCTCACGAGCGAATTCCCTGTTCAGCGGAGCGATTTGAGCAAGAACAATGGATACAAAATTCAGCTCGCGGAGCGCCGCCGCCGGTTTTCCCGGCGCGTTAACGGCGAGATTACTTTTCTCCAAGTTCTGCTCGGTCTGGAGTTGTTCTACGCCTTGCACGTTCCGGAAGTCTCTGATTTTTTGGCGGACACCGTCTTCGAAGACTTGAATTTCATCAGGACGAATATCTGAAACCGCATGATGGTGCTTATCTCGTACCACGACATCCAGCACAACTTCGCGTGTCGTCGTTCGAATAGTTGGAGTTTCGTCGTTGCTTGCTGGGGAAGTCTGTCCAGAAAGATTCAGGCTGGCCAGACAGAAAAAAATGAGCACAGTCAGAGCGTACTTCCACATATTTCGCCTCGCCCAGGTGCCAAATATCGGCCCACGTCGGATTGGCAGGATTGTACACCCAAGCTGCGTTCTGATGTTTGTCGCAAAAGCTGTAAGGGGCTTTGCCCGCAGTGCTATCGGCATCCAATAAAAAGGTAGATAATTGAACTGTTGAGGAGTGCGCTGCAATGGGTGGCAGGGTATTACGTTTCATTCTTTCTGCATTGTTTGTTCTTTTTTCCGGGCTGGCTATTTTTGGACAAGCGACACATACGTCAACCCCCACTACAAATACAATTACCCGTCCTGGATCCATACAGGACAGTGGCCTCTATGACTATTGGACTCAAATGTCGGGTCAGGGGCGCGCCGGAGGTGCCTTGCTGGGCCAGCTGAAGGTGGAGGGAGAGCCGCTACCCTGGGAGCCCGTGCTGGTCACACTGACTTGCAATGGCAAGGTGGTTTACACCACGCAAACCGATGCGAAGGGCAACTTCGCCATCATGGGTATCAGATTGCCCGGCGCTCTTGGCAATCAGGGAGATTCCGAGCGGCAGATGGAAATGCACTTTGAGGGCTGCGTGGTGCAGGGAGAGGTGCCCGGTTTTCGCTCCAGCACGATTACCATAACCCGGCGCAATTTACGGGATGATCCCAATCTTGGCTTGATCACGATTGGCCGCATTGATAACAACGCTTCGACCACGATCAGCACGACTACGGAGACAGCCTCCGCCAAAGCGATCAAGTCTTTCGAAAAAGCGCGATCCGAGATGTTGCAGCACAATGCCGACGCTGCGGCGCGCGAGCTGCAAAAGACGGTCCGCCTTGATCCTCAATTCGCGGAGGCATGGTTGCAACTCGGAAAGCTGCAGGCATCTTCTGATCCCAGAGCTGCCCGGGATTCGTTCTCAAAAGCAATTGCGGCCGACCCAAAATTTATTCTGCCTTATGAACAACTGGCGGCTTTGGCGGCACAGAGTGGCGACTGGCAAACGGTGCTGGAGAATACGAACCAGATGGCGCAAGCCTACCCCCAGGGGACTGCAGAGAGCTGGTATCTGAATGCAATGGCGAATTACAAGATGGGAAAAGTTGACGCCGCCGAAATCAGCGCACGGAAATCTTTAGCACTTGATCCGCGCCACTCAATTTTTAATACCGAGCAACTGCTGGCGGTAATTCTTGCTGGCAAGGGCAACTTCAGCGAAGCTCTCAAGCATTTGCAAAGCAGTCTGACTTATGCGCCTCCGGGACCTGATTCCGATTTGCTCAAGCAACAGATCGCTCAGTTGGAGAAGCGAACCGGCAACAAGTAGTTCGGGAGTATCAAATACGTTTACGTTAGCCCCGGCGGAAATTGCGGGCGGACAATCGTTCAGGGCGTGACGTTAATCTTGACCGCCGATGCGTAGCGGCGATAGTCCTGGAAGACGACCTGGTTGAGGTCCGCTTCATGCTTGCCTCTTTGGACGCGAATCGTGCCGCGTATCGGCATTGAATATTCGTGCGAACCGACCGGAACGTACTCGTAGTCAACGGCAACCGATGCTGCATGAATCGAAAAATCAGTTGGAAGGTTATCGGCTTCCATCGTGATCCGGCGCACTCCCATCGTTTCGCTGTCAATGTAAACCAGCCCATGGAAGCCGACGTAGACTCGTCGGTCGTTGTCGCCTAGCAGCATGCTATTGTTTTCGCGGTTGACCTTGTATTCGAACACTTGTGCTCTGCGGTGCGCCACGGCAACCGTTTCTTCCCAATGGAACTCGGTTTTGGACGCCGGTTTAAAGACCGTACTGAGCAAATCACCGAATTCTCCCAGCGAAATTGGGCCATTCATGTCTGATCGTTCCCTGGAGCTTGGCTGACCGTTGAACTCCAAGGTCTTCCTGATCTCGTGATTGTTCACGAACTGAAGTGATTCCGCGAAGGAGTCTTTCCGCTTCCATCGTCCCTTACCGGAAGAATCCACCGCGCGGTCTGTGATCTCAACGCAGACGAAATTGGGTAACTTGGTGGCGTAATTGATGGCGTAATTTCTCGCGCCCGCGATGAGTTTGTCCAACTCCTCTTGCGAAGGACGGATCACGGAGTCACGCGGCAGCGTGGTAATTACCAATTCGGGCCGTCGCGGCGGCGCCAAGTCCGATTCCAGACCTGAGTCGGCGAGCGACGCAGTTGGTTCCCCTGGGTGGCCGGGATTCATTTTCCCCAGCGTTGCGCTTGCCAGCTCAGAGCCGGGAATTCTGAAGCTCGTTTCGCGCTCCGATACTCTTCCGTCCTGAGAAAGCGAGAGCCGCACTTCATAGTTTCCGGCCGGCAGGGAAGCAGCTTTTAGAGACGCAACATAAGGGAAGGCTTCGTGAAGATCCTTGGGCAACTGCAAGGGGATTTGCCCCAACAACTCTCCATTTCGCAGGACTTCCATTTCCAGCAGCGCGGGACTGGCGCCGCTCGAGTCAGGATGGACCAGAAAGAAAAATGAGAGATCCTTAGACCCGCGAGCAATAGAAGCCGAAAGCCTGGGAACTACTCTGCCATGCTCATAGCGAAGGGGTTCGAGGGGGTCCAACTCGGAAGGGTACGGATCAATGCTCCCGACCAATGCCAGATCGCTCAAAGACGGACCTGATCCGGGAGCGGATACTTCGAAGGTGGACCGCTGAGCGCCGACTTTCCCGCTAATTCTATCCACTACAACTGTCTCGAGGGTATAGTCGCCGGCGGAGAGCGGGAAGTGCCGCTGCATGGTCGTCGAGCCGAGTTCCACCTGGTCCTTTGTGCTTAATGCGCCGTGTCCCGGGATGTCTTCGCTGAAATGAGCGACGATGGCGCCAGATTTGTCCTTGATTTCCGACACGATTAACACGTGCCAGGAGAGCAGATTTGTATTGGCATCGCTTTGAGTTTCAAGACTGGCAATCGGCACTTCCACTGCCAATGTGTTTTCGTTTCCGGTGGGTAATTCGCCCAACCGCAGTACAGCGGAGCGGAATTGCAAATCACCGGGCAGGTGCGGACTTGAGAACACTTTCATCAGCGCCAGTTCGTAGGGCCTCATGCCCGAGGCTGGAGGAACGGCGAAATAGCCCGCGCGCGCACGCAGCTTGAGTCCATGCCGCAGCGGTTTGACCGCGACGCGATGAAATGTGCCGTCATATTCCCGCTTTGGCGGAACGTAGGATGCTTCATAGTAATTGGTTAAGTCCGCCACCGCCTGGCGGAATGGCTTCTTCAGATTGTCCTCGGAAAAGAGATATGCTCCACCCGTACTCGTTGCCATTACGGCGGCTGGGTCCTTGTCCCCTGAAAGGCCTTCGCCCTCGGTCTTGGAGATCTGTTCATTCGTCTCCGAAATCATGCCACCCGAAAAAACGCCGGCGATTTGCGCGCTCGGGCCGCTCGGACCTGGGTTCATTCTATTGAAAGCCGAGACGCCCCCCATAGCCTGGGCTGCCATCAACCCTTCCATCACTTTCGAACTGACTGCGGTCTTGTTAATGACGAAAATACTGACGTTTGCACGCGCCGCAGCGCCCGCAATGGAACGCAGCATGTCATTTGTATCGGCATCATCGTGAAGCCCGGCGGTGAAGTACACAAGCAGCTTGCGCGCGGGAATTTGTGCCTGCGTGCGCGAGAGCGCCAGTAAACTCGCCAGCGCCGCTGTCGTGTTTTCCTCCTGGCCAATCCGTTGAAATTCTCTTAGCGACGCAAGCTCCGCGCGTTCGGCGTTCCCATTGCCATTAGGGTCATCCGGTTGGCCAGAAAGAGATTGAAGGCCCGCCACCAGTGTTTTTTCCGAGGCAGCGGCGGTCTGATCGCGCACCGAGCCGCTGTCTCCGGTGGCGATATTGATGGCGTCCTGGATTGTTTGGCGGTTTTCGGTGAAACCTTGCAGCAGTTTCAGCCGTCCACCAACGCTGAACACGGAAAAGGAAAAAGTTTCCGTGGGAATTATTTTCAGAATTTTCTTCGCAACATCGCGCGCATTAGTAGCTCCCGATGGATCGAGCTGGTCGAACAGAAAAGTGACGCGATGAATGCCGGTTGAATCACCGCTCACGAGTTTCAGATCGGAGAGTGTAACAGGCGTACCTTCATCCGTTATCTGCAAATCTTCCGGTTTCAGATCGCTAACGGGCTTGTTGTGTTTCTGATGAACGACCAGCGCAATGGATACATCATCGGCATCCTTGATGATCGCGGCGTTGTCGGGGCCCTGCGCGGCTGGAGCTGCGCTCTGTGCGGTTGCAAACAGCGAGACCAGGAGCAGAAAGCCGGAAAATATGCAGATGAAAATGCCGTGACGGCTATGCACTCGAAGTCTCCAATCGAAGTTTGCGACTCTTGCCGGGCTCCAATTTTGCTCGAATGGCGAACGGTTGTAAAGATACTTCATCGGAAGGGGCGACTTTTTACAATTCCATGACCTTCCTGGATCGTAACCAGTTGATCTGCGGCGACTGCCTTGAAGCTTTCGCTCACGCCTGTCGGCCAGTGAACTTCAATGTCAACCGTTTTTATTTTCCCTAAGCCGAAGTGGAGTCTGGGATCGTTCGAAGATAGGAAGCTGCTCTGACTTGTAAGACACTGCGCCTGTACTTTCCCACCATACCTTACGATCACGCGCGATCCTATCGCACTGCGGTTGCTTTTTGTTCCTTCGAGCCTGATCTTGATCCAGTGATTTCCTGGCGGGGCATCATTCCGCAAAAGCGATGGCGCCTCGTTGCGATTCATGATCACGATATCTATGTCGCCATCATTGTCAAAATCTCCGAAAGCGGCGCCGCGACTCTCGTGTTTCGCGGAAATTCCGGGTCCGGCCTCATCGCCTAGTTCCTGAAACCTGCCATCGCCATTGTTGCGGAAAATGATGCGAGGACTCTTGGAGTGAAATTTCGGCGAAACTAGTTCAAGCTCTGGGTAGACGGTTCCCGTGACGATGGGAATGTCCGGATAACCATCATTGTCAAGGTCTATGATTGCTGTGCCCCAACTGATGAAGCGGCGCTCATTGCCGAGGCCCGCAGCCACGGTAACATCATCAAATGCAGCCTTGCCGTCATTGCGGTAAAGACCGGTTGCCTGGTTCTGAAAATGCGTTTTTACCAGGTCAATGTGACCGTCAAGATTGTAGTCGCCAATTCCTACCCCCATGCCACCCAGCAACTCCCCACTTGGACCTAGCGCTACATCGCGGATTAATCCTTCTTCGCGGAAAGTTCCATCATGGTTATTCATCAGCAATAAGCTAGGGCTTGCGTCGCAGGCGACAAAAATATCCTGCCAGCCGTCTTCGTCCACATCGAAGGCGACCGCCGTAAATCCATACGAACCACGCATTGCGGCAACGCCCGATTCCTTGGACACGTCGCTAAAGGTGCCGTCGCCGTTGTTGCGGTATAGGAAATGTTGAGGCGTAGCCAGACCAGCAGGCCCGCAAAATGTGGCGACCCCTTCATAGTTGCAATTGGGAATGTCCTTGGAAGGTTTGGGCGCGGTCGCCAAATCGATGTCTACATAATTGGAAACGAACAAGTCGAGCAGACCATCGCGATTGTAATCAACAAACGTGCAGCCAGAACCGAAGCGTGTTGCCGGATAGAGTAGACCCGCCTTTTTGGTCACGTCCTCAAAAGTGCCATTTCCATTGTTCCGATAAAGCCGGTTTTGTCCGTAGTAGGTAAGAAAGAGGTCCTCAAAACCATCGTTGTTGTAGTCACCCACGCAGACACCACACGCCCATCCACAGTCAATTAGACCCGCTTTCTCGGTTACATCCGTGAACGTCCCGTCTCGATTGTTGTGGTAGAGGCGATTGCTGGTTCCAGGAGGACATCCTGCCAAAAGCCGGCCGCCTAGAATGAAAATGTCCATCCATCCGTCATTGTCATAGTCGAAAAATGCGCAACCGCCCCCATTCTGTTCCACGATATAAGTAAGGTGGTCTGTTTCGCCGGCCACCATTCGCTTGGTGAGGCCCGCGCTTTCCGCAATATCCACGAAACGCGAGAAAGGAGTGTGTGGTGAAGCAGATGCTGCCTTCTCTTCGGCTGCGAAAAGAGGAAGGGAGGGAACCAGCGCGGGGATTAAGCCGGCGGGAATAATGCGCAGAACGTCGCGGCGTGTCCACTTACCGAATTTCCCTTTGCGCATATTTTTGTGATCCTACCAGAACGAAAACACCGTTACCGATTGGCTTGCGCGGCGCCGCTGTCGAGTTCCTTTTGTAGTTCGATTGCGTTCGCATTTTTCGGATCGATCTTGAGGGCATTTTCTACGGCCTGTTTGGCTTCGGAGAATCGAGACTCTGTTCCAAGCATGGCTGCCAGTCCTATCCATGCCTCGACGTATCGAGGAGCGGCTTTTGTCGCCTGATCGTACTGGTCCTCTGCCGTCAGAAAGTCGCCAGACAATGAAGCTAAATACCCCAGCTGATAGTGGGCGACTGCCATTTCAGGATCGAGCTGGATCGCCTTTTTCAATGCCTCCATTTCGCCGGCGCGATCACCCACACGATCCAACGCCACTGAAAGCTTGAAATTGAGTATTGCATTCGTCGGATTCGCCGATACTGCTTCGCGATAAAGGCCGACTGCTTTCTTTGGATCTCCGCTCGCCAATTCTTTGTCGGCCTGTCCTGTCTTAATGGCAGCCGCAGTGTGGTCTGCACTCTCTTTCTGTTTCTCCTGGTACAGCTGGAGCTGCTCTGCGGCGAGTGTGGTCTCACCCAAAGCGCGCAGCACTTTGGCGTATTCGAAATGCACCTGTGGGTCGGGCGCTCCCAGAGACAAAGCTTTCTCAAACTGCTCTCTGGCTCCGGGCAGGTCCCCCAAATGAGAGAGCGTAATCCCGAAAGTGAACCGGCTGTTGTAATGGTTCGGATTCAGCTTGATCGCCTCTTCCAAATGACCGCGGGCCGCCGCGTAATTTCCTGAACGATTCTCCAGGATGCCATTCAAGTAGAGAACAGTAAAATTGTGAGGAATCGCTACCAGCAGCTTCTGGGCCAGCGGACGTGCCTGATCGTCCTCGTCATTCAAAAGCAACGCGCGTAGATAGAGCACCTGTGTTTCAACATCATGGGGATTTTGCTGAATAAGCTTGCGGGCCAACTCGTCAGCCTTCACAAAGTGGGATTGGGAAATCGAAAGGTTGATCAGGGCCTTCGTCAGTCTGCTGGACGACGGTTTTTCCTGAAGTGCCTTTTCGAGAATTTCGGAAGCTTGGTCCAGGGAACCGTAGCCTTCGTAAGCAGCGGCCAAATCCACGGTCAGGGTTTCATCCAGTGGTTGGTCGCCTAGTAGTTCGACGATCGACTGGTAATCGCTCGTTGTGAGCAGGTTTTTGCTGGCGCCGTCGAGTGCCATCTCCGAGTGTGGATCGATCTTTATCGCCGCTAGCCATTCCTTCCGTGCTTCCATCGTCCGATTTAGATCTTCAAGGGCCGAGGCCAGCAGAAGATGAGGCTTGATCAGATCAGGATTGAGTTCGACTGACTTCTCCAGTGGCTCGACCGACTTTGCAAAATCACCCTTACGTAACAGGTTGAGACCCAACAGATAAAAGAGCTCCGCGGATCGCGGTTCCACCTTCAAGCCCGCATGAACTGCTTCGATGGCGCAACTATATTGTTTCTTGTCCCCATACCAGTTGGCTAGTTGAGAATAAATTTTGGCACTGGCGTGTTCCCGAAGTTTGTTTTGAAGAATCGTTGGGGGCGCGCACTTGGTGTTATCGGCTGCACCGCTCGCCGCGCTTACGAGGGACGTCGTCATGACGAGTCCAAGATAGAGGAACACCCGATGCATGTTGTCTTTTGCCCGCGGGGAGAAACGCTTTCTGTCGAGCATAAGACACATCGGGCATGGATGCAAACTTGATCTGTCTCAGTTCGGATACGCCGAGCCGGGTTTCACGACACGTATTTCGTGGTCATGGAATGTCATTAACCCATTCGGGAGCTTCACTTCCGGCATGTGACAGGTGGCGCAATTTGCAGTGGCGACTGGACATGCCCGGGCATCACTTGGCGCGTCTTTGGGTGGAGGCGAATTCTTCAAAGCGTGACACGCAAGACATTTTGCATCGTAATAAGATTGTGATGTTACAAGGCTCTTGTGCGGATCGTGGCACGCGATACAGCTGATGCGCGGGTCGGTTCCATCAAAACACTTACTATTGGCCAGACGATATGGTTGAAAACGGACGTCAATGGGCCCTTTGGCGCCGCTTCGTATGACCGTTTCCCACGTGCGGTGACACTGGCCGCAAAAATTCGACATGTCCTCTGAGGTGAAGTTTCTCAAGTCCGGCGGCGCAACTTCAAACGCCTTCCCCTGCACGCTTGCGATCATATGCGTGATCGCATCCGTGTGGCAGTGTTCGCAGGTCACGCCTGGCTCCATGGTTTGCAAGTGAAGCTTGCCCTCTGCCACCGCGTTGGTTGAATGACAGCCGAAGCAATCCTTTGGCTCGGTTTTCAGCAGTTTGCGGCCAACCGCTTCATCGAGATTCGCCGGCTTCAACGCTTCGTCGCCGGTCGTGATCTCCAATCCATTGATTGATGGATAGTAGCTCACCATGCTTTCATACAGTTCGCCGTTCCTCTCCAACACCCAGGTTTGCGCGCCTTTTCCAAAGCTCCATGGAATAGGCAAAGAAATGGTCCGCGTTCCGTCCGTGACCGAATAAGTAATGCTATTGCCTTTAGTCTCCACAATGTATGTGTAGGGACCCTTTTGAAATTTCAAAAGTGGGTGAGTCTTGAACAGAGGGTCTGCTTGCGGCATCTGCAATCCCAGTCCCATAGGTGTTTGTGGTTGCTCTGTCGATTGGTCGGCGTGGCAGCCGGCGCACGAAGAAGCAATATTCTGATGTGGTAACTGAGCTTGGGCGCCAGTCTGGACAATCAGAATCAGCAGTAGAGCCGATAGCGGCTTAAGGATTAGCAGACGCAGCACGGTCATTATTAAGTTGCAGGCAGAGCATTCTCTCACGGCGGGCTTCATCCTTGTGACCAGACTTCGAATAAGCCTTGGCCAGCGCGATGTGGGCCTCCAGATTGTTCGGATCCATTTCCAGGAGTTTCTTTAAATGGTCCACGCCCGCGGTGAGATCACCCGAGTCCATAAGAGACCTGCCAAGCACAAGTTGCGCCGAAGGGTTTCCGGGGTTTTTTGCAACCGCCATTTGAGCATAAGGCAAAGCCTCCGCAGGCCGATTTTCCATCAACAATGCCCATCCAGTCATGACGCCAGCGTCCACATTCGAAGGTGAAACCGCCAGCTCCTCTCGGAATTCGGGCAGGGCACTGTCCGGATCAGTCGCATACAAGAGATAGCCGTACAGGAAATGGGTGTATGAGGCGTGGGGAAAACGACGGAACAACGCTTGGAATGCTTGAGCAGCCGAGCCCTCATCGCCCGCTAAAAACGTGAACGCGGCGTGGCCCGTATCGGACAGAAGGTCGTTATCTTCGGGCGGAACATCCTGGGGCAGCAAAGGCCGGTGAAGTCCCGCGAGGCCGATAGCAACCATTAATTCTGGATTGCGGATGTCATTTTTCGCGAAATACGCATAGGCCTTCAGGGCCTGGTCATAATTTCCGGCCCGAGTGAGCGCCAAAGCCTCGTGATAGCGGAGAATTTGCTCGTTACGAGGATCATTCGCGGCGCCAAGGGCAATCCCGCTTCGTATGTCTTGGGAAGCCTCGAGGTATTGCCCGGTTTCAAATTCACACAATCCGCGCAGAGCTAACGCCGGTCCGGCCTTTGGAGTGAGCTCAAGATAATGCGAAAGCGCATCCCGCGCCGGCCCATATTCACCCGTTGCATATCGTAGTGAACCCAGAAACCACCATGCATCGGAGGAGGTTGGGTTGCGCTCCACGACTTCGGAATAGAGACTAATTGCTTTTGGCAGATCATTCTGCATTCTGGCATCTGCAGCCTGGGTCATCAGATCAGCAGAATCCGTGGGACTGACCTGCCCGCTTGCCCCGCACAAAACCGCGAGGACAAATATTCCGGGCGCGGCGCGCCTGAAAATCCGCACTAGTTCAAATTGAAATACCGAGGTAGAGGCCTGTATCTGACGAAAGGTGAGATCAACAGAAGACACTGCAAAACCAGCCCACATGCTTGCCAGCTATCCTATCACCCCCCGAGTGAAATCGAAACGTAACGTCAGGGAGACCCGCTACCTGGGGGAGATGTCCTGTCGTCAGCTATCATCTTGTTTGTTGACGATTGTCCAATGAACATCCAGCTCACGACGCTTTGCGGATCGAGTCCGCTACCCGGTCCTCGATCAAAAGCATCGTCCTCCATGTTTATAGCTGCAGGAATGGTGAAGTGTTTCGCCACCCTATTTTTCTGCTAAAGGTGACACGAAATCCATCTGCCATATGGTTGTTCGGTGGTGCAATAACGTTCAATGAACGAATCGGATTTTTTTCCTTGACAACTTGTAATAACAAACGATAAAACTTCACGCGCATTAGGTCTAGTACTTTTACACTACTCAACCTTGGTATACGTTTTCTGGGATGTGTAGGTGAAAGTTGGATAAAGTGTTTGATTACATCAGCTTAGCGGAAAAATCCGCAGGCTCAAAGTCGAATGGAGATCCGTTCATGACGTTTAGATTTAGCTCTGCAGCTTGGATCAAGGCAAGCCTACTTGCGGTTCTGATTGCCTTTGTGACCATCTCTTCGCTGAGTTTTGGTCAGCAATTGACCGGAACGCTGTCCGGAACAACTCTTGATTCCACTGGCGCTGTTGTTGCCAACGCCAAGGTCACATTGACGAACGAGAAATCAGGTGACGTCCGCACAACCGTCTCGAATGGAACAGGCTATTTTTCGATTACTGCCATTCAGCCGGGGAGCTATACCGCGACCATTTCCGCCCCTGGCTTTAAAGAATGGAAACATCCAAGTATCGTTTTCTCGCAGGGCGACAATCGCAGCCTGCCGGATATCGCGCTGCAGGTCGGCGCGGTGACTGAAACTGTGGAGATTTCCGGAAACGCGCTTTCCGTGCCCACCGACAACGCGGAAGTCAGCGCGACCATTTCGGAGAACATGGTGAATTCTTTCCCTATGGGCAACCGGAATGCTGGTGAATTGCTTAAGATCATGCCTGGCATGGCCTTCTCGTTCGGCGCATCTCAGGGATCTGGTTTCTCTGACAAGGTCGTTAGTTCCGCCTCGGGGCCAGTCGGAAGCTTCTCGGCGAATGGTACCCAGCCCAGTGGCGCGATGTCCTACATGCTTGACGGCGCAAACCTGGTAGATCCGGGAAACGCCGGCAGTCAGATGGCCAACATCAATCAGGACATGGTTAGCGAAGTTAAAGTGCTGACTTCTAATTACAGCGCTGAATATGCAAAAGGCCCCGTGATCTTCCAGGCCTTCAGCAAGAGCGGCAGCTCAAATTATCATGGCGAACTCTACACCTACGCTCGTAACAGCGCGCTGAATTCGATTGATTCTTTCACGCACAGCCAGATCGCCAGCGGTGGCACCACTGCTGCCGCGGCTGCTCCGGCTGAGAGCTTCTACTACATGGGTGGCAACATCGGCGGCCCGATTCCGAAGCTCGCCCATGGTAATCACAAATTATTCTTCTGGGGCGGCTACGAGTACATGAGGCAGCACCCCGCTGGCACCGTCATTGACTACAACGTTCCCACAGCTGAACAACTCCAGGGCGACTTCAGCAACACAACAATCAATGGCGTTCCGGGTAGCACGGTGGTGAGCACCGGAAAAACTCTTACGTCGCAACTCCAGAGCGTATGGGGCGCAGCGTATAACAATCCTGGTACTACCCACCTTCCGGCGGGAGCCACCACGACCAGCGTTCCTACATCGGTATGGGATCCAAATGGCGCTATTTTTGCCAAACTCATGCCGGCGGCGAATATCAGCCCGAACGCCGGGAATGGCTGGAACAACTATCAATTCGCGAGTACCACTCCCCAGAACCGCTGGGAGGCAACGGGAAAGGTCGATTACGCAATCGGCGATAATACCAAGATCACTGGGTCGTATAGTCGGCAGATCGAAACCGACGAACATCCGGTTGGCATCTGGTGGACTCCACCGTGGACGCTGCCTTATCCGTCCAGTGTTAATCAGAACCTGCAATCTCAGATGATCATGGCGAACGTTACCCACGTGTTCAGTCCGAGCACGACTAACGAAGCGGTGTTCACCTATACACGCTTCAACGCTCCGAATCAGTTGGCCAATCCTTCGGCCGTGAGCCGGAGTGGGCTGGGCATGACTATCCCTGGAATTTTCGGAGCCAAGGTTGACCAAATACCCAACGAAACATCCTGGGGCGGTTCGGTTCCAGATATTGGCAACATGAACCTTGAAGGATCGTTCCCCGGCGGCGGTTTTGGAGCGGACAAGAGAGCGCCAGCCGTCTACGACAACTTCACCCGCGTTGTAGGATCCCACACGCTTAAGTTTGGCGCATACTGGGATACCGAAGAGAACATTCAGTCGCAAAGCGGATGGGGTGGCGGTGCAAACGGCACCTTCGCTCTAGGCGGCGCAAATGGTACCGGCAACAACTTGGTAGACATGCTCTTGGGACACGCCGATTACTCCCAACCCAGCCAGGATATTGTCAATACCATCAAAAACCATCAGTACGCGGTCTATGGCCAGGACTCATGGAAGATGAACCGGCAGTTAACTCTGAATTACGGCTTGCGTCTGGATCACGAAGGGCAGTGGTACATTGGCGGAAACGGCATGGCTGTTTTTGATCCCGCTACCTACACCAATGACCCGACCGTTAAGAATCCAGGCATCCTATGGCATTCGATCAACAGCAGCATCCCGTCTTCGGGCTGGGTATCGCCGCTGTTTAACTATGAACCACGAGTCGGCCTCGCATATGACGTATTTGGAAACGGAAAAACCGTTCTACGTGGCGGGTTCGCATCATTCCGGTACAACGTTTCCGTGAACGACGTCGCATCTCCAGCCAACCTTGCTTCCGGGACCTTTACGGCCACGGATTTCGGAATCCAAGGCTACGATTCAATCAGTGGCTTCACGCCTGGTCCTTCTGGTGGAGCGAATGGGAGCACGATTTCCGTATTCCAAAAGGGAGACAACAGGACTCCTTATACGAATGACTGGAACGTCGGAGTGGCCCAGGCGCTGCCATGGCGTTCGGTTTTTGAAGTCACTTATGTCGGAAACCACAGTGGCAATGAATTGATCAACGGCGGAAACGGCAAACTGAGCGACTTCAACAGCAACTTCCCGGGAGCTTACTGGTTGCCGGACCCGAAGCAACAGTTGGGCGGCTCGCAGGCGCTTGTTTCTCCGTCCAGCTTGCCTTGCGGCAACAACGGCACTGCTAATAGCGCCTACATCGGTTGCACAGCCAACGGACCGAATGGCGTTCCGGTTTACCAGAACTATGCTCTTTCCTTCAACGAAAACAACTATCGGCGGCTGACCAATTATCAGGATATTTACGTCCTGAATCACGGCAGCTATGCAAACTACAACTCGCTGCAAATGGCCTGGCAAAAGCAATCTGGCCCCGTCAATTACATGATTAACTACACCTACAGCAAGGTGTTAGGAATCAGAGATGGGAACACAGACCAGTCGGGTAGCAATGGGAGCGTGGTTGATCCATTTAACCTAAAAGCAAACTATGGACCTTTGGCATACGACCACACGCAGATCGCGAATTTCACGTACGTGTGGAATACTCCCAACTTTGTCCATGGAAACCGATTCCTCGGAGGAGCCGTCAATGGATGGCAAATCTCTGGTTACACAACGTACCAGAGTGGCGCACCTCTGCAGGCAAACAGTACGCTTAACTTTCAGTTTGCGGGTGGCCTAACCGTCCCCGTCAACGGGATTACCGATCCAACCTTCCAATTGCCGAATAACAGCATTCTCTTGCCAAATGGCTTACGGTCCACCTCGGTGAACCAATCCACCTTCTACGGAACTTCGCAAGGCGGCGGCGGTTATGCTTCAATGCTTCCGCTAGTCACGTGTGATCCGCGGCATCATGCCTCGGGTGCCTACTTCAACCCCAATTGCTTTGCAACGCCGGCGTTCGGCCAACTTGGAACGTTTAACTGGCCATACATCCATGCGCCTGCATACTTCGACAGTGACTTGGGTATCTACAAGACCTTTAAAGTCACTGAGAGTAAATCGATCCAATTCCGAATCCAGGCAACCAACTTCCTGAATCACGCACTGCCGCAGTTTGGGCTGGCGGGTACAGGCGACGATACTGTTAACCTGCAACAGAATTCGACCGCCCAAGTTCCCGTCACCGCGATCAGCGGAGGGGCAGCAAATTGCGGCGGAAACAATGGTATCGGAGGCAGCATTGATGCAACGAATGCTGGTATGTGCGATGTCCCGGTTCACTCAATTGCAACCTCGAACCAAAATGCAACCACAACCGGTAAACCTGCCTTCAAGACCGGTCAGCGCGTGATCACCTTTGCTCTGAAGTTCTACTTCTAAGGCGATCATCACAACCAATGAAAGGGTGGCTTCGGCCACCCTTTTTGTTTTCACGTGCTGAATTGTCTCAGTTGTTGTTCTTAGTCCACGCGAATCCCCCTAGACGCCGCGCTTGGATCTTTAGCGAAATCGACGGCGACGGGTAGTTTCCGTGTTCATCTCGGCTTGGATTGTTTAGCCCTCAACTTGGAAAAGGCGGTGCCCGCGTAATGGATCGTGCCAGATATTTCAAATTATTTGTACTTGCGGCTTTGTTCTTAACCTGGACGAAGATTCGCAGTCCTGGGCAATCGGCGGCCCTTTCTCCCATTCGTTTTGAACTCAAAAGTATTGCGTTCCACTTATATAATGGCGAAACTCCCGCCAAAAATACTCCCGAAACAATGTTAGGAGGAGTCGCCATTTTCGATTACAACGGCGACGGACGGCCAGATATCTTTTTCACGAACGGCGCTAATGTAGCTACATTGCGAAAGGATTCTCCGAAATACCGGAACCGCCTCTTTCGCAATGATGGTAACGGCACTTTCACCGATGTCACCGACAAAGCTGGCCTAGCTGGCACAGGATATGACATTGGAGTTGCCGCAGGAGACTATGACAATGATGGCCATCCCGATTTGTTCGTGGCGGGAGTACATCACAGCACGCTCTATCACAACAATGGGGACGGTACGTTTACCGACATTACCGTCAAGGCTGGACTAGATGCGATCCTGAATCATCCTGATCGAGAGTTCGGGCCTTGGTGGCCGATCACTGCTGTTTGGGTTGATGTAAACAACGATGGATTTCTCGATCTGTTCGTCGTCAACTACGTGCAGTGGAGCTACTCATCAAAGATTGCCTGTCAGTTCGACTTGGTTGGTGACTACTGTCACCCAAAATTCTATAAGGGGCAGCCCAATCTGCTCTTCTTGAACAATCATGACGGTACGTTTCGAGACGTGTCATCAGAATGGGGTCTTCGCGACCACCCGGGCAAGGGAATGGGGGTCGGAATGGCGGATTTTGATCTGGATGGAAAACCCGATTTGTTTGTTACCAATGATGCTTTCTACAACTCGTTTTTTCACAATACGGGAAGCAAATTTGAGGAAATAGCTTTTGATTCAGGTGTTGCCCTCACCGAGAACGGAGATTTTATTTCAGGCATGGGATTGGATTTCCGGGATGTTAACAATGACGGGTGCCCTGATATTGCATTTGTCGCGTTAATCAACCAGACTTTTCCTCTTTTTCAAAATACTTGCAACAAGACTTTCCGCGAAGTGACGACTGAAAGCGGGATGCGTGAAGCAAGTATTCACATGTCCGGATTTGGAGCGGGCCTGTTCGATTTTGATAATGATGGCTGGAAAGATCTATTCGTCAGTGGTGGACATGTGCAGTCCATAGCGCTTCCGGGGCAACCGATTGAGGAATACGATGCGGTTTTTCACAATCCGGGCAGTAAGGAAAAATGGATTCGGCTGGTCCAGGAAGCTGGTTTAACTGCTTCTCGCCCGGCGCGCCATCGCGGCTGTGCTTTCGGCGATTTGGATGGTGATGGAAAAATCGATGTTGTTGTCACTGCCATTGATCGAAACGCTGAAATATGGATGAACCGAAGTGAGGGATCGGGGCACTGGCTGGAGATTTCGCTGCAAGGTACAAAAAGCAACCGCGATGGTATTGGGACTCGAATTAAGTTAGTGACCAAAAACGGCGTGCAATACAATCACATGACCGAGAGTGTGGGCTACGCTTCTTCCAGCGACGGACCAGTGCATTTCGGGCTTGGTTCGGCGAACCGCGCAAAGCTCATCGAAATCTATTGGCCGTCAGGAAAAATTCAAACGCTACGCAATATTCCAGCTGATCAAAAAATAAAAGTTACCGAGCATTGATTTGGCTTGCAACAAGGATTCAGTTACGGTAGCTTCCATCAACGTTGCGACGACTCTTTCCTTAGTGCAGGACCTACTAGCGCCATTTCTCTGCCCAATCGCTAACCGCTCAATGTACAGACGAATTACTCTGGATGCCTCTTTCCAGTCATGTCGCCCAAGGGACATCCGGTCAAACGTACCCCAAAAATCCCGGCTACAACCTAACCTCTTGTGGTTATGTCTTATTGATCCCTGAAAATCTAAAATTGTTTTACAATCGCACGGTAGGCGGATGTAAACGTTTTCTCGAAGTCCACTTTCTGCACTTTTGTCTTTGTGAATAAAACAATGCTACTGAGCGTATCTGGAAATTTCGAATGGTGACTGTAATTTCAGAGGCCACAATTTCTAGTGCCAACGAGGTTCTATTTTATTGATGACATACCGACGCGTGCTTAAAGCGATTGTCGCGATTGCCTGCTTGCTGTCCTTGCGTTGCGCCGTTTTCGCCCAGAACGATTCTCATCCGGCAGTTAAAATGCTGCCTTTTGTCAGTCCCATTTTTGGCGACAATATGGTGTTGCAACGAAATAAAGCGGACACGATCTGGGGATGGTCAGATCCGGGTGACAAAGTCCGAGTCGAAATTGCAGGTAAGCATGCATCGGGGGTGGCGGGCGCCGATCATCGATGGCAGGTGAAACTAAAACCTCCTGCCGCAGGAGGGCCTTATACCCTCAAGATTATCGGTCATCAAACCGTCGAACTTCACAATGTGCTGGTGGGCGATGTGTGGCTGTGCGGCGGTCAATCCAACATGCAGGTAAGCCTTCGTATTGTTCGCAATTCGGAGGAGGAGATTAAGGCCGCCAACTATCCGGAGATACGTTTTTTTGATGTCGCAGCTCACCCCGCATATCACCCCACCGATGTTCCGGAGGGAACCTGGAAAGTCGTTTCGCCCGAAACCGCCAGCCGCGTTTCGGCAGTCGCGTACTACTTTGCCCGCAAAGTCCAGGAGGAGATCCACATTCCGATCGGCTTAGTGGTGGATGCTCTCGGAGGCACGCCAGTTGAGTCCTGGACCAGCGCAGATACGCTTCGTCCGCTGAAGGACTTTGACGTTCCGCTGGCGGAATTGGAAAAGCTGACAGCAAGTGGTGCGCCTGAATATGGCAACTACGTCATGCACTGGTATGACGAGTATGACATTGGACTCAAGGGACAATGGGCCGCTCCGGACACAGACGATACAAGCTGGGCAACGGTGGACATTCCGGGCGGCTTCGCCGAATTGGGCGTGCCGGATACGCCGGCGGTGGCCTGGTTCCGCAGGGATGTTGTTCTTCCCGATACGATTCCGTCCGGACGCTCTCTGATTTTCCTGGGTTCCGTGGAGCGCATGGATACCGTTTTCATCAACGGAAAGCAGATTGGCGCCAGCGCATGGGTCGAGAACCCGCGCGTCTATTTCATTCCCGACGGGGTTCTGAAACCGGGCAGGAACTTGATTGCGATTCGCGTCTTGAAGACCAAACCAGATGGAGGATTTCTTGGCAAGCCGCAAGAGCTACACCTCATGCTGGGAGACAAGACAAGCATTCCACTTGCCGGAAAATGGAAGGGCCGGCTGAGCGTGGACGCGCGCCCCCCGCATCCCTTGCCAATTGGCTATGAGAACTGGCCGGTAATGCCAACGGTGCTTTACCGCGGCATGCTGAAGCCCATCGCTCCGCTTTCAATCACCGGAGCATTGTGGTACCAGGGCGAGCAGAATTCTGAACGTGGATTCCAATACCGCAAAATTCTTCCGGTAACGATTGCCGATTGGCGCAAGCTTTTCGCCCAGGGAGATTTTCCTTTCTACATTGTGAGCTTGCCAGGTTTCGGACATCACAGCGATGTGCCCACCGATTCCACCTGGGCAGAAACACGCGAGTCGCAGGCGCTTACTGCCGAGAACGTTCACAACTCTTGTCTGGCTGTCACCATTGATACAGGAGACCCGGACAATCTTCATCCTAAGGACAAGCGCCCGGTTGGCGAGCGCCTCGCATTCTGTGCGCTGGCAAAGCATTATAAGAAAAAGGTTGTCTATGTGGGGCCGACCGTATCTAAGGTCGAACGTCTCCCCCACTCTATTCGACTGCGTTTCTCGCATACTGACGGCGGCCTGGTTGTAAAGGGACCGAAGCTCGAAGAATTCGCCATAGCTGGGGATGATCGCAAATGGTACTGGGCCGATGCCCGAATTGATGGCAAGTCAATCGTCGTTTCATCGCCCTCCGTACCCAACCCCAAAGAGGTCCGCTATGCGTGGCAAGGTGATCCCGAGGCAACGCTATTCAATGGCGCTGGCCTGCCGGCGGCTTCTTTTAGAACGGACACCTGGCCGGGGATCACCGAGGGACATCGTCCTTACTGAACAAAGAGGTTTCGTTAAGAACGTGTTTTGCTGATGGAGTTATTTTTGAAGGAAATTCACCGCGTCGTACTTCGGAATCATATTTTCATCTCGAACTGTTCGCGCGGGAGCAAAACTCTCGCGTTGTGATAGGAGTCTGCCATGAAGAGAATCAGCCGTCGTGAATTCGTTGCCACCGCCGCCGCGCTTGGCGCGGGTGCGGCCCTTCGCGGGCCGGCGCTTGCATTCGCTGAACAGAGCGCTGCGGGCAGCGGGGCATCGTTAAGACCGGCGGGCCGTGAAGTCGTGGCCGGGCAAGCGCGCTCATTCCCAATGAAGAATGTGAGGCTTCAGCCCGGCCCATTCAGCGCAGCGGCCGAAGCGGACCGGAAATATTTAAAGACGCTTCCTCCCGACCGGCTACTGCACACATTCCGGCTGACTGCGGGTCTGCCTTCTTCCGCGGAGCCACTCGGGGGCTGGGAAAAGCCCGACTGCGAACTGCGCGGACATTTCGCCGGAGGACATTATCTTTCTGCTTGCGCTCTGTCCTATGCCAGTTCCGGAGATGAAGAACTCAAGCGAAACGGCGATCTCATGGTTGCGGAACTCGCCAAATGCCAGGCGCAACATAAAAACGGTTACCTCAGCGCGTTTCCTCAGGAGTTATTCGATCGCCTTCGGGATGGAGTGAATGTGTGGGCCCCGTTTTATACCGTCCACAAAATCATGGCGGGACATCTCGACATGTACACGCACACCGGCAACGAGCAGGCGCTGGAAACGGTTGAGGGGATGGCGCGGTGGGTGCGAAGCTGGACTGATCCGCTTAGCGAACAACAAATGCAGCGCGTGCTTCTTGTTGAATATGGCGGCATGGGGGAAGTGCTCGCCAATCTTTACGGGGTTACAGGAAAGCGGGAATATCTGAATCTGGCGAGACGGTTCGACAAAAAGTGGTTCTTTGATCCACTCGCCGCCCACCGCGATGAATTGAAAGGGCTGCACGTGAACACGCACGTTCCGCAGGTGATCGCCGCGGCCCGGTTATTTGAGCTTACCGGAGACACTTACTATTGGAACATCGCCGAGTATTTCTGGAACGAAGTGACCAGCGAGCGTTCTTATTGCACGGGCGGCACGAGCAATTTCGAGCTTTGGCGATCGGACCCTGGAGTTCTCTCCACCCAACTTAGCATGGATACCGCTGAAGATTGCTGTGTGTACAACCTTCTGAAACTGACACGGCACCTCTTCGCATGGTCGCCACAAGCGAGTTATATGGATTACTACGAGCGAGTGCTGTTCAACCATCGAATGGGGACCATCGACCCGGAAACCGGCACAACCGTCTATTACCTGTCGCTGGGGAATGGCTACTCAAAAATCTACGCCAAGCCCTTTGATTCCTTCTGGTGCTGCAACGGTACGGGTGCGGAGGAATTCTCTAAGCTGACGGACTCGATTTACTTTCATGACGACAATTCTATTTTTGTGAACTTGTATATTGCGTCTGAAGTCAACTGGCCGGAAAAAGGTCTCCGCATTACGCAACATACATCATTTCCGGAAGAACAGGGCACCACCCTCACGATTTCGACCTCAAAGCCCGTTGAGGTTGATCTTAAACTGCGTATTCCATACTGGGCAAAAAGCGGCAGCGTCAAAATCAATGGACGTCCAGTGCCGGCTTTTGCCGGCCCCAGCAGCTACCTTGTTCTGCGTGGACCCTGGAAAAACGGAGACCGGATTGAATTGAGCCTCCCCATGCAATTGCACGCCGCGCCCATGCCTGACAAGGAAAGCCTTCAGGCGGCGATGTACGGTCCTCTCGTGTTGGCGGCGCGTTTTGAAGCGGAGCCCCGTGACAAGTGGTATCGGGAGTTCAGAGCCCAGGAAAAGCAGGAACCGGGCCCAACACTGCAATTCAAGGGCAGGCTTGACGACCCGGCAACGTGGCTTGAATCCGCTGATGGAAAGCTCATGTTTCGCGCGACGTCGCACGATCAAACGGCAGCCTTCGTACCGTTGTCGAGCATTGTGCATGAACGTTACTCCGTATATCACGAGATCAGCGAGAGTAATTCCTGACGTTGCTGGCTTGCGTCAGGCGCAGAACGCTTTGCGTTTCTATCTTGAGACTATGTTGGGAAGACGAATCACAAGAGTACAAATTCGCAAAAGCTCAGGAGGCTGGGTGCCTTACAAACTGACATTGCTGCTGCTTTTGGCGGCGAGCAGCGTGCTGGGCGCGAATGCCGCGGAATCCGGTTACAAGCTTACATTCGATAGCCCCGCCGCCAAATGGACCGAAGCTATTCCGCTTGGCAACGGCCGCATTGGTGCGATGGTGTTTGGAGGAACTGAAGATGAGCGGTTGCAGATCAACGAGAGCACTTTGTGGGGCGGCGGCCCGCATGACTACACGAATCCCGACGCGTTTTCTCATCTAGAAAAAGTTCGAAAACTGATCTTCGCGGGCAAAGTGGAGGAAGCTGAAAAACTGTCGGCCGGTTTGATGGGCAAGCCAAAGTTGCTCATGCCATACCAGCCATTCTGTGACATACATTTGCATTTCGCCGGACATGGTCAGGTGAGAGATTACAGCCGTGGACTCCGCCTGGATGATGCAATTGCTGAAACAGCGTACCGCGTAGGAGCCGCGGAGTTCAATCGTGAAGTGTTCATCTCTTATCCGGACCAGGTTTTGGTAATGCGCATCACCGCGAATCAGCCCGGCCTGCTCACCTTTACGGTTGGCATGGATTCTCCGCAACCCGGGACAAATGTGAAAGCCGCCGCGGACGACACTTTAGAAATGACCGGTCAAATTCAGCCGCGGCAGAATCCGCCTTTCTCATGGACCGGTTCCTGGGATCAGCCGGGCATGCATTTCGCTGCAGTACTCAGTGTGCTCCACGACGGTGGCTCGGTCAGCAGTTCCGAAGGACGGTTGAATATCTCTGGCGCAAATTCAGTCACTATTCTGTTCAGCAACGCGACCAGCTTCAAGAATTATCGTGACATCAGCGGAGACGCTCTCAGCGCGGCCCGAACGTATGTTCAGAGCGCGTCGAAATATTCCTATGATTCATTGCGGCAAAGGCACGTAGACGATTTCCGCCCTTTATTTTCGCGTGTCCGCTTAAGTTTGGGTCCGGACAAGTCCGCGTTGAGCACAGACCAGCGCATCAAGAACTTTGTTAAAGACGAAGATCCCGCGCTGCTGGCCCTCTACTATGAGTTCGGGCGCTATCTGTTGATTTCTTCTTCTCGTCCTGGGGGGCAGCCGGCGAACCTGCAGGGAATCTGGAACCAGGATTTGCGTCCACCGTGGGGCAGCAAGATGACCACGAACATCAACCTGGAAATGAATTATTGGCAGGCCGATGCCGGTGATCTGTGGGAGACCGAAGGGCCGTTGTGGAATTTGATTCGGGACCTGCGTGCTACCGGCGCTGATACCGCGCGCGTGGACTACCACGCCAAAGGGTGGGTCTTGCACCATAACACTGATCTTTGGCGGGCGACGACGCCGGTGGACGGCGCTTGGGGAATTTGGCCCACGGGCGGGGTGTGGCTTGCAAATCAGATGTTCGATCACTATGAGTTCAGTGGCGATCGGGATTTTCTGCGACAGCAAGCCTATCCCGCGATGAAGGAAGCGGCGCAGTTCGCATTGAGCGTTTTGGTGGAAGCGCCAGCCGGGACGCCATTCGCGGGAAAGCTGGTCACCAATCCCTCAACTTCGCCGGAAAACCGCTATTTGCTGGACGGCAAACCGCAGAGCCTGACCTACGCGCCGACCATGGATATTGAGCTCATCCGGGAGCTTTTTGAGAATTGCAAGCATGCTTCCGAAATTCTTGGAATAGATCCACAGTTCCGCAATGCCCTGGAAAATGCGGCAAAGCGACTGCCGCCATTGCAAATCGGCAAGCGTGGACAATTGCAGGAATGGATTGAGGATTATCCGGAAACCGAACCGCAGCATCGGCACGTATCGCATTTATATTCGCTCTATCCCGGCCACGACATCAGCCTTGAGCGCACTCCCAAACTCGCAGCGGCTGCGAAGAAGAGCCTGAAATTGCGCGGAGACGGCGGGACTGGTTGGTCCACGGTGTGGAGAGCCGCTCTCTGGGCCCGTCTTCAAAATCCCGAGCATTCTTATAACAACCTGAAAATCCTGATCACCAATAGTACATTGCCCAACATGTTCGACCTCTGCCCTCCGTTCCAGATTGACGGAAACCTGGGCGGCCCAGCGGCGATCAGTGAGATGCTGGTGCAGAGTACGCCCGAGGAAATTATCGTTTTGCCCGCGCTGCCGCGCCAGTGGCCAGTCGGCAGCCTGAAAGGCGTGCGCGTGCGGGGCGGCGCCACGGTTGATATTGCTTGGGAAGATGGCCGCTTAACTGAGTTCGCGCTACAGTCCGATCGAGCCAAAACGTACACGGTAAATTACGGCGATCGGTCAATTAAGGTTCAGCTTAAGGCTGGAAGGCCCGTGGTTTTTAATGGAGACCTTCATCGAATTTCAAATACTCATCTCGTCCGGGC
>Ga0134126_10001937_pt1 | contig 26316 bp, 28 predicted proteins | sample KB31752_FD_96881 | JGI IMG/M metagenome (GOLD analysis project Ga0134126, IMG submission 96881) | Terrestrial soil microbial communities with excess Nitrogen fertilizer from Kellogg Biological Station, Michigan, USA - KB3-175-2 | ecosystem: Environmental > Terrestrial > Soil > Unclassified ... | reverse complement strand
GCCTCCAGGAAGACTGCCGCGTCCATATCGGCCAAACTGCGTCCGGAGCCCCGGATGGCCAGATTGCGCACGATCACACCAGGCGCTGTCACTTCAACCGTGCGGCCAACCTGCCGGCCATCGATCACGGCGCCGGGCCGGCCTTCGAGGGTCAAGCTTCGGTCGATCCGCACCGGGCCAAAATGCGTGCCCGGCCCGAGTTCCAAGACGTCTCCCGGCGCGGCGGCAGAGATTGCCGCCCGAAGGTGATCGCCTCCCGCCGGCACTTCGACGTTCGCCGCGAATGCCGCCGGCACGAGTGCCAGCATGGCCGCGGCGAGGGCGCAAAGCGGCGGCACCTGCAAGCGGGTGTGCCGCCATGGCATCATGCGTTGCGCGGCTCCACGAGCATGCGGCCCGACATCTCCATATGGAGCGCGTGGCAGAACCACTGGCAGTAGTACCAGTGCACCCCAGGCCGGTCCGCGACGAACGTGACCGACGCCGTTTCCTGGGGGGATATCTCCATCGCGACGCCATAACGAACGATGGTGAACCCGTGTGTCAGATCCTCCACGTCGTCGAGATTGGTGATTGTCACCGTGACTTCGTCGCCCTGCTTGACCGTAAACTTCTCCAGGCTGTAAGCCGGCGCAGTCGAGGTCATGTAGACGCGGACCTTGTTGCCGTCGCGGATCACGTCGGCCGCCTCCTCGAGCTTGACTTTGTCGCGCGCGGCCTGCTGTCGGATATCCTCCCACATCGGGTCGTCCCGCTTCCATACCATGATCGGGTTCACCTTGGACCGATGCACGATGCAGATATCGTGCGGTTCGGCGAAGCTCGGGCCGTCATGCACGAGGTGCATTTGGTCGCCCGAGATGTCGATCAGCTGGTCATTCTCGGGGTGCAGCGGGCCGACCGGCAGGAAACGGTCCTTGGAGAACTTGTTGAGCGACATCAGCCATTTTCCGTCCGCCTCCTTGGTCTCCCCCATCGACGTGTGATTGTGTCCCGGCTGGTAATGCACATCGATCTTCTGCGCGATCGGGTCGACCTTCTCTCCCTTGAACGCCCGCTTCGCCTTGTCGATGTTCCACTTCACGACCTGGCTGTCGATGAACAGCGTGGTAAAGGCATTGCCCTTGCCGTCGAACGCAGTATGCAGCGGGCCGAGGCCGAGTTCCGGTTCGGCGACGATGACGTCGCGCGGCTTGATCTTGTCCCTGAACAGATCATCCAGCAGCCGTACATCCAGAACGGACACGGTGGGCGACAGCTTGCCGTTGATGACGACGTGGATGCCATCGGGCGCCGTGTTGCATCCGTGCGGATTGTTGGAGATTGGAATGTAGCGGGTGTAGGCCGAGCCATGGCGACCATCGACCACGGGAACGCCGCCCATCGTCTTGTAGTCGCCCTTTTTGATCGCGTCTTCGATGCGCTTGATGTTGAAAACGACGACCCAATCCTGCTCGCTTGAGGTCATGTCCGCTAGGGTGAACCCCTTTTCCGAGTTGTAGCAGGTCGAAAAGGCGTATTTGCCCTGGTAGTCGGCGTCGGTGTTGTCGAGATTGCCGTCGACCAGCACCTGCCACGCGACCTTCATCGTGTCGCCGTCTACGGCGGTGTAGACCGACCAGTATTTGGACTTGTCGTCGTCGAGCACGGATCCGTCGTTCGGGATCGGGATGATGTGCTCGCTATTGGCGAAGACGTAGCCGGTCCTCGGGAATTTCTGCGGCCGCAAGCCATGGATGTCGGAGGCGTTGGGGATCTCGATAATCTTGTCGCACTTCATCACGTCGCAACGAATCCGCGCGATGCGGCAGTTCGCCTTGTCGTTGATGAAGATGTAGCGGCCATCATATGTCCCGTCCGTGAAGGACATGTGTGGATGGTGCGCGTCACCGTTGATGAAGGTGCCGCCGCGCGTCTCGAGGAATTTGCGGGTATCTGGCAGCAATCCCTCCGTCAGGATCTTACGGCTCTCGTTGGTTAGCCCCCAGCCCGTGGCGCTGTCGCGGTTGAACACCGGGATCCGCATGAATTCGCGCATCGACGGGAGACCGAAGATGCGAACCTCCCCCGTCTGCCCGCTGCTGTTGAAGCCGTAGTACTCGTCGAGATCGCCGGGCCGCACTTCCGCGCTCTGCCCGCCGGCCGCTGTCTTGGACTGGGCGAAGGCGCCGCGCGGAAGTCCGGCGAGGCCGGCGGACATAGCCCCGGCCGCGCCGGCGAGGATGGCGGAGCCTTCGAGCAACCCGCGCCGCCCGATGCGTGCCTGCGCCCCGGCCCGCTTGTCCGCAGGGGAAGCGGCCGACGGGGGGGTGGAGGGGGGGATGTCCGTGGTCATTCTGCTATCCTCGACAGCGGAGATTGTGAACCATACCTTGCACCCGATGTCGTGCGTGGCCATTGACCTGGGTCAAATCGGCGCGCCGCGCGCATTCGGCGTGGCCCTTACACGACGGAATCCCGCGCCGCGGCGGGCTTCGCCCCCGGGGGTGGTGGAACCTTTCCGGACGAAAGGGCCGCGTAGCGTTCCCGTTTCAGCCTTTTCTGGATCATCACCGGACAACGATGGTCGTCATGATATAGCTCCTGACAGTGCAGGCACTGAATGCACTCATTCGGGTTGATGTGCCCTTCCGGATGGATGGCCTGGACCGGGCATTCGTTGCCGCAGCGTTGGCAGGGATTGCCGCACTCGCGGTATCGCTTGAGCCAATCGAACATCCTGATACGCGCCGGGATGGCCAGCGCGGCACCGAGCGGGCAAAGGTAGCGGCAGAAGAACCGCTCGACGAACAGGCCAGCGAACAGCAACACCAGCGCGTACAGCACGAAAGGCCAGCTGCGCATGAAATCGAGAACGATGGCGGTCTTGAAGGGCTCGACCTCGGCGGCCTGTTCGCTCAAGGCGAGGTAATAAAGGGACAGGCCGAACAGGACGAGGAACACGATATATTTGATCGGCCACAGCCTCTGGTGAATCCCGAATGGGATCTTGAGCTGCGGCACGCGCAGCATCCTGGCCCCGGCGTTCAGCAGCTCCTGCAATGCGCCGAACGGGCACAGCCAGCCGCAGAATGCGCCTCGTCCCCAGAAGAGCATGGCGGCGGCGACCGCGCACCAAAGCATGAAAACCAGCGGGTCCATCAGGAAATAGTCCCAGCGAAAATCGCTCCTGAGCGCGCTGACGAAGGTGAGGATGTTCACCACCGAGAGCTGCGCGTGCGCGTACCATCCGATCCAGAACAGCGTGAACACCAGAAAGGCGAGACGCAAGCGGCGATACATTCTCGGGCGGCGGACCAGCGCATCCTGGAAAAAGAAGATCGCGGTCAGCGCGAGGAGCGCGACGGCGAGGATGGCGATTTGCACGACTTTGCCACGCCACACGCGCACCCATAGCGGCTCGCCGGCGGCCTCGACCTCCATCGCCCGCGTCGTTGCCCGAGGCGCGGCGGCCGTCTGCGAAGGTGCGGGCGGGGTGGCCAGTGTCACCGCCGGCCGCTCCTGCGTCACGTATTTGTCGGGCAGCGAGTAGCCGAGGTCGAACGTGATGAACGCCTTGTCGCGCGCGCCGATCGCCCGTTGGACCAGCAGGGTGAGGCGCCATGGTGCTGTCGGGTCGAAGCTCTCGCCCCTGGGTATGGTGAACAACCCGATCTCCGGAAAATCCGGCGCGCCAGACGCCGCCAGGGCACCGACCCGCTCGTGGTTCCGGTCTCGGAAGCGGACGATGCTGTCGCCCTGGACCAGCTCGATCCGATCGAAGATGCCGCCTCTAACATAGCCGGACCCCTTGAACGAGTATCGGCCGCTGCCCGCCACCAGGATGGCCTGCTGTCCGGGTGTAAGCCGGGCCTTCAGTCGGCTGTATCCGTCCTCTCCGAGCAGGCCGCGGCCGATCGACGGCACGCTGGCCTCCGCGACGTAGAGATCGATGAAACTGTCATCGTCCGGCCCCGCCTCGGGATGCGCCGCCACGAGCGGGTTGCCGGATTTCGCGAAGGCCTGATTGATATCCGCGACGCTGAGGCTGAGACGGCGGACCGATCCGTCGCCGACGAGCGCGCTCCAGTCCTCGACGATGTTGACGCTTTCGTCGAGCTTGCGAATGATGGCGGGTGCCGCAGGGGTCAGCGCCGCCTGCGGACTGCCGAGACCGCGCGCGTGCGCGATCCGCGTGGCGGAACGGGTGATGCTGTCGCCGATCACCATTGTCGTGACGGTCGCGCCGCTGATGATATCGACCGGCGGCCCGCGCGTGGCGCCCGCCGGCGTCTCGGTGAAGTTGAGCCCGACATAGCTCTGGATGAAGGCCGTCAGCTTCGCGGCGGGAATGCCGATCAGTACGATCGGCTCGTGATGCTTCATGAGCTTCACGCCGACGATGCGCCCGCTCAGGTCGATGCCGACCAGGATCTCAATCGGCTTGCCCGAATAGCCAGTCGAGTTCACGACGTCGGCGTTCAGATAGATATATCCGAGCAACTGCCCGCCCTTATAGGCCGCTACCGCCGGCGGGCTGCCCTCGATCGGTCCGACCCGATCCGCGCCGGGAAACACGTCCGCCGGGGCGACGTGCTCAAGGAACTCCTTGAGATCACTGTCGGCGCGCGCGGCCGTGGCGGGCAGGGCCATAGCAGTGCAGAGCAGAAGCATCAGCATCGCGATCATCCGGCTCGCGAGGGGTGGGCTGTATCGCTTCATCGTCTGCCTCATGGATGGATCAGGGTTTTCGGCGCGCATGGACTGATCTAGCTTGGGGCGCAACCGCGGAGCGGGGAAAGCTCCCCATGTCCCAAACGAAGAGCCCGCCGGCGGGGAAGATCGCCTCGACCGAGGAATTGATGGCCATCGCGAATGCGATGGAGCAGGAAGCAATGCGGCGCTACCGCGAATTGGCGCGCCACATGCGCGACCAGGGCGAGCATCCGCTCGCCAATCTGTTCGAGTTCCTGGCGAATATCGAGGCGATACATGCGGATCAGGTGGTCGAACGCTCTCAGGAGATGATCGGCAGGGCGCCCGATCTCGCTTTGGTTCGTTGGGACCTGCCGGAGAATTTCGACGAGCAGTCGGCGCGATCGGCCACGTTGACCCCCTACCGCGCGCTGGCGATCGCGGTCCGCAACGAGGACCGCGCCTTCGCCTTCTTCAGTTATCTGGCCGCCGAGGCCCCGAGTAAGCCGCTCCGGCTGTTGGCCGAGAGCTTCGCCAAAGACGAACTCGACCATGCCACGCGCTTGCGCCGCGAACGGCGCCGCGCCTGGCGGCAGCAGCGCGACCTGACCGCTGGCTTGGAAGGCGGCCGGCCTGAATCGCTCGACGAATTGCTGTCCCGCTCCGTGCCGATCGAGCGAGCTGCGGCCGCCGCCCACCGCGCCCTGGCCGTCACCATGCGCGCCGAGGGGCAGTCCGCGACGGCGGCGCTGTTCGATCACGCGGCTGCTGACGAGGAGGCGCTCGCCGGGGAACTCGAGGAGCGGCTGGGACGGCGAATTCCGGATTCCTCTCCGACACCGGACGCGCGATCCGCCTTCGCGGGACTGCGACTGCTGGAGACGGCGTTCGATCGCTATTCCGACGCGGCGGAGCACACTGCCGACGAACCGATGATGTTGGAGGCGCAGCGTCTGACGGAGCGCGCGCTGCGTCGTCTCGCCACGGTGCACGGGTCGCTCGCGCAATCTTGGTAGATGGCTCGGCCGCCGGCCGAGCGTCACAGGCTGATCTGCACGGCCGGACTCCTAGGACGCGCATTCACCAGGCAACCGGGAGCTCGTGGACGAGCTTGCAGAAGGTGGCGCTTTCTGGGCGATGGCCGGCGGCCGAAAGGCCGCGGGCGAGTTCCGGCCAGCCATTGCGCACCACCGAATGCACGGCTTTGCAGCGCAACCGCCGGGCGAGCGCATCGAGTTCCGCGATCAATGCCTGCAGGACATCCTCGGGCCCGACGATGTCCAGTCCCACGAAACAATCTGCGACCAACACTGCGCCGTGCTCGAGATCCCTGCTCATCCGATAGCAGAATAGGCCGCATGGGAAAGGCCGTCCCTGGCGCCGGGCGATCACAATTCCCGTCTCGCCTCGTCGCTTGGGATTGGCAACCCGGGGCGCCATTCGCAGCCAGGCCCCGAGCGTCAAGCCTGGAACCGCTTGCCGCAATAGCGGATAGGCCGCCCGGATCTGCTCCGGAGCGAGCATTTCGATGGATATGTCGTGCATCGATCGAGATCTCGGGTGCAAAAAGCAATCATGGACGGCGGGTCGACGCGACGCGTTGACACAGATCAACCCGCCCGGTGCGCTGAGCTCCGGGTTTGCCGGCACCCGCATTTGGTGTAGAAGTCTCCGAGAGCCGCCCGCTCTCGGAGATGCAGTTGCCTCTCGCCCCTCATGCTGCCCGCAACGGTGGTGATCGCAACGCTGAGCCCTGTTCTTCATGCGAAGCGCGGGCCGTCAGTATCTGCAATGCGATCGGGGACCGAGATCTTCACCGTCTGGCGGAAGCTTCGGTCGTTATGCGGGTCGCGCCAGGGCAGGTCTTTATCGACGAGGGCGGGCCGGCGGACAGCTTCTTCAACGTAACCGCGGGCACGGTACGGCTGTTTAAGCTACTGCCGGACGGTCGGCGGCAAATTACAGGCTTTGCCGTGTCCGGACATTTCCTTGGATTGGCCATGTCCTCGGTCTACGCTTTCGGCGCCGAGGCGATCGACCAGGTTCGGGTCTGCCGATTTGCGCGCCCGAAGCTGCGGCGGCTGCTCGACGATTTCCCGGCGATGGAGAAGCGCCTGCTCGAAGTCGCGTCGGACGAACTGATCGCCGCTCAGGAACAGATGTTGTTGCTGGGCCGCAAGACGGCGCGCGAGCGCCTGGCATCGTTTCTGGTTGCACCAAGTCGCCTCAGTGTGGCCTGCGAGCACTCGCGCATGCGGTTGATCCTTCCGATGGCACGCAACGACATCGCTGATTATCTGGGGCTGACCATCGAAACGGTGAGCCGCACGCTGACGCGGTTCAGGACCGAGGGACTAATCGCCTTGCCAAGCGCGAGCGAGGTGCTGCTCCTCGATGTTCCTGCACTGCGGCAGATCGCTGATGCGCTGAACTGACTTCGCAGATCATTTGAGCGTCTCGAGATAGGCGATCAGGTCGGCACGCTTGGCGTCGTCCTTGAGGCCTGCATAGGTCATGATCGTGCCGGGCACGACTTGACGTGGGGCGGCCAGATACTTGTTGAGGGTCGCCGCATCCCACGTCAAATGCGCCTTTTGGTTGGCGGGGGAATAGCGGAACCCTTCCACCTGGCCCGAGGTCCTACCGACGACGCCGAACAGAGTCGGTCCGATGTTGTTCTTCCCGGGCAGTGGGGAGTGGCAGAGGGCGCATTGCGTCTTGAAGACCTTCGCGCCTTCGGCCGCATCCTGGGCGTAGGCCGGTGCGGCGGCAAGCGCGGTTGCGGCAGCAACGAAGGACGCGACAATCTTCAGCTTCGACACGCAGCACTCCTTGGATCAGTTGAAACGGTTCAGCGTACGGAGCGAATCGAACAGGCGTAAGCATTTGGCGCGGTCAAAATAGGCCTGCGAGCTGACCATGTCGATCATCTCCGCCGTCTCAACGATGGTGGGCTTCGTGTCCTCGCGGATTTGCTGCCGGACGTTTTACACCGCTGTGGCTGCAACATGATCCGCTGGGCAGGATGGCGGACAGTGCCACAAGAAGTGCGAGGCTCCAGCAGACTGCCGCGACGAGGATGCCGACCGGTAAACCTGTGGAGGCGGAGAATATCCGCAGCAGCGCCGCGATGGTGACGAGCGCCGCCACCACGCAGATCCGCGCCGACGGGATATGCTCGGCGCCACGGGCGGCGCCGGTACGCAGCATCATCGTCGTGGTAAGGGTGCCGAGGGCGCCAATCGAAATCGCGTGCACGCCGGCCATCATCGGCACCTCAGGCAGTAGATCGGCGGCAGCTCTCAACCCGAGGCCGACAACCAGCCAGAGATAGCCGATGTGCAGCGCGAACAGGTCAGGCTGGCGCCAGATGATCCAGCCCCGCCACCGCAGCAGTCGGAAGCCGGCAAGCGTCGCAGTGACGCCTGCTGCAACTCCGACCAGAGCTGATACGCTCGGCAGCTGATCCGCTAGGATCATGGCGACCATACCCGTCCCGAGTGCCGTTTCGACCCGCGGCTGCACTCGGTTCTGGAGCGCCATGCCGCGTCGCTGCAACACACCGGCGGTCGCCGCGGGAATGATGCGGCCGCCCATCTGCAGCATGATCAACGTGAGCAGGTCGAGCATCAGCAGGATCCGCGCCACTCGCCATCGCCGATCATGCCCGACGCGCCGGCCTGGAACAGTGCCTCCGCGGCCCCCATGCCGATCAGCATGACAGCGAACATGCGGTTGCGCCCTTTCCGTGCGGCTCGCAGGAAGCGTCTCGCCGCGATTGCCGCGAGTCCCAGAGCAAACCCGAGAGCCGCGACGGCCGCCACGGCGGAGAGGCCGATCGGCATGGCGACACGGCCGATCAGCCAAGCCGTCGCCAAAGCAACGACGAGGCGCCATTCAAGCCGCGCCAGCAGAAAGCCCGCCACCACGGCGAGCGCGTAGCCGAAAAGCATTTCGTGCGCGTGCCACGGGGCCAACTCCGGCCTGCCGCGGTATAGCGCGGCCCAAACCGGAATTTCGAGGGCGGCGAGCAGCATTGCCAGGGGGAAGAACACCCGATGCGTGGCGATTTCTCGCCTCGCCTGGACGGCCGTTGCAGGAGAGCGGCTACCATCAGGGTCATTCCCCATTCACTCGTTCCGGTCCGAATTGATCATGCGGTGCGACCCAACATGTTGTGGAATGTAGCGGAAAGAGCTCCTGTATGTAGTTACAGACCGCGCAAAGGGGCGCCCGATGGACGGCTCGATGATGAGTTCCGCCGCTCGGTCTGACACTGGCTGTGCGCCAAGTCTTCCGAGGGCGAGCTTCGGAGAGAAAAAGCTGCCGCTCCGCTCCCTGGATGCTGGGATGGGCTTCGCGGTGGGCCGCCGTACCGTCTTCCGGCCGGATGATGCGGAGTGTTTCGGCCGCGCGGCCGACCGGGTGGTCGAGGGCAATATGTCGCTGCTCGGCCGGCCGTTGACCTTGGCCGAGCGGAACAAGCGGGCCCGGTTGCGCAATGCGATCGCCACTGGATCGGCACAGAGCGCGGCAATGAAGTGTCCTTCACACTGAAGATCGACTCCGACCGGTCGCCGGCATTAAGGATGCCCGGCTGCACGAAACGGTCGATTTGATGCACCTGCAATGCAGCGGGGGTGTCTGCCCCTTGTGACGGGACGTGCAAGTCCGCCGCTTCAGCTCTGCGGCTGCTGCCTTCCGACCAGCATCGGCCCGTACACAACCGCGAAGAGGCTGAAAGCAGCCGTCCAGGCGATCGAGGCAGCGATCAGCAGCGGCATAGTATCACCGCCGGCCCAAGCAGCCGTCACGCGCAGCAGCGAGGCGACGAGGATCAGGCCGTAGATCGCGACCGTGGTTGCACCGGCTGTCAACCTGCGCCCCGTGTGGCCGAGTGTGGCGCGCGTCATGACCGCAAGGATGGTGGTGGCGATCGCACCGGCGGTGAGCGCATGGATCGCGGCCGAGCGCGGGAACGAAGGCACGAGCAGCGCGATGCCGAGCAGCGCGACCCCCAGAACGAGCCAGGCATACCCGACATGCAGCACCGCGAGCAGCGGCTCAGCCCTGGTAGCGATGCCGCGCCAGCGGGCCAGCCGTAGGGCATTGAGCGCCGCCGCCCCGATCAGCAGCCATCCGAGCGGATGCAGGTCGGGCAGCAACGCCCAAACGAGCAAGCCAGCGTGCAGCGCGCCAAGGGCGGCCCGATCGACCCAGCCCGGAGCCGCCGGCAAATCATTGCCCCGCTTGCCGCGTCCCATCAGCCAGTTCCGCGTGAACGCCGGCACGATCCGTCCACCGATGACCGAAATCAGGATCAGCGCGGCGATCAGGCCGAGGCGCCAGCCGACACCCGGCGGCACGTCGACCCCCGCAGCCTGCAGGTGCATCAGCAGGTTCGCCACCCCGAACAACGTGACGGGCGCCACGATCATCAGGTTGCGCCAGTTGCGCGCGGCAACGATCTCGCGTGCCACCACACCGGCCAAAGCCACCGGAAAGGACAAGTCCGCAGCGACCGAGAGCCAGCCCGGCATCCAGTCCGATACCAGGCACACGACGCGGCCGAGCAGCCACAGGCCGGCCAATCCGCCCAGCAGCCAGCCGCGCACCGGTTGGCGTCCTGTCCAGTTCGGAATCGCGGTCAGCAGGAAGCCCGCCACGGTGGCCATGACGAACCCGAACAGCATCTCGTGGATATGCCAGTCCAGCGGATCGAAGCGACTCGGCAGGCTGATTTGGCCGTTCAGCATTGCGATCCACATCGCGAGTGCCGCGGCCGCCCAGAGTCCGGCGGCGAGGAAGAAGGGCCGGAATCCGATCGCGAGGAACACCGACAGTTCCGGCTGCCACGCCGGGACACCGGAGCCGCCGTTCATCGTCCGCGCGTTCCGCCGTGACATGCGTTCAGCCGCCGAATCGCGGAAAAAGAAGGTTGTTCTCGGTCTGGATATGCGCAATGTCCCCCAGGCTGCGGCTGGCGAACCGGGCCTGAGAAATGGTTTGGCTCACAATAGGATCTCCTACCCCGCTCGGTCGCGGGATCGTTGCCCGCCGAACGCGGCAGGCCTGAGCGGCATCGAAAGAGCCATCATAGATACCTCTTAACCTTAGAGCGTACTCTGGGAGGGTCAATAGCCATTTTCCGAAAGGCCTCTTACCGAGCCTGGCGCGATCCGCTGGTTTCAGCGCCCGGGCTGATCGGCGCCGTTGGATCGAAGTCGTCATCCGGCCCGTAGAGAACCATTCCGCTGTTCGGCTCAATGCAGAGGAGGCGATTTTCCACCCGCTTCACCCCCGGAACATTCTCCGCGAGCACGGCTATCGCCGCCCGCTCCCGCATGTCGAACACGTAGCCGTCGAGCAAGACGACCCCGTACTCCACCGAGAAACCGACCACCTTGTTCCGCGCCCAGGGTTCGCGAGCAAGGCCGGCGACAATGGCCCGCCGGATCGCGGCGTCGTCCGCCGTCGCGGCGGGAGCGTCGAGCGCATAGCCAATGATGCGCACGAGGTCAGCCCTGCTGACGATGCCGACCACGACCCCGTCCCGTACCACTGGAAGCCGCTTGATCCGGTGGTGCCGCATCAGTGCCACGATATCGGAGAGCGGAGTATGCTCCTGGACGCTGATCACGGTCGGCGTCATGACCTCTGAGACACGCCGGCCGTGCGTCTGCACGTATTGCCCGGCCAGTCGTCCGGGGGTGAAAAACCTGGCGAACCAGCCAGAGACTTGGTCTTCGGTGCCGATCTCCACTCGCCGCAGAAGATCGCCCTCGGTCAGGATGCCGATTGGCCGGCCTGCTGCGTCGGTTACGGGAAGCCCGCTGACCCTCCGATCTACCATGAGCTGGATGGCTTGCGTGAGTGGCGCGTCGCGGCTGACCGTAATGACGGAACGGGACATGATGTCTGCGCTGATCATCGGCCCTCTCCCAGAACCCTCGCTTTTTTCATAGCGGATCCCGCTACGAGGGATGAGCTACTTGGCGGGGATTCGGTCTCCCGCAGGTCCAATTGGGTTGCAGAAACCGATGCAGTACGACTCAACCTGTGTCAGCGGGCTGATGATCTCAGGCATGTGCTCCTGCTTGGCGATCGTGGCGACCCCTCGATGCAAGCACGCCATCAGTTCCGCCCCGTGAAAACTCGGCATCCCAGCCCCTCCAACTCTGCTCTTTACGGCAGTCGCAAGGCGCCAGCGTTGATCTAGCTCAATCGTGAGTTCGTAGGCTCGAATCAATCATCGCAGCGCTCCGCACAGTGCACCGGCTGGAGTGTGGGCGTGTGCTGCATTGCCCCCCCCGTTCCTTGGGGATAGTTGTCGTACACCCCGCGACACCGGGATGACGTGTGGCAATTGTGTCGCGCTGGCGACGATCAGGAATGCGCGAGCACCTCCCATGCTCTGTCAACAGATAGTTGTGCTGGACGATTTTGAAATCATGAACGTAGAGTATTGGTTTCAGCGCTGGAGGCCAACGATGTCGGCAACCTCGGGGCTTGACGACCAGCTCACAAAAGATCCGGTCAGCAACGTACTCAAATGGGTGCTGCTCGCGGTCGCCATCCTCACCTTCGGGTTGATGGCCTGGGCGACGGTCGTAACCTACATCACCGCGCCACCGCAGCCCGACCGGTTCGTGAGCGAGAAGGGCGACGTGCTGATCACCAGCAATGACATTTTGGAAGGCAAGGCCGGCTTCCAGCGAGCCGATTTGATGGACTACGGCAGTCTCTACGGGATGGGTTCGTATTTCGGCCAGGACTACACCGCGTGGACGTTGCTGCGCCTCGCCCATCTCACCGAGGACGGGCTGGCCGCGACACGCTTCGGCAAGCCATTCGGCGAGTTGGACAGCCAGCAGCAGGCGTCGGTGCGGACGGCGATGCAGGAGATGCTGCAAGGTATCGATCTGACGCTGGCGCAAGTGACGGTTCCCGATGCGCTGGCCCGTGCGATGGTCAGTCTGCGCGGCGAACTCGCCGCCAGCCTCGCCACCGTCGATCCCGTCACCGGCTGGACGCCAGCCCACAGCCTCGACGAGCGGGCGCGGTCCGCAACCGCCGACTTCCTGATCTACTGCGCGCTAACCACGGTGGCCCGCCGGCCCAACGTCTCCTGGTCGTGGACGGAGAACTGGCCCTATGAGCCGGTGGTCGGCAACACGCCCACGACCAACACCTTTCGGTGGACGTGGATCAGTTTCTGCTTCACATTTTTCGCGTTCGGGCTGGTGTTGTTCATCTACGAGTTCTGGCTCAGCGGCCCGGACGATGCCCCGATGGACCCCGTGCTGGCGGGCTTCCGGCCGCTGACGCCGAGCCAGCGCAAGGTGGGCAAGTATTTCCTGGTAGTCGCCGCGGTGCTGCTGCTGCAGATCGCCGCCGGCACGATCATGGCGCACGCCTATTACGACCGACGCAGCTTCTACGGCGTCGAACTGCAGAACATCCTGCCCTTCAACTTCCTGCGCGACGTTCACATCCAGGCGCCGATCATCTGGATCGGCGTGTCGTGGATCGGCGCCGGGCTGTTCCTGGCACCCGCGATCGCCGGCGGGCGGGAGGCGCGCGGTCAGGGGTTGCTGGTGGACGTGCTGTTCTGGGCGACGGTCGTGATCGTCGCCGGCGCGCTGATCGGCAACTGGCTCGGCATCATGGGCTATCTCGGCGGAACGTTGAACGGGCCGTGGTTCTGGTTCGGCAATCAGGGACTATCCTATCTCCAACTCGGGCGATTCTGGCAGATCGGCTTCTTCCTCGGCCTGCTGATCTGGAGCGTGCTGGTGTTTCGCGCGATGTGGCCGACGGCGACGATGCTGTGGCAGGCGACGCGGCAGTTCTGGTCGGGCCGCATCCGGCTCGAGCATCTCATCTGGGCCGGCACCATCAACATCGCGATCCTCTACGTGTTCGGCATGATCCCGCTCACCGGCATCGAGAAGTCGTTCACCATCACGGATTTCTGGCGCTGGTGGGTGGTGCATCTCTGGGTCGAGCAGTCCTTCGAGTTCTTTGCGGCGAGCATGAGCGCCTATCTGCTGATGGCGGTCGGGCTCGTCTCGCGCAGGCTCGCGGAGCGTGCGGTGTATTTCGAGCTGATCCTGATCTTCCTCGGCGGCGTGATCGGCACGGGGCATCATTTGTACTGGGCCGGCGGGCCAAGCCTGTGGGTGCCGATGGGCAGCATGTTCTCGTTCATCGAGGTGCTGCCGCTGGTGCTGCTGATCATCGAGGCGATCCAGAACTACCGTCTGATCCGCTCGCAGGCGATGTTCCACTATCGCGTCGCCTACATGTACATCATCGGGGCGGCGTTCTGGAATTTCGTCGGCGCCGGCGTGTTCGGCGGCGGGACATTGAACGCGCCGCTCGTCAACTACTACGAACACGGCACATTCCTGACGCTCAACCATGCTCATACAGCGCTGTTCGGCGCCTTCGGCCTGCTGGCGATCGGGCTGATGTACTTCTGCCTGCGCTACGTTGCCGCGGACCGCGTGCCGTTCGGCGAGCGTGCCGGCGTGTGGGCGTTCTGGCTCTATAACGGCGGCCTGGTGCTGTGGATCCTGCTCAACTTCTTCCCGATCGGCTGGGCGCAGCTCGACGCGGTGTTCGAGAACGGGCTGGCCTATGCGCGCAGCCAGGAATTCTACGACAAGATGCTGTTCTGGCAGTGGATGCGGCTTCCCGGCGACGTCCTGTTCGCGGTCGCCGCCTTGCTGATGGCTTGGGATTTCATCATCAAGCTGCGACCGTTAATGCCGAAGCTGCTCGGCGAACCTGACTCTGCCGCGACGGGTGCGGCGAGCGCGCGGGTCGTTCCGGGCCAAAGTGACTGACCAATGGCAGAGCGCGGCTAAATGCGTGGCGAGCTTAGCATCCGCGCGTCGATCACGGCTCAGCGTGCGCGCTCGAGGCAGGCTGAACCTCCGTGCCTAATCGAGTGCGCCAGTCTCCACCGCGTCGCCCTGCATGTGCAGCGCGGCGGCAATGCGGCGGGTCGGGTTTTCATCTTTGGTCAACGAGGAGGGGTCAACTTGGCATGGCCCTAGCCCGCGCTGCCTTGCAGCCGTTCCGGGGCTTGTCAGTAGGCCCACTCAGGGACTGCCATTCTATCTGGAGTTCATCGAAAGGCTAACTCACATGCCGGCGCTTACGATGCTGCGGCGTCTCATCGAGCTGCGCGATGGTAATTTGCTGGGCCACGAGCAACGTCTCGGCCGGTATGCCTCGACCCTTTGCAGTGATCTGAACCTTGATCCGGAGTACGGCCATGCGATGGGACAGGCCTGTTCATTTCACGATTTGGGCAAGGTTGTCCTCCCCGATGCGGTGCTTCTGAAGCCCGCTGCACTGACGCCCAGCGAACGGGACATAATGCGCAATCATTGTCTCTTTGGCCATGAAATCCTCAAACAAGGCAAGGGTGCGATCATAAGGCTGGCAGCCAGCATCGCGCTCACACACCATGAGTGCTTCGATGGTTCAGGATACCCTTCCGGATTGCAGGGAGACAGCATTCCCTTGGAAGGACGTATCGCCAGTATTTGTGACGTCTACGATGCGCTGCGTGAGCACCGGGTCTATCGTCAAGGGCTGACTCACGAGCACGCAATGGACATTATTCTGAACGGGGATGGCCAGACCAGACCGACACAGTTCGACCCGCAGGTGCGGCAAGCCTTTGCCAATCACTCAAATCGTTACGCCGAGCTGTTCGAGGAACTCCAGGGAGCCTCGCTCCTGATTCATGGTGATGAATAGACCGAGGTCGCCCAATCGCGGCCCGATGACGCGCCAGGGCTGTTCGACGAGGCGGTTCCAGGTATCGCAGCAGTGATAGACGATGAGGAGCGAGGCGCTGAACCGTATCGCCCGCATAGCCTGCGCGCCGGCTGCATCACCTCCCTCGTGCCAGGCCAGCGTCCACGAGAAACGCTGCAGGTTGACGCACTCGTATTTCGGACTGCGCCAGAGCCGTTCGACGAGCACCTTTGCGCGGCGACAAGCAGGGCGGTTGCCGTGTGATGATCTTGGCAGGCTGGATGCGTCGCCGCACGAGCCTGACGGCAATGCGCCGGATTCCCTGTACCGACAGCGGATCAGCGACGGCGAGATGCCTGCGCCGCACCGCGCATTCTTCATCCGTGGAAGAGGATATCCGGCGACAGTCACGGCGTGATCGCCACCTTCAGCACGCCATCGCGTTGGTGGGCGAACAAATCGTAGGCGTCCTCGATCTGATCGAGCTTGAAGCGATGTGTCACGAGCGGCTTCAGGTCGACACGTCCCGAGGCGATCAGCGACATGAGACGGCGCATCCGTTCCTTGCCGCCAGGGCAAAGCGTGGTCACGATCTTCATATCGGCCAACCCAGCCGCAAAGGGGCCGAGCGGGATGCAAAGATCGGTCGAATAGACGCCGAGGCTCGACAGCGTGCCACCGGGTCGCAACACACGCAGCGCCCCCTCGAAGGTCGCCTGCGTCCCCAATGCCTCGATCGCCGTGTCAACGCCGCGCCCGTCGGTCAGGCGCATGATCTCCTCAACCGGATCGGTTGCCTTGAAATCGACGACATGGTCAGCACCAAGACGACGCGCCATATCCTGGCGCTTCGGCACGCTCTCTACGGCGATGATCGTTGTCGCGCCGCGCAACTTGGCGCCCGCAGTGGCGCATAGGCCTATCGGGCCCTGTGCAAAGACGGCAACGCTGTCGCCGATGCGGATATTGCCGCTCTCGGCGCCGCTGAAGCCCGTGGACATAATGTCCGGGCACATCAGCACCTCTTCGTCAGAAAGGCCGTCGGGCACCAGTGCTAGGTTCGCCATGGCATCCGGCACTAGCACATATTCCGCCTGGCATCCGTCGATCGTGTTGCCGAATTTCCAGCCGCCAATCGCCTTGAAGCCGTACTTCGTGCCGGCCCCATCCTGTGACAGGCAGCCGCAGAGGCACGCAGCGCTGTGACCGCTCGGGGTGATCGCACCCGCGATGACCCGCTGACCCTCGCGAAAGCCCCGGACGGAGGATCCGAGCCGCTCGATGATCCCCACCGGCTCATGGCCGATTGTCAGACCCTTCGCGACCGGATACTCGCCCTTCAGGATATGGATGTCGGTGCCGCAGATCGTGGTCGTGCTCACCCGCATCAGCGCGTCCAGTGGGCCCACGTCAGGAACGGGCTTCTCCTCAAGGCGGATACGGCCGGGTTCGATGAACACGGCAGCCTTCATTTTGGGCATGGCTCACTCTCTCGGTTCGCTGCACGCCTGCATCCTAGGTCGTGCGCCCGCATCGAGTGTTGATCGAGATCAGAAGAACCCCACGAGCCTTGCTCCCGGCTCACGCTTTGCTCGCATACTTGGGAGCCGTGCAAACGACGCTTCCACTCCGTTCGAGGGGAGCGCGTTCGCATCAGTCGAACCTTCTGGCGATGAGGTTTGGCGAAGGCGCTGGAACCAGCGGATCTGGTTTCGTCGTGCCTTACGAGGACTCCTTCGACGTGGCAAGGCGATCCGTGGAATTCGGTGGCGAGTTGGCGGAATCCATGCTCGATGGCATCCCTGGTGCCCGAATTCCGGACCGAACCGCAGATATCGAGCAACTATGTGCTGGCCCGCTGTGCAAGCGGCCGGGCGGGCATCCCTCACGTCTTTCGGATCTGGGTTCCGTGAGGGAAATCCGGTTCGCGATCCTGAGCCGGCCATCCGTGTCAGAGTGAGGAGCTTTGATCGAGCGACGCATGGATTTAGGTTCCCGATTGGCCTCAGGCTGATCGGCTCGCCGTCTCGCCGGCCGCCAGTTCGACGATCTCTGCCGTGATCTCCTCCTGGCGGACGAGCCGCTGGGTCGCCCGCAGCGTGGAAAGTTGGCGTTCGATCTGATTGTGGGCCGAGGCCATCGCGGCCATGCGCGCTTCGTTCTCCCCCGCGAAGGCGTGAAGCGCAGCGTTGCAGAGCTGGGCGTGCATGTAATCTGCGGTGAGTTCGCTCAGAAGCGCCTCGGGAGCCAGATTCAGGAGCGGTGGGTTCGCATCCGTCGGGCGGGAGAATGCCGTCATGTCGAGAGGGAATAGGCGACGGCGTTCGACCTGAGCACCATGGCCGGTCCGCCATTGGCTGAAGACGGCATCAAGCCGATCGATTTCGCCTGTAGCGATTCGGGTGTAGAGCGCATCGGCGATGCGGTCCGCGAGCTTAGGGATCGCGAGCGAATGCGAGGGCATGGCGCTTTTCCAGTCAGCGACGACGCCCCTTTCGGCGGCGACCGCGGCACCACGGGTCCCGATGAGGAACAGTTCGGAGGTGACGAGATCGGCGCCGACCGCATCGAGCGCGCGCTCGCTAAAGGCGCCGGCAAATCCCTGTTCGGCGCAGAACAGCACCAGGGCAGGTCGGGCTGATTTTCGTGCCGCAGCGGGGCGAGTGGAGGGAACAAAGGTGAGCGCCCGGCCGATGACGAGCGCGATCGTCGCCGCATAACTGTCGACGGCTATGAGCTGGCTACGGGCCTGCTGGGCGCGCGCCGCAGCCATGCCGCGCATAGCGTTCACCACCGCACCGAGTTGGCGGATACCGTCGATGCGTGCGCCGATGTCTGCGAGGCGTTCGGTCATGGCTGGCTGGCAGGCGGGCTGGCGTTCTGAGGGGACGCAGCCGGCATAATGGTCCGAACGTAGCCCTGGAGCGTCTGATGGAGCGCCTGCTTGCGTGTATCGTCGAGCGTGCCGGTTTCCTGGATCACCCGGACGGTGTCCGGGGCGCCGCGGTCGAGCCCATCGCGCAGGCCTCGCCGGAATTCGGCGACGAATGAAGGAGCGAGGTTATCCAGCAAACCGGACTGGACCGCCAGGACCAGCGCCACCTCGTCGGCGAGTCGCAGAGGGGCGTGCTGCGGCTGATCGAGAATCGCGCGAATCCGCGCACCGCGCGTCAGCTGCTGGCGGACCCGGACATCTGGCATTCCGCCGAAGCGAGTAAACATCTCCAGTTCGAGGAACTGGGCGTAGTCCAGACGCAATGTCTCCGCCGCTTTGCGGAGCGCGTGAGCCTGGGTCTTGCCGCCGACGCGGCTCACACTGCTGCCGACATTCACGGCAGGCTTCAGCCCTTCATAGAACAGCCTGGTGTCGAGTACGATCTGGCCGTCGGTGATGGAGATGAGGTTGGTCGGGATGTAGGCGCTGAGGTTGCCCGCGTCGGTCTCGGCGATCGGTAGCGCCGTCAGCGAGCCTCCGCCCTTTTCCTTGGACAGCTTTGCGGCACGCTCCAGAAGTCGCGCATGCACATAGAACACGTCGCCGGGATAGGCCTCGCGGCCGGGCGACTGGCGTGTCAACAGCGCGATCTCGCGATGGCTGGCGGCGTGCTTCGTCAGGTCGTCGACCACGACCAGGGCATGCTGGCCGCGATCGCGAAAATACTCCGCCATGGTGAAGCCGGCGAATGGTGCAATCCATTGTTGTCCGGGAGAACTTGCGGACCCCGCCACGACGATGATGCAGCGTTCGGGCGCGCCATTGGCGTGAATCGCGTCGATGGCACGCCGAACGCTTGAACTCTTCTGTCCGACCGCGACATAGACGCAGATGATATCGCTCGCCCTCTGATTGATGATCGTGTCGATCGCGATCGTAGTCTTGCCGATGGCCCGATCACCGATGATGAGCTCGCGTTGACCGCGGCCAAGGGCGAACAGCGTATCAACGACGAGGAGGCCGGTCTGGACCGGCTGGGTCACGAGGTCCCGGTCGATGATCGCTGGCGCCGGGCGGTCGATAGGTTCCAACGTGTCCGCGGTAACGGGCCCCTTCCCGTCGAGCGGCCGACCGAGTGGGTCGACGACACGGCCGAGCAGCATCGGTCCCACCGGCACGCGCACCACGGCGCCCGTGCCGCGCACCGTGTCGCCAGCCTCGATTGCGTCTACGTCGTCCAACAGGACACAGCCGACCCGGCTGCGTTCGAGCACCTGGGCGAAGCCGAACTGTCCCTTGTCGAAGCGCAGGAGCTCGTCGAGCCGGACGTTGGGCAACCCGGACACGAGCGCGATGCCGTCGCCGACCTCCTCGACCCGGCCGATCTGTTCGGCTTGCGGGCCGAGCGCGGCCGCGCGGAGCTTTGTGCGGGCGTTCTCCAGCCATGCGTTCGCCCGAGCGCTAGCGTCGGTCGCCACGCGAGAGGTCCGCAAGGATTTGGGTGAGGTCGGCACGCCAACTGTTGTTAACGACGAGGTGCGGGCCGTGCAGCTCCAGGCCGGCAATGAGCGCAGGATCCGTCCCGAACGCGATCAGCGGATGGGCTCCGAATGCTTCACCAATCAGTGCCCGGTAGCGCTCCTGGTCAGCTGGATCGAGCGGTGTCGCGCTGATCGCCTCCAGCACGGTGCCGCTCTCCACCACAGCCTGTCGCACCGGTTCCGGCAGCCGCCGGATCTCCTTGAGAAGCCAATCGAGGAAGGCGCCGCGCACTGCCTGGCTGTTCAGACGGGCGGCTAAGCGCTTCGCGATTTCCACTGCCAGGCGGCTTGCCCGCTCGGCCCAGACCGTTTCGGCTTCCGCCTTCTCCTTCTCCATCGCCGTCTTTGCGGCCGCATTCAGAGATCCCGCTTCGTTGGCGGCCTCTTCCAGACGCGCGGCCCGCGCCCGCTCAGCGGTTTCATGGGCCTCGGCCAGGATCGCTTCGCGCTCCTGTGCAAAACCGGCGCGAACCCGCTCGATCTCGGCGAGCGCCGCGGCCGCCTGGCTGCGCTTCGCCGCCGCCTCGGTCAGGATCCCTTGCGCTGTCGCGCGGCGCTGCTCGATCATGGCCGCGACGGGGCGCCAGAAGAATCGTCCGAGCAGCCAGACTAGGATGGCGACGTTGATGGTCTGGATGCCAAGCGTCCACCAGTCGATCGTCATAGCATCATTTCAGAAGCGGGTTGGCGAACAGCAGGAGCAGCGCGATCACCAGGCAATAGATTGCCATGGTCTCGATCATGGCGAGACCGACGAAGAGCGTGCGCGAGATCGTATTTGCGGACTCCGGCTGGCGGGCGATGGCGTCCATGGCCGCCGCCACCGCGCGCCCTTCGGCCAGCGCTGGGCCGATCGCCCCAAACGAGACCGCCACGGCGGCCGATACAATGCTGACGAGAGCCAACCAGTTCATGTCGGCGTCCTTTGGCTGGAGGTGTCCGGGGTGGGCTGCTCTGTGCTGACTGCGCCGGCAATGAAGACCATCGCCAGAATCGCAAAGATGTAGGCCTGCACCGCCCCGGTCAAAAGATCGAGCGCCATTAGCGGGATCGGCACGAGGAGCCCCGCGAGCGACAGGACGATGCCGATCACGAACACGCCGCTCATCACATTGCCGAATAGCCGGACGAGCAGCGAGAAGGTGCGCGTGACGCTCTCGATGAAGTTGAGCGGGATCATGATCGGGTTTGGTGAGGCGAAGGTCGCGAGATAACCGCGCACGCCGACCGCGCGAATGCCGAACCAGATCACCGCGACGAAGACAAGGAGCGCGAGAGCGGCATCGGTCTCCAGATGTGCTGTCGGTGGTTCGACACTCGGAATAAGCGTGGACCAGTTGGCGACGAAGATGAAGGCGAATAACGTGCCGATGAAGGCGCGATATGGGGCAGGTTCGACCCGCATCGTATCGCGGATCTGGCCGTCTACGGTGTCGACGACCAGCTCGAGGGCCGCCTGGGTGGCGGACGGGACGAGCGACAGGCTGCGAGTTATGAGGATGCTGCCCGCGACCAGCGCCGCCATGATCACCCAGGTGGCGACCACAGCCTCAGTAATCGGCACCGGACCGAGATGGAAGAGAACGACGCTGGTGAGCGGCGAGGTCATGGGGAAGCCTCCCGGATACTGCGGATGACTGCGGAACGAGCGATGAAGACGCCGAGCGCCATCACGAGCAGCGGCAGCGCACCTTCCCAATCCGCCAGCGATAGCATAGTCCCCAGGAGGGCGAAGCGGCCGACCATCAAGGTGATCGCCGTCGTCGCACGACCTCCTCCAGTGAATCGGCAGACGTTCCACCAAAGGCTGCGGAAATAGAGGATACCGAGCCCAATCCCGGCGGCGAGGTGCGCTAGGATACTAAGGAGCATGGCCCAGGGCGGCAGGGCATCGAACGAAAGACCGCTCATGAGCTCTTAACCCATTTCCAGGCGGACCAGCATCCGAGCGCCAGGCCGAGCATCAGGAGCGGTGCGGTGCAGAACAGGCCGGAGTTGAACGTTTTGTCGAGCCAGCGACCGACGAAGATGCCGATCAGCATCGGTCCGACAATGATCCAGCCGAGCACGCCGATCTGGGCAAGGCGGCGCGCCACCGAGGGCTCACCCTCGTGCCGCCAGCGCCGGTAGCGTTCTCCGCGGAGCCGGATCCCCTTCACCAGCGGATCCTGTTCGCCCGGTTCGCTCTCCGGACTGCTCACGCGAAGATCCCGGGGCCGCTCCGCCCGTCCTGCCGAAGATGGCGCATAATCTGCCGAATGGCGTTCAGCTGCAGGCGGGTACTCTCGATATGCTCCGTCCGCTCCGTTTCGATGTCGGCGCGGAAACGGCCGAGGACCGTCTCGTCGAGAGTCGCGAAGTCGTCACCTGTAACCGCTTCGCGCGTCGCGATGGCGATGTCCCGCCCGGCAGTGACGGAGAGGACGCCGCGACGCACTGCGCAGTAGTGACGCGTTCCATCGCTGCTTTCCCAGATCACGACAGAGATCGCGAGGCTGGTGAGGAAGTCCGCGTGTCGAGGCAGGATCCCGAAGCTGCCAGAGGCGTCCTCGGCGCGGAGCGCCAGCACTCCATCTTCGTCAATGACCACCGAGAGCGGCGTGGTGATGCGCAGCCTCATGAAGGTCCTTCCGCCTTCGCGGCCGCGGCCTCCTTTTGGCGCGCGTCGTCCAGTGTTCCGACCATGTACAGCGAGCTCTCCGCCCAATCGTCGGTTTCGCCGTCAAGGATGGCGCGGCAGCCGGCGAGCGCGTCGGCTCGACGGACGCTACGCCCCGGCGTGCCGGTAAAAGCCTCCGTCACCGTGAAAGGCTGGCTGAAAAACCGCTGGAGCCGGCGAGCTCGCTTGACGATCAGCCGGTCGCTCGCACCGAGTTCCTCAACCCCGAGGAGCGCGATGATGTCCTGCAGGTCCTTAAAGCGAGCGAGCGCCTCGCGGGCGCGCTCCGCGACACGGTAGTGTTCCTCGCCCACCACCAGGGGATCAAGCAGCACAGACGACGAGGCGAGCGGATCGATGGCCGGGTAGAAGGCCTCGGCCGCCAGGCTACGCGACAACACGACGATGCTGTCCATATGGCTCGAGATGGCCGTCACCGCCGGATCGGTGAAGTCGTCGGCCGGAACGTAGACGGCCTGGATGGCAGTCACCGCCGCGCCGGCAATTGAAGCGATGCGCTCCTGCAGTGAGGCCACTTCGGTCGCCAGGGTCGGCTGGTAGCCAACGCGCGAGGGCAGACGTCCTAGCAGGCTCGACAGCTCACTCCCGGCCTGAACGAAACGGAAGACGTTGTCCATCAGGAGCAGCACATTCTGATGCTTCTGGTCGCGGAAATACTCGGCGATGGTCAGTGCGGTCAGCGGCACCCGCCAGCGGGCCCCCGGAGGCTCGTTCATCTGCCCATAGACCAGCACTGTACGCGCCAGCACACCCGAGCCCTGCATGTCGGTCAGGAGCTCATGGCCTTCGCGGGAGCGCTCCCCGACCCCGGCAAAGACGGAGATGCCCTGGTATTTCTCGACCATGGCGTGGATCAGTTCCATAACCAATACGGTCTTGCCGACGCCGGCGCCGCCGAACATTGCAGCCTTGCCGCCCTGGGCGAGCGGCGCGAGAATATCGATCACCTTGATGCCGGTCTCGAACACTGCAGTGATCGAGGTCTCATGCTTAAGCGCCGGCGGCGGATTGTGGATGCCACGTCGGGGGATATCGGAAGGCAGGGCAGGCCCACGGTCGCGAACCGTCCCGACCACATCGAGGAGCCGCCCCAGAATCGCATCGCCGACCGGAACCGAAATGGGAGCGCCAGTCGCGCGCACCGGGGTGCTGCGGGCAAGGCCCGCGGTCGCCTGAAGCGCGACGCCGCGGACGGTCAAGGAATCGACATGGCTATGGACTTCGAGGACCAGCGGTTCGGGCCGGTCCCACTCCACAATCAAGGCGGTGTTGATCGGCGGCAGCATCTGGTCGTTACCGAAGGCAACGTCCACGACGGCGCCCCGGACCGACACGACTTTACCCACTGACGCAACACGATCCATGGAACAACCGATGGTAGTACGAGAATGCGGGATAAGGAAGACGCCAACCGAAGGGCAAGCGCCTAAATTACTCGACTAAGCCGCCCAGGAGCGGCGGGCCTTGATGCGGATCAAAGCGCCGGCACAAGCCGACTGCTTACTTCCTCGTCTTCGGCTTGGAAGTTCGAGGAGGAGAGATCGTGACCTACGGGACATTGATGGTGCGCTTGGAGCTCGGCCGCTCGAACGGCCGGCTGCTCGAAGCGGCAGGTGACCTCGCGGGCAGGTCTGACGCAGGCATCATCGGCATCGCCGCGTGTCAGCCCATGCAGATCGCCTATGGTGACAGCTATGTCCCCGGCGAGCTCATCGAGCGGGACCGCGAGGAGATCCAAACGGAGATCAAAGCCGCCGAGGCGGAGTTCCGAAGCGCGCTTCGCACACGCGTCAGCAATCTGGAATATCGCTCGGCGGTGACGTTTGGATCAGTGGCTGACTATATGGCCCGTGAGGCACGATGTGCGGACCTCATCATCACGGGTGTCGATCGGAACGCCTCGTTTTTCGATTCGTGGCGGCCCGTCAGTATCGGCGATCTCGTGATGCAGGTCGGGCGGCCCGTTCTCATTGTCCCGGCGGCCACGGACAGGCTCAGACTCGCGCGTGTGATTGTAGGCTGGAAGGACACGCGCGAAAGCCGCCGAGCTGCTATCGACGCTTTGCCCCTGCTGAAAAGGGCCGATCATGTAGTCGTTGTCGAAATTGCCGGCGAGGAGGAGTTGGCCGCGGCCCGCACGCATGTCGAGGATGTCGTTGGCTGGCTCGAGCGGCATGGCGTCGTAGCCGAAGCCCTCGCGTGCCGATCGAGCGGCGACGAGGCGACCCGGCTGAGCAACATCGCTCAGGAGCAGGACGCTGATCTCATCGTCGCGGGCGCCTACGGGCACAGCCGCCTGCACGAATGGGTGCTTGGCGGCGTGACCCGCGATCTTCTGCTGCGGGCGGATCGATGCTCGCTCGTGTCACATTGACGGTGCGCCTCTTGCGCAGCCGGAGAGCTCCCGTGCGACGTCGGCGCTACCCGTTTATGAGTTGGCGACCTCGGGTGCTCGCATTGGGACTCGGCTGTCGGTGTCGGCTCACGGGCATGAGCAGGTGATCCTGCGCTCGCGAAGGCGCGACCCAAGCGACAGGACTCGAAAAGGAGTAGCCCATGTTTAAATACCTGCTCGTGCCCTCGACCGGATCGGAATTGGACCGACCGAGGGTCGAGATGGCGCTGCGAGCGGCGGATTCGTCCTCGGCGCACATCGAATTCCTGCATGTCCGAATGGACATCCGGCAGGTCATGGTGATGCTGTCCGGAAGCGGCATGACACTCGGAACGGGATTGGTCGGCCTCGAGCAGGAGGCCGAGGAACGCGAGCGCCGCGCCCAAGAGGGGTTCCGGGCGTTCTGTGCCGAATATAAGCTAAACGCGACCAATGCCCCGGGAGCCGGGCTCTCGGCGAGCTGGAACGTGATGACTGGCGAGAAACCGGCCTGCCTTGCTCAAAGGGCGCGCGTGGCCGATGCGATCGTGCTTGGCCGGGGGGAAGAGGACGATCTGTTCGCTCCGAATGTGCTGACCACAGCTCTCATGGGAACCGGCCGGCCAGTTCTGATCGCCCCCTCGGTACCCCCCGCTGGTAAGTTGCATACTGTTGTCGCGATCGCCTGGAAGGACCGGCCCGAGGCCGCACGCGCTGTTACAGCGGCGATGCCGCTGATCACTGAGGCCGAACGTGTGGTCATCCTGTCAGTCTCCGAGCATGAGAATGATGAGGACGAGTCCGGACGGCGCCTGCGTCACGCCCTGCAGTGGCACAATCCCAATGTTAGCCTGGAGCGCCTCCCCCGCGATGAACGCCCCGCGCCCCGCACCTTGATGGAAGCGGCCGCCGGACCGCGCGTATCCGCGAGCCTGCTCGTGATGGGCGGCTACGGTCACACGCGCTTGCGGGAAGCCGTCTTGGGCGGCTTTACCCGGCACGTGCTCGCCGGAGCGGAGATTCCCGTTCTGATGGTCCACTGACGACGTGGCAATTCTGTTCTTCTGGTCGGAGCCGAGAGGCGCTGAAGCTGCTGCTGGCGAAGGCCAGGCGGCCTGATGAAACCGCGCCGGCCTGGGATCCGGCCCTGGCGGTGGCGTTATCGGCGGGACCGGGGCATTCGCGCTCCTCGCTCAAGCCGGGTTGGCCAGTAACTCCGAACTGTCCGCCCCCCCGTCCTGGGGCGGCACGCGCCTATCCGGGCAACACCATGCGGATTGCCGCTGCGCCCATCACAGCGGCGGCGATCCAGCCCAGGAGGAGCACTGGCCGGCTG
>Ga0134126_10001935_pt1 | contig 26327 bp, 25 predicted proteins | sample KB31752_FD_96881 | JGI IMG/M metagenome (GOLD analysis project Ga0134126, IMG submission 96881) | Terrestrial soil microbial communities with excess Nitrogen fertilizer from Kellogg Biological Station, Michigan, USA - KB3-175-2 | ecosystem: Environmental > Terrestrial > Soil > Unclassified ... | reverse complement strand
GTCGCCCGGGCCTACTTCTATCCGCAGCTTACGCTTACGGCGCAGGGTGGATTTTCGAATCTACAGATAAAAGATTTCTTCGACCATAGCGTCTTTTACAATATCATCGGCGGGCTTACGCAGCCTATCTTCAACCAGCGGCAGAACAAGACGCGGCTGCATGTGGCGCAGGCAGTGCAACGGGAGGCCTTTTATACTTATGAGAAAACCCTGCTGACGGCGGGCGCGGAAGTCTCCAATAGCTTTTTTAGCTACCAGACGGCTGTAGACAAACAACGGACGCGCGGGGATCAGATCAAGCTGCTGGAGCAGGCGGTGGATTTTACGAAGGCGCTGCTTCGGTATAGCTCGGCTACCAATTATACCGATGTGCTGACGTCGGAGCAATCGCTTTTGGCCGCGCAGCTCAGTGGGGTGAATGACCGGCTGCAGCAGCTGCAGGCGGTGGTGGATCTTTATAAGGCGCTGGGGGGCGGGTGGCGTTAATTCCAGAACTGATCCTCATAGGCATCGTCGGCGGAGCGGGCGTGATGGTTGAGTTCGGCGCCGACTGCGGAAAGCTGGTCTTTGGTTAACTTTTGTTCCAGGAAGGGAAAGACCTGGCGTTCCTCGAAACGGATATGCGCTTCCAACTGTCCCGCCAGGGTGCGATAGCTAGCGTCGATCCAGGTGCCACTTCGGCGGCTGGTCATCACCAGCCTTCTGATCCGGCTGTGCTGCTCTTTTGCTTCGAGACAGAGCGGGTCGGTGTTTTCGCGAAACAGCAGTGTTTCTTCTTCTGCGAAGTGTTCGTCCAGGTGATGTTCCCAGAAGTATTGGACGTAACGTTGGATGCGTGAGAGGTCTATGTGTTTGGCCAGCCCCTGCCGGATCTTCCAGCAGAACAGGAGACCATAATGATGATCTCGCGATAGAGGGATGATATTGGTATTACGTTTCATGATTGCTTGGTTTCCGAGCTCGTCGCCATTTCCAATGCCCGGGGGAACAGCAGGTTGTTCTCCAGGTGGATATGAAAATGGAGCATGGTTTCGAATTCTTTTAACTCGTGAAAAGTGAGCCGGTAGGTCTGGCAGCCGTCGGCAGGAGCGATATAGTCATCGGTGAGCTCCGCGATCTGCCGGAAACGGTCGCCTTCCGCCTGGTGCTCATGGGTGAGGACGCGGATGGGGTTATCGACGGTACCGAACGGCGCTACGGGTGCCTTCCCATGCTGCACCATCTTGCGGATAAAGGGGAAAAGCATCAGCTCCTCCTTTTTCATATGCATCGTGAGGTCGGTGGCGCTTTCCTCGAAAAGACCTTTTATCTTCCACAGTTCCGGGTGCGCATCGCCGTGGACACGACAGATCTTGTCGAGATGGGCTTGGATGACATCGATTTGCTTTGTCGTATCCCGGTGGTATTTCTTTTCGATGAAATCCGCTAGCAGGTCGATGGGCCAACCGCGGTAGTCGACAGCTGCCGCCGTGCCGGATGTTGCGCCGTCGGATGTTGCGCTGGTCGCGAGCTCGTCCAAAGCCTGTGCTACCGTCCGGGCTTTTTCTGAATTGGGGCAAGCCTGCTGAAGGGTCCTATGCCCATTGCAGCAAAAATCGATACCGTATTGTTCCAGGACTGCCGCCGCCCGTGCGTCTTTTGCGACGATCTCGCCGAGAGTGCATTGTTGTATATCCATGTTATTTAAGTTTTAGTAGATCGATACCAGCCAACACGAGGCTTCCTACTTTGATGACCTCGGCCGCGATAAAAAGCAAATGGGTCGATGAAGAACCGGGCTGCCCGCCGGCCATGACGGCTGTAGCGCGTTTGTCGAGCACCGGCAGTAGCCACAAGGTCTCGATGAGCAGGATGCCGGCAGCCAGCAACAGCCAGGTTGCGCCCTGCCACCACCTCGCGCCCGCCACGAGCCCACAGATCACGCAGGCTATGAGCAACACCCATTCGAGCTTGTTGAGGGCAGAGAAGACCAGCTTGCCAATACTCAATCCTATGGGTAAGGTCACCCCAGGCGCGGAAAATTTCAGCCAGGCTTCGAGGAAGCTGATCGCCACCACCGAGCCGCACCAGAAAAAGGCGATGGCTGCCGTTGCCGCGTATAGGTAGGACGTCGTCATATAATGGGTTTTACATTAGGGTTATCGCGATAATAGTTAAGCTTGGAGAGAAACATTTCCGCCATCCTTTCCGCGCGCCATTTTGCTTCTGTGGCCCTGGGGCCTTCGAACAACTCATCCACCGTTGCCTGCCAGAGGTTTAGCCAGGCCTCGAAGTGTTTCGACTCGAGCGGCATCTTCAAGTGCGGCGGGAAAGGGCTGCCGAAATACGTCTGTTCTTCCAGTAATACCGTTTGCCAAAATCGATACATTTTTTCCAGGTGTTTCGGCCACTGGTCCTGAATGACGCCGATGAAGATCGGGCCAATGAGGCCGTCCTTACGCACTTTGGTATAAAAGGCGTCGACAAGCTGCCGGATATCGTCTATGGTTGTAATGTCCATGTTGCTTTAGTTTCGTTTGAGAAAAAGTAGGCCCTCGTCGAGCTTTTCGGTGAACTCCCCTATCCTGGCGCCTTCGAGCATCGTTTCGATGTCTTCCCGGATCTTTTTGAATTCGTCGTGGATGGGGCAAGGGTGTGCGGGAGAGCATTGGCGCAAACCGAGACCACAGCCGTTGAAGAGATCGTCGCCATCCAGGGCCCTGACGATGGTGGCCAATGAAATCTTCGCGCCCTTTTCGTCGAGGTAGAAACCGCCATTGGGTCCCTTGATGGACTGCACGATCCCTTTCTTGCTCAGGACCTGAAGGATCTTGGCGATAAAGTGTTCAGGGGAATCGATCCCAGCTGCGATCTGGCTGATGCCGATACGTTTTCCGTCCCGGGAGTGCTGGGCGATGAAGATCATTGCCCTGAGGCCATATTCACAAGTCTTTGATAACATCCGCACAAAGATACGGCGCGTTTTTGAATAAAAGACATTTTTGTCTTTTATTATTCAGCTACTGTGTGTCTGAAACACATTTTTTCCTTACATTGTGTATTCATCAATCTACTTCTATGGCCGACAATCATTTTGACGCGATCGTCGTTGGCTCCGGGATCAGCGGAGGCTGGGCCGCGAAAGAGCTCACGGAAAAGGGTCTGACGGTGCTTTTGCTGGAACGCGGGCGGAACATCGAACACGTAAAAGACTATGTCAATGCTACCAAGGCACCCTGGGACTTTCCGCACCGGGGCAGCAAGACCCAGCAGATGATAAAGAATTACCCCGTGTTGAATCGGGATTATCCCCTCAATGAAACGAACCTCGACTATTGGACCAATGAACAGGAATCGCCGTACACTGAAGTCCACCGGTTTGACTGGTTTCGTGGCTATCATGTAGGTGGGCGGTCGCTGATGTGGGGCCGGCAGAGCTATCGCTGGAGCGATCTGCAATTCGAGGCCAACGCCAAAGAGGGCATCGGCGTCGACTGGCCGGTGCGTTATGCGGAGATTGCGCCCTGGTACGATCATGTCGAGAAATTTGCGGGGATCAGCGGCTCGAAAGAGGGTTTGGCCCAGCTGCCCGACGGGCAGTTTATGCCTGCGATGGACATGAACATCGTAGAGAAGGATCTGGCCGGCCGGTTCAATGAACATTATAAGAACCATCGCAAGATGATCATCGGCCGGACGGCCAATATCACCGAGCCATTACCGGGAAGAACCAACTGTCAATACCGCGATAAATGCTGGCTTGGCTGTCCCTTTGGCGCCTATTTCAGCACGCAGAGCTCTACCCTGCCTGCCGCGATGGCGACGGGCAAGTTGACGCTTCGGCCCTGGGCGATCGTGACCCGGGTGTTGTACGACAAGGATAAAAAGCGGGCGACGGGCGTAGAGATACTCGATGCCGAAACCAATAAAACGTATACTTATAACTCCAAGATCGTATTCCTGAATGCCTCGACGATCAACACCGCATGGTTGCTGATGAACTCCGCTACCGATGTATGGCCCGATGGGCTGGGTTCGAGCAGCGGAGAGCTGGGTCATAACCTTATGGACCACCACCTGGGTGTGGGTGCTTTTGGGCAGGTCGAAGGCTATGAGGACAAATATTATTATGGCCGCCGGGCGAATGGCATCTATATCCCGCATTTCGCGAATCTTTTTGGCGACAAGCGCGACTATATTCGCGGTTTTGGCTACCAGGGCGGCGCCAGCAGGGAAGGCTGGGATCGCGATATCGCCGAGCTGAGCGTCGGCGTGGAGCTTCGTGAAGCCCTATCCGAGCCGGGTCAGTGGACCTTTGGGATGGGTGGTTTTGGGGAGACGCTGCCCTATCATGATAACAAGGTCACGCTCGACAAGACCCGGAAAGACAAATGGGGGTTGAACATCCCGGCCATCGACGCGGTACTGCGGGACAACGAGCTAAAGATGCGTAAAGATATGCAGGGCGATGCCATCGAGATGCTGACGACCATCGGGCTCAAAAAGGTCCAGGGTTTCGAGGGCAATGCGGTGCTTGGCCGCGGTATCCACGAGATGGGCACCTGCCGGATGGGTAAAGATCCGAAGACCAGCGTGCTGAACAAATGGAACCAGGTATGGGATGCGCCCAACGTATTCGTGACCGACGGCTCGTTTATGACGTCGTCCAACTGCTGCAACCCGTCGCTTAGCTATATGGCTTTTACGGCGCGGGCGGCTAATCATGCTGTGGATGAACTCAAAAAAATGAACCTCTAAAAGCTGAACCTATGCAAAGAAGAGAAGCATTACAACGGGTTGCCGTCCTACTGGGCGGAACCGTGATCGGCGCCGAAGCCTTTTTGTCCGGCTGTAAGACACCTGCCCGGAAAGAGGGTCTTTTTTATGATAACGATGTGGCGATGATGGATGAGATCGGCGAGACCATCCTCCCGGGCGGCAACGGCGTCCCCGGCGCCAAGGATGCGAAGATCGGCGAGTTCATGAAGGTGATCGTCACCGACTGCTATACACCCGAGGACCAGGATGTGTTTACCAAGGGGCTGAAGGCAATGCGGGATGCGCAGTTTATGGATCTCACACCGCAACAGCGGCATGATCTGCTGGTGAAGCTCGACAAGGAAGCGCGTGATTCGAAATACAACGACCAGAACAAGCACTATTTCAAGATGCTGAAACAGCTGACGATCTGGGGCTATTTTTCTTCCGAGCCGGGAGCTACGAAAGCATTGCGGTATATCGAGACGCCGGGACATTTCGACGGGAATCTTCCTTACAAGAAGGGGGATAAGGCGTGGGCGACGTAGCTAGCGCTTTTCGATGCGGTAGATATCGCCGTCGTCAGATATTACGTAGAGCGCATTGTCCATATACGTGACGTCGCGGAAACGCTGGTTCTTGTCCGTGAGCAGCCTTTCTTCGCCGACGACCTTGTTGTTCCTTATGACGAGCCGATCCACATGCTGGCCGCTGAGACAGGCGAGGAATAGATTATTCTTCCATTCCGGTATGGCGTCGCCTTTATAAAAGCAGATACCGCTTGGGGAAACCGAAGGATCCCAATAGTAGACGGGCTGTTCCATACCGGCCTTTTGCTGAATGCCGTCGCCCATTTTTTCACCGGAATAATCGATGCCATAAGTGATCACGGGCCAGCCATAGTTCTTGCCCGGACGGATAACATTGACCTCATCACCCCCACGTGGGCCGAACTCGGCCTCCCAAAGCTCACCCGTTACCGGATTGATGTCCAGTCCTTCGGGGTTGCGATGGCCGTAGGAATAGATGCCCGGTTTTGCATTCTGATCATTGGCGAAGGGGGTGTTGGGTGCGGGCTGTCCGTTTTTCGTGATCTTGACGATCTTGCCGAGATAGGAATTTAGCTCCTGCGCTTGCACTCTTCCGTCAGGCGTGAACTTCTCCCCGAGGCTGACGAAGAGATCGCCGGCTTTATCGAATTGTAGGCGCGAGCCATATTGCAGGTTGCTTTTGGTCGCCGGCGTGGCGCGGAAGATGACTTCAATATCATCGATCTTGCCGGCGGCTTCGTCGAGCTTTCCTTTTGCGACGGCGGTGAGCAGGCCCCCATTGTATCTTTCCGAATAACACCAGTAGGTCATTTTATTTTTCACGAAGCCAGGATCGAAGGCGACGTCGAGGAGGCCGCCCTGTCCGTCATAGACCACTTCGGGGAGACCGGTGATCTTTTTTGCCAACGCGCCATTCTTATCATGGATCTCCATGTAACCGGATTTGATGGTCACCATCAGGCGACCGTCCGGCATGGCGACGATGGCGAAGGGCGGACCGATCTTGCTGGCTATCTTCTCTACTTTGTAGGGCGTCGTGGTTTTTGCGCCGGCGACGCGGGTTTGGCCCGGGAATGCGGGTTTATAGTTGCTGTTGGGGGATTTTGTCTCCACGGGGGGCAGGCTGTCGCTTGTATTTCGGGCCATTGTTGTATTCGTGCTGTCGCTATTGCTGGTGCCGGTGCCATTTCCGGAGCAGGAGGTGACAAAGACGAGAATCGCTGAGGACAGGAGGAGGCTTATTCGCATGACAGGGAATTTTCCTGAAGTTACGGTTTTCCGGTTCACGTTATGCCAGTCCGGTGGCATGGTTTTTTTCTCTTTTACTTTGAAACGAATTGATCACCAAAAATTTAAAGTTATGTTACGCTGGACAATCATCTTTCTCATCATAGCAATTATCGCAGGGATATTTGGCTTTTTCAATATCGCTGCGGGCGCCGCCGGCATTGCTAAGATCTTGTTCTTTATTTTTATCGTGTTGTTCGTTCTCGGGCTGATCTTTGGAGGACGGTGGGGTGGTCGGTCGGATGTTCCATGATACTCCATGATACGGATAAGGTCGTTAAATTATTAAGGCGCGTTCTTTGCAGAATGCGCCTTTTTTTGGGGAATACCTCGTATTAATTTAAGAATCTTTTCCTGCGGCTTCGAGGTTTTCATAAAAGCCTTAGCCTGCTCCGGAGTTTTGATGATCATGTGCAGGGAAGAGCCATTTTGGACATTCGAACATAGTATTTCAAACCATAAATTTCGAAGAATTTGTCAAGATAAGTGAAGTTCTTTTGAAGAAACCGATAATAGAGATAAGCCCGGGAATTGGTCGATCCATCGATCCCCGATATTGGTCGGGATGCTCCGTGAGATAGAATAACCCAGCAAGTAGAATGGAAGAAAATACTTTGGAATAGTCTTTATGTGCGATTTCTGCCTTATCGTCGATTTCGCCTTTTTCGTTTGATCTCAACGCGCAGTGGAATTTCAGAACCGTTTTCCAATTCGCTTGTGAAGGTTGTAACCCTCAGATCATCAGTTAACGGCACCATTTTATAGCGGTTATCAAAATCAAGCTTCACAACTACGGCCATTGCAATCGTGATACACTCGAGGTCGTGATTGGCGGGGCCGGTGATCATGGTGCCGTCGATGGCAAACCTGGAGCCGTGGCAGGGACAGTCCCAGGTCTTTTCCGCGTCGTTCCAGGCGACATTGCAGCCCCCATTAGCGTGCATCAGGCCAATGAATTATGCTGTCCGAATGAACATGATATAGTCCGTGTTTACGGGCTCGAGGCCATGCTGGCGGAGCTGCATGGCGATCTGGCCGCGGTGATAGGAGCCATGTGACAACATCTGAAGCAGGATATCGAGGATGGTGTTTTCGAAGGCCACGCCCATGGAATTCTTGTAAACGACTTTTTGCTGAAAAGCATCGTCGGACTTTTCGATGATTGCTTCGAAGCCTTTGAGGGTCTCGGTATTCATGCGTTTGCAGGTCGCCAGGTCCTGCTCGTCCCAGATGCCGACGGTGGGAGCCTGGCCCCGGAGACGCGCCAGCCAGGTTGCCTGACTATTCACCAGATGGCTCATGAGCCGGAGTGATGACGGGGGTGTCTGCGGGCCGTATTTTTCGAGAAGGGCGAGGATGGTGTTGTTGGCCCAGACGGTATATTTCAGGAGCTCATCGAGTGGTTGCATAAGACGTGGTTGATGGCCGCTAAGGTAAGACAGCGCGTAATCGGGGTTGGCATAAATTTTTCCAGCGGTAAGGACACATGGCAGTTGTTAAACATAAGAAGGCGACACGCCGGCTGTCGAGGGGCATCGCAATGAATGGATTTTGACAAATTTTATTTAGTTTTAATGCATCTTTGATCCGGAAACAATAAAAAACTAACGATTATGTCTGCCGAATTAGACTCCGATGATATCCGGATATTGAACCTGCTGCAGCATGATGCGCGGCTGACCAACAAAGAGATCGCGAGCAAGCTGGGTAAGTCCGTGACGGCGGTCCACGAACGGATACGCAAGCTGGAAGACAACCACGTCATCGAAAGCTATGTCGCGATCCTCAACCCCGAGCTTATCGGGAAGAGTCTTATCGCTTATACCACGGTGCAGCTAAAGGAGCATGCACAGGCCATCTTGGAACGGTTTGCCCGGGACATCGTCGCGTTTCCCGAAGTCATGGAATGTCATCGGCTCACGGGCCCCTGCGATTACCTGCTGAAGGTCGTCACCGGCAATATGAACGAGTACAACACCTTTCTCATGAAGAAGCTGTCCACGCTGCCAAATCTGGGTTCGGTGCAATCCTCGTTTGTACTGAGCGAAGGGAGGACCCGCACCGCCTACACTCTCCCCCAGCCCGGCAGGGCCAAGAAAGCCGTCAAGCCGTCTCCTCGGCAGGTATCGCCCTGAGCGTTTCGACGGACTGGATCGCCCTAAGCGTTTTCACAAGCGAGTCCGGCGTCACCGAGATACTGTCGATTCCCTGTTCGACCAGGAACTGCGCGAGATCCGGAAAATCCGAGGGTCCCTGGCCGCAGATCCCAACCTTCACGCCACATTCTTTTGCCGTCACGATGAGCAGCCGCAACAGTGTCTTGACGGCGGCATTTCGTTCATCGTAGAGATGCGCCACGAGACTGGAGTCGCGGTCCAGGCCCAGCGTCAGCTGCGTGAGGTCGTTGCTGCCGATGGAGAAGCCGTGGATGTGGGCGGCGAATTCCCGGGCAAGCAGGATATTAGATGGAAGCTCTGCCATGAGGAAGAGCTCGAGGGTGTTCGGGATGCCGTCAACGGGACCGCGGGGACCGGGGATGAGACCGTATTCCGCCATCACGGCCTTTACGCGCAGGAGCTCTTCGACGGTACGGCAGAAGGGGATCATCACCGCCACGTTCGTGAGGCCCAACGTATCGCGTACATGGCTGATCGCCCGGCACTCCATACCGAATGCGGTCTTATAGCCCGGTGAATAATAGCGGGAGGCGCCGCGCCAGCCGATCATGGGGTTTTCTTCCACGGGTTCGAAGTGATCCCCGCCGAGGAGATTCCGGTACTCGTTGCTTTTGAAGTCGGAGAACCGGACGATCACGCGTTTGGGATAGAACGCAGCGGCTATCTTGGCAATACCGAAGGACAGCTTCTGGATGAAATAGGTCTCTTCGTCGGCAAATCCCCGGATCAGATCCGTGATGGCGGATGTCAGTGCTGTATCGTGCATCTCGCGATGGCGGAGCAAAGCCAGCGGATGGGCGCGGATATAGTTATTGATGATGAATTCTTCGCGGGCGAGGCCGACGCCGCTGTGCGGGAGGTGGGCATAGCTGAAGGCGGAGGCCGGTGAGCCGACGTTTAGCATGATGGGCGTCAATACTTTGGGCAGGTCTTTCAGGTTCGTGGTGATGCATTCGAATGGCAGTTCGCCGTCATAGACAAAGCCTTCTTCGCCTTCCGCACAGGAGGCGGTGACCAGCTGGCCATCCCGGAGCCATTCCGTCGCGTTGCCGCAGCCTACGATCGCGGGAACACCCATCTCGCGGGCTACGATGGCGGCATGGCAGGTACGGCCGCCCTTGTTCGTGATGATCGCGGAGGCGATCTTCATGATCGGCTCCCAGTCCGGGTCCGTGATCTCGGTGACCAGCACGTCGCCGGGCCGAAACTCGCGGCCGCCGAGTCTTTTGTCGAGGGAGTAAAGAATATTCACCGCGCCCGTGGCGACCTTATCGCCGACGGCGATGCCCTTGCCGAGCAGCCGTCGTTCCGATTTGGGATCCATGCGGTATTCGGTGAGGGTATTATTCGTCCGGCGGCTATGGACAGTTTCGGGCCGGGCCTGTACGATGAACAAACCGCCATGGAGGCCGTCGACCGCCCATTCCACGTCGACGGGACACCAATGACCTTTGATGCGGGTATAATAATCTTCGATGGAAGTAACCCAATCCGCCAACTGCAGGATCCGGGCATCCGCGAGACAGAAGCGGTGTTTCTGTGTTTCTTCCGTGGGAATGATGCGGGTGCGCTGGTCGCTGCGGTCGCCATAGATCATGATCTTGTCTTTTGTCCCCAGTTTTTTTTCGATGATAGCCGCAAACCCTTGTTTCCGGGTGGGTTTGAAGACCAGGAATTCGTCGGGTGAGACGGCGCCCTGGACGATCATTTCCCCGAGACCGTAGGAGCCGTTGATCATGACGATGTCGCGGAAACCCGACTCCGTGTCGAGGGAGAAAGCTACGCCGCTGGCGCCGAGATCCGAGCGGACCATTTTCTGGACACAGACGGACAGGGCTACGGTCGAAACATCGAAGTGGAATTTGTCGCGGTAGCTGATCGCCCGATCCGTGAATAGCGAAGCGAAGCAATTGCGGACTGCATCGATGAGGGCCGCGGGTCCGCGGACATTGAGGTAGGTCTCCTGCTGACCGGCGAAGCTCGCCTCGGGCAGGTCTTCGGCCGTGGCGCTGGAGCGAACGGCCACATCGGTGGCTGCCTGGTCGTAGCGGGCGGATAATTCGCCATAGGCTCCGATGATCTGTCCGGACAACTCGTGAGGGAACCGGGCGTTGCTGATAGCCTGGCGGATCCTCAGACCCGCGCGGCGGAGCGATTCGACGTTGTTATGGTCGATACTTTTTAGTTCCTGGCTGATGAAGGGCTGGAGGCCGCTTTGTTCCAGGAACTGCAGGTAGGCTTCTGTGGTCACGACAAAGCCGCCGGGGATAGCTACGCCCAGGGGCGTCAAATGCTGTAACATCTCGCCGAGCGAGGCACATTTACCACCGACCAGCCCGATGTCGGTTAGGCCCACTTTTTCAAGGGGAAGGATGATCCGACTCATATGCAAGCGCTTTTATTTACCTTAAAGCTCGTGCAGACCCGATAAAAATCCAGTGTTTTGGGCTACGGCCGAATATTTATCTATATGCGGGTGTGCCGCTAAACATTTATTCGGTTGCATCCGGTTGCGGTCTTCGCCAGGCCGTAAAAAAAACGGGGGGATGCCGGCCCGAATTCGGGGCCGGTGGAGAGACGCGCGTGGCCATGGTTGCGTCAATGCGGCTGTTCGACCGGCAGGACCACGTGGAACTGGGTATGGATGGACTCGAGCGAGTTGGCGAAGATCCGGCCATTGTGATTGTCGACGATCTTGCGGCATAGCGCCAGGCCGATTCCGGTGCCGGGATACTCGTGCCGGCCGTTGAGCCTTTGGAAAAGCACGAAGATCTGTTCCCCAAATTCGTTGCTGAAACCGATGCCGTTGTCTTCGAAGACCAGCTCGATGTAATCCAGGCTTTTGTCGAGTCCGCCAATCGCCGCGGCTTCCTCCTTTTCCAGCTTTCTACTCGTGATCCTGATCACTGGCGGGGTGCGTTCCTTGGAGAACTTGAGGGCATTGCTGATGAGGTTATGGAACAATTGCTCCATTTGCAGGGGAATGGCTTCGATCACCGGAAGCTGGTCCACGACGACGATGGCATTCTTTTCTTTGATCAGCAGATCGAAATCGCTCAGCACGGTTTGAAGGACAGCCGAGAGGTCGGCCTGTTCCAACCGTTCGCTGGTCCGGGTAGCGCGGGAGAAGTCCAGCAGGTCATGGATGAGCTGGGACATTCGCTGGGCGGAGGCAGCGATCTTATTGATGTAGTTACGTCTTGTTTCCGAGAGCTCGGGGCCAGAGGTCAGCCGGTCCGAGAAGATCATGATCTTTCTCAGTGGCTCCTGCAGGTCATGGCTGGCGACATAGGCGAACTGCTGCAGTTCAGTGTTCGATTTTTTGAGCTCCTTGTTGGTCTGCTGCAGGTCATAGGTGCGCCGGCTTACGATGCGTTCGAGCTCGGCATGGGCGATCTTGGCGTCGTGGATCTCGGTACAGATACCGACGATACCGGTGAATTGTTCATCGGGCGAGAAGGTGGGCCGGCCGATGGCCTTTACCCAGCGATATTCACCGTCGTGCCGCCGCAGGCGATAGTCGATCTCGAAGGGTTTTTGGTCTTCGAAGGCGCGATTATACACCGACAAGAAAGATTCACGCTCCGCAGGCAGGACATCGTCTATCCAGCCGCTGCCCATATCCAGCTCGACGCTCCGGCCGGTGTAGGTCTGCCAGGTCACGTTAAAGAAATTCCTGAGGCCATCGGGGCCGGCGGTCCAGATCATCACGGGGGCATTATTAGCCATGTTTCGGAACCATTCTTCGCGCTCGGCTTTGAGGACGTCCGCACGGCGTTTGTCCGTGATGTCTTCGAAAGCCAGGAGCATGAGCTCCTGTTTATTTGCTTTCTGTACCACCTTGCGGCCATTGACCAGCATGGTCCTGGTACCGATAGAGGGCAGGAGATATTGCATCTCATAGCCGTCGAACTGCCGGCCGTGCAGGAGAATTTCGTTGATCAGGTCTTTGATCTCGGGTTTGTTCCATTGGCCTTCGCCGATATCGAAAAGGAGCCTTCCTTCCGTATTATGCGCCTCGGCGTGAAAGGTACGGTAGAAGGCTTCATTGGCCATCTTGACGCGGTAATCAGTGCTGAGGACCAGGACGCCTTCGCGGATGGTAGCGAAAATCGCCTCCGCATATTCCTGTGACTCCAGCAGCTGTTCGTTGCTCATCTGGAGCTCGGCATTGATAGCCGTGAGCTCTTCGTTGGCCGACTCGACTTCTTCCTTGGAGGTCTCGAGCTCTTCGTTTATACTTTGCAATTCCTCGTTACTGCTTATGATCTCTTCGTTAGCGCTCTGGAGCTCCTCTTTATTCGCCTCGTGTTCATCGATGATTGCCTGCATGTCGTTACGTACGGCGCCGAGCTCATCCTGAAGCTTACCCACCGTTTCGTCGCGGGAAAAATCGGTGCCGCCGCCGGGGCCCTGCGGGTGCTGTTCTTCGAAGATGATTAGAATAAGGCGGTCTTCATTATTGGACGGAATAGGAATGACCTCCAATTTGACTATGTGTTCCTGCTCTTTGATCTTGAACCGAATGTCGCCTTTAGATATGGCTGTTTGGGTCGTCTGCGCCTTGTGGATGCAGTTACGGAGATCAAAGGTAAGTTCGGGGCGCGTCATTTTCATCAGGTTGAAACTGGCTTTTCCCCGGGACGGCTCGAGGAACAGGTTGGTAGACCCGCGGAATTGCAGGATCTCCATTTCCTGGTTGATGACGACGGCGGCGGGAATATATTTCGCGTAGAGGATGTCGTCCACCGTTTTTTCCAGGCCGGTCATCTCGGGTTGTGGTTCGACCTTGGAACGTTTTCGTTCCGCGGCCTCCGCCAGTTCGGGAGCAGGCAGGCGGTAGTTGATCTCCGCCATGACCTTGGGCGATCCGTTCGATTTCTTTTTGTAGACCTTGAATTTCTTTTCAACCTGCGAAAAAAGTTGCTGGCCGCCGGAGCTGATGGTCTCCGATTTTCCCAGCACCAGGAAAGCATTTGGGTTCAGGGCGTAATAAAATAACGCCGCGCATTTTTGCTGGAGGCTATTATCGAGGTATATAAAGAAATTGCAGCAGCTGATGAGATCCAGGCGGGAGAAGGGCGGGTCTTTGAAGACATTGTGCTGCGCGAATACGCATAGATCGCGAATCCGCTTTTGTACGCGAAAGTTATTATTCTCGGTGCGGACGAAGAATTTCGAGACGCGGATATCGGCCATATCCGCCACGTCTGTAGAGGAATATACGCCCAGGCGGGCTTTGGAGATAGCGATCTCGCTAAGATCCGTACCGAAGATCTGGATGGGAATCTTGCTGCCGCTCTCTTCCTGGATCTCGGTGATGAGGATCGCCAGGGAATAGGCTTCTTCGCCCGTAGAGCAGGCCGGCACCCAGATACGTACCTGCTCCTCGTTAGATTTGCCCTTGAGCACCTGGGGCAGCACGGTCTTCCGGAGGTATTCCATGGAGTCGAGATCGCGAAAAAAGCAGGTAACGTTGATCAGCAGGTCGTGGTAAAGGAGAGTGATCTCGTTTGCGTGACGTTTTAGGTATTCGTAATACGCTTTGAGGTCGCCTAGCTTATAAAGCAGCATGCGCCGGATGATCCGGCGTTTGATGGTGGTGATCTTATAATGTGTAAAATCGATGCCTGTGGCTTTGCGCAGCAGCTGGATGATATTCAGCAGGTTGTCGTCGGTGTCGCTTATCGCGCCGGAGCCGGCCTGTATTTCGGCAAAGGTTTCGCTCCCCAGGTTGAGCTTAGTGAGTTCCTGGCCTATTTCTGTGGAAGAGAGGACGAGGTCGACCACGCCGGCTGTCATGGGGGAATGGGACAAGACGGCCGTTTCCTCGCAGGCGAAGGTGATGCCGCCGGCAATTTTGATGGCCTTCAGACCTGCCGCCCCGTCCTCGCCTTCGGCGGACAGCAGGATGCCGATAACGCCCGTCTTCCCTGCACGGGCCGCGGCGGCAAAGAATTTGTCTAGAGGCCGTTGGTCCCGGGCGCGGGCATTCGGGCGGGTCAGCAGCAGGGCACCGTCCGCGAACTGTATCTCTTGTTCGGCGGGGAGCACGTATACGGTATTGGGCCTGATCTTTAGTTCATTGCGGCCTTCTTCCACATTGAGGGGCGTAGTTTCGGCTAGGCGGCGGATGATATCAGGGGCGGATTCGCCGGGTGGATACTGCAGATAAAGGAACGCCATCTCCGTTTCGGCGGGTACTTGTTTGAGAAGTTCGGTGATGGCGGCCGGCCCATCCGAGGCCGCACCGATCGCTACGATCGGGAATCCCGGGGAACCGCCGGTCGCGGAATCCGGGAAATGCATTTTTTTCATGTCGATTCAATATATTGCAGTGCAGACAAATATCATCAAAAAATGATAATATTAATTGTTGACGATGATATCGATGATCTTTTGTTCTTTGCGGACGCGATTGCGGAGATCGATCCGCAGATCCAGTGCATCACCGCAGTGAACGGTATCGAGGCGCTCCGGCGACTGGAAAGCATGCCTGTACGACCCGATTTTATCTTTTTGGACCTGAATATGCCTAAGATGAATGGGAAACAGTGTCTCAAGCATATCAAGAACAGTCCGCTTTTCCACTCGATCCCTGTGATCATTTACTCCACCAGCAGGCTTCAGAAAGATATGGCTGAAGTCGCCGAACTGGGCGCCGCCGCGTTTCTCGTAAAGCCCAATAAATTCCACCTTCTGAAAACGGAAATCGCCAGTATCCTGGCAAAAGCCCTGCCATAAAGGCAACGCGGAAAGATTTGCCCACTGAACCGCTACGTACTTTTGCCTATCGCGCTTGCCGGGTTGGCGGAGTTTTTGAGGCTAAAACCATGTAAAACTTACATATGGGAAGGGTACTGGTTGGGGAACGTAATTTGGATCATCGAAATTTGCTGAAAGAAACGTTCAGTCGGCTTGCCCCTTCGGTTCATCTCGACTTTGCCAGCAACGGTGAGGACGTCCTCAAATGCCTGGCCGAAGAGGACGGAGAGCCGACGGTGATCGTGCTCGACCCCACCCTACCCAGCGCTTTTTCCGGATCGCTCGTGCGGGTGATCAAGTCCAATGGCCGGTATTCGAGGATACCCATTGTGATCCTCGCGGATCAGGCCGGCGCAGATTATTATGCGTTGCGCGGTTCCGGGCTTGTCGCACTGAGCTTTTTGAAGCCTTCGCAGGCCAATGGCTGGGAGCTGCTGGTGCGAAGGGTCATCGATCTTGTGGGTCCTGAAATTGCCTGATTGAAAGACCGGCTCGTGATGGTCAGTAAGAAATGACCCCGTTGTGTATGCGCCGCGGCGATCAATGGGTTAGCCCGGGAATTGCATAAGCACCCGCACAATCAAGCGACTATGACGAACGGCACGATGATGCAATTCTTCCACTGGTATTATCCGGCAGACGGGACATTATGGGATCATGCAAAGGACAAGGCAAAGGAACTGGCGGGATGGGGCATCACTGCGCTTTGGCTGCCACCGGCGACCAAGGGCAAAGATGGGGCCAAGTCCAGTGGGTATGACGCCTATGATCTGTATGACCTGGGCGAGTTCCACCAGAAAGGTTCGGTGCGGACGAAATATGGAACGAAGGAGGGGTATACCGCTGCGCTGCGTGCCTTGCAGGAAAATGGGATCACGGTCTATGCCGATGTGGTCCTGAATCATAAAGCCGGGGCCGACGAAAAGGAGAAGGTGTCGGCGATAAGGGTAAATCCCGATAACCGGAACGAACTGATCGAGCCGGTGGAGATCGATGCGTATACCAAATTTACGTTTCCGGGAAGGAAGGGCAAATATTCGTCTTTCGTTTGGGACTGGCATTGTTTCTCCGGTGTCGATTGCGCGGCCGATGTTAACGAAGCAGGCATCTATAAGCTGCGGAACGAGTATGGGCAGGGATGGCAGGACGTGGTGGGCTCGGAGTTCGGGAATTTCGATTACCTGATGTTTGCGGATGTGGAATTTCGCAATCCGGCCGTCCGGGAGGAATTGAAGCGTTTGGGAGAATGGTTCTTTAAAGAGGCACCATTTGGCGGTATGCGGCTGGATGCGGTGAAGCATATGTCGCCGGATTTTGTCGTCGAATGGCTGGATCATATGCGGACGTTAAAGGCGGATATGTATGCTGTGGGTGAATATTGGGCGCCCGAGGATCTGCCCGTGATGTTAAAATATATCGAGGCGACGGAGGGCAGGATCGCCTTGTTCGATGCACCGCTGCACAATAATTTCTTTCAGGCTGCGAATAAGGGCAAGGATTATGATCTTACGTGCATTTTAAAGAACTGCCTGCTGGAGTCGAACCCGCAATTGGCGGCGACACTGGTAGACAACCATGACACGCAGCCGCTTCAGACCCTGGAAACGCCGGTGGGGACTTGGTTCAAGCCGTTGGCCTATGCGTTGATCCTGCTCCGGGAGGCGGGTTATCCTTGCGTGTTCTATCCCGATATCTATGGGGCGCATTATGTGGGAAAGGGAAAGGACGGCAGGGACCTGGAGGTATGGCTGGAGCAATGTCCGCATCTGGAGCAGCTGTTGACTGCGCGCAAACAATATGCGTATGGCAAACAGCGGGATTATTTCGACGCCCCGAATTGCATTGGCTGGACGCGGGAGGGGACGGGCGAGCAGCCGGGGTCCGGATGTGCGGTGGTCTTATCGAATGGCGACGAGGCGAAAAAGAAGATGGAAATAGGAACAGCGAATGCAGGCAAGACCTTTTTCGATCTGCTGGGGGTGAGGAAAGACGAGGTTACGGTCGATCCGGATGGATGGGGGGATTTCCCGGTGGATGCGGGGTCGGTTAGTGTGTGGGTGATTTCGTGAGATAAGCCTCGATCCGTTCGCCGACCTCATCGAGCAAAGCTTTGTCGTAATGCCTTGTCGCGTCATCGCCGTCATCGCAGGTATAGTTCCAATCCTCGAGATCGGAATCGGAAGGTGTAAGGATCAGATCCAGGTAGGTCTCCTGGTTGTCGCTTTCCAGGCTTACGCGGTAGCCGATGTCGCCGTCGCGAACGACGGGTTGGACCAGGCCGACATAAGAGATCTCGTCATAGGTAAATTCGATTTGAAATTCGCTCGTCTTCATATATGCTGTTTTGAACTTTGTTTAAGGGCTTTTTCGAGTGCTTTGTTGTAATAGCGACCGTCCTCGCCTTTGTCGGGGAAGGCGAAGTCGAATTTTTCGCCGAACCGGTGGACGACCTGGGTGGCAAATCGCTTTTCCAGGGCGGGATCATCCGGGACGATGGTATACTGAATATGATCCGGGCGTTTGATAACTGATACCGATGCCGTATGATGGACATGGTTGAAAATGAAATCCAGTTTAAACTCTTGCATCATTATGAAAGAGGCAAAATTTATACCCGGCGGGATAACTGGGACAGTGTGGAAATTTTTCCTATTTTTTTATGATGCTGATCTCCCCCGTGCGTTCGAGAATGATCTCTTTTACATGTTCCAGGCTGTCCTCGTTTGTACGTTGGCGAACGCTTTCGTGAAGGTCTTTGATACTGATGCGCCCTTTCCGCATGTTCTCCGTATTTAGTTCCCCATTTGCATAAAGAGTGGATGCTTCCCCTTTTATCCAGCTCCCCACGCGGTCGTTGTAAAGGCTGACCCATGCGAGGAAGCGGTGTACCAGGACAAACGCAAAACAGGCTGCGGCGGTAGGTATAAAGGGCGAAGCGCCGACGACAACGCGGCTGAAGATTGAGCCGAGCATGATGATGATCACGTTGTCGAAAGGGGTTTTTTTGCCGAAGGTGCGGATGCCGGCCGTGCGGATGAGGATCAGCGTCAGAAAGAAGGCGAGGATCGCGCGATTGACCATTTGGAGGGTGTCGAGGTCCTTACCCTGACCAAATGCAGCATGGAGGAGATCGATGAGGTGCATACAGGTAGCATTTGATAATAGCGTGGCAAAAACTGGCCCGCTTTTTTAACTATTTGTTCATATAGCAGTTTGCTTTTTAAAATCAATTATCATGACCTGTACTGTAGATGTTATTGTCGAGACCCCTAAGGGTAGTGCGCAGAAATATGATTATGTGCCCAATACGCCGTTCTTCAAGATGAAGAAGATCCTGCCATCGGGGATGGTATTCCCTTATGATTTCGGGTTCATTCCCAAGACCAAAGGGGAGGATGGCGATCCGCTGGATGTGATCGTGATCTCGGAGTTCCAAAGTTTTCCGGGGGTAATCATGAAGTGCCGGATCATCGGGGGCATCAAGGCCGAGCAGTCGAAACAAAAGAACAGCGACAAGCTGATCCGGAATGACCGGTTCCTGGCCATTCCGAAGTGTTCGAATATCTTCCAGGATGTCGAGAAGATGGAGGACCTGCCTGGGCAGATCACCGACCAACTTGAGGCGTTCTTTGCCGACTATAACAAACTGGAAGGTAAGAAATTCAAGGCGTTGGACAAGATGGGGCCCAGAGAAGCGCAAAAGCTGATCGAGGGGCAGCTGGAGTGAGTGCCCGGACAATGGCATACTTTTTTTGCTCTCGTTGAAAACATCGATATGGCACAGTTAGTAAGTGATTTTATAGTCGGGCGATTGATCGCCTGGGGGGTCAAGCGCATTTATGGGTACCCCGGAGATGGTATTAATGGCGTGATGGAAGCCTTGAACCGCGCGAAGGATAAGATCGATTTTATCCAGTCGCGGCACGAGGAGATGGCCGCTTTTATGGCGTGTGCGCATGCCAAGTTCACCGGGGAGGTAGGCGTTTGTATGTCTACGTCCGGACCGGGCGCGATCCACTTGTTGAATGGGCTATACGACGCCAAGATGGATCATCAGCCCGTGGTAGCCATTGTGGGGCAGCAAGCGCGGATGTCGATGGGCGGAGACTATCAGCAGGAGGTGGACCTGATCTCGTTATTTAAGGACGTCGCGCATGAATATGTGCATATGGCTACGGAGCCGACGCAGGTGAGGCATCTGATCGACAGGGCCATCCGGATCGCGCGGACGCGTCGCACCGTGACGTGTGTGATCTTACCTAACGACGTGCAGGAGCTGAATTATGCCGAGCCGCCGCATTTGCATGGCACCGTGCATACGGGCATGAGCTATAGCCGGCCCGAGATCGTGCCGTCCTTTGCCGAGCTGCAGGCGGCGGCGGATATCCTGAATGCCGGGGAGAAGGTGGCGATCCTGATAGGGGCCGGCGCGGCGGATGCGGCCGATGAGGTGGTCGAGGTTGCCGATTTGCTTGGCGCCGGGGTTGCCAAGGCCTTGCTTGGTAAGGCCGTGTTACCCGACACGCTGCCGTTTGTGACGGGCAGCATCGGCTTGCTGGGTACGAAGCCCAGCTACGATCTCATGATGGATTGCGATACCTTATTGATGATAGGAACCAGTTTTCCCTATTCCGAATTCCTTCCTAAGGAAGGCAAGGTGAAGGCTGTACAGATCGATATCGACGGCCGGATGCTGGGGCTCCGATATCCTACTGACATCAATTTGCAAGGCGACAGCCGGAAGACGCTGCAGGCCCTGATTCCCTTGTTAAACAAAAAGACAGACAGGTCCTGGCGCGACAAGATCACCAAGGAGATCGACCGCTGGTGGAAGGTGTTGGAAGCAAGGGCGATGAAACCGGCGCATCCGATCAACCCGCAGCGGTTCTACTGGGAATTGTCGCCACTATTACCGGATAATTGTATCATCACTTCGGACTCGGGGTCGACCGCAACGTGGTTTGCGATGGATCTGAAGATACGCAAAGGCATGATGGCTTCGCTTTCCGGGAACCTGGCGACCATGTGTCCCGGGGTTCCTTATGCCATCGGCGCCAAGTTCGCCTATCCGGACCGGATACCGATCGCTTTGGTAGGGGATGGCGCCATGCAGATGATGGGTATCAACGAATTGATCACGATTGCCAAATATTATAAACGTTGGAGCGACCCACGGTTGATCATCGTGGTACTCAACAACCAGGACCTCAATATGGTCACCTGGGAGCAACGGGTGATGAGCGGCGATCCGAAATTCGAGGGCAGCCAGGACCTTCCCGAGATGAATTATGCGGCTTATGCCGAGTTGCTCGGGCTGGAGGGCATCCGTATCGAGAAGGAGGAAGAGATCGCGGCAGGGTTACAACAGGCATTTGCCGCGCGTAGGCCGGTGGTCATCGACCTGCTGAGCGATCCCAGCGTGCCGCCGCTTCCGCCGCATATTTCGCTCAAACAGGCCAGGAATCTAACGACGGCGTTGGTCAAGGGAGATACCAATGCGTGGGATATCATCAAAGACACGTATAACGAGGTCATCGAAAACTTTTTACCGCATCATCACGATGAACACGCTTGAAAATAGGACGCCGCCTGTGCTGGCGGCGGGCCCGGTGAGCGAGCTGCAGGTGAGCGCCTATACCATCCCGACCGATAAACCGGAATCTGACGGGACTTTAGAATGGAAGGAAACGACTATGATCCTTGTCAAGATCCGCTGTGGGGACGAGGAGGGTATTGGCTATACCTATGGTGATGTAGCCATTGTGGAAGCCATCAATTCCATGTTGACCCGGCTGGTAGTCGGCCATGATCCGATGGATATCCCGGCGATACATACGGCCTGCGTCAGGCAGATCCGGAATAATGGACAGAGTGGTCTGGCCATGATGGCGGTCTCGGCCGTGGATATTGCGTTATGGGACCTGAAGTCAAAGTTGCTGGATCAACCGTTATGCCGGCTTTTAGGCCAGGAGCGGGACGCCATGCCGGTGTATGGAAGCGGCGGCTTTACGTCGTACACCGATGAGGAGTTGCGGGACCAGTTCAGCGGATGGGTCGGGCAGGGCATTAAGGCAGTGAAGATGAAGGTTGGACGGGATCCGGCGGCGGATGAACGACGGGTTAGCGCGGCGAGGGAGGCCATCGGGGAAAAGACCGGATTGTTTGTCGATGCAAATGCGGCCTATACGGTGAGCGAAGCGTTGACGCAGGCCCAGGTGTTCTCCGGGTATGATGTTGACTGGCTGGAGGAGCCGGTGCCGGCAGAGGCGCGGCGCCAGCTGCATGTGATCCGGGAGCAGCTCAGCGGGGGTATGCGGATCGTTGTCGGCGAGTATGGCTATACCCTCACAGATTTCCGGAATTTGCTGGAAGCGGATGCGGTAGATGTCCTGCAGGCGGATGCTACGCGATGCGGTGGCATTACGGGTTTTTTAAAGGCCGGGCATTTGTGTGAGGCCTTCAGGATACCGTTCTCGTCACATTGTGCACCGTCGCTCCATTTGCATCCAGCGTTATCGCTGGCATGTTTTTCCATTGCCGAATATTTCCATGACCATATACGTATCGAGCGTGCATTGTTCGAGGGCGTCGGTGAACTGCGCGACGGTGCGCTTGTTCCCGACTTGACCCGGCCGGGTCTCGGCCTTGTATTCAAAGACAGGGAAGCGCAGCAATACCGGGTGGCATAGTTTTTCCAAGCGTAATGGAAACTTTTTGAGATGGATGATGCGTATCAACCCCATGCGAACAGCCACAATAAATATGAGCTGTTCTATAATAACACGTATTACGATACCCGTTATGTCACTCCGCAATCCGAGGGCGTCGATGTCAAAGGGCTCGAATTCGAGCTGCGGTCGGCTATTTCGGGCGAAGTGCGTTTCGATGCCGGCAGCAAGGCTACCTATAGCACGGATTCGGGCAACTACCGGCAGATCCCGCTGGGTGTAGTCGTGCCGCGAACCATGGCCGATGTCGAAGAAGTAGTCGCGATCTGCCGGCGTTACAAGGCGCCACTTGTGAACCGCGGCGGCGGAACAAGCCTGGCGGGTCAGACGTGTAATGTGGCGGTGGTGATGGACATGTCCAAATATTATAACAATGTTCTACATCTCGATGTCGCCGCAAAGACCATAAAGGTGCAGCCGGGTATCGTGCTCGATCACATGAAGGCGCATGCGGAGAAGCATGGGCTTACTTTTGGTCCGGACCCGAGCACGCATAACCATTGTTGCATCGGCGGCATGCTGGGTAATAACTCCTGCGGTGTTCACTCGATCATGAGCGCCAATTATGGATATGGCGCCAAGATGGAACATAATATTACCGAGATGACGGTGCTCACCTATGACGGGATCAAAATGACCGTGGGGCCCACCTCCGATGAAGAATTTGCGCGCATCGTAGCTGCAGGGGGTCGTAGGGCGGAGATCTACACGCGCATGAAGGCATTGGTCGACAAGTATGCAGATCTGATCCGGACGCGTTTTCCGGATATCCCGCGGCGGGTATCCGGTTATAATCTTGTAGACCTGTTGCCGGAGAAAGGGTTCAATGTCGCCAGTGCGCTAATCGGAACGGAGAGCACATGTGTGACCATTCTCGATGCGACGTTGAAACTGATGCCAAACCCCAAGGCGCGGTCGCTGGTAGTACTTGGTTATCCCGATCTCTATGAGAGCGGGAAAGATGTCAAGGAGATACTGAAGTTCAAACCCATTGGGCTCGAAGGTCTCGACGATCTGCTGATCAAGAATATGGAGCGGAAGGGTTATCATACGGAAAACCTGACCTTGCTTCCCGCCGGCAATGCCTGGCTGCTGGTGGAATTCGACGGTGACAGCAAGACGGAATCGGATGCCAAGGGGCGGGCGATGATGGCGAAATTGAAGGCTCGGAAGGATCCGCCGGAGATGAGCCTATTCGACGACCCGGAGCAGGAAACCCTGCTCTGGAAGATCCGCGAGTCGGGTCTTGGCGCCACGGCCTGGGTACCGGGCGATCCCATCACCGAAGAAGGTTGGGAGGATACGGCGGTCCACCCGGACAATATCGGCGAGTATCTGGCCGAGTTGCGGGATCTTTTCCGGAAATATGGTTGGGATATTCCACTGTATGGTCATTTTGGTCAGGGCTGTGTGCATTGCCGGGTGCCATTCGACCTGCTGACGCCGGAGGGGCTGGCGGAATACAAACGCTTTACCGAAGAGGGGGCGAAGCTGGTGGTAAAATTCGGGGGCAGCATCTCGGGCGAGCATGGCGACGGTCAAAGTAAGGCCGATCTGCTCGAGTTCATGTATGGCCCCGTGTTGCTGGAGGCCTTCAGGGAATTCAAGGTCATCTGGGACCCGGAATGGCGGATGAATCCCGGCAAGATCGTGGAACCTTATGGACAATTGCGGAATCTTCGCACCGGTGCGCAATATGAGCCGTTGGAGCCACAGACGCATTTTCACTATCCCGATGATTCCAAGCGTTTTAGCCGGGCGGCGCTGCGTTGTGTGGGCATCGGCGAATGCCGGCGGACGGAAGGGGGAACGATGTGTCCGAGCTACCGGGTGACCAGGGAAGAGGAGCATTCGACGCGGGGCCGGGCGCGGCTGCTGTATGAGATGCTGATGGGCGATGTCGTCGATGGATGGAGGGACAAGAACGTGAAGAACGCGCTGGATCTTTGTCTATCGTGCAAGGGGTGTAAAGGCGACTGCCCGGTGAACGTGGATATGGCAACCTATAAATCGGAGTTTCTTTCGCATCATTATAAAGGAAGGCTGAGACCGCGAACGGCGTATGCATTCGGGATGATCTACTGGTGGTCGCGGCTTGCGTCGCTTGCTCCCGGGCTGGCGAACTTCTTTACGCAGACGCCGGGGTTGTCGCGGTTCTCGAAATGGGTCGCCGGTATTGCGCCGCAGCGGAAAATACCTGCTTTCGCTTCACAGACGTTTAAAAGCTGGTTTTTTAAGCGCCCGCTAATTCCCGGGAAACCCTGGGGCAACCGGCTTCAGGCGGGTGAACGGCCACCGGTGATCCTGTGGGCAGATACCTTCAATAATCATTTCTTTCCCGATACGTTGAAAGCGGCTACACAGGTGCTGGAAGCGGCAGGTTTCCGTATCGTGATGCCGAGGGCATCGCTTTGTTGTGGCCGGCCGTTGTATGACTATGGAATGCTCGACAAGGCGGAAGCATTGCTGCGCAAGATCCTCGATACGCTGCGGGAAGAGATCCGCAACGGTGTGCCGGTGGTAGGGCTCGAGCCGAGCTGTGTCGCCGTTTTCCGCGACGAGCTGGTCAATCTTTTCCCCGATGATGAGGATGCCCGAAGACTGAAAAAGCAGACGTTTACGCTGGCGGAGTTCCTGGAGAAGAAGGCGCCGGATTTCACTATCCCACCGCTCACGAGGGAAGCGCTGGTGCATGGTCACTGTCATCAGAAGGCTATTATGAAGATGAAATCAGAGGAGGCCCTGTATAAAAAAATGAAATTGAATTTCCACCAGGTGGATTCAGGGTGTTGTGGGATGGCGGGAGCATTTGGTTATGAGGCAGGGACCCATTACGACGTGAGCGTAGCGGCGGGAGAGCTGGTATTGTTACCGGCAGTGCGGGAGGCATCGCGGGATGCTTTGATCATTGCGGATGGCTTCAGCTGCCGCGAGCAGATCCTGCAGCAGACGGACAGGAAGCCACTGCATACGGCCGAGGTCGTTGCGATGGCCCTGCGTCAGGGGCAGACGAGTTTGGTGTTACCGGAAAAGGAAGGTCGTGAAAAAATAAGTCACTAACCAATGAATAGACATCGTAATCCTGCACCAGGCGGGCCAGGACAATTCTCACCCTGGACAAGCGGCGGCAAGACTGGTATCGGCCGGGCTCTCAATCCAGGATCGGAGGTAAGCTTTACTATCGGCAAGGGTGTGCTCAATGAAGTCTATTTCCCCCGCGAGGATATCGCCTGTATCCGCGATTGCGCGTTCGTTGTCGCGGACGGGAAGGATTTTTTTTCCGACGAGCGATCACAGACCGTGCAGAAGCAGCGGATGATTGCGGCGGGTGTTCCGGCATATAAGCTGGAGAATCATTGCCCCGAGGGTCGCTACCGCATTCATAAAACCATCATCGTCGATCCCCGCCGGGACGTGGTGTTGCAAAGGATCCAGCTGAAGGCTGATAAACCGGAATTGCGTTTTTATCTTTATCTCAGTCCCCATTTGCGGAACCAGGGGGCACATAACGAGGCGTGGATCGAAGACTTCAAAGGGATGTCAATGCTTTTTGCCACCGGGGATGGTTTGTCACTGGCGGTAGCGTGTGACGCCGGCTGGCGGCAATCTACGGTAGGTTTTATCGGTGCTTCGGATGGCTTTTCGGATATCCGGGATCATGGGGTAATGACGCGCCTGTATGATTATGCCGGTCCGGGGAATGTTCAGCTATGCGCCGAACCGGAGACCGCGGGTGGCGAGATCGTGATCGCCATAGGATTCGGGCATAGACCGGAGGATGCGGCCCAAAAGGCGAGATCGAGTCTGCTCGACGGATTCGATTTTTCAATGGAACAATATGTCCACGAATGGAAATCCTGGCATGATAGTCTGGCCGGGAAAAGGCGGAAGAATGCGGTCAAGGCAAAATATTTGCGGGAGAGCGCGGCGGCCTTACGGATCAGCGAGAGCCGGCGGTATCCCGGGGGCATCATCGCCAGTCTTAGTGTACCCTGGGGAGAGACGCGGGGTATCAATGACGGGCTCGGCTATCACCTGGTGTGGCCGCGCGACCTGGTGGAGAGCGCCTGGGGGTTTATGGC
>Ga0134126_10001933_pt1 | contig 26336 bp, 24 predicted proteins | sample KB31752_FD_96881 | JGI IMG/M metagenome (GOLD analysis project Ga0134126, IMG submission 96881) | Terrestrial soil microbial communities with excess Nitrogen fertilizer from Kellogg Biological Station, Michigan, USA - KB3-175-2 | ecosystem: Environmental > Terrestrial > Soil > Unclassified ... | reverse complement strand
GTCACCGCATTGACCGTGATGTCATGCGCGGCCAATTCCTTGCCGAGCGATTTGGTCAGCGCAATCAGCCCGGCCTTCGAGGCCGAATAATGCGCGGCGTTCGGGTTACCTTCCTTGCCGGCGATCGAGGCGATGTTGACGATGCGGCCGTATTTCTGACCGATCATGGTCGGCACGATCGCCTTGCTGCAAATGAAGGGGCCGTCGAGATTGATGCGCAACACCCTGCGCCATTCGTCCAGATCAGTCTCCCATACCGTCTTGTTGACGCCGGCGATGCCGGCATTGTTGACGAGGATGTCGATCCTGCCGAACGCCTTCAGCGTGGCATCGCGCGTGGCTTCCACCGCGGCGGCGTCGCTGACATCGACCTTGAACGGCGAGACGGCGTTGCCGATTTGCTTGGCGGTCTTTTCGGCGAGCGCGTGGTCGAAATCCCAGATCGCGACTTTCGCGCCGGATTCGACGAAGCGCTCGGTGATGGCACGGCCAAAGCCCTGCGCGCCGCCGGTGACGACGGCGATGCGGCCGTTGAGATCGATCTTGTTCCTGCCCATGTTCTTGGTCCTGAATTGAATTGCCTATTGTTGTCATTCCGGGATGGTCCAAAGGACCAGACCCGGAATCTCGAGATTCTCAGGTGCGCAATTGCGCACCATAGTTCGATGCTTCGCATCGCCCCGGAATGACGGTCACCTAAAGCGTCCAGCCGCCGTCGATGACATGCGCGACGCCGGTGGTGAAGGCACTTTCATCGCTGGCGAGGTACAGTGCGAGCGCGGCGATCTCCTCCGCCGTGCCGAGCCGGCCCATCGGCTGTCGCGCCACGAACATCTCGCGCCCGCCGGAACCCGCGGCTGCCGCGCGCTGCAACATCGACGGCGTCTCGACGGTGCCGGGACAGATGCAGTTGCAGCGAATGCGCTGGCTGACGAAATCGCAGGCGACCGAGCGGGTCAGCGCCGCGACCGCGGCTTTGGTCGCGCCATAGACATAGCGGTTCGGCGCGGCCTTCACCACGCCCGCGGCGGATGCGATGTTCACGATCGAGCCGCCGCCGCCTTCGAGCATCGAGGGCAGGAAGGCGCGGATCGTGCGGTGCATCGATTTGACGTTGAGGTCGAAGGAAAAGTCGAAGTCCTCGTCGGAGCAGTCGAGGATGGTGCCGTGATGCACGAAACCCGCGGCGTTGAGCAGGACGTCGGCCTTGCCGACGCGTCTGGCGATGGCGGCGACCGCCGCACTGTCGCGCGCATCGAGCTTCGCCACTTCGGCGATGCCTTCGCTCTTGAGCGTGGCGAGGCCTTTCTCGTCGATATCGGTCGCGAACACGCTCGCGCCCTCGCGCGCGAAGGCAACCGCACAGGCGCGGCCGATCCCGGCGGCGGCCGCGGTTACGAAGGCGCGCTTGCCCTTGAGGCGGTCTGACATACAGGTTGTTTCCTTCCGTCTCTTGAGACGTTTTCGGTGTCATACGCGGGCTTGACCCGCGTATCCATCTACTTCTGAAAAGCGATGGATTGCCGGGTCAAGCCCGGCAACGACAACAGGGCGCTAGTGATTATCCCGCGCCACGCCGAACCTGCCGGCGATGTCATGATAGCGCGTCGCGAGCTCCATGCAGGCGCCGGTTGAGTGCTGGCCGACCGTGGTACGATAGAGCTCCTGCCACGGCGTCTGGTGGGCCGGGTGCGGGAAGCCGCCCTTGGCCTTCAGCTCGGCATGGCGCTGCTTGATCTCGGCGTCGCTGATCAGGATGTTGGCGCTGCCCTTGTTGAGGTCGATGCGGACCTTGTCACCGGTCCTGAGGATCGCCAGACCGCCATTGGCCGCCGCTTCCGGCGAGGCATTGAGGATCGAGGGGGAGCCTGAGGTGCCGGACTGCCTTCCATCGCCGATACAGGGCAGCGACAATATCCCGCGTTTGATCAGCGCCGCCGGCGGCTGCATGTTCACGACCTCGGCGCCGCCGGGATAGCCGATCGGCCCGGTGCCGCGGATGAAGAGCATGCAATGCTCGTCGATCTTGAGCGAGGGATCGTCGATCCGCTCGTGATAATCCTCCGGGCCTTCGAACACGATGGCGCGGCCCTCGAAGGCGTTCGGGTCTTTCGGATTGCTCAGGTAACGGTCGCGGAACTCCTTCGAGATGACGCTGGTCTTCATGATCGCAGAATCGAACAGATTGCCGCGCAGCACGAGATAGCCCGCTTCCCTCACCAGGGGCTTGTCGTAGCTCCAGATCACGTCGCCGTCGGGCTTGGGCGCGGCGCGGCAGTTCTCGCCCATGGTCTTGTCGTTGATGGTGATGGCGTCCTCATGGATGCGCTTGTGCTTCATCAGTTCGCGCACCACAGCCGGCACGCCGCCGGCGCGGTGATATTCCTCGCCGAGATAGAAGCCGGCCGGCTGCATGTTGACGAGGAGGGGAACGTCGTGGCCGTGCTTTTGCCAGTCGTCGATCGATAGCTCCACGCCGATATGGCGGGCCAGCGCATTGATGTGGATCGGCGCATTGGTCGAGCCGCCGATCGCGGAATTGACCACGATGCAGTTCTCGAACGCCTTGCGCGTCAGGATGTCCGAGGGCTTCAAGTCCTCCCAGACCATCTCGACGATGCGTTTTCCCGTCTCGTAGGCGATCTGGCCGCGCTCGCGATAGGGCGCGGGGATCGCGGCGCAGCCCGGCAGCGACATGCCGAGCGCCTCGGCCAGCGAGTTCATGGTCGAGGCCGTGCCCATGGTGTTGCAATGACCGACCGACGGCGCGGACGAGGCGACGACCTCGATGAATTGTTCGTAGTCGATTTCGCCCGCAGCCAGCCGCTCGCGCATTTTCCAGACTACGGTGCCGGAGCCGGCGCGTTGGCCGTCATGCCAGCCATTGAGCATCGGTCCGCCCGACAGCACGATCGCGGGCAAATTGACGGTGGCGGCCGCCATCAAACAGGCCGGCGTGGTCTTGTCGCAGCCCGTGGTCAGCACCACGCCGTCGAGCGGATAGCCGAACAGGATTTCGACCAGGCCGAGATAGGCGAGGTTGCGGTCAAGGGCCGCGGTCGGCCGTTTTCCGGTTTCCTGGATCGGATGGGTCGGAAACTCCATCGCGATGCCGCCGGCCTCGCGAATGCCTTCGCGAACGCGGTGGGCGAGCTCGAGATGGTGGCGGTTGCACGGCGACAGGTCGCTGCCGGTCTGTGCGATGCCGATGATCGGCTTGCCGGATTGCAGCTCCTGCCGGGTCAGGCCGAAATTGAGGTAGCGCTCGAGATAGAGCGCGGTCATGCCAGGATTGGTGGGGTCGTTGAACCATTCGCTGGAGCGGAGTTTGCGGGTCTTGCTGCTGCGTGCGGCATCGTGTCCGTTGGATTGGGGTTTTTTCATTGGTTTCTCCCGGCGTGCAAAACTCGCTTTTAAGCCCGTCTTTCGGGGCTCTGATGTCTCATCTCGTGTCTACCTTGCGCGCGCCCGCACGCAAACCCGGCAATGCGCGCCCGCCGGGCGATCGGACCTTAGTTGAAGCAGGTTGGTTGCGCTATCATTTGTTCATTTCGCTATCTGGCGATGTCGTGACATGGCATTGGCCTCAACTGCGCCGCGCCGAGCTCTGCCGCTTGATGATGCTGAATCCGAGGTCGACGACCGGCTGCTCGGGCCGCCTGCCGTCAAGTGCTTCCATGACCATGGTCGCGGCGTTCTTGCCCATCTCGTAACGGTTCGTCCGCACGCTGGTGAGCGTGGGAACGCTGGACGACATGAATTCGAGGTCGTTGAAGCCGACGATCGCCACTTGCTCGGGAACCGACATGTGCCGGCGCTTGCATTCGAACAGCGCGCCCAATGCAAGGTCGTCGTTCACGCAAAACACCGCCTCGATATCCGGGGCCTTGGCCAGCAAGTCGGCGCACAGCGTTCCGCCCAGCGTCATCGAGGTCGGCACCGCCGTCGTCACGATCAGCCGCGGATCGAACAGGCCCGCTATGCTCATGACAGCCTGATACCCTTCGAGCCGGCGCTGCACCCTCGGATCCATCCGCGCGCCGAGGAAACCGATCTGCCGGTATCCTTGCTCGAGCAGGTGAGAAATCGCCGCCTTCGCCGCATCAAAGTGTGAAAAGCCGATCATCATGTCGATCGGCGCGGGGCCGATCTCCATGATCTGGACCACCGGGCAATCCACCTGTTCCAGGATTGCGCGCGACTCGGCGGTCTGATTGATGCCCGTCACGATCAGTCCGGCCGGCTTCTGTGCCGAAAAGAGACGCAGCAGCGTTTCTTCATGCAGGATGCTGTAATGCGTATTGGCGAGCTGGATCGAGTAGCGGCTGCCGTCGAGTGCGTCGTAGATTCCGCGCAGCACGTCGGAGAACACATTGTTGGTCAGAGAGGGAATCAGCACGCCTATCACCTCGGTGCGCTGCGAAGCCAGCGCACGCGCGGCAAGATTGGGCACGTAGCCCAAGTCTTTGGCGGCGCTTTCGACGCGCACGCGCTTTCCCGCCGAAACCGCTTCCGGGTTTCGAAAGAAGCGCGACGCGGTGATCGGGCTGACACCGGCCAGCTTGGCGACCTCGGTGAGCCTGATCTTGCCGGCTTTCGCGCGTTTTCGCCCCATCGGCCGCTGATATCACAGAAAGCCGCGTGGACAAGGCAATATTGACAGCGCTACCAGCTGATTGCTAAGCGAACGATTGCCAAAGCGACATGAACTGCGACAATAACAATCTGTTCGGCTGGGCTTCGCGCGCAAGCGGACGTCCGAAACGGCAGGAACAGTAAACGGCAGGAACAACAACGGAACAACAACAGAGAGCGGTCAAGGCGCTGGGTCCAGCGTCGCCGGGAGATGTTGAGGAGGAAGTGGATGTCGTCGGTCCAGATTCGCGACGTGCGCAAGTCATTCGGTAGTTTTGAAGTTCTGCACGGCGTGACCATACCGATCGAGGACGGCGAATTCGTCGTGCTGGTGGGGCCATCGGGCTGCGGCAAATCGACCTTGCTGAGGATGCTCGCGGGGCTGGAAAACATCACCTCCGGGACGATTTCGATCGGCGAGCGCGTCGTCAACAATGTCCAGCCCAAGGAGCGGGACATTGCGATGGTGTTCCAGAACTATGCGCTCTACCCGCATATGACGGTCGCCGACAACATGGGCTTCTCGCTGAAGCTGCGCGGAGCCAGGAGCGACGAGATCAAGAAGGGCGTGGCGAGCGCAGCCGAGATCCTGGACCTCACTCCGCTGCTCGACCGCTATCCGCGCCAGCTCTCTGGCGGCCAGCGCCAGCGTGTCGCCATGGGACGCGCCATCGTCCGTGATCCCCAGGTGTTTTTGTTCGATGAGCCGCTCTCCAACCTCGATGCCAAGCTGCGCGTCGCCATGCGCACCGAGATCAAGGAGCTGCACCAGCGGCTCAAGACCACGACGGTCTACGTCACCCACGACCAGATCGAGGCCATGACCATGGCCGACAAGATCGTGGTGATGCATGAGGGCATCGTCGAGCAGATCGGCTCGCCGCTTGAGCTTTACGACAAGCCGGACAATCAGTTCGTCGCCGGCTTCATCGGCTCGCCCGCGATGAATTTCCTGAAAGGCAAGGTGGCGTTGAACGGTGCGGCGACCTTCGAGGGCCCGAACGGCATCAAGCTGCCGCTGAATTCGGCGCCGGCCAATTCCGACGGCAGGCCCGCGGTCTACGGCGTGCGGCCCGAGCACTTCACGATCGCCGACGACGGCGCCGAGGCCGAGATCATCGTGGTCGAGCCGACCGGCTCCGAAACGCAGTTGTTCGCCAATCTCGGCGGCGAGCAGGTCGTTGCCGTGTTCCGCGAGCGTCATTTGTTCAATCCGGGCGACAAGGTCCGGCTGAAGCCGGATCCGGGGCTGGTCCATCTGTTCGACGAAGCGACCGGCAAGCGGCTCAACGCGTAAGAGAGTAAGACCGGAACAAAGAGTCTAACCAAAGCAACTCACGTCAGAGGGAGAGAAAGACAATGCATGAATTCACCCGCCGCACGCTGCTTCAGGGCGGCACCGCGTTGACCGCCGCCGGCATGCTGACCGGCCCGGCCCTGTTCGACTGGGCCAAAGCCTGGGCACAGACTGCGCCGTTCAAGGCCGAGCAGGGCGCCTCGCTGACCTTGATGCGCTGGAAGCGATTCGTGCCTGCGGAAGACGAGGCCTTCATGCAGATCGTGGCGGCCTTCCAGTCAGCCACGGGCACCAAGATGAACGTGTTCTCGGAATCCTTCGAGGACGTGCAGCCGAAGGCTTCGGTTGCGGCCAACACCGGCTCGGGCCTCGACATGGTGTGGGGCCTCTACACGCTGCCGCAACTGTTTCCGACCAAGGTCGTGAAGATGAACGACGTTGCCGACTATCTCGGCAAGAAATACGGCGGTTGGTATGATGCGCCGGCGAGGACCGTCAAGAAGGGCGACGACTGGCTCGGCATCCCGATCGCGACCGTCGGCGGCTACATGACCTACCGCAAGTCGGCGATGGAGAAGGCTGGCTTCAAGGAGTTCCCGAAGGATTTCCCGGGTTTCCTGGAAATGTGCAAGGGACTGAAGAAGAACAACACGCCGGCCGGTTTTGCGCTCGGCCACGCCTCCGGTGACGCCAACGCCTGGCTGTACTGGATCCTGTGGGGTCATGGCGCCTATACGGTCGATGCGCACGACAAGGTCGTCATCAACTCGCCCGAGACTTTCAAGGCGCTCGACTACGCCAAGTCGCTTTCCGACACCTTCATCCCGGGCGTCGCCTCCTGGAACGACTCCTCCAACAACAAGGCGTTCCTGGCCGGCGACCTCTACTGCACGTCCAACGGCATCTCGATCTATGTCGCCGCGCTCGATGCGGCGAAGAAGGATCCGAAGATGAAGGAGCTCGCGGACGACACCTACCATGCGCTGTGGCCGGTCGGCCCGGTCGGCAAGCCGGCCGAACTGCAGCTCGTGGTCCCGATGCTGGCGTTCAACTTCACCAAATACCCGAACGCGGCGAAGGCCTTCATCACCTTCATGCTGGAGAAGGAGCAGTACGACAAATGGCTCACGGCGTCGCGGGGCTATTTGACCCAGCCGCTGAAGGCCTATGCTTCTTCACCGATATGGAAAGCAGATCCGAAAAACGAGGTGTTCTCACACGCTTCGGAGCGCGCGCTGCCGGCTTCCGGCATCGGCACGCCGGATGATCGGGCGGCCACCGCGATCGGCGACTTCATCGTGGTCGACATGTTCGCCAATTACTGCACCGGCTCGAAGGACGCCAAGGGCGCGGTCGCAGACGCCGAGCGGCAGTTGAAGCGGATCTATCGTTCGTAGCAACCAGGCAAGGGCGGGCGGCAGGCGACTGCCGTCCGTTTTGCTCACAGCAATCGGGAACTCGCCATGGCCGATGTTGCTCTCGCTCCCCAGCGTGCCAAGCGGGAAACCCGCGAAGCGACGAGGTGGGACCAGCTCAAGCATAACAAGAACTGGCTCGGCTTCTGGTTCATGCTGCCGGCGATGGGATTTTTGATCTTCTTCCTCGCTTATCCGCTCGGACTCGGCATTTGGCTTTCGTTCACCGACACCAAGATCGGGCAGGTCGGCGAGTTCATCGGTACCGAGAACTACGCGTGGCTGTGGGGCGATGCCATCTTCTGGCTGTCGGTCACCAATACGCTGCTCTACACGGCGGTCGCCAGCGCGCTCAAATTCGCGATCGGCCTCTACCTCGCGCTGCTGCTCAACGAGAACCTGCCTTTCAAGGCGATGCTGCGGGCGCTGGTGCTTATCCCCTTCATCGTACCGACGGTGCTCTCGGCAATCGCATTCTGGTGGATCTTCGATTCGCAATTCTCGATCATCTCCTGGTCGCTGAAGCATCTCGGTCTGATTACCCAGAACATCAACTTCCTCGGCGACGTCACCTGGGCGCGGATCTGCGTGATCTTCGCCAATATCTGGCGCGGCGTGCCGTTCGTTGCGATCACGCTGCTTGCGGGCCTGCAAACGGTGCAGCCCTCGCTCTACGAGGCGGCAACACTGGACGGTGCCACAAGCTGGCAGCGCTTCCGCTACATCACCTATCCCTTGCTGACCCCGATCATCGCGGTCGTGATGACGTTCTCGGTGCTGTTCACCTTCACCGACTTCCAGCTCATCTGGGCGATGACCCGCGGCGGTCCGGTCAACGCCACGCACCTGATGGCGACCCTGTCCTATCAGCGCGCCATCATCGGCGGCCAGCTCGGCGAGGGCGCGGCGATCTCCAGCGCCATGATTCCGTTCCTGCTCGGCGCGATCATGATCTCCTGGTTCGGCCTGCAACGGCGCAAGTGGCAGCAGGGGGAAAACAATGACTGATCCCCGCGAAGTTTTGCCATCTTCTTTGCGCGAACGGGGCAGGCCCCGCGCGCGCTGCCGAAAGTGGCAGCAGGGGGAAAACAATGACTGATCTTCCTGCCAACAAGGTCGATCTCAAGTCGGTCCTGTCGACGCCCGCCCGCGTCGATAACAGCGAGGGCATGAGCTATCTGCAGTCAGTGCCGCGCCGCCTGGTGACGGTCTACCTGCCGCTCTCGATCATCGTCATCATCCTGATATTCCCGTTCTACTGGATGGCGCTGACGTCGGTGAAGCCGGACGAGCAGTTGCTCGACATGCAGACCTACAATCCGTTCTGGACCTGGAGCCCCACGCTCAAGCATTTCCACAAGCTGTTGTTCGAGAGCTACTATCCACACTGGCTGTGGAACACGATGTATGTCGCGGTCTGCGCCACCGTGCTGTCGATCATCGCGAGCGTGCTGGCCGCCTATGCCATCGTGCGCCTGCGCTACAAGGGCGCGAACCTCGTCGGCGGCCTGATCTTCCTCGCCTATCTGGTGCCGCCCTCGATCCTGTTCATTCCGCTGGCGACCGTCGTATTCCAGTACGGCCTGTTCGACTCGCCGTTCGCCCTGATCCTGACCTATCCGACTATCCTGATCCCGTTCTCGACCTGGCTTTTGATGGGCTATTTCAAGACCATTCCCTTCGAGCTCGAGGAATGCGCGCTGATCGACGGCGCGAGCCGCTGGCAGATCCTGATCAAGATCGTGATCCCGCTCGCCATTCCCGGGCTGATCTCGGCCTTCATCTTCTGCTTTACGCTGTGCTGGAACGAGTTCATCTACGCGCTGACCTTCCTGCAATCGACCCAGCACAAGACGGTGCCGGTTGCGATCGTCAACGAGTTCGTCGATGGCGACGTCTACCACTGGGGCGCGCTGATGGCCGGTGCCCTGGCCGGCTCGCTGCCGCTCGTGATCCTTTACGCCTTCTTCGTGGAGCATTATGTGTCTGCGATGACCGGCGCCGTGAAGGAATAGAGCATGATCCGGAAAAGTGGGCAGCGGTTTTCCGAAAAGATCATGCTCAGATCAAAATCTCGAGCGCGATCCAATCGCGCTCGGACGGCGCGCCTCTAACGGAACAACAAGGAGTTTGCCGCTTGCACGTATTGGTTCTGGGCGCGGCCGGCATGGTCGGCCGCAAATTGGTCGAGCGCCTGCTCCGCGACGGAAGGCTCGGTAAGACCGACATCACGAAGATGACGCTGCACGACGTCGTCGCGCCCGCAAAGCCGGAGAAGCCAGGCTTTCCCGTCGAGGTGCAGGCCGGCGATTTCGCTGTTGCCGGCGCGGCCGAAAAGCTGATCGCCGGCCGTCCCGACGTGATCTTCCATCTCGCGGCTATCGTCTCGGGCGAGGCCGAGCTCGATTTCGACAAAGGCTATCGCATCAATCTCGACGGCACGCGGATGCTGCTCGATGCCATCCGGCTCGCAGGGTCCGGCTACAAGCCGCGCGTGGTGTTTACCTCCTCGATCGCCGTGTTCGGCGCGCCGTTCCCCGAGAAAATCGGCGATGAGTTCTTCCACACCCCGCTCCTGAGCTACGGCACGCAGAAGGCAATCGGGGAACTGTTGCTGTCGGACTATTCGCGCCGCGGCTTCATGGACGGCATCAGTATCAGACTTCCCACCATCTGCATCCGCCCCGGCGCGCCGAATAAAGCTGCAAGCGGCTTCTTCTCCAACATCCTGCGTGAGCCGCTCGCCGGCAAGGAGGCGATCCTGCCGGTGTCGGAGGACGTGCGCCACTGGCACGCGACGCCGCGCTCGGCGGTCGGCTTCCTCTTGCATGCCGCGACCATGGATCTCGCCGCCGCAGGTCCCCGGCGCGGCCTCACCATGCCCGGTCTTTCCGCCACTGTCGGCGAGCAGATCGCGGCCTTGAAGCGCGTCGCCGGCGAGAAGGTCGCCGGGCGCATCAAGCGCGAGCCTGATGCCTTCATCATGGGCATCGTCGCCGGCTGGCCCCGCAATTTCGAGGCCACGCGTGCGCGCCAGCTCGGCTTCACCACCGCCGAGAAGAATTTCGACGACATCATCCGCATCCACATCGAGGACGAGCTCGGCGGCAAGTTCGTGGCTTGAAGCTGCATTGAAGCTCGCAACTCGGGTCGTCTTGGCCGGGCTTGTCCCGGCCATCCACGTCTTTGCAGCCAAGACGTGGATGCCCGGCACAAGGCCGGGCATGACGAAAGCGGTTAGGTGCGGATACTGAGGCAATGTCGGACAGATGACGAGCGCAGCCTGCATCGGCGAGTGCATGGTCGAGCTGAAGCAGGCAGGCAACGGCCTTTATTCGCGCGGCTATGGTGGCGACACGCTCAACACCGCGGTCTATCTCGCCCGCCTTGGGGTTGCCGTCGATTACATCACCGCGCTCGGCGAGGATCCCTTAAGCGACGAGATGATCGCGAGCTGGGAGGCCGAGGGAGTGGGCACGAGCAAAGTCGCGCGGCTTTCGGGCAAGCTGCCCGGCCTCTACCTGATCGCGACCGACTGCAAAGGCGAGCGGCGCTTCTTCCACTGGCGCGAAAGCGCCGCGGCGCGAAGCCTGCTCGACCTGCCCGAGAGCGAAAGCCTGCTGCAGTCGCTGTCCGCCTACCATCTCGTCTATTTCTCCGCGATCACGCTTTCGATCTTCAGCGAGGACGCGCGGGCGCGGCTGTTCGCAGGCCTGCGGCAGGCGCGCTCGCGCGGCACCCGCGTCGCCTTCGATACCAATTTCCGCGCCCGAGGCTGGCCCGATCTCGAGATCGCGCGGGCCGCGTTTCGCGAGGCGTTCGAGACGGCCGATATTGCGCTTGCCTCGACCGAGGATCTGCTTCCGCTGTATCCCGGCGCCAGCACCGAGGCCTTGCTCGCCAACATTGCGGGCCACGAGGTCGTCTTGAAGCTTGCCGAGCCGGCAAGCCTGCTGCGCTTCGAAGGCGGCGTGCGGCGGGTCGATGCCGGGCCGCTGGCCGCTGGCGTGGTGGACACCACCGCCGCCGGTGATAGCTTTGCAGCGGCCTATCTCGCCGCGCGGCTTGCGGGCGCGGCGCCGGAGCAAGCCGCACGCGCCGGCCATCGTCTGGCAGGTCGCGTGGTGTGCCATCCCGGCGCGATCATTCCGCGCTCAGCCATGCCGGAAAAGATTTTTTAAGGCGTCCTCATGACATCGAAGCAGGAAACGCTCACCGAGCTGTTCAAGTCCGCCCGCGTCGTGCCGGTGCTGACCATCAACCGCCTGGACGACGCCGTGCCGCTGGCGCGTGCGCTGGTTGCGGGCGGCGTGCGCATGCTGGAGGTGACGTTGCGGACCAAGGTCGCGGTCGACGCTGCGAAAGCCATCATCGCGAGCGTGCCCGACGCCATTGTCGGCATCGGCACCATTCTCAACGCCGACGATCTCGCCCGCGCCGAAGCGCTCGGCGCCAGGTTCGGCATCAGCCCCGGCGCGACGCCGGAGCTCCTGAAGGCCGCCGCGGCGAGCCAACTGCCGTTCGCGCCGGGCGTCGCGACGGCTTCCGAGCTGATGCAGGCGCTGGCCCACGGCTTCGAGGTCGTGAAATTCTTCCCGGCCGAGCAGGCGGGCGGGATCAAGGCGCTTCGCGCGCTCGCCGGCCCGTTCCCACGGGTAGCGTTCTGCCCGACCGGCGGCATCGGCGAGACCAATGCGCCGACCTGGCTCGCCGAACCCAACGTGATCGCGGTCGGCGGCTCCTGGCTGTGCCGGGCCGTCGACATCAAGTCCGGCAACTGGGCGGGCATAACCGCCATGTGCGAGCGGACGGTCAGGTCCGCGAAAGCGGCGTGAAGTCTTTACGCCGATGGGCTAGAACCGGATCCAGCCAGTTCAGGAGAACGATCATGACCGCCAGCATCGTTGGATGGGCACATACGCCCTTCGGGAAATTCGACGCCGAAACCGTGGAAAGCCTCGTGGTCAAGGTTGCGAACGAGGCGCTGGCGGACGCCGGCATTGCCGCCGGCGACGTCGACGAGATCGTGCTCGGCCATTTCAACGCCGGCTTCTCGCCGCAGGACTTTACCGCCTCGCTGGTGCTGCAGGCCGATCCGCAGCTGCGCTTCAAGCGCGCGACGCGCGTCGAGAATGCCTGCGCCACCGGTTCGGCCGCCGTGCATCAGGGCATCCGCGCGATCAGGGCGGGCGATGCCAAGGTCGTGCTCGTCGTCGGCGTCGAGCAGATGACGCGCACGCCGTCTGCCGAGATCGGCAAGAACCTGCTGAAGGCCTCATACCTGCCCGAAGACGGCGACACGGTCGGCGGTTTTGCCGGCGTGTTCGGCAAGATCGCGCAGGGCTATTTCCAGAAATATGGCGACCAGTCCGATGCGCTGGCGATGATCGCGGCCAAGAACCACAAGAATGGCGTCGCCAACCCCTATGCGCAGATGCGCAAGGATTTCGGCTTCGATTTCTGCCGCTCCGAGAGCGAGAAGAATCCGTATGTCGCCGGTCCCCTGAAGCGCACCGATTGCTCGCTCGTCTCCGACGGCGCCGCCGCGCTGGTGTTGACGGATGCCGAGACCGCGAAGGGCATGAAGAAGGCGATCAGTTTCCGCGCTACTGCGCACGCGCAGGACTTCCTGCCGATGTCAAAGCGCGACATCCTGCAGTTCGAGGGCTGCTCGGTCGCCTGGCAGCGCGCGCTGGAGCAGGCGGGCGTGAAGCTCACCGATCTGTCCTTTGTCGAGACCCATGACTGCTTCACGGTCGCCGAGCTGATCGAGTACGAGGCGATGGGGCTCACGCCGAAGGGGCAGGGCGCCCGCGCCATCCTGGAAGGATGGACGCAGAAGGACGGCAGGCTGCCGGTCAATCCGTCCGGCGGATTGAAGTCCAAAGGTCACCCGATCGGCGCGACCGGCGTGTCCATGCACGTGATGACCGCGATGCAGCTTGCGGGGCAAGCGCCCGAGGGCATGCAGATCAGGAACGCCAGGCTCGGCGGCATCTTCAACATGGGCGGCGCCGCGGTCGCCAACTACGTCTCGATCCTGGAGCCGGCGAAGTAGATTTTGAACCCGTCATTCCGGGGCGCGCGAAGCGCGAGCCCGAAATCCATAACCACCGGCGATCATTGGTGTGCGCGGTCTTCGTGTAAGCTCACGGTCCTGTGGTTATGGATTCCGGGCTCAGCCCTTGCGGGCTGCCCCGGAATGACCGGCTTATCTCACGCCGCCCTTACCATCACCGGCGCGGCGCCCTTGCCCCGCACTTCCGCTTCCTCGAATTCGGCCGCGGCAATCGCGCGATCGAGCGCGGCGCGCAGCTCCTTGGCCGTCTCCAGGGTCAGCTCGATGCCGGCGCGCGCGCCGGGATCGAGCGAGGTGTTGATGAAATCGAGCGTGATGACATCGCCGAGATGGGCGTGGCGCGCGTGGTCATAGGCGACGACCGCGTGCGAGAGCGCAAACCACTCGTCCCCGCGCTTGGCCATGCCCTCTGCGTCGGTGACTTCGATGATCGAGGTGCACATGTTTTGCTCCTCCTATTTCGAAAGATGCTTGCCGTAGAAGGCGAAGACCTTGCTCCAGCCGTCCATGCACTGCTCGGGCCGGTACAGCGGCCGGTGCCAGTAGAAGAAGCCGTGGCCGGCGCCGTCATAGCGATGGAATTCGTAAGTCTTGCCGTGCTTCTTGAGCTCGGCCTCGTGCTGGTTGACCTGCTCCGGGCTCGGCGCGCGGTCGTCATTGCCGAATAGCCCAAGCAGCGGACAAGAGAGGTCCCTGGTCATGTCGATCGGCGCGACCGGCGTCTTGTCGTTGAGCTCCTCCTTGCCCATCACCACGCGCCCGCCCCACAGCTCGACGCAGGCGTCGACGTCCTTCTTCTGGCAGGAATAGATGAAGGCATGCCGGCCGCCGGAGCAGGAACCGAAAACGCCGACCTTGCCGTTATGGCCTCCTTGCGCGCGCATCCACTTTACCGCGGCCTCGGTGTCACCGACCATCTGCGAATCCGCAATGCCGCCCTCGGCGCGCACCTTGGCCGCGACGTCATCCGGATTGCCGCCGCCTGTGCGCTCATAAAGGTTGGCGCAGATCGCCATGTAGCCGTGATGCGCAAAGCGCCGTGTCGTCTCGATATAAAGCTCGCTCCAGCCGGGAAGATGGTGGACCAGCACCACGCCCGGAAAGGGTCCCGCGCCGGACGGCTTTGCGGTGTAGGCGGTGATCGGCGTGCCCTTGTCGCCCTTGATCGTGACGTTCTCGCAGGTCATGCCTCGGTAGAATGACATCATCTTGCTCCCTAAACGTTGTTGTTTGTTCGGTGCCGCGTCGGCCAGTATTCGACAGGCGAGGAACAAGTGCAACACGTGCGGCTGGCCTGAGACCGGTTGGCTAGGCTATCCCTCGAAGCCACTCCAATAGCGCCGTATTGACCTCGTTCGGACGCTCCTGCTGAACCCAGTGCCCGGCGCCCTCGATGATTTGGACGAGGCGCAAATCGGCGACGTGCTGGCGCATCACCTCGACAAGGTCGACGCCGGGAATGAAGGCGAGAACAGGATCGAGCTGGCCCGCGACGAAGGCGGCCGGCTGTTCGATCTTGCGGTTCGCGACCTCCTCCTGCTGGGTGAAGTCGAGCTCTGCCGTACGGTAGCGGTTGAGCGGCCCGCGAAAGCCGCTCTGCTCGAACTGCCCGACATAGTAGTCGAGGTCGGCGGCCGTGAGCCAATCCGGGAACGGATCCGGATCAGTGAGGCCATCGAGATATCTGGCGTCTGCCGGCTTGTCCGGCCTCGGCCCCGACTTCCTGCCTTCACCGGAAGCCGAATAATAGATCTTCCGAAGCGACGTGCGGATGTCCGCCTCAAACTCCGCTTCCGCCACGCCGGGCTTCTGGAAATAGAGCTGATAGAAAAAGCGGTCCTTGTACAGGTTTCGGAACAGCTCGATGCGCGGCGCCGGTCCGCGTCCGGTATGGGGAACGCTCAACCCGGCGACCGCGCGAACCCTATCCGGAAAGAACAGCGCCGTGTTCCACACAATGGGGGCGCCCCAATCATGGCCGAACAGGATGGCCTGCTTCTCGCCGAGACCCTCGACCAGGCCCGCGATGTCGGCGCACATCTGCTTGATCGCGTAGGCCTCGATCGCATCAGGCTTGTCGCTTCCGCCATATCCGCGCACGTCGACGGCGGCCACCCGATAGCCCGCTTCCGCAAGCGCTGCAATCTGATGGCGCCAAGAGTACCAGCTTTCCGGCCAGCCATGCACCAGCACGATGAGCGGTCCGCTTCCAGCCTGCGCGACCCGCAGCCGAACGCCGTTGGTGTTGACGAGGGCAAATTCAGGTTTCGCGTCCATCGACCTCTCCGCAAGCAGCATCGGCTGCTCTCGCCCAAACATGACGGGCTCTTGTACGCCAGAAGGTCCTTCAAGGCCATGACGTCCAAGAATGACGGTCTTTCGTTCTTCACCTGCGTCAGGTGCTTCGACCCGACGGGCAAATCAGTTCGTTTTATCAGAATAGGTCGCTCGGCGAGTCAAGCCCCTCCGCGAAAAATATTGTTCTTCCGTTTTTCGGAAAGATATGGTTGTGTTGCCGCATCCCGCCGCGGCACGAGGGGCGTATGCGCATCGTCACGAAACGTGCGGCGGGACGCGATGGACGCTTTGGCGTCGCCGGACGAGCGACGATCAACGCGGACGGCGAAATCGTGTGGTCCTGACACCCCGACGCTGGTGTCAAGTCTTGCGGATGATGACCGCGAGGTGACGGAGGCTATCAAGCCCGGACTCCGGGGAGATCGCGTATAAGCCGTAAACCATTGCGCAGGGAATGCCGGTTGTTCTGGCTGCCCTGTGGTTGCTTGCGTGCGTAAAGTGCACTTCCTTTGCACGCAAGACTCGCGGGTGCGGCCTGCACCCGGCATTCCCTGCGCCCTCCTTTTTTGGAGGGTTCGGTTGACGCAAGACTCGGGCGGAACGCGCCGCGAGAATGCAGACGCGTGTCGGAACCTCCGTCGTCATTCCGGGGCGCCGCGAAGCGGCGAGCCCGGAATCCATAATCACCGCGCTTGCGGCCTGCCGCATTCGCGGCAAATAAGGACAAGCGCGCTCCGTCTTGTTGGCGCGAATGGCCCAGGGGCCAAGCGCGCCCTGTGGTTATGGATTCCGGGCCCGCGCCTGCGGCGCGTCCCGGAATGACGACGGCGAGAGAGTGAGACGCGAACCCAACCGCATACCCCCATACGTCCGCCGCGCTTGATCTCGGCTCCGCGCTCCCGTTACTTGGCCGGACAAACCAAACAGGGAGTGAACGACGCCATGGGGCCATTGCAAGGCATCAGGGTCATCGACATGACCACCGTGCTGATGGGGCCTTATGCGACCCAGATGCTCGGCGACTACGGGGCCGATGTCATCAAGGTGGAATCGCTGGAGGGCGACGTGACGCGGCTGATCGGCCCGACGCGCCATCCCGGCATGGGGCCGGTGTTCTTGAATACCAACCGCAACAAGCGTTCGATCTGCCTCGACCTGAAGAAGCCCTCCGGCCGCGAGGTGGTGCTGAGGCTGATCGAGGGCGCGGATGTTCTGATCTACAACGTGCGGCCCCAGGCCATGGCGCGGCTCGATCTCGGCTATGACGTGGTCGCCAAACGCAATCCGCGCCTGATCTATGCGGGCGTGTTCGGCTTCGGTCAGGACGGGCCCTACGCGGCAAAACCGGCCTACGACGATCTGATCCAGGGCGCGACAGGATTGCCGGCGCTGATGGCGAAAACCAGCGACGGCATGCCGCGCTATGTGCCGAACGCGCTGGTCGACCGCATCGTCGGCCTCACGGCCGTCGGCGCGATCTGCGCGAGCCTCGTGCACCGCGACCGCAGCGGGCGCGGCCAGCGCGTCGATATCCCGATGTTCGAGACCATGGCAGGTTTCGTGCTCGGCGACCACATGGGCGGGCTCACCTACGAGCCGCCGCTCGACAAGGGCGGTTATGCGCGCCACCTCTCGCGCGACCGGCGGCCCTACAAGACCGCCGACGGCTATATCTGCGTGATCGTCTACAACGACAAGCAGTGGGAAAGCTTCTTCAAGGCAACCGGCCGCGACGATCTCCGCGCCAACGCCAAATTCGCGACCTTCGCCGGCCGCGCCAGCAACATCGACATCGTGTATGGCGAGCTCGCGCGCATCTTCGAGACGCGCACCACGGCGGAATGGCAGGAGCTTCTCTCCAGGGCCGACATCCCCGTGATGCCCATGCATGATCTCGAAAGCATGCTGGCCGACCCGCACCTTGCAGCCACCGGCTATTTTCCCGTGGTGGAGCATCCGACCGAAGGGCCGATCCGCAGCATGAAGGTGTCGGCGAGATGGTCGGAAACGCCGGTCGAGACCGTGCGGCTCGCGCCGCGGCTGAACGAGCACGGCGAGGAGATTTTGCGCGAGGCAGGCTTCACCACGAACGAGATCGCCGCAATGATAGGCGAGGGTGCGACCCGCTCCGCGCCGACGACAAAGGACTAGGTCGATGGATTTCGCGCTCACCGCCAACCAGGAATCGATCCGCGATGCCGTCGCAAAAATCTGCTCGCGCTTCGACGACGCCTATTGGCTGAAGAAGGACAAGCAGGGCGGCTTTCCCGCCGACTTCCACAAGGCGCTCGCCGATGCCGGCTGGCTCGGCATCTGCATCCCGGAAGACTATGGCGGCTCGGGGCTCGGCATCATGGATGCCGCGATCATGATGCGCACGATCTCCGAGTCCGGCGCGGGCATGTCGGGGGCGTCGGCGATCCACATGAACGTGTTCGGTCTCAATCCGGTGGTGGTGTTCGGCACCAGGGAGCAGTGCCGGCGGATGCTGCCGGGCATCGTCACCGGCAAGGAGAAATCCTGCTTCGCCGTCACCGAGCCCAATACCGGCCTCAACACGACGCAACTCAAGACGCGCGCGGTGCGCAAGGGCGACAAATATGTCGTCAACGGCCAGAAGGTCTGGATCTCGACCGCGCAGGTTGCCGAGAAAATTCTTTTGCTCGCGCGCACCACGGCGCTGGAGGAGGTGAAGAACCCGACCCATGGCTTGAGCCTGTTCTACACCGACTTCGATCGCAAGACGATCGCCGTGCACGAGATCGAGAAGATGGGCCGCAAGGGCGTCGACTCTAACGAGCTGTTTTTCGAGAATTTTGAAATTCCGCTCGAGGATCGCCTGGGCGAGGAAGGACGCGGCTTCGAATATATCCTGCACGGCATGAACCCCGAGCGCATCCTGATCGCGGCCGAGGCCGTTGGCCTCGGCCACTGCGCGCTGTCGCGCGCCGCCGGCTACGCCAGGACGCGTAACGTCTTTAGCCGTCCGATCGGCATGAACCAGGCGATCCAGCATCCGCTGGCGAAAAACTGGATGGAGCTGGAGGCTGCCTGGCTGATGACGCTCTCGGCCGCCTGGCAATACGACCAGGGCTTGCCGTGCGGACCTGCGGCGAACTCGGCAAAATATCTGGCCGCCGAAGCAGGGTTTCATGCCTGCGAGCAGGCGGTCATGACCCATGGCGGCTTCGGCTACGCCAAGGAATTTCACGTCGAGCGTTACTTGCGGGAGTCGCTGATCCCGCGCATCGCCCCGGTCAGCCGTGAGCTGGTCCTGAGCTTTGTCGCCGAGAAGGTGCTGGGCCTGCCGAAGTCGTATTGATGAAGTTCAAATCCATAATTCAGTCGTTCCCGGGCGATGCGAAAGCATCGAACCCCAATGCGCGATTGCGCATTGTGGAACCTCGAGATTCCGGGTTCGCGCTTCGCGCGCCCCGGAATGACGGCAGGAAAGAGGGCGCGCGCGAATGACCTACATCACCGGCGTCGGCCTTACCTCCTACGGCAAGCATGAAGGCCTCACCTCGCTCGATCTCATGAGCAAGGCGGCCGAGCTTGCGACCGCTGACGCCGGGCTGAAGCGCGCCGACATCGACGGCATCCTTTGCGGCTATTCGACGGTCTCGCCGCACATCATGCTCGCGACTGTGTTCGCCGAGCATTTTGGCATCCGTCCCTCTTACGCCCACGCGGTCCAGGTGGGCGGTGCCACGGGACTCGCCATGACCATGCTGGCGCATCATCTCGTCGATGCCGGTGTCGTCAAACACATGCTGGTCGTCGGCGGCGAGAACCGGCTGACCGGGCAAAGCCGCGATGCCTCGATCGTGGCGCTCGCGCAGGTCGGCCATCCCGACTACGAGGTGCCGCTGGGGCCGACGATCCCCGCCTATTACGGCCTCGTCGCGTCGCGTTACATGCACGAATACGGTGTCACCGAAGAAGACCTCGCCGAGTTCGCCGTCCTGATGCGCACGCATGCGACGACCCATCCCGGCGCGCAGTTTCGCGAGCCGATCACTGTCGCCGACGTGATGGCCTCGAAGCCCGTTGCCTCGCCGCTGAAATTGCTGGATTGCTGTCCGGTCTCCGACGGCGGCGCGGCGTTCGTCGTCAGCCGCGAGCCAAGCAACGCGGCGCGGGTGAAGATCCGCGGCTGCGCGCAGGCGCATACGCATCAGCATGTGACGGCCGCGCCGCGCTTAAGCGAACTCGGCGCCGAGATTTCGATCGCCAGGGCCAAACAGGCCTCGGGCATCGCGATCTCCGACGTCCGCTATGCTGCGGTCTATGACAGCTTCACCATCACGCTGGCGATGCTGCTCGAAGACCTCGGCCTTGCCAAACGCGGCGAGGCGGCATCGCGTGTCCGCCCCGGATATTTTTCACAAGACGGCCAGATGCCGCTCAACACCCATGGTGGCCTTTTGAGCTACGGCCATTGCGGCGTCGGCGGCGCAATGGCGCATCTGGTCGAGACGCATCTGCAGATGACCGGTCGCGCCGGCAACCGTCAGGTCCGCGATGCCTCGTTGGCGCTCTTGCATGGCGACGGCGGCGTGCTGTCCTCCCATGTCAGCATGTTCCTGGAGCGCGTCTGATGCAGAAGCCTGCCGACTGGACCACTGGCGTCGAGGCGATCCTCTATCAATCCTGCGGCTGTTGCGGGAAGGCGCAATATTTTCGCCGCGGCTTCTGCGCGGCCTGCGGCGCAACCGGGCTCGCCGACCGGCGCGCGAGCGGCAAGGGGACGGTCTATGCCACCTCGATCGTTGCGCGCGCCGCAACGGTGGAAACCCGCGCGCATGTGCCCTACAACATCGTGCTGATCGATGCCGAAGAAGGCTTCCGGATGATGGCGCATGGCGCGAGCGATCTCGCGATCGGCGATCGCGTCGCGGCGCGCTTCACCCAGTTCGCGGGAAAGCTTGTTCCCTATTTCGAGAAGTTAGCTTGAGCGTTGGCCGCCAGGTCTGCACGGTGCTCACCGCCGTAAAACAGGATGCTGGCGATGACGAGCAGAGCCGTCACCGCCAGCATGTGCGCGAGTGCCGCCGAGGTCGCCCTCTTGGTGGCTTCCTTCATGCCGGTTTTCTCCCTAAACCTGGGCGCGACTCATCGTGGCACAAGGATGCGCAACGACCGCCGGAATTTCTACTCGGAACACCCCACATCGAGCATTCGCCACGAATAGACCCCACGCAGCGACGTCGACTGTGCCAGCGTCGAACAGTATTGCGGCGGCAATTTGACTCCGGCATGGCCCGGGACGGATACTCTTTCGGCAAAATAAGAGTCAGGATGGAAACCTTAGGGAAACCAAAGGAAAAACATGGCCCGCATCGACTATAGCGATCCCGCGACGCACAACGACCGGACGCGCGAGCTCCTGGGCAAGAACCGCAATGCCAATATCTTCCGCATGATGGCGTATTCGCCGAGCCATCTCGAGCAATATTGCCGGCTCGGCGGAGCGATCCGCCACAAGGGCGAACTTGATCCGATCGTACGGGAGCTTGCGATCACCCGCACCGGCATCCTCTGCGAGGCGCCGTACGAAATCGTCGCCCACAAGCGTATCGGCAGGAATGTCGGGGTCAGTGACGAGCAGAACGAGGCGCTGGAGAACTGGCAGCAGGCTTCCTGCTTCGACGAGGTGCAGCGTGCCGCGCTCGCTTTCACCGACGAGATCGTGAAGATGAGGCGGCCGACGGAAGCGACCTTCAACGCGATCAAGTCAAAGCTCACAGCGGGCGCACTGGTCGAGCTGCAGCTGTCCGTCGGCTTCTACATTATGACCTCGAAATTTCTGGAGACGTTTGAGATCGACATGCAGCCGGTCACCGAGGTGATCGGATAGATTGTGCGCAAGACCGATCAATTGACCGGCGTTTGAACCAAAGAGGTTTGGCAAACCTGTTCAGGGGAGACCGCAACATGGATCCCGATATCAGCACCAAGGAATTAAATCCGCTCTGGCACGCGATGCTGTCGGGCGATGATTCGAGATTGCGCTGGGGACGGCAGATGTTCCGCATGCTGTCACCGACCGCACACAAACGCTGCCGGCTGTGCCTCGCCGGATTTGACGGCTTCTCGGCGCCCCTGATGCGGGTGATGGGACGGGGGCCGTGGCTGCGCAATCCGCATTTTTGCGAGAAATGCGAGGAGGTATTCTCGAAAGAGCGCGGCGGCACCGAGATCGACGTTGCCATGCTCTATGCCGATGTGCGCGGCTCGACCGAGCTCGCAGCCCGGCTCGGCCCGACTGCGTTCGCCGCCTTGATGCAGCGGTTCTTTCGGGTCGCGACCAAAGTGTTCATTGCCAGCGATGCCATCGTGGACAAGATGGTGGGAGATGAGGTGATCGCGATCTATGTACCGGGTTTGACGGGCGCGGATTTCCGTCAGCGCGCGGTGGCCGGCGGTCTCGAGCTCCTGCGCGCCACCGGCCACGGCGACCCCGCCGGCCCGTGGCTTTCGATCGGCGTTGGCGTGCACTCGGGCAAGATCTTCATAGGCTCGATCGGCGTCGAAGGCGGCAACTATCAGTTCGCGGCGCTCGGCGATCCCATGAACTTCGCCGCAAGGCTTGTTGCCGCGGCCAAGGCCGGGGAGATGGTGATGAGCGAGCCGGTCTGGAACGCGGTTTCGAAGGAGGTTGCGGCCGAGCCGCGCAGCGTGGAGCTCAAGGGCTATGCAGAGCCCCGGCAAACTTACGTGACGCGATTGCGGACCGGAACGAGCTGATGGATATCGGCGAATATGTCGAATGGGCGGCGACGATTGCAAAGGTCTCCGCACAGCCGAGCGCCGAGCGGCTTTCCTATTTCGGTCTCGGCCTTACTGCGGAAGCCGGCGAGGTCGCCGATCACATCAAGAAGTTGCTGCGCGACGGATGTTTGGATGAGGCCGCGCTGATCGATGAGTTGGGTGACGTGATCTATTACTGGGCGTGCCTATGCGCTGCTTCGGGCCGCAAACCATCGGAGGTGCTTGCCGCAAGCCAATCGAAGATCAGTCGCAGGATCGCGTCGCCATGATATGGACTATTTGATTTTTTTCTCAACGACCAACTTCATTTCAAAACAGGTGACTCATGAACAACGGATGGGACAGCTCGGCGCAGGCATGGATCGACTCCATGGGTGAGCGTGGGGAACGCGGCGACTGGGGACGGCAGCATGTGCTCGATCCGGTGATGATGGCGCGCGTGGGGCGGAGGCGCTTCGGCAACGCGCTTGACGTCGGATGTGGCGAGGGGCGCTTCTGCCGCATGCTCAAGTCGGTCGGTGTAAAGCCGACGGGCATCGATCCGACGCGCAAGCTCCTCGAGCTTGCCAGGGAGCGCGATCCCGCCGGCGACTATCAGCTTGGCCGCGCCGAACGGCTCGCGTTCGCCGATGCCAGCTTCGACCTCGCGGTCAGCTACATCACGCTGATCGACATTCCCGATTTTCGCGCCGCTATTGGTGAAATGACGCGAGTGCTGCGGCCGGGCGGCTCGCTCCTGATCGCCAATCTCACCGGCTTCACCTCGGCTTGCGGCGATCGGGGATGGGTGAAGGATGTCGACGGCGAATATCTGCATTACCCCGTCGACAACTATCTGCGTGAATTTCCGCTCTGGCTGCAATGGAGCGGAATCCGGATCGAAAACTGGCATCGGCCGCTCGCGGCCTATATGACGGCGTTCCTCGAGGCCGGCCTCATCCTGAAATTCTTCTCCGAGCCCGAGCCGGTATCCGGCCAGGCGATCGAGCAGGAGCGCGCGCGGCGCGTGCCCTGGTTCGTGGTGATGGAATGGCAGCGGGCCGGTTGACTCCGTTAGTTCGCCGTCAGCAGATTGACCTTGGTGTTGGCGACAATGAGCCGCTCGGCCAGGATCTGCGCGAGGTTGCGCATGATGCGCTCGCCGGCCCTGGGGTGCTGGTCGCGAAAGCGCTCGAAATCGGCAAGCGGGATTTCGACCGCGATTGCCGACGCATCCGCAAACACATCGGCCGAGCGGTGGCTTTCAAGGAGTGCCATTTCGCCAAACGCCATGCCGGCACTCAGCGTCGCCAGCCGCACGCCGTCGGGCAGCGTCACGTGAACGACGCCGCTTCGCAGGAAGAACAGCGATGTCGCAGGCTCGCCGCTGGCTATGATCTTCTCGCCGTGGCGGTAGGTCCTGGTGGTGCCGAGCGCGGCGAGCGCTTCGATCTCCTTCGCGGACAAGCCCGCCAGCAGCGGCTGCTCGGCGAGCTCGGTGATGTCGTGGAAATCGATCGAACCACCATAGCGATAGACGACCTGGTCCTCCGCCCATTCGATCGCGGCATCGAGCAGGTAGAAGTCGCGCAGGTTGGTGATGCCGTCGGTCCACTCGCGCACGATCTTCCAGCCTTCGGACGAACGCTTGATACCGGACAGAACCACCGTGACGTGGAAATTCGCGAGCTCCCGAAACTCCTCGGCGATCAGGCGGGCGCCGGCGCGGGTCACCGCGGTGACGCGCCTGAGGTCGAAGATGACGAATTGCGGACGCGGCCGGCTCGCGAGCCGGCGCGAGACGTAGTCGACATTGGAGAAGGACAGCGTGCCGACCAGCTCGAATACGCGCACGTCGTGATGATGCGCGGCAAGGATGTCGCGTTCATGCGGCCGACGGCTCCGCCGCGAGGGGTTTCTGCCGATGGTGTAGTCGGCGATGATCGAGTTGCGCGCGTCGTCGCTGCGGTCGAGCATGTGCAGATCGTAATGCGACGACAGCGCCTCGCAGACCTTGATGCCACGCACGCTGTTGCCGTGCTTGTCGAGGCGAGGGGAATAGCTGCCAAGCCCAAGCCGCGCCGGCAGCGAAGCCAGAATGCCGCCGCCGACGCCGCTTTTCGCAGGGATCCCGACGCGGTAGATCCACTCGCCGGCGTAGTCGTACATGCCGGACGAGGTCATCACCGAAAGTGTGCGCGCGATCGCGTAAGGAGTGGTGACCTGCTCGCCGGTCACGGGATTGGTGCCGCGGTTGGCAAGCGTCGCCGCCATGATCGCGATGTCGCGCGCCGTCACCAGGATCGCGCATTGGCGGAAATAGACGTCGAGCACTTCGGCAACGTTGTCCTTGATCACGGCGTTGGTGCGCAGGAGATAGCCGATGGCGCGGTTGCGGTCGCCGGTCGCACTCTCGGACGAATAGACGGCTTCGTCGACGTCGAGCTCGCGCCCGGCAAAGCGCGACAGCTCGCGGCGGATATGCTCGAATGCGTCCGAGCCCTTGGCCTCGTGGACCAGGCCGGAGCAGGCGATCGCGCCGGCATTGACCATCGGGTTGAAGGGGTGATTCTCGGCGTTGAGCCGGATCGAGTTGAAGGGATCGCCGGACGGCTCGACCCCGATCACGTTCTCGACGCGCGAGGCGCCAAGGCTGTCCAGCGCCAGTGCGAACACGAACGGCTTCGAGATCGACTGGATGGTGAAGGGCACCCGGGTGTCGCCGACCTCATAGACATGGCCGTCGAGGGTGGCGAGGCTGATGCCGAAATGAGCGGGGTCGGCTTTGCTCAGCTCGGGGATGTAGCGCGCGACATCGCCGCCGGTCTCGGGCAGGAAGTCGGCATGGCAACGGTCGATAAACCGCAGCAAGGGCGGTTTGGAGCTGGCCCAAGCCGCCGTCGAGAGACTGCTTGCGAGATGCGATCCCGGCTTCATGGTGCTGCAGTTTTGCCGCGCAAACCGGGCCTGCGCAACCCGCTCGCAACAGGGATAGCGCGGCGAGCGACCTCAGATCTCGACGATTGCGACCACCTGGCCTTCGGCGACCACGTCGTCGAGGGCAACCAGAATGGTCTTCACCTTGCCCGCCGCCGGAGAGGCAACAGGGATTTCCATCTTCATCGCTTCGACCACGGCGATGTCGTCGCCATCGCCAATGCTGGTGCCGGCTGCAACGGGAAGCGCGCACACGCGGCCGGCGACTTCGGTGACCACTCTGATATCTGGCATGCCAATCGGCTTCTTGTTGTGGACGCACAATGCCTGAGGTAGCCTCTTCTGCAAGCGGAATTTTATTCCGTGCAATGGAAAAAGCGGGAAGCGCATGGGACGACGCTCGGAGCGCCTGAGCAGGCAGGGAATGCTCGCCGGTGAGCTTGCCGGCGACGGCGACGTCATTCAGGTCGTATCGCGGGCGTTCGATGTGCTGCGATGCTTCGAGGGCCACGAGGCGCGGCTCGGCAATCTCGAAATCTCGAGCCGCTGCGGATTGCCGCGCTCGACGGTGTCGCGGCTCACCCACACGCTGACGCGGATGGGCCAGCTCGTCTATCTGCCGCGCGACCAGAAGTATCGGATCGGGCCGAGCGCGGTCGCGATGAGCACCGCGATGATGAAGGGATTGCAGCTGCGCAATCTGATCCGGCTGCGGCTGCAGGAGGTCGCCGAGCAGTTGCCGGGCACGGTCGGCTTCGTCATTCCGGACCGCTTCCACCTCGTCTATCTCGAATATGCACGCGCCGCGAACGCGCTTGGGCTGCATGAGGTGACTGGGAGCCGCATCGCCATGTGGACCACCGCGGCAGGCCATGCCTACACCGCCGCGCTCGCGCCGGAGGTCGGCGACGCGCTGCTGATG
>Ga0134126_10001932_pt1 | contig 26342 bp, 27 predicted proteins | sample KB31752_FD_96881 | JGI IMG/M metagenome (GOLD analysis project Ga0134126, IMG submission 96881) | Terrestrial soil microbial communities with excess Nitrogen fertilizer from Kellogg Biological Station, Michigan, USA - KB3-175-2 | ecosystem: Environmental > Terrestrial > Soil > Unclassified ... | reverse complement strand
TTGATGAATACCGAGTTCTATACCGGCGGCTACGAGCGCGGCCGCGCCGCGCTGCGACGCCTCGTGGGGCTCGTTGCTCCGCAGCGCGCCGACGACCGCACACGAATACTGGCGGGCCTTCAGCTAAGACCGGGTGCCTCGGTGATCGACCTGGGTTGCGGGCCGGGTAATTTCACTGGCCTGTTCGGTAGCGCTGTGGGCGAGAACGGTTTGGCGGTGGGAGTCGACGCGTCGCACCACATGTTGCGGCGTGCCACCATCGACAATGCGGGCCCCAACGTGGCGTATCTACGTGCCGACGCCCAGAAACTACCCTTTGCCGACCAAAGCGCCGATGCCATCGCATGCCTTATGGCTCTTTATCTCATCGAGCAACCCTTCAACGCGCTCGATGAGATTACCCGCGTGCTGCGTCCCAACGGTCGGGTGGTCATCCTCACCAGTCTGGCGCCAGGGGGTACGCGCGGTGATGTGCGCAGCCGGGTGGTTGAAGGTGTTAGCGGCTGTCGGATGTTCGGCCGTGATGAAATCGTTAAAGCTTTGCGTCTGAGAGGTTTCGGCGAAGTTGAGCAACGAACCGGCGGTCTGTCTCAGTTGGTGACCGCCACGCGGCACCTCGGCGGCGGCGAAGATGACACACGATGAAATGACCCCACCGCCGCGTTCAGGCCGCGACTCGGTACTGATGCCAGTGACTGCAGTCGAGTTCATTTCTCCCAGCGGTGTGTGCCGCGCGTGGCATGGCGCGGCCGACACCGATGTCCTTGCTGGGCCGCAGGGTCGCCCGATCGTCGTGATGGCGCACGGCGTCGGCGGGACGGTCGACAGTGGTCTGCTGCCGTTCGCAAAACCGTTGTGCGCGATTGGATGCGATGTGCTGGCGTTCGACTACTACGGGTTCGGTGCGTCCGCGGGGGTCGGCGGACAGTCGGTGTCGATGCGTCGCCAGGTCGAGGACTATCACGCCGCGGTGGACACTGCTCGCTCGCTGCCGACCGCGGATCCGGACCGGGTCGTGCTGTGGGGAGCGTCGCTGGCCGGCGGCCACGTTGTCGTCGTCGCAGCTCAGCGCAGCGACGTTGCCGCGGTGATCGCGGTGACACCGCTGGTAGATGGTTGGGCCGCAGCGATTCTCGCGCTGCGCCACCGTCGCCCAGGGTCGTTGGCCAGGTGCACTCTAGCCGGCATACGAAGCCGTATCAGAACCGCCCGCGGCGGGCGTCCGATCACGATCCCGCTAGTCGGTCTACCCGGTGAAGACGCCGCACTCAACCTCGACGGCTACCACGACCGTTACACCGCGCTGGCGGGACCGACATGGGTCAACCAGATCGATGCCGCCGTCGGTTTTGAACTGCTTCGATATCGGCCCACGCGCGTCGCGGCCAAGGTCCGGTGTCCGATACTGGTCCAGATCGGGGATGCCGACCGAAGCGCGCCCCCTGCGGCGCAAGCCGCGATGGCAGCCAAAGCCGGTGCCTCAGTGCAGCATTACCCGTGTGATCATTTCGACGTGTGGCCGCACGGGCCCGCCTTCGACGCGGTGATCGCCCACCAGCGCGAATTTCTGTACACGTTGTTTCGTGACTCACCGCGATAAGCCCCGCTCGGCAAACATTGGACCACCTCGCCGCCGGGAGTGCGGTGCTCCCGACGGCTCGGTGAGGTTGATCGCGCGATGATGTGCAGCGAAGATTAACAAGCCTCGGGGACACGCCGAAGTTTTGTCAAAGTGGCCAGGCGTGTCTTGTCAATGTGCGCGTGAGTGATTCGATCGACCTGATGGCGCTCGTGCGGAAGGACTGGCGATAGCTCGTGAGGACCACCGCGATGCGAGCAGCCAAACCGGCGTCTCGTCTAGAGTTTCGCGCCGACCGGCCTGCGGTGACTTGAATTGAGCGCGTTGCCATGCAGCTGACGCCGGCCTGTGCGTAACTGGCCATACGGGGGCGGCAGCGTTGTCAGGAGCCAGTCGTCGATTCGCCCGCGGGGCGCCTAGTCGGCAGTACGCGCTGAGGCATCTCCTAGACAACTGCACGCCGCGCGGCGGCAGGGGCCACCCACCAAGGCGCGCTAGGTCTACAGCCCGCCGGGGCTGATACGTTGGCACGGCGCCACCGCGGTCGATGCCGCCTGCCGCCACGCCGGAGGCGTCCCGATTCGCGGCCACAGAGCTGATTTCGCGGCGCGGAGGCTCTCGGGAGTCGGGCCGACCTGGAGGTCCAGCGGCTGTCAAGCCGGCCGAAGTTTACGGTGAACTGGACCCTGGACGCGTCGCCCCACGCTCGGGCAGCTGCTGACACGTTGCGCGAGCCTTGCCCGCACGAACTAGCTGCCCTGGAACGTGCCTGCCGACCAACCGCCGAGGTGGAAAACGAACACTGCAACCGGTGTGTCGATGTGCAATTTACTGAATTTGGAACTTGAATCTACGATTTGCGTGTCGTAGGCTCTCGAAAACTACGATGCGTCGCACGCCACATAGTAGGGTTGCTGTGGCCAGCATCACGTCAATCGCGGGGAACGGTAGCTCCATGACGGAGGAGGGCGCGTGCGTTCATCAGGTGTGCTGTTCCAGCGTCGCGTGTCGGCCGGAGCGCACTGTGGGTGACTTTTTAGGACTTGTGGACGCCGACGCATCGCTCGTGGCGTGCAGCGTGGTTACCTCGATCTCCGTCGGCTTTTTGCTTGCTTCGCGCGCGAAGGCCCAGGCGCTGCGATTCCCATGGTGAGGGCTACGGTGGCAGCGGATTCCGTGCGTGAACGGCGCAGCGAGAAGCCGGACGGCCGGCCTGAGGCGCATAGGACCCGCCTCGACGGCAGTCGCGCGCACGGGGCGATAAACGTAACCCTTGCCAGAGTGGGCGATGCGGCGAAGAGGGCTCGCGACGTGCCCGTGCAGTCAACAGGCACGACCGGTCGCGGTATGCGTCTCTTCGTTGACGTGGTGCGCTACGCGGTTATCGACAGCATTACCTTGCGACTGCCCGTGGCCGAGTTCCTCTGGCAAGCATGGGTATTGCTCAAAGTGACCGCGACGCCCGCACTGTTGATGGCGATCCCGTTCGGCGCGATGGTGACGGTGGTTACGTCGGGATTGGTCGCTCAAGTGGGCGCGACGGCGCTCCTTGGCGCCGCGAGTGGAGTCGGTGTTGTTCGGCAGGGCGCGCCCATCACCGCTGGGTTCTTAATGGGCGGCGCAGCGGCTTCGGCCATCGCGTCCGATTTCGGGGCGCGACAAATACGTGAGGAACTCGATGCGATGCGGGTACTCGGCATCGATCCGGTCCGCCGACTGGTGGTGCCGCGGTTCTTGGCACTCATTCTCATAGCCCCGACTTTGTGCGCGATCATCATCGGGGCGGGAACGGGCGCCGCGTTCATTCTGTCGGTGGCGGTCAATGAAGTAGCGCCTGGAAGTTTCTGGCAGTCATTCGGGACGTTCGCCAAAATGACCGACGTATGGTTCGCCATGGGGAAGAGCGTTGTCTTTGCCGCGATCGTGGCGATAATTTCGTCGCTGCGAGGGATGGAGGCAAAGGGCGGACCACGCGGTGTCGCCGATGCTGTCAATGCCGCGGTAGTGGTCAACGTGGTCCTGATCGTGTTCGCAAATCTTGCGATAACCCAAATTCAGGCCATGTTCTTTCCGGAGGCGATCGCATAATGACTCCCTCCACGCTTCTGCGCACCCGGATGGCCTCGACGCGGGCAATCCGCAGGCCGCTGAGCGGAGCCGGGCACTGGGTGTTGTTCATCGGTCAGACGTTTTGGTACCTCCCACTGACTGTCCGTCGATACACCAAGGAAACGTTGCATCAGACGATCAGTCTCGCGTGGGGCCGCGGCAGCCTCATCGTGGATGGCGGCACGATTAGCGTCCTGCTGATCCTCGGTATGGCAGTCGGCGCTTCGTTGGCCATTGAGGCGCTTGCGGTCTTGAAAGTCATCGGCTTTGAAGCGCTTGCGGGTTTGATCGGCGGGGTGGGCGCCGTTCGCGTGATCGGACCGCTGGTGGCCGGTATCGCGTTCACCGCGCAGGCCGGCACCAGAATGACTGCCGAAATTGGTTCCATGCGCATCTCGGATGAGATTGACGCTGTCGAGACGATGGCGGTCAGGCCGATACCATTCGTGGTCGGTACTCGACGGATCGGCGGGATGTTGTGTGTGGTACCGGGATACCTGCTGACACTGGTCACGACGTTCTTCGTGTTGGACACGGTGGTCACTGGATTCAACAATGAACCTGGCGGCACTTACGACCACTACTTCATCCAGTTCCTCACACCAGTTGACCTCGTCTACTCGTTGATCAAAGCATCCGTCTACTGCATGGCGGCGACGCTGATTCATTGCTACTACGGCTATTTCGCCTCGGGTGGACCCGTCGGTGTCGGTGAAGCCTCCGGGCGCGCGGTACGCGCGAGTCTGGTCACGATTATGGTCCTGGACCTGACGACGACCGTCATGCTCTGGGGCCTCCAACCCGTCTACGCGTTCAAAGGCTAGCCAGCGGTCATGCTACGAGGATCAGCAAAACGTCAAGAATCGATACTGACGCTCATCGGCACTGCGGTGGCGCTTTGCGTTGTGCTTGCGATTCTCGCTGTCGTGGTCAATCCATTCGGAGGCCCACCACGCGACCGGATTTCCGTCGCGATCGACGTCCCGTACGTTGGTCAGGGCGTCGAGGCGGGCACGGCCGTGGTCTTGCACGGGGTCGAAGTCGGCAAGGTCACCGACGTGGCTCTTTCGCCCGGAGGTGGTGTCCGGCTCGCTACCGGCTTGCAAAAGGGGCCAGTGGCCGGCCTCACCGACAAGATGAACATCGATTTTCGGCCGATCAACTACTTTGGCGTCCCCGGCGTCAACATCATCCCCGCTCCGGGCGGCGAAGCCGTCCGCGACGGCACCCAGATCAGCGTGATGCCCAAGGGGAATTTCACGCTTTCGGAGCTGTTGTCGCAGCTCGGAGATGTGTCTGCCGCCGCGTTGACTCCCCAACTGATTACGGTCCTAGATCGGGTCACTCGCTATACCGACGGACTGAACCCGCTGTTCGAAACCCTGGTGACCATCACTAAGACAGTTGCCGACGTGCAAAACGTATCGACGGCGCGACTTTTGGCCAATACCGCACCCATCAGCGCGGCATACCCGGCATTTGCCAACGCAACGGTCAATCTCGCCGCCCGTGTCGCTAACAATGATTACTACCCTGAGCCAGGCGATCCAAGTGGCCGTTACCCCACCATTCCGCCACCGTCATCGCCGGCTGCGTCAGGCAGAAAACTGACACCGCCATACAAGGAGTTCGCGAAGACGAAGGACGTTGCTTCAATCTCCGACGAGGAATATCAAAAGACGTACCTGCGATTCCTCGAACTTGCCTCGGGCGGTCTGTTTCTCGCTGTCGGCACGCTAGTGAAAAGTCATTCCGATGATCTGCTGCCCCTGGTCAACGGGATCAAATTTTTATCTGACCCGGTGCCTTCTTTGCTCAGGCCCGCTGACATCGCCCGGACATTGGCGGAGCTGCGTTCCCGATTCGAGAAACTGTACGGAGGCAACGGCGAACAGCGTGCCCTTCAAGTCCGAATCCTCCTCGACAGCCTTCCCGGTATTGCGGCACCGCTAGGAGTGCAAAGCATCACCCCCACCCCCGAGGGAGGGCCGGGACGATGACGATGAACCCGAAAGCTGCACTGTGGCGACTCGCAATCGGCGTCGCCCTCACCATCGTGCTGCTCATCGCGATGCGTAACGTGATCACCAACCCCGTGGCGACCGACACTCGCACGTACACGGCAGATTTCACCGACGCATCCGGACTGCAAACCGACGGCGACATACGCGTCCGCGGAGTTCGCGTCGGCAAGGTTAAGTCGGTCGACCTTTCGCGACGAAACAAGCAAAACATCGCCGCAGTGACCTTCACCCTCGACAAGCGATACGGTGTCGTGTCGGTCACCCGGCTTGCCATCAAATTCCAAGCGCTTACGGGCGTGCGCTACGTCGATGTGTCGAATGCAGCCGAGGGCTACTCCACAGCCGAGCTGGTCACAGCACTGCCCACCTCGATGACCCAGCCGTCCTTTGACGTCACGGCGCTGTTCAACGGACTGCAACCAGTGCTCGCCACGTTGAGTCCCGAAGAGATCAACACCTTCACAGCGAATGCCGCATCCTTTTTGTCCGGTGATGAGACCGGTCTGACGCCGCTGCTGGACAGCCTCCGAAAGCTCACCCAATTCGTCTCCGACCGGCAACAAGTCGTGGCGACAATAGTGCACAATCTCGCCGAACTTGCCGACGCCATCAACGGCACGTCAAAACAATTCATCCACCTACTCGAGTTGGCGCAAGAGCCCGTCGACGCTGCTCTCACGGTACTCGACGAATTTCGAAAAGATTTCCTCTACGGAAACGAATTCTTCAATCCCGTTGTGCGGTTGCTGCACAATGCCGGACTCCGCAACGGAGCCAATATGGATGAGGCGTTCGATCGCGCCTTCAGTAATCTCGACAACTTTTTCGACGCATTCAAACTAGTACCGGTAATCAATGAAAACATACCGCCGCCGGCGCAAACCGGGACGCCCGAACCGTGCACTCGAGGTCGCTTTCAGCTACCGGAGACAATGGATGTGCTGTTGAACGGCAGACGGGTCGTCCTATGCAATCACTGAAATTGCGCACAGCGCTGCGAAATCCCGTTACCTGGGGCGCTGGCGGGATCGCCTTCGCGACGGTCGTCGCGCTCGTGCTCGGCTACATCTATTACAACCCTCCTGGGCAGGGAAAACTGGTCACCTTCTACACCGCTGACGCGGCGCAGATCAGCCAAGGTGACGATGTGCGGATGGCCGGTATCACGGTTGGCAAGGTGAAAGACACGGCGTTGGAATCGAAACGGGTGCGGGTGCGAGCGCGCATCAATGACGACGCATTCGTTGGTGACCAGTCACAAATAGAGGTACGCATGCTCACCGTGGTTGGCGGCTACTACGTGAACATCAATTCCATCGGCGACCGGCCACTAGGCGCCGAACCCATTCCGGCAGAACGCGTGAAACTGCCTTACATCTTGACCAACGCGCTGGAAGACACAATCAAGGTCACGTCCAATGTCGCCACGAAGCCAATCAACGAGTCGCTCAATGCCATCCAGAAAGGACTCAAAGGCACGAATGTAGAGGCGCTTGCTGCGATAGTCGACGCAGGAAACTCGATTATGTCGTCGGTAGATAAACAGCGAGGCGAGGTGACCAAGATTCTCAATGTCTCCAACGAGTACGTCCGGGCCCTCACAAATTATCGCGGGGAACTTGTCCAGCTGATCCGCAAGATCGCGATCTTGACCCAGACGCTCACCCTGTACGGCAAAGGACTCGAGGATCTCATCAACGGGCTGGGCGAGACGACGCTGGCGCTCAAGCCGGTCGGGGATTTTTACGAAACCCACCGTGTGGAGTTCATCGAGAGGGTCCGGCAGTTCATTCACAGGACGCGGTTGTTTGTCGAACGCAACGGCGTCACCGTTCGACTCCTGCAGCGGCTGCAAAATTTGTTTGACAGAGTCCTCAACGCCCAGGACGCTAACCCAGGACTGCTGGCTACCGACCTGTGCATTCCCATGCCGGGGAGCCCGTGCTGATGGCCGCACCACGTTGGCACCGAGTCTGCCGGGTGGCTGCGGTCTCACTAGCCGCCGCGACCATCATTGCGTTGTGCGGCTCGTGCGCGCCACATATCCCGCGGCAGAACGCCGAATACTGCGCGATCATGCCCGACAGCGTCGGTTTGTATGTCAACAACGCGGTCACCCAAATGGGTGTCCGGATCGGCAAGATCACCGCCATCACTCCCGATGCGCTCAGCGTCCGAGTCAATTTCACCGCCGGTGAGCGTCCGATGCCCGATGATGTCAAGGCAGTCATCAGGTCGCCGTCGATTCTCGCGGATCGATCGCTGGAACTGGTCGGCAACTATGACTCGGGTCCCCAGCTGCGTGCCGGCGGGTGCATTCCCATGAGCCGGTCGTTCACCCCGAAGAGCTTGACTCAGGCCATCGGGTCGGCCACCGACTTCATCAACGCGATCAATCCCCGAGGGTCGACGAATGTCGGTGACGTCGTCAACGGAATCGATCAGTCATTGCACGGCCAAGGAGCCGGAATTAACAAGTTGCTGACCACAACGTCGGCTGTGCTTGATTCTCCCGATCAAGCGATCGGCGACGTCGGCGCCATCACCAAGAACCTCGCCGTGCTGAGTTCATCGCTGCGAGCGATCGAGCCGACACTCAAGGAGGTGCTGACAGAGGCCGACCAGATCGCGCCAGAAGCGGTAAACACAGCGCTGGGAACGACCAAGGCTCTCGAGGGGCTGCAGATGATCATCCCTGCGGCCGGAGACATCGAACGTGAGCTCGGTGGAGAAGTCCAGCAGCTCCTTGACGTGGTATCTGTCGTCACGCGGAAGCTGGCCGGGCGCGCTCCGTTCTATGCGAGCACCCTCAACATCGCGCCCCGCTTGATCAACGGCCTCGCCAATTTCGTACAAACTCGCGGTACCTCTGGGTTCGCGGCGTTCACTATCCGATACCGGCCCCCGCTGTACCGCGTCCGCACGCCGAATGGAGCGTTCCAATGTGGATACATGAACGCAGCAATGCCCGGCAGCTGTGCGAACGTCAACGGAACGCCGTATGCGGTCGACGTCGCCCTGCTTCAGTACGTTCTCACGATGGCGAACCGATGAGGCGCCGGACCGGCACGTTTGCCGTACTGGTGGCCAGCGTTGTCGCTGTCTCGTCGTGCTCAATGATTGACGTCAACTCACTGCCACAGCCAGGCCAGTCTTACCGCGACGGGTACGACATCGTCCTCGCGTTCGACAACGTGCTCAACCTGCCGTTACGGGCGAAAGTGGTGCTGAACGGCGTGACCGTCGGAGTCGTCACCAATGTTGCCCTCAAGACTCAGGAAGTCGATGTCACCGCGCGCGTCGGCTCTGGCACCGTGGTGCCGTCAAACACCGAGGCGTCGTTGCAGCAAGCCACCGTGCTCGGCGACATCTACGTCGCCCTGGAGCGCCCCCACGCTGCAGGCTCACCGGCACCCGCACTTGGTCCGGGCGGGCGGATCGCCCGAAGCCAAACGACGTCGCCGCCCCAGCTGGAAGACACGATCGCTAGCCTCGCGAATTTTGTGTCGAGTGGGTCCATCCAACGCATGCAGAACACCGTGATCCGTCTCAATCGCCTGACACCGCCACCCACTGAAGTGCGCAGGCTCACGTCCCGGGTCGTCGACGACCTCACGGACCTGTCCAACAACATCGATCAGGTCGACCAACTCCTTGACGGCGTGTCCCGAACCGCTGAGGTTTTACATGCCCGAATCCCGCAATTGCAGGACTATTTGTCGCCTAGAGGACAGCTGGCCATCGCACGCAGCATGAGTTTCTACCGATATTTAGCCACGCTCCTACCCGGGGTCGGCTCCATCACCCTCGGCGGATACTGGCTCGTTCCCTTACTGAATTCGCTGGGCAACACCTTCGCCGCGCTCTTTCAGCGTTCCAAAATAGCTTTCGAAGAGGAGATACCGAAGTATCGAAAACTTTTCACTAATTTCTTCCTGCCAGAAGACAAGTATCCCGCGATCAACATCACCTCGATAATCGGTCCTGACGGGCGCGAAATGTCGGGCAATGTGCAAGACGTGTTACGAATCCTCGGGGCGATGCCGTGAGGACGAGAGACGTCGTATCGTTCGCCGCATTTGCCGCCATCATCGTGTTTGTCCTCGGCTACTTCGGAACACTCGGAATCCGAGTCAAACCGCCGTCTGAGCGCACCAACCTGACTATGGAGGTCGCCGACATCAATGGTCTTGAGGTCGGATCCAACGTGCTGCTTCGCGGGGTGCCGATCGGCAAAGTCACCAAGACCGGCACGTCCATCCAGGCCGCAACCGTCAACTTCTACGTCGAGGGCCGCTACCGAATTCCGGTCGACAGTCAAATACGGCTCGAGAATCTGTCGGCACTCGGGGAGTCCTACATCAGTCTGATACCACGCAGGGCCGGCGGAGCGGTGCTGCGCAACGGGCAGCGTATCGCCGCCACAGCAGTCACCGCGCCCCCGTCGATCTCCGAGCTGACCACTAGTGTTGTCAGAGTCCTCAATCAGCTCAACCCTCCGGCACTCAAACGTATCGTCGGCGAGACGAACGCCGCTTTGCCGGACCCGGTCGCGGTATTGCCGAACATAGCGCGTGCCAGCACTCTTTTGAGAAACACCATCGCGGATTTCCATGGCAGCGGGCGTGCAGTCCTCGACAATGTTCAGACGTTGCTGAAACACGCTGAATATGTTGCTCCCGCCTTAACTGGACTGACGCCCCGTACTACAGAATTGGGCGTCTGGATTCAAGATATCGACAAGGAAGCTGTGAATTTCGTCTACGGCGATGGGATTTCTAATGTTGCCAACCTCAACAAACTAGTCAGGCGAATTCAGCTGTTCTTGGATGACAGGGGCCCTGACCTCAAAGTGCTGGGTGAGGCATTCCAGCCAAAACTGAACGCCATCGCGGCCGCGTTGTCGAACTTCGACACCGGTCAGATCTTGGACCACGTGCTGGCAGCGGTGCCGCCCGACGGAGTCATGACGCTGCGCGTCGTCCCTTAGGGCGAACAGAATCAAGACGTGCACCGCCGGGACATGCAATCAACGAAGGGATGGCCATGAAGCTCAGAAGGAGCGCGACTCTGGAATCGATTCCGGCCGAAACGGATTCAACCGCTTCGGAGTCAACGGATTCGGCCGGCGCGGGACGTGACACGCATGCCGATCCAGAGCGCGAGGGTTCGGCCGACTCGGTACGTGAAGAAGCCGCCCGACCGGAACCCGCGGTTTCGGCCGACGCGGCCACCGACGCACGGTCACCGCGCATGGGTCGCTCGATCTCTCTCAGTGTTCGTAGCTTGGTGGTCGCGGCAGCGATCGCCATCCTGGCCGGCGCGGCGGGCACGTTGGCTTGGCTCTACATCGGAGCGCGTGGCCAACTCAGCGCGCAGGCGAGCGAATCGGCGAACGATGCCCGCGCCGAGAAGATGGCGCTCGATTATTCGGTCAACGCGGCGACGATGGACGTCAAGGATCTTCAGGCGTGGAAGGTCAAACTCGTGGCTGGAACGAGCCCGGAACTCAATCACAAGTTGAGTGAAGCTGCGAATTCCATGGAACAGGTCCTGGTCCCTCTGGAATGGAGTTCGACTGCACAGCCGCTGGTAGCCAAGGTTCGTTCGAGAAGTGGCGGACTCTTCGTCGTCGATTGCTTTGTCAGCGTTCAGACCAAGACTGTGCAAGCCCCCGAGCCACTGCAATCAACAGCTACCTACAGCCTGACGATCGACAGCAACCACAACTGGCTGATCACCGATGTCGGCGGAGTTGGCTCGGTAGTCGGACCGAAGTAAATCCGCTAATCGTCGGGAGGAGGAGGCAGTTATGACCCTCAAGACTGTTGCCCAGCGAATGCCGGGGTTCGCTAGGGGCGGCGCAATATCTCTGCGGCACGGGCGAATACGTCCCGCGCGGCCGGTGAATCCGACGGCGCGACACCGATCGCGTCACGGCAGCGTCGTGGCGACTGGCGTGGTGGTCGCCGTGTCTGCGATAGCGATCCTCATCCCGCCGATGTCCAGCGCCGACCCGGACCCGGGCGCAGCGCCCTCCGACAGTGAACTGATGTACGCATTCCCGGTATTCACGCCGACACCGTCGAACTGGAAGCCGAAATTCCCGTTCCCTTTCGACCAAACCAGAGACCGCGTGACACCGGCCGATATCACCGCCATGGCTGAGATGTGCCAATGGTTCAACCGTCAATATGCCACCCTGAGAGATCAAATCGACAGGCTGCAGTTCAACCGGATTGACTCTAACGGTAAGGATTTCGACTACAGCCGCGGCAACACTCAGCAACAGGTCGATATCGTCACCGGAAACATCGACAAGTCTCTGGCCTTTCTCGACCCACGCGTGCACGCGCTGACCATCGTTCAGAACTCCTTCGGAGACAACTACTTTCCGATTTACGAGGGCGAGGAGTTCTTCAAGCTCGACGAGCAACTATTCAACGTCAACAACGGGATCAAATCCCACCAGCCGGACTGGTTCTCGGGGCCGTCGGTCCAGAAGGCGAAGCGCCACGGCAGCGACATCTTTCGATCTCATGTGTGCGGGTAGGAGGGAAACGACGATGCGCGCAGATGCCTGGCCTGCCTTCCCCAGATGGGTGTCGTCTTCCTTGGCGCACCGCCACGTTCGAGGCATTTCAGCAACAGCCGCGGCGATACCATTCCTGGCCGCGACCATGCTGTTAGCCCCACCAGCGGTTGCAGATTCCGCCGATAGCCTCCGGGCCGCGGTGGGCTCGCTGCGCTCCGCGTCCTGCGGGCCGTTGCGGCCCGACCCGTTAGTTGAGAGCACCGCGGAAGACGTAAATCGATCAAGCGCTGCGTGGCTCGATCACGCTGGACGCGTCGCGCCGGTAGACGACCCCCTGCCCTTGTTGAAAGACCGCGGCTTCGGCGGTAAGAAAGCCCGGCTGGTGCAGGGCGCGGGCCGCACCAGCGCTGACGCGATAAAAGGTCTGTTGCTTGAAGGCTATCTCGACATCCCCGATTGCTCTTACACCGAATATGGCGTCAGCCTGATAAGGAATCGAACTACTAACTATGTGCTAGCGGCGATCGTGTTGGCCGCCTAGATGCGCACGTGGCGACAGGGGTGCTGCGAGGCTAAAGCCCCCACTCACCGGATCAGTCAAGGCTCGGCCCGATGCCTGGACGCGTCCTCGGCGCGAGGCGTTCCGCTTCTGCACGGAGGAGGGTGCTCATGAATCGAGTCCTCGGTACGGCGGCTTCGATCATTTCCGGCGTTGCGGCGGTGGTGTCGGCTCCTGCCGCTCACGCCGACGACACCGTCACCTATGAGGTCTTTTCGAGCTTCGTGGACCAGGCGGGAGGGATCGAATATCGGGATCTGTCGGGAAAGCACTTAATACAGGACGTGCCGCTGCCCTGGAAGATCACGGTTCCCGTGGCCAATGTGTTTAGCCCGGAAGACGCCGGCGCTGAAGTGCGCGCCGACTGGCGGCCAAATTTTCGGACAGCGGCGACGGTCGGCCGAGTTCTGCAAGGCCAATTGGTAACGGTCCGCATCTCTTTCCGCGGCGCTGTCGTGTGTGAGAACACGATCGACGTTGGAAATGCGACGTGCTACGGCAGCGCGCCACATACGCCGGACACCGACTCGACGTATGACCGCAGTCCGTTATTTCCCGAACCAGCATCGGGATTGGTGCCAGGAGTGGATCCGGGCCGTGTCAATTAGAAATGCAGATACGGGGGAAGCAAAGATGCGTCAGCGTGCGGGAGCCTGCCGGTGGTTGGCGACGACTGCGTGTCTCATCGGGTTGGCGGTCGGGGCTGCACCCCACGGGCAAGCGCAGCCGGACGACGACGACAACGGCGCTGGCGCGCCATCGTATGCAGATCCCCTTCCGCCTCCCGCAGGCGATCTGCGGGGGAAGAAACCAGAGGCCGACTTGCCGATACCTCCTAAATCCACCCCATTTCCCGACGTCGGCCCCATTGTGCAGTCCTACCAACGACGCCAGCCCAGCGAATTCTTCACTCCCAGTAATGAAGGCGTATGGTTCTCCACCCCCCTTGGGCTGAATTGCGGCATCTGGGATCGAGGAGGCTTTGGCTGCGCGGGGAATATTCCGGGTGCACCGCAGGGAGACACCCATATCGGCTGGGTGACCGGGAACATCGTCACCCGTTACGACCCACTGCTGAGCTTTCAGTTCCCCCCCGGGCGGGCGGAGCGAATGCTGCCGCCACGCAGTTACGTGGAATACAACGGAACCAGGTGCGCGACCACGACAGATAACAGCACCTACTGCGCGCGTGGCCCGTACCGATTCTTCGTCACGCCTACCAAAACTTTTCTGAGCCCGCCGTGATGGCTCGCGACCGCCGTGAGCGTCGGGCACGAGCTCACGCGATGCCCCGGAAGCAACGCGCACAATGCGGCGAGATTACTCATCGTCGAGATGGGCCACGTCATGCTGCGCACAGGCATTCGGGCACAGCACGATTTGCGAAGGCCTTTCGAGGCCCAGCATCGATGCGGCAGTCGGCTCCGTCTCCCAAACTCGCCGCTGGCGTAATCACTCCTGACGTACCAGCGTGGCAGACGATGATCCGGGTAGCGCAGACTCCAGCTTTCAGCGCCGCGGTCATGCTCGGCTTGGCTCTCACCTGGCTCGGAACAGAAGCGCCTTCGGTCGTCACCTGGCTCGATGGGGGAGCGCCTACCCATCTTCACAGTGCGCACAGCCCGCCCCGTCCTGCCCATCGGGAAACCCCGCGCAGTCCAGTACCTACCATGCCGGCCTTCGGTGAGGCGACTCCCAGGTCCGGTTCCCTACCGACGACAGGCGATCGCCCGCCGGTACGCGAAGACATAGATCCCAAAGTCTTCGCCAAGCTCGAAGAGGTACTGGCCGAACTCAGTCATGACGCGCGCCCACCACAACCCCCGCCAAGGTCCAAACCACTACCGGACTCGACAAAATCGCAGCCATCCACTGCCGCGAAGCCCGAACAAAAACTCGACGCACCGTTACCCAACACGGCCCCGACAGACCCAGCAGGTGCGCCGAAGATCCAGCAGCCCATTGGAGCGGGGCCGGGTCCAGCCACGCGAAAGTCACGTCCGGCTGATGGTGAGAATTACAGGAGACAGCGTTGACCACACTCAAGATGCTGACGGCGGGATGGCTGCTGGTTGGTCCGGCATTCCTGGTCAGTGCGCCGGTGGCGGCGGCAGACCCGCTGACCCCTCCAACTCCTGCCGAGATGCAGTTCCTCGATCAAGCGCGCCGCCTACTCCCGATCGCTCCGGATTCGATGGTCGCATTCAACAGTGACGGGGAGCTACTCGACCAGGGTCGCCAAGCGTGCTTCATGCGTGATAACGGCAGGGTCGGATACGAAGCGTCAATGTTGCCCCCGGTCATCACGCAACTAGCGCTCGTATATCTGTGCCCGAAATGAACCGGTCCATGTCCGCCGAATGACGGCACCTCACACAAGGGGAGAAACGAGATGCAAAATCCCGCCAGGCATGTCGGCTGCGCCATGATGGGTATCACGCTTGCGCTGCTGGGGACACCGGTGGCGCAGGCCGATGAGGCCAGCTTCCTCGCCGGGGCTCGTGCTCTTGGGCTCCCGCAGTCCGACGACGTTCTGATCAGAACCGCGCTGTCCGCGTGCCGCTTCCTGCAAAACGGCGAATTGGAACACTTCGCGGGCGGGCCAGGCCGCCGCGACGCCTACGGGTACCCCAACTTACGCAGGCTCCCTCAAGACGTAGAGGAACACATCGCGCGGCACCTGAACCTCGAACCCGCCTCTATTCCGCCGCCGGGCCGAGCGCCCCAGCCGGGGGAGGGGAAAGCACACGAACTCCTCGTGCTGTCGGTCAACGAGTACTGCCCGCAGTTGGCCTATCGGCTCTCCGACCCGCCCGCCTGAGCAGCCACCACCACGCCGAAGGATTCGCGATGACCAACCGTATCGCCTCCCGCTCCGCTCTCGTCAGACGTTGGGCCGCAGCACTTTTCGCCGGATTACTGTTGTCGATGGCTTTCCCGTGTGCGACGCCGGTCGGCGCTGAACCAACCTCAGGGGTCGATTCGGACGGCGACGGACTTAGCGATCAGTTCGAGCGGGACGTGTCGAAAACTGATCCGTTCGATAAGGACTCCGACGGCGATGGGCTAGACGACGGGTTTGAAGTCCTCGTTCTCAAGTCGAACCCGAATTCAAAGAACTCCGACGTCGACAGCCTGAGTGATTACGACGAGGTGCACAAATACCACACCGACCCGACTAAACCTGACACCGACGGCGACGGACTCCGCGACGACATCGAAGTTCTCCCGTGGTTCGAAAACACCAATCCGCTCGATCCGGACACCGATCACGACGGCCTGTCAGACGGTGACGAAGTGCAAATTTATGGCACCGACCCGAAAAACCCTGACACTGATGGCGATGGGGCCTCAGACGGCCAGGAAGTCAACGTTGACAAGACCGATCCCCTAGTTCCCGGTGCAAAGGCTCTTGTAAATCATTGAGCGCTACCTGAACTCCTAGCCTGGTTGCTGGCGACCGCTGATGACCACCGGCACTACCGCGACAGTCAATCGAGGCGCTTCATGTAGGGGCTGAACCGCACCACGTCGACCATGAGCAGGGTATCGGTGGCCAGAACGCCGTCAATCGTCTGAATTTGGCTCGAGATCAGCTCGATGAGCTGCTGCGGGTCCGTTGCGACCACCGCAAGGCTCAGGTCAGCGCAGCCGACGCAGACCGCGGTGAAGACTGACTCTTCTAGCGCGTTGAGTTGCTTTTGGATTTCGCTGAGTCGGGCACGGTCAGCCCGTAAGGACACACAGGCGATAACGCCGGCCAAACCCAAGGCGACCGGCTCGACCATGGCGACTACGCGGATGAGCCCGGCTTGAGTCATTCGCGCCTGCCGCGTCCGGATGGTGCCTTCCGAGACGTTGTGTGTACGGGCTATTTTGCGGCTGGATTGTCGCCCGTCGTCTACCAAAGCCTGCAGGATGGCGACATCGAGGTCGTCGAGATCGACTTTCGGTGCGGGGAGTCGAATCGTCGGCGCTTCCTTGGCCAAGAAGAGGCGACGGCCGTTAGGGGTGACAGACGTATCGGTCGCCAGGTCGATGCTCATCTCGGAGATGCCGTTGATAGCGGGAAGATCCGCACTGGTCAGCTGACGCAACTCTGCGCGGTCTTTCACAAGGAAGTAGGCCAGAATGTCGTGGGTTCCCAGACAGACGGTCGCGGCTTCGCACTGCTCGAGCCGACTCACTTCGAGGGCAACCTCGCGCGGTGAGCGGGCCCGCGTTTTGATCCGCGCGATGACAAACCAGTCGAAGCCTGCAGCTTCCCAGTCGATCAGCGCTGTAAAAATGATGGCGCCACTAGTAGCGAGCTTGCGGAGCCTGATGCTGACCGCGGACTCGCTGATCCCGAGATGGTTGGCCAGCACCCGGTTGGTCATTTTGCCGTCTTGCAGCAGATATTGAATCAACACCCGATCGGTGTCATCGAGGTTGGCGGTGGGTAAGGCGGCATCGTCGTGGGGAAAGAGCTTGAGCCCCGCCGACGCACCTTGAATGGGCGGGGGCTGTAAACGCGCCTGGTCGCCTCCGGGACTCGCCTTGGTCATTCCGGAATCCGCACCGATGGAAAATCCATCGAAATAGCTTAACTGCACTACGCGCTGTAGGTGACGCCACTTACGCCACAAATGACTGTGTCCCAGTGGGCGCTTGGGCGTCGGGCGGGCACGAAGTGCGGGGAACATCGCCGCGATCACACGTCAGTAGCCGCGCGGGTGTTCGAGAAAGTCACTCCAGGGTCTCACATCAAAGTCCGCAGATTTAGCTCCAACTGGGCTCAGTGATCATAAATGCGTCGTGTTCTCCACGATTCATCGCGGATAATTGACACTCTCTTCACTACCCGCTTAGAGTGAGGGCGTCACTTGCTTACCCACGAGGAGGTACGTCGATGGTCACGGCGGTTCCCGACGACATTCGGCTATTTGGTCCGCTCAAGCCCATGCGCTTCGAAGCACACATTGAAGACTGCGTTGTCAGCGAGGGGCAGATACCGAGCGATTTACACGGTGGGTTTTACCGGATCGGCCCCACCTGGAAACGCCCCACGGTTCAGGGGTTCAACGGATTCGCCGCAACTGACGCGATGGTGCAAGGCCTGGTGTTCCGCGACGGTAAGGCGGATTTCACCAATAAATGGGTGAGGACCCCCAAATATCTGCTCGAGGAAAAGCACGGCACGGCGGTGTTCGAATGGACCGACGGTGTCTACGCCGACTGGCGGGGCTACGGAATGGGCAACGTCATCCAGAATGAGCACACCCGCGGGGTGCCCAGCGGCAGCCCGATCGTCAACGTCTTCCCGTTCGGCGCCGAGATCCTCGGCTCGGGCGAGCAGGGGATCCCGCCGATCGCGATCGACCCGATCACCCTTGAGACCCGAGGCATCGTGCCCTGGTCGGAGAAGCTGTCGCCGGGCATGACCCCGCCGGCGTGCTACGGCGACAACGCATTTACCGCCCACCCCAAGTGGGATGCGGCGACCGGCATCTTGTACGGCTGGGCCTACCGGGACACTGAACCGTACGTGACGCTGCACTGGGTCCACCCTGACGGCCATGTCGAGTCCCGCGACATCGACGACGCTCCCTACGCCCAGAACGCCCACGACATGTGGCTCACGGAAAACTACGTCGTTTTACCGTTCCAGCCGTTCATCGTCGGCCAAGACCGTATCGACCGGGGCCTGTCGGTCTTCGGGTGGGATCCGAGCCTGCCAACCAAGTTGGCGCTCATCCCGCGCAATGACATTAACGCGCCAATCAAATGGATCACCGCGGACTTCAACGAGGAATACATCATGCACACCATGTCGGCGAACCACGTCGGCGACACGTTGATTTTGGATGGGCCCATCTTCGACCGACCCCCATTCCCGTTCGAGGATCAGGTCGAATTCGGTGTCGATTTCGTGCCTTTCGGCTCCGGCGTCACTGGGCGCTGGACCATCGACCTGACCACCGGCAAGCTCACGAGCGAGCGGCTCGATGACCGCGCCGTCGAATTCCCCAAAGTCGACGAACGCTTCTACGGCAAGAATTACGACTGGGGTTTCATGGCAGCCGGGGACAGCCTGTGGTCGCTGGACACCGTCCTTCGGCGCAACGTGCGTACCGGAGCCGAGGAAGCATTCACGATCGACACCGAAGAGCAATCGGCTGTGCTGTTCGAGCCGACGTTCGCTCCCCGGTCCAAAGATGCCCCCGAAGGCGACGGTTACCTCATCGTACCGATTTCACATTTCATGGAAAACACTTCGGAGTACCAGATTTTCGACACCGAGGACTTCGCCAGCGGTCCGGTTGCGAGCATCGAGCTGCCGTTCCAGATCGGCTGGACGCCGCACGGGCACTACATGAACTTCGACCACTGATCCCGACAAACGTCTGAGGAGAGGCACACCGTTGACCTACTTTACGTCGAGCGAGCAGCTTTATGACGTGTTCACCGGCTTTATGAAAGACATTGCGGCCGACCCGCAACTCGGTCCCAAGTTCGTCAACTCCAAGACGGCCTTTCGCATTAACTACACCGAGCCAGAAGCATCGATCCTCGTGGACTGCACGCACGACCCTATCCAAATCGTCGAGGGCCCAAGCGATGTCAAACCCGATGTCGAGTTGACGATGAAAGCCGACAACGGACACCTGTTCTGGATGGGCAAGCTCAAGATCACCACGGCGATCACCAGACGCAAAGTGAAGGTGGCCGGGCAAGTGACGAAGATGATGAACCTGCTGCCCGCGCTTGACCCGGCGTTCGCCAGATACCGCAGCTATCTCAGCGAGAAGGGCTACGACGACCTGCTGGCAGAGTTGTGAACACACGACGCACACGAATTGCGCTCGCCGGCTACGGTTTTGGTGGCATGGCCGCCACGGAGTGGCAGCATGTCAGCGGATAAAGGTGTACCGGCACCCCCACCTCTGACTGCAGATATCGACACACGCATTCTGCTCGGTCTTTTCGTGGTCATCGTCGCGGCGGCGTTGGCCGTTGCAGTGCGGGCGACGATCCGATACCGAGATCCGCTACCGCTGGTTCTGTGCGGCGTCGCGCTGCTGGCTGCGTTCAACGAGCCGATCTACGACATCCTGGGCAAGATCGTATACGCCGAAGACAACCCGATGGCGTTTCATGCCTTCGGGCGATCCGTTCCGTGGTTCTTGGTGATCGGCTATCTGCCGTGGGTGGGGCTTGCGCCTTACCTGGTGTACCGCGCGATGGAGTCAGGAGTCTCCCGAACGCGTCTGCACATGGTGGCAGCCGGCCTGTTCGTGTCAGTGATGTGCGTGGAGATCATCGGCAACACCCTTCACGTATGGACCTACTACGGCGAGCCACCAATGAAGTACTTGGGAGTGGCGCCGCAAGCCGTGACGTACCCGATGGTCGGAGGGTTCCTCTTGTACGCGTTGGCGGGCCACCACGCGGGATGGCGGCGCGTTGCAGTGGGCGCGGCGATCACCGCGATGATTCTGCCGATCGGCTATGCGGCGACCTCGTGGCCGGTGTATTTCGCGTTGTACTCCGACCTGCCCCCCGTGGTCGATTGGATCGCATCGGCGACAGCCTTGGGCTTCGCGGCTGCAATGGCGGCGGGTGCAACCTATCTCGCGCAGCAATGGAGAGAGAACCGCGTGGGTCGGCCTCCGGTCGCCGACCTCGAATCTGCCCGCGTTCGATAAATGCATGCCGGACCCAGCTATGTGACGTGCGGGCCGACTGACACGCGCCCGCGCGACCGCAAGCGTGGGTTCGGCCATCGCCCCGTCGAGTGTGCGCTGCCAATACTGCTGTTCAATACGCAAACTGTTGACTCATAGTGGATATCTAAATACTATGCGTTGATTGGGCCGCGTTCTCTGCCGCAGTATTCCGCGATGGTGTGAAAGCGGTGCACGGCGCCCAGGACGATCGTTCTCGATTCGTCCAGCCTTGCGCCAGACGGGTAGATGGCAGTTGGCATGAGCTGAAAACTGATGATGCAGAAAGGGTTTCGGGCGTGAAGATTGCAGCGGTCAAGACCAGCAATCCGAGCAGTGTGAAGCTAGCCGGCGACGACGTTGGACAGTCCGGTGTCGACACCGCGACAGAGTTCGCGCTCGGGCCGGGATCGGTGACCTGGAAGGTAATGGCGGATCCGGCGGTGTTCATCGTCGGGCTACTTCGCGAGGCGATGCTGCTGACGCTGCACCCTGCGTTCGCGGCGGCGGCGGTTGACCACGACAGCTTCGGCGACGATCCGATTGGGCGGTTTCAGCACGTCGCCTGGTACACCTACGCGGCCACATACGGCTCGCCCAAGGAGGTCGAGCATGTCAGCGAGATCGTGCGGCGCCGCCATTCGACGATCTTCGGTATGGAGCCTCTCACGCAGATTCCGTACCGAGCGGATGCCGAGTATGAACTCGCACTCACCCAGGCGATGCTCTCAGCGTCGTTCTTGGCCGCCTACGAGATGCTCAACGGCGAACTGACGAGCGTGCAGCGCGACCAGTTCTGCATGGAGCAGAAGGTGCCTGCCGCCCTGCTCGGCACCCATCCCGACCACCTGCCCTCTACCTACGGCGAGTTGGTCGACTTCATTGCGCACGCTCGTAATCGATTCGCCACCGGTCTGCAGGCGCGGGAGACCCTGTCCCCTTTCGCGACCGGTGAGTATCCACGCGGCACCGTGATCGGCGATCTACACTCTGTGCTTCGCAAGCCCGCCATGTTCGCGCTGCGCACGTTCTCCGACATGGCGATGCTCCTGATGTCTTGGGAGGAACGCGAATTGATCTCGATCAACCGTCGTCCCAAGCTCGGCTCAAAGCGTGCGACGCGTGCGGCATTCGGTCTGTTCTCGCATTGGTTCCGCGGGGACCAGGGGCAGGCCGTGTTCGCGAAATTCCTTGGCGAGCACATCGCTCCGATCTACCAGAAGGGCATCACGGCGGACACCGCACCCGGCGGACGGACCCGCGTGGCCCAGTTCCAGGTTCCCGATGCCGCACCCTGCCTCGTGCGTGAGGACTACCTCAGGACCAATTGGCCCGGTTCGACAGCCGAGTACATCCTCGGCGCGGAGGGTCGGCAGTCCACCGACTCGAGTCCGTCGGCGGCGCCGGCGGCGCCCGCCATCCTGCGGACCACTGCGGTGTCTTCCTGACTTCATTTGCATAGCCGGCGGACTACGCCTCCGCGGGTCCGTGGATCTGCGGCGGTGGCCGCAATGCGGGGTCACTTCAACGAAAGCAGGTACACGTGGACATCCAATCGACAGTGAATCGGCTGTCCGGAAAGCGCGCGATCAAGCAGACGTCGGCGGCGATCGTCGGGTGCGGCTTCGGGGGCTTGGCGGCGGCGATCGAGCTCAAGCGCGCGGGATTCGAGGACATCACAATCTTCGAGCGGGCATCCTCGGTTGGCGGCGTCTGGCGGGATAACACCTATCCCGGCGCGGCGTGCGACGTTCCGTCTCCGATCTACTCGTACTCGTATGCGTTGAAGCCGGACTGGTCGGCACTCTTCGGCGGACAGGCTGAGATCCAGCACTATCTGGCCGAGGTCGCCGTCGAGTTCGGCATCGAGCCATTGATCCGGTTCAACTCCGAGGTTGCGTCCGCGGACTTCGACGACGCGTCGGGAAAGTGGACGGTCACCACCCTGGACGGCGCCGCTACCACCGCCGATCTATTGATCCTCGCCACCGGGCAGCTCAGCCGTCCGAAGATCGCGAATGTACCCGGTCTCGAAACATTTCACGGCCCGTCATTTCACTCGGCGCAGTGGAATCACGACGTCGATCTCACAGACAAGAAGGTCGTGGTGGTCGGTAGTGGGGCGAGCGCCATTCAGGTAGTGCCCGCCATCGCCGACCGTGTGAAAGACCTGACGGTAGTGCAACGTTCGCCCAACTGGGTGATGTGGAAGAGCCGTCGGGTGCCGGGTGCGTTTCAAACCGCGCTCATGCGACGGTTCGGCTGGCTGCGGACGCTGCACCACATCGCACTGTTCCTCGCCTACGAAATGCGCTACCCACTGGTCACGCGGGCTGCCGAGCCGGTTCGCAGGCTGTCGCAGTGGCTGTTGATATGGCGCCTCAAGCGCCACGTCAAGGACCCCGACGAGGTGAAAGCTGCCATCCCCGATTACCGGTTGCTCTGCAATCGGCTGCTCCTGTCCAACGACTGGTATCCGACTATCGGCCGAGACAACGTGCACCTCATCGGTTCCGCTGTGGACCGCGTCGACGAGACAGGCGTGGTGACCGCTGACGGACGGCACATCGACGCCGACGTGATCGTGTGGTGCACGGGCTTCAAGGCCAGCGAGTTCCTGTCGCCGATTACGATCACGGGCCGCGACGGAATCGACTTGCATCAGCAGTGGCAGCGCGGGCCGGCGGCCTACCTGGGGATAACGGTGCCGAACTTCCCGAACATGTTCATGCTCTTCGGTCCCAATACCAACAGCATCACCAACACCATCGTGTTCCTGCTCGAGCGGCAGGCGTGCTACATCCGGCAGGCCGCCGAGTACAAGACTGCCAAGGGCCTGGCGTGGGTCGACGTGAGCCACAAGACCTATCAGACGTTCCAGGGCTGGCTGGACCAGAAACTCGACCGCACCGTCTTCACCGACAACTGCCCCGGCTGGTATACCAACGACCAGGGCAAGGTGACGGCCATGTGGCCGGCCTCGCATCTGGCCTACGCCAAGGCAACTCGTCGTTTCAAGCCGCAAGAGTTCGATGTACGCGCCAAGGTTCAGGCGGCGGCATCGAACAATGGTGGCGCGACCGTCGGCGGTCCGGTGACCGAGGCCAACCTCTCGTGACGGCGGGCTTCGACGACCGGCCCGCGACGATGTGCGAGGCGTTCACGCGCACCGTTGACCGAACGCCGGACCAGGTGGCGCTGCGCGGAGCCGATGCACAGATCGCGTACACCTACAAGCAGTACCGGGACGCGGCAGCCGATGTGGCTGCCGCGCTGCACTCGTGCGGAGTGCGCGGCGGCGATGTCGTGGCGTTGATGTTTGAGAACCGGCCCGAGTTCCATGTTCTCGACGCCGCGGTCATGCATCTCGGAGCGATCAGTTGCTCGATCTACAACACGTCGCCCCGCGCGGACATCGCCCACATCATCAACTCGTCCGGTGCGCGAATTGCACTGTGTGAGGAGCAGTTTGCTGCCAGGCTGCACGAGGCAGATCCGGGTTTGACGGTGGTCTGTACCGATCCGGAGGTGCCTGATACGCGCTACCTCGGCGATCTGCACCGCGCAATGGACTTCGACTTCGACGAGCGCTGGCGTTCCGTCGAACCCGATGACGTCCTGACGCTGATCTACACGTCAGGCACCACCGGCAAGCCGAAACCTGTTGAGCTGACGCACGGTTCGATGGTGGCCGAGATATACCTCGCCGCAGAGGTCTTGGAATTTCGGGTTGGTGACAAGGTTCCATCGGCGCTGCCCATGGCCCACGCAGCGCAACGCTGGGGTACGCACTACAACGCCATGGCCTTCGGGCTGGACGTCCACTGCATCGCCGATCTGTCGACGTTGGCGGCGAACTTGGTGGCGATACAGCCGGACATCTGGGGGACGGTGCCGCGCATCCTGGAGAAGATGGTCGGGGCGGTCCGCGCCAAGTTCGAGTCGGAGCACGATTCTCAGAAACGCGCCGCGATCGCCCACGCGATCGACGTCGGGCAGCGTTTCGCTGAAGCTCGGGCCGAGACCGGGCCCGGCAGGCAGCCGCCCGCGGAGTTGGTGGCCCAGCGCGAAACCGTCGAGCCGATTCTGGCCGATATTCGCGCGGCGATGGGATTGGGCCGGCTGCGCTGGCTGATGGTCGGTGCGGCCGCGACCGCTCCGCACATCCACGCCTTCCTCGCAGGACTTGGACTCGAGGTCATCGAGGTGTGGGGGATGTCGGAATTGACTTCGGCTGCGACAATCAACCCCACCGGTCGGCAGCGACCCGGAACGGTCGGCAGAGCACTCCGCAACGTCGAGATCACCCTCGCCGACGATGGCGAGATCCTGGTGCGCGGACCCATCCTTATGCGGAGCTATCGCGGTGAACCGGATGCGACAAGGGCCGCCTTCACCACCGACGGTCGTTTGCGCACAGGTGATCTCGGCGCCATTGACGCCGACGGATATCTCTCCATCACCGGCCGCAAGAAGGAGATCATCGTCAACGCGGCGGGCAAGAACATCTCGCCGGCGAAAGTCGAAGCGGCGGTCAAGGCCGAGAGCTCGCTGATCGGGGCGGTGATGGCGATCGGAGACGCTCGTCCGTTCTTGACCGCTCTGGTCGTCCTCGATCCCGACACACTCGCGCAGTACGCCGCGCAGCAAGGACTGGACGCATCCAACATCGATGCACTGGTCTCGTCAGCGGAGATCGAGAGCGCAGTATCCGAGGCGATCGCGCGCGCCAACACCGAGCTGGCCAGGGTCGAACAGATCAAGAAACACGTTGTCTTGAAACAGTTCTGGCTGCCGGACAGTGACGAACTGACCCCGACGCTCAAGCTGAAACGACGGATCATCGTTGACAAGTACAGCGCGGAGATCGAGTCTATGTACGCCTCGGTGGAGGCGGTCCCGTGAGCGTCTCGCTCAGCAAGCCGAGCGTCGTGGCGCGGGTCGAATCGCGTGCTGTCACCACCGGTGAGGTCATTGACACGTTCGAGGCAATGGATGGTGTCGCGTCGTTCAGTCATTACCTAGGCACCGTTAACGTTGCCGATCGGTCGACGGTGGTGTCCAGATCGACTGGCGTGTGGAGTTCACCGCGCGCCGTCCCGCGCTCACACCGGTAGTCAGAACAGTGTTGATGAAGACGATCTCGGACCTGCTCGCACGTTTAGTCGTGGTCGCGCAGCGGGAGGCGCAGGCGGTCCGAGCCGGTTCGTAGAGCTGCGTCCGACCGCTGAATCAGATTGGAATCGAAGATGACTGACATGACGGTGGCCGGCGCTTCGGCCGACGTCCACGGAGCCTTGCATGGGCGGATCGCGCTCGTAACCGGAGGCTCACGTGGAACGGGTGCCGGCGTAGCGCGCGAACTCGCTGCGGCAGGTGTCAGGGTCGCGGTGACTTACATGAGCTCGCCCGATGCCGCGTCAGAGGTTGTCGCAGACATCGAAGCTGCTGGGGGAGAGGCGATGTCGGTGTACGCATCGGCCGCCGACGACGCGTCCTGGCAGAGCGCGGTAGAGGTGATCACAGCGACATTCGGCGATGTCGACTTGCTGGTCAGCAACGCGGGGGTGGCAAGTCGCGGCAGAAGCGTCGCAGACAGCGATCCGGCGGAGTTCGAGCAATTGCTTGCCGTGCACGCGCTGGGACCGCTCTCGCTGATCCGTAAGCTCCTGCCCGGAATGCGTGCCAAGAAGCGTGCCGACATTGTCGTGGTGTCGAGCTCGATCATCGAGGCGTGCCCCGCCAACACGGCGCCCTACGCGATGGCCAAGGCCGCGATGGAAACCGGATGTCGGGTGTTGGCACGCGAGGAGCGTGACAATGGAATTCG
>Ga0134126_10001931_pt1 | contig 26347 bp, 19 predicted proteins | sample KB31752_FD_96881 | JGI IMG/M metagenome (GOLD analysis project Ga0134126, IMG submission 96881) | Terrestrial soil microbial communities with excess Nitrogen fertilizer from Kellogg Biological Station, Michigan, USA - KB3-175-2 | ecosystem: Environmental > Terrestrial > Soil > Unclassified ... | reverse complement strand
CGTGCTGTCGTACAACCTCTCGCAGCGCCAACAGGAGATCGGCGTTCGCATCGCGCTTGGCGCGACGCCGGGAGAGATCGTGCGGATGGTCATGCGAGGGACGACGACGCTCGTGGTTCCAGGCATCGTCGTCGGCCTCGGAGCGTCGTTCGCGCTCACTCGCGTGTTGGGGCGCTTTTTGTTTCAGATCACTGCGACCGATCCGACGACGTTCGCATTCGTCGTGGTGGGGCTCGCCGTCGTTGCCCTTGCGGCGGCGGCGATCCCAGCGCGGCGCGCTTCGCGCATCGATCCCAGCGTCCTTACGCGAGCGCCCGGCTAGGAAGTGCGCGCTATGGCGCGCGATCACGCTACGATGGAGGCGTCCGCTCCAGCCAGCATGAGGTTGGGATGTGTATGCATCATCATCGACGCCGCTGACACATCTTAGGATGATCGCTCGCGTGCGGCAAGCCGCTCGGCGAGGATCTTGTTCACGAACCGCTGGCTCTCGCCGATCCGCCCGACCTCGATCGCGACTGCGTCGATAGCGGTTTGGAGCGACTTGAGACGGGCATCGTCAACGCTCGACGGAGCGACTTGCCGGCGACGCCGCACGCCTCGCGAGCGCGAGGCGAAGGCGGCACACGCGACCACCGCCACGATGGCGAGTGTCCAGAGAGGTGATGTCATGTCGTGAGCGCGTCGAATGGGTGAATCCAGCGGTCGAGATATCTACGATCCGCTACGCGTAAGGTTTCGCCCTCATCGCTTGTGACGACTCGCCGGAGGCGCTACGGTGCGTACGCATCATCGAAGATGTATATGCATCATCTCGCCAGCCACCCTTGATTCGGAACGCACCATGCTCGAGACCTCGCGCTTTCGCCTGTTCGTGAACTCCGCGATCGCCCTCATGATGCTCATCACTCCGCACGCATCCGGCGCGCAACAGCCAAGCGACGCCGCAGGTGCCCGATGGGTCGGCACGTGGAGCGGAACTCTGATCGCCGGCACCGCATCGGTTCGGCTTGCGCTCACCATTCGACGCGACTCCGGCGGCAGGCTCGTGGGATTGATGAAGAGCCAAACCGGTGCGCAGGCCCCGGTTGTGATCGAAGCGCGCGGAGACACCCTGCGCTTCACCGTCTCCGCAGAACACATCAGCTATATCGGCGTCGCCGGCGTTCCCGGTGACTCATTGCGAGGCACTTTTACGCAGGGAGCGGCTTCGTTCCCGCTGGCATTCGGCTATTCGGCGTCGATCGCGGAGTCATCGCGCCCGCAGGATCCGAAGGCACCGTTTCCATATCGCGCGACCGACGTGTCGATTACCTCGGTGCCTGGAGTGCAACTCGCCGCCACCGTGATCATTCCCGACGGGAAGGGACCCTTCCCTGCCGTCGTGTTCGTGACCGGCTCCGGACCGCAGGACCGCGACGAGGCGATCATGGGGCATAGGCCGTTCCTCGTCATCGCCGATTATCTCGCACGTCAGGGCATAGCCTCCTTGCGTTACGATGACCGGGGCTACGCCAAGTCGACTGGTGTCTTCGACGGCGCCACGACCGCGGATTTTGCGAACGACGCGGAGGCGGCGCTCCGCTTCCTGCGCAGCGTGCCGGGGATCGCTTCGGATCGCGTCGGTATCATCGGACACAGCGAAGGTGGAGTGGTCGGTCCGATCGTCGCCGCTCGTACGCGCGACGTCGCCTTCCTTGTGCTCATGGCCGGCACCGGTGTGCGAGGTGATTCGGTCAGCCTCCTCCAGATGCGTCGAATCGCTGGACAGAGCGACGCACAAGTCGCGATCGTGCGCCCGCTGTTCCGTGCCGTCGCCGACTCGAAGGACTCTGCAGACGCCGTTGCTCGGGTCGCGTCGGCGACCCAGCAGATTCTCTCATCGCTCCCGGAAGCACAGCGTTCGATCGCGGCTACGCAGCTCGCGCGAACGAGCACCGCGCTGCTCGCACCGTGGATGCGGTACTTTGTGCGCTACGATCCGCGCGATGCGCTGCGCAAGGTACACGTGCCCGTACTCGCGCTCAATGGCTCGCGCGATGTGCAGGTGTCGGCGCGCGAGAATCTTGCCGCGATCGACACCGCCCTCATGCGAGCCGGGAATCGCGACGTCCGCACCATCGAGCTGGATGGGCTCAATCACCTGTTCCAGCCAGCACGCACTGGCGCCGTGGCGGAATATGCCAGCATTGATGAAACCGTCTCGACGCAAGTACTCGAGCTCATAGCCGCGTGGATTAACGCGCGGTTCGCGCGCCGATGACAATCCGTACATCCTCTCGAGGAGCCAATGCCGAAGCCGAATCGAATCGCAACGATAGCTGTCTGGACGATCACCGTGTTTGCGGCCGTCGCCATCGGCTCAGCCGGGCTGTCGAAACTCATCACGACCGGCGAATGGGATCGTCTCTTTGCCTCATGGGGCTATCCCGCCTGGTTCATGATCGTGGTCGCGTGCGCTGAGCTCTTCGGCGCGATCGCGCTTCTGGTGCCGCGTTTCGCCGTCGTGGGCGCGGCCGTTCTCGGCGCAGTGATGCTGGGCGCCGCTGGCACGCTGTTTACCCATCCAGGAACACATTTCTTCCGGGGGCGGCAGGCGCCGATGACCGCGACGACTCCGATCATCTGGTTTGTCTTACTGAGCGTGATTGCCGTCGTTCGCTGGCGTAAGCTGTACCGCTGAAATGGGACTCTCACTGCTCTGTGACGACGTACGCCGAATCACAGACGCGTGTCAGGAAATCACGCCGGCGCCGCCGGACGTGGACGATGCCTTGCCGTTGTCCCCGGTCACGCGCACCGTGACAATTCCATTTCACCCAGAGCGCATGCGCACACCGATCGCCGCCAGTCTGTTGTTGCTCTCTCTTGCCACGACCGCAGCCCTCGCTCAGCGCGCCGAACGTCTGACGCCCGACGTGCTCAAGTACGTTCGACCGACCGAATCACGAATCGTCCTTACGCATGTGGAGATCATCGACGGTTCCGGCTCGCCGGTGCTGAGCGATCGCAACATCACGATCGAACGCGGCATCATCACGGAGATCGCGCCAGGCGTAGACGTGCCATCATCGCGCGGCACCACGGCATTCGATCTGCGCGGCACGACAGTCATGCCGGGGATTGTCGGAATGCACGACCATCTCTGGTTCCAGCAGCGGCCGAATCTCGCGGCGGACAACAGCTACGACGGGCCGGCGTGGCGTGTCGACATGGGGTACTCCGCGCCGCGGCTCTATCTCGCCGCCGGCGTCACGACCATTCGAACGGCCGGCAGTGCGGCGCCCTATACCGATCTGTACCTGAAACGGCAGATCGAATCAGGACGGATGCCGGGGCCGCACATGGATGCAACGGGCCCATACCTGCAAGGGTCCGATACGTCGAAGGCGCCGCAGTTCATGGAGCTTACCGGCCCCGATGATGCGCGCCGGACCGTCGCCTATTGGGCGGATCACGGCGCGACCTCATTCAAGGCATACACCAATATCACGCGAGACGAGCTGCGGGCGGCGATTGAAGAGGCGCACCGCCGCAAACTCAAGGTCACCGGCCACCTGTGTTCCGTCACCTATCCTGAAGCGATCGCGCTCGGGATCGACAATCTGGAACACGGGTTCATGTCGAACACGGCGAATGACCCGGGCAAGACCCCGGATGTTTGCAGCGCGAGCGGCGGCGATTACACGCTCGAGCACATGCCGGCCGGTGGTGCCGAAGCGAGAGCGCTCATCGGGTCCCTCGTGAAGCATCACGTTGCCGTGACATCAACACTGGTTCTTCGCGCCGCCGGTGTGGCCGGTATTGGCATTCAGCAGGACGGCCGCCCGTTACAGACGGGACTCGTCGAGTCGATGTCGCCGGAGACTCGCGCCGCCTTCGAGGTGTGGCGATCGCATCCCAGTGCGACCCGTGATCATTCGGCGGCGCTCCTGCGAAACGAAATGGCGCTCGAACGCGAATTCGCCTCGGCCGGAGGATTGTTGCTCGCCGGTCCAGACCCTGTCGGTCTCAACGGCAACGTGCCGGGCTTCGGCGATCAGCGGCAGATCGAGCTGCTTGTCGACGCAGGGTTCTCGCCGGTCGAGGCGATCAGGATCGCCACGCTCAACGGCGCGACGTATCTCGGACGCGAGCATACGATTGGCTCGGTCACTCCTGGCAAACATGCCGACCTGCTCATCGTACGGGGTAATCCGACGGAACGCATCTCCGACATCGAGCGCGTGGAACTCGTGCTCAAGGATGGCGTGGTCTACGATCGGCAAAAGCTGTTGGACGCGGCGCGTGGGCGATACGGCGCGTACTGACTGCGCTCATCGAGTCTTAGCGACTGCTCCGAAGCAGGTCTCGAAGGGCCGCATGGTAGAAGCGGCTGGAGATGATCTTCGTCCCGCGATGCAGATGAACGACGAATGCGGCGCGGTCATAGCGCTCGAGCGTCGCGATCGCCCGCAGATTGATGATGGCCGACCGGCGCACGCGGATGAACGTTCCGCGCGAAGCGATCCGCTGTTCAACGCGATCCATTGTCGCGCGCATGGCGTACGCTCGCCCACCACTGTGCACACGAACGTAGTTGCCCGCACTTTCGAACCAGTCGATCGCGTCAAGCTCAATGAATGCAAGCCGTTCCGCGTCCCTCACGACAAAACGTTCCGGCTTCGAAGCAGGCGCTCGAACCGGACGCACGGCTCGCTCGCCCAGCAAGCCCTCGAGTCGATCGGCCAGGGACGGACCGCGGCGAAGCGAGAGCAGTGTCCCGGCACGATCCAGTGCATCGCGCAATCGCATCGGATCGACGGGTTTCAGGACGTAGTCGAGCGCGTGGACTTCGAAAGCCCTTAGTGCATGGCGATCGAATGCCGTCACGAAGATTACGAAGGGCATAGCATCGACTCCGATGTCCTCGATGATCTCGAACGCCGTCGAGCGGCCAAGCTGAATGTCGAGGAGCACGACGTCCGGGGGATGCTCGACGAGCGTCGCGATTGCGTCATCGCGTGTCCCGCACTCGCCGACGCATGCGATACCGGGCAAGTCCTCGAGCTGGCGGCGCAGTCCGCGGCGCGCGACCGGCTCGTCGTCAACGATCAGTACGTTCATGACGTTCATGTCGCGGCCGTGCGGAATGGAATTGCGATGTCGACGCACATTCCCGCGGCCAGCCCGTTCTTCAAGCCGGGCCGCAATTGCACCGCGGCCCTGTCGCCGTACAAGTGACGCAGTCGTTCGCGCGTGTTGCCCAATCCGACGCCCTCGCGAATGCGGGCGACGTCGTTGACGCCACGCCCGTGATCCACAATGCTGATACGCAGCACCTCTGCGTCGCGCGCCGCGCTGACGTCGATCGTCGTTGCGCCGTCGTCGGCTTGTCCATGCTCGATGGCGTTCTCGAGCAGCGGCTGGAGCAGAAAGACGGGAACGTGAGCGTCAGTCACGTCGGCCGCGACGGAAACGCGCACGACCAGCTGGCTCCCGAAACGGCCGCGCTGGATGTCCAGGTAGTCGCGGACGAAGGATAACTCCCGCTGCAGCGGCACTTCCTGCGCGTTCTCGTCGAGACTCCGGCGCAGGAGCGCCGATAGACGAAGGATCATCTCCTGCGCCGCGCTCGCATCCTCGCGCACGAGAACCGAGATCGAGTTCAGCGTGTTGAACAGGAAGTGCGGGCGAAGCTGCGACCGCAGCGTGTCGAGCTTCGATCGCGTCAGCTCGCCCTCGAGCGCCGCGGCACTCATTCGCTCGGCGACGTACAGCGCCCGAAAACGCACCGCCGTATAGACCATCACGACGACCGTGTAAAAGAACAAACCGGTGAAGACGCTCCAGACGAAGGGAGTAAGATTCGCGCTGCGTCGGACCGCATCCTGAATGGCAGTGCCTCCGCGCGTGAACAGCGCGATCGCTCGGACCGCGGAGGTAGTAGCGGATTGCAGCGATGACAGCATCACCGCGGTCGCCGTGTGAGCAAGCACGGGCCGGTACGACGGCTTGAGATCGAAGGGCCAGCGCTGAATGGCCGCCAGTACCGCCGGCGTGAGGATCGCCCAGACCGCCCAAAACAGGAAGATGACTTCGACGTCGTTGGTAAAATCGACTCGCTTGCCGCTGGCGAGATCGGTGAGCAGTTCCTGCGCGACGAAGAACGCACCGACCGCCAGTGCCAACGCCACGACGCGAGAGGGGCGCATGCCGTCCGTCTTCATAGGCTGATGCTAGTCGTTGGCAGGACCTGCCGATAGGCGCAGGAAATCACGGCGATGGCGCAGGAAATCCCGGAGGCATACAGCGCTCGGCGCTCGCAAGTTTACGATCGTAGCATCGTTGCCAGACCCGGACGGAGCGTCTCATGAAGCGTGTATGGGCATCACCGCCATTTATCAGCGGCCGAAGACGACGCGGTGCCACCGATGCGATAGCGTGCAAGAAACTCTTACTCGCGGATGCTGCTGTCGTCCAATGCGTTGGGACCAGCGACAAGAGCGCGTCTCTGAGCGCTCCTGAAGTGCCGATCGGCAGACTGGCGCTCCACATACCCGTGACATACCCATCTTCGGAATCGAGCTGCTGAGTTGTCGACTTAGGATTCTCTAACGCAGTCCCGACCAACGACTTGGGCTAGCTCCGTTGTGGGGTATGTAGAACCGAAACGACTTACAGCGGACGAATCCGCCGTAAGTCGTTTCGAGTTAAGAGCTTAAATCGGGACGGCGGGATTTGAACCCGCGACCCCCTGAACCCCATTGTGGTCCGACAACGTGCTCCGCACCTGCAAATCCGCTAGTTGTAACAGCTTGGCACACCTGACTACCTACAGATTCGCGAATGGTTTTGGCGGATTTCGAGGCGCAACTCATACCCCACATACCCCAGTCATACCTACCTACAGCCGCGTTAAGACAACAAAGAAGACGCGACGATTTTCGTCGAGGCCTTCTCGGTACACCGGACGAAAAGTGCCGCGCCGCCTCACGCGGTTACTCCCGTAACCGTGGCGGATTTTCATCCTGGATCGTAGGCTCATCCGGTACTGCCACGCCGAACCGGCCCCCGCGAGCCATGTTTGATCCCGACTTCCTGACCGAGATGTACGAGGCGTCTGAGGCGCTGCCCGGCGGTGGTTTCCGAATGGGCTTGTTCGACAAACGGGTCCTTCTCCCAATCGAGCGGCTTCCCGAGTGTGTCTTGAACGAGACGGGTGAGGTTCTCGACCCCGAGCGTATCCCGGGCATGGTCGCCGCCGGATGGTTCGAGATTCTCTCGAGCGAGATGACGTCCACCGAGGCGGGCTTTCCGTTTTACATCCCAGGGCGCTTGGGTCTCTTTCTTCGACTCGAGCGCGAGGGAGTGAGCTCCGCGGAGCTGGCGGCGTTCGCGACGACCGAAGAGGACCTCATCGACATCGTCCTCGTGAACGACGAAATGCCGTACGAGCATGACGACGATACCGTCATCATCCTCGCGGCCCAACGTGATGAACTGCGCGCGAAGACGGATGAGCGAGACCGGCTGGTCGCCGCCGAGGCGGGACACCCCGAGCCTTGGTTGCGCCTGACCGGGCCGCTCGCCACGCCGGAAGGACTGCGCTCCAAGATCGAGGAGCTGTCGGCCGACGTGGCGCGCATCGAGCGCAGCATCGAGCGGATGGAGCTAAATCGCGAGTTCGGAGTGGACTTCCTACCCGAGAAAAAACAGGAGTGGATCCGGCAGCTCGCGTTCAAGCTGCGTTGGGTTCATGAGTACACGCGGCTATCCATGGTGCAGAAAGACCGCGCGCAGATCGCGTTCGGCTACAGCCATTTCATCTTCTTCCGAGCACACCGGCACACCGGACTCGCTCTCGAGGATTTCGAGTTCTCGGATCTCGATTGGTCGCTGACGCTCCGGAATCCTTGGCTTGCAGAGACCGACGCTGAACCCGCGCTGCCGATCCGTCTCCCTGGCCTAATCATCCGTGGTGAGTCGGTGACTCTCACACGACGTACGACGGCCGCCGAATACAAGCGTCTCGCCGAGAAATACGAACTGGAGACGTACTTTCGTCTGCTCGCACAACAGCAAGGGCAGCGAATCTGCAATCACTGTCTCGCCGCGCTGCCGGAGGGCTCCTCGGAAAAGCGTCGCTACTGTAGCGAGACGTGTCGCAACGCTGCGAAAGCGGCAGCGTACCGCGTGCGCCACCCGGGTTGGGTGAAGGCCGACCGGCACGACCTTCCGCGGGACCTGTTCGACCTTCCCGACCAACCGACGTGACAGCACCCGGTGCTCTGCCTTACTTCGGGATTTATTCGGGTTGCGGAAACAACTGGAGGCTTGTTGAATTCCATGCAACATGACTCCGCGCTCACCGTCCCCGGCGTTTCATTCATGCCATTCAGCGATCAGCTGAACACGTACCGACTCCGCGCAACGATGACACTCCGCGAACTCGCTGCTGCATCGGGCCTCGACTTCACCTACATCTCGAAGCTCGAGCGCAACAAGGTGCCCCCGCCGGCTCGCGAATCAGTGGAAGCGCTCGCGAAGGCGCTGAAACTGAATGAGAGCGAGCGGATCGAATTCCTTGCGCTCGCGGGCACGATCACCACCGACATGGAGCGGTGGATGGTGCACGAGCGCCCCGTGGTGCGCGAGGTCTATCGCAGCTTGAGCCGTCTGTCACCGGAGGAGCAAGAGCGCCGACTGAACGAACTGCTCGCGCAAGTCGAACGCGAGCACAAGAAGTCGGGAGACGAAGAATGAGTCGTCGCCCCCTGACGAACGGTCAGCGTTGGTGGTATTCGCAAATCGAGCAACGCGCATACACCCAGCTGCACGCGCTGCAGCGTCCTCACGGCGACGGTCGTCCGGCGCTGTGGGACGGGACGCCGCCGGTGCCCGTCGAACATGTCGCCGAGCATCTGCTCGGCCTGTCGATTGTGTATGAGGTCATCACGGAGCGTGAGGACGAAGAGATTCTCGGCTGCTTGCGTCCAGAGGCGCGTGAGATCGTGCTGAACGAGACGCACGCACAACGCTTCCGCGATGTCCCGGGAACGGAGCGCCACACGATCGGGCACGAGATCGGTCACGCGGACGTCTTCGGTGACGTGGCGGCCACGATGCAGGCGCCACTTCCCGGCCTCGCGGCTACCGGGTGTACTCGCAAGCGCTCAAGCAGTCGCGGCGACGTTCGCGTGCTCAGTCTTCGTCCATCCGACGCACTCAAGCGTCGGCTCGCGGGGTGCAATCCGGAGGTTCGTCGCGAAGCCTATCGTCGTTTCGAACTCGAGATGCGCGCGCAAGAGCAGGAACAAATCGCGGCCGGCGCCGACAGTCCGATGGTGCGGCGCGCCGTCGATCACTACGCGGCGACGCTGCTAATGCCGGCAGATCTCCTTCGGCGCGAAGCTGAGGGGCTCGATTTATCGCGCAGGTCCTCGGTGGACCACCTTGCCAGACGTTTTGTCGTGTCGCGCCAAAGTCTTCTGATTCAGCTCGAGAATCTAAACCTCATTCACGGTGTGGCGGACGACGGCACCATCAAGCTCGAGAGTCCCGTGGAGGCGCAACAGCCATCCTTGTTTTGAGTTCTCTCATGTCCAAAATGTTGCACGCCATTCAACATGCATTGTCGCGTCATGGTCCCATGCCCCCGGTGACGCGGCTAACCCCAGCAGGTCGCGCGTTCGGATGATATCGTGGGCAATGCAGCTCGATGGTGAATCAACCCGTTGGTAACGGCAGCGCCGAGGTTTTCTTGTCGGAGCGTTGAGACGCTCGGAGGGAGCAGCGTGAGCGGGACCAGTCAGTGGGCCGCATCGAACAACAGCGACGGCGCCGTTGGGGACACTACGCCCGGCGACACCGCGTACCAACGGCGTTTGACGCGTGCTCGACGTGCGCTGCCGCTGGCGCCGACCGGCGCGCGCGAACTCGCGCGAATGGCCAGAAACCCCGGATGCGACCGTCTGGCCGTGCACGGGGCCGCCCGAATTGACACGGCCGCGTTTGCGCGAGCGATCCTCGGTGTCGACGTGAACACGCACGGCTCGCCACTCGCCCTCGCCAACGGGGTGGCGTTCGAGCGTGTCCTCCTTCGCGACGGCGCAGCGCCGCTCGTCGATCTGTTCACCGGTGCAGGGTGGTTACTCCCTGGGTCTGCGTCGTTTGTCGATGTCTCAGCGGCGCATCCCGACATTGATTCCGCGTCCCTCGCACGTCGCGAGGAGATGACGCGAGCGTTCCTCGCGCAACGACTGCGAGGTGATCCTGGCACGCCGAACATCATCTGGCACGCGCGACTGACGCTCAGCGTGCCGGCGCTGGAAGGCGGAACGGTGACGATCGAGCCGGATTGCCTGGTCGCGTCGGCGACGTCCGGGTTCTACACGCCCGTCGAGGTGAAGTCGTTTCACGATCGTGGTCCTCGGACGGATCCGCTGGACCTCGAGAAAGCGCGCATGCAGGCCGCAGTGGAGGTGCTCGCGCTCCGTGACACCACGCTGTCCCTCGCGGCCGCGATCGGCCAGCGCTTCGATGACGAAGCGCTCCGGCAACTCATTCCAGATCGGTGCGGATTGATTCTGCGCCGGTTCGGCATGCGGGCCCGACTCCAGCGGTTGAACGTGCGGCGTGAGCTCACGCTGATGCGCCGTTTTCTCGCGGGGCTGCGTGCCCGTGTCGATCGCGCGCTCACGACGCGTGCGTCCGCATTCACCATCGACACCCTCACGGGTCATGAATCCATTGCGAACGCGCTCCGCGAAGACTGCCGGTCATTCTGCGACTTCGCCTCATCATGCGAAGCGGCGGCGCGACGAGCGGGACAGCCGATCGTGCTCGGTCACGCCATGGAGGAAGCCGTTGGCGCAGTCGGAACGCTGCCGCGGCTGATTGCCTTGCTCGAGGGTCGTGAGATTGTGCGGACGGATGACGAACGACGCATCGTCCGCGCTTTCCGCGATGCGGTCGTGCGAACGGAGCGTGAGATGCGCCGTGTTGGGTGATCCTCTGCTGCTTCGGCGACTGGAGGCGTACGTGCGGCAACGTGCGGTCTGTTCGCACACGCATGCGCAGATCGTCATTCAGCCGCATGCCATGGTGTGGGCCGCCGTGGGACTCTCCGGTGAAGACTCGTCGCTGCACGCTGTCCAGATCGGACGGTGGAACCGACCGCCTTCCGTGACCGCGGTCGCGGCCGATCCCATTCGCGGCGATGAACGTGAGCGAGTCTTCGATCAGGTCGCGATCGTTCTCGAGCGGTATTTCGCCTGGTGCGTCAAGCGCGCTGTCGCGCCGCAGCTCATCGTGACGTCGTCCTCGGCGCTAGAGCATCTGACCAACATCGCCGAGGATTATCGTTTCTTTCGAAGCGCGCCGCGGACCGCACAAGCTGCGCGCGACCTCACTTACTTCGCCGAGCGCGCGCCTATTCGTGGTCAGCAAGCCGTTGTCTCGCTCGCCGAGGTGCTGAGCACGCACTGGGTCACGCCGCTCCCGCCGTCGCGCGAGCGTCATTTGGGGATCGTGCTCGCGTGTATCGAGTGTCCACCCGGCGCTGACTTGATGGCTCTTGTGCTTGAGGCGGAGCGGACGCCGATGGGCCCCGTGACAGATCCTGCCTTTGATGCAGACCAGCTCGCGCCATTGCTCGCGAAGTACCGCCGCGCGGTGCGACGCCGCCACGTGCCGGCGGAGCTCCAACGACGCGCACAGGCCATCCGGGAGGTGATGACGCCCGTCACGTCGAAGCTTTATCACGCAATCCAACGAGGAGTCGGTGTGCTTATTCGCGCGCACCTACCTCCGCTCCCTGCCGTCACCGAATGGCAGCGCCAGGAAGTGCGCGCGTTTCTCGATACCGTCGAGGCGAGTCAGCAAGGCGTGCAGTATCCGATCAACGATCGTGCGAAACTTGCCGCGTTTCGCCTTGTGATTCGGGAAGACGCCCAGGCAAACTATGAGGCGGCGGTGGTGACTGACGACGCGTTCGGCCGCGCGCGGAGTGTGTGTACCGGTCAAACACTCGCCGGCATCACGGAGAATCGCCGGCGGACCGGGCACCCCACGCGGCGCGGCCACGTCCACACCTTTGACGTCGTAACGACACAGGACGAACTCACCGTCCGGCCAGGCGACGAGCTCTGTCTCGCAGATGATCCGCGATTGGTGTGTGTCGTGCGCGACTACCGATTGATCGGGGGACAGACTCGCGTCGGCCTGCGCGTCGCGCGCGGCATGAACGTACCCGGCGTACCGTTGGATGGATCGGAAGTCACGATGATTCGCGCGGTCCCAGATTGGCATCGCCTCGGGCGTCGCCGTGCCGCGATGGCGGAACGCCTGCGCGTTCTGCCGTGGACACATGTCGAGGGCGGAGCTGCGCCGGCCACAGACCCGGAGACGCCACCGACGGATCTGATCCGGGCGCTGGAGGTGCTGAAATGAGCGCTCGAATGAAATCACGGCTGGGGCTCGATGCCGATGTGAACCGTCTTCCCGGCGATTGTGCGCCGGAACTGGGTGGACTTGGCACCGAGGCCGAGCGAGCCGATCGCGCCGTGTGTGATGTGCTGCGCGCGCACTATGACGGCGTACCGGCGCTCATCGTGCCGTCACCACCAGGCGCAGGCAAGACCGACCTTGTGGAAAAGGTCGCCGCACAGGAAGGAGGAACGCGGCGCCGGCGTTGCGTCATTGTCACCCAGACGAACCAGCAGGCCTTCGAACTCATGATGCGGCTTCGAGCGCACTATTCCGTCTTGCCGATCGCGCTGTATTGCCGACACTCGCTCGTTCTCCCCGACCAGATGGTGCGGAGTGCGATGCTCCAAATCGTGCATGAGCCTCGACAACTGCCGACGGGACCGTGCGTCGTCGTCGCCAACGCGATGAAACTCGCACTGAGTGCCGTACCGATCGCGTCCTTTGACCTGATGATCGTTGATGAGGCGTGGCAGCTGGCGAATCATCTCTTTCTTGCGATCGCGGGTCTCGCCAAACGGGTCATGCTTGTGGGCGACCCCGGTCAAATCGCCCCCGTAATCACCGCCGACACCACGCGCTGGCAGGCGAACCTTGCCGGGCCGCATGTTCCCGCGCCGCAGGCGCTGCTCGCAACGCACCCTGGCACGGCGGTGATCGGTCTACCTGTGTCGCGCCGCCTCGTCGACGACTCCGCCGAGATTGTGCAGCGCGCCTTCTATCCGAATCTCCCGTTCACGGCGCTGGAACGCTCTACCGATCGTCGGGTCGAGTTTCGCACTCTCGCAGCGACCCATCAACTCGATGGCGCTTTGCGCGGGATTGAACGAGGGCAAACGCTCTCGATGGTCGAGTTGCCGCAAGCGGCGCCCATCACGACGGATGCGGAAATCGCGGCAGTGATTGCGCGCGTCGTGGACCGGTTCGTAATCCGCGGCGCTAACGTCGTGACGCGGGACGGCGCGCACCGTGTCGATGGCCGCCGGATCGGTGTCGTGTGTGCGCATCGCAGCCAGGTCAGGGCGGTACGAGCCCGGCTCACGCCGGCGATCTCGTCGGAAGTCCTCGTCGAGACGGCGAATCGCTTTCAGGGCCTGGAGCGCGACATCACCGTCGTCTGGCACCCGCTCGCGGGACACCCACGCGTCCGGGACTTTCATGTCGATGCGGGCCGCTTCTGTGTCATGTTGTCGCGCCACCGGGTCGCGTGCGTCGTCGTGGGGCGCGCCGGCATCATGGAGGTGTTGGATCGATACGCGCCGGGTGATCCGCCCGTACTGGGCGTCGACACGGACCCTGAGTTCGACGGCTGGTTCGCCCACCGCGAGATCCTTGAGCATCTTATAAACAGCAACCGGGTGTTTCCGCTTGCTCGGCGGGCGACAACGTGAGGCCTGGTCCTGGGCGCCCCCTCGTTACCGCCGCTAGTTCGAGATTTTGGCACCGCACAGCGACCCGGTGCGGTCGAGTCGCTCTCCCTGCGGCACAGACCAGCCGCAGTCACCTTCTGATCGCGACGTTCGATCCGGGCGTCGTTCGTGGATTTTGGTATGGACCTTAGCATGATCGACGACGGCTTTGACGGCATCCGCACAGGTGGCGATTCGGCACCCTTAGCATCAGCGCCATCAGTGCGGGTGGTGCGCGAGCTGCCGGAGACCCGCATTAGGCGACTGACCGAGACGGCGTACCTCGATACCGAGCGAACGCCGTACTACCGGGTCATCATGCGGTACTTCCTGATCCAGGCCGAGGCGCAGGTCACATGGGTGAAGGCCGACGAGATCCTGGCGCACGTGCGCCAGGTCTACGATCCGTCGTACGACGACGTGCAGCGTGATCGCGACCTCCGCGTGCTCACCGACAAGCGCAACCTCCTCGAAGTCCAGGACGCGCGCGGGGCGCGTACCGCGCGCGACTTCAAGAATCGGCGGCCGGAGTATCACATTCGCGCCGACGCCCTGCGTCTCGAGCGTTGGGTGCGCACGTGGGAACAGGCGCCGTCCGAGGGCGGGTCCCTCGATCCGTCGCTCCTCGATCGATTCTGGACACGTCTCTCAGAAATTCACCGGCTGCTGCTGGAAGCCGAGCGGGGCGGCGACTACGTCCAAGCGGAACGCGCCGAGGCGCTTTGGCCGCTCTGGGAAGACGCGCTGAGCTACGTGACCAATCTGAACGCGAACACCACGTCGTTCCATCAGGCACTCGCCGAGGCCCGTCCGACCGATATCACCGACCTCCGGGCGTTTGACTACTACAAGAACGTCCTGTTCACCAGCATGCAGGGATTCATCAGCGGACTCGCCGAGCGCGCGGATCGCATTCGCGGCCGGCTTGCGGACTGGAACCAGGACGGCCATCTTGAGCGGCTGCGTCAGCACCTCGTGCAACACCGCCGTGTGAGGCTCGTCGGGGCATCGGAAGTCAGTGAGGACGTTGTCCGGACATCAGTGGACCAGGACGTACGGTTCGTCGTTGCCTGGTTTGCCCCGGATGGTGCGTGCGATGCCGTCCGACGCGCGACGCGACAAGCGATCAGTATGATCGGCCGGCATATCGGGCGCCTCGCCGAAGCCGACACAGGCACCCACAGCCGCGCGCTCGAACTCCGGGAACTCGCCTGCGCCTTCGCCGCCGTAGCGGACATCGCGACCGCGCACCGCCTCGCCGCGGCGACGTTTGGCGCGTACTGGCTCCGACATTACCGCGCCGTGCCCGAAGCTCGCACGATGTCGAACACACTCTCCGCCTGGCAACAGCCGGCCTTCGAATTCCCCGTCAAGAAGATCCGTCAAGGGGGCCAACGGGGCGAGCGCGAATCGAGCGGGATCGACGATCAGTCGGCACGTCAAGCTGCGATGCTTGAGGCCCGCGCACGCGAACGCGCGCAAGAGAAAGCGTTGCTCGACCGGATCTTCTCGGCTGGTCGTGTCGACGTTGGCGCGCTCGTGAACGTCCCGGCGCAGGTGCGAGCACGGCTTCTGGTGGCGATCCGCGAGTGCATTGCCTCCGAGGATCACGCGTCGCTCGCCGCCGACGGAACGCACATCATGCTGTATCCTCCGACGAGTGAGGCACTCGGCTCTCTCCAGTCGGAAGACGGAACGTTGTGGACGCCGCGTTTCCATCTCGTACGCCATGCCGCCGCCTCAGCGCAGCCCATTGCGTCGTCCCTACAGACGAACTCCTCCGGGGCCGCCGCGGACGAAGATACTCACAACGACGGCGCGATCGCAGAGCGCGTGAGTGCACCGGCGGAGGCGACTCCCGTCGTGCGTCGTGCCCGCGACGCCAGGGAGACGCAGACCACATGAGTACGACCGCCAGCGTGAACAACAGCAGCGTGACGACGCCGGCCAGCGCAACGAGTGCTTACGATGACTCGGTGATGTCGCCTACGCGTGGATCGTACATGACGCTGGCCCAACGCCGAGCGGCGACGCACGATCTGCAGGCGGCATATCGAGCGTTGCTCGATACCTTCGCAGTGCTGGCGGCCGACGATCCTGAGGTCTTCCGGACGATTCGTGTGCGCCAGAAGGACATTCGCACCTGGTTCTACGACGCCGCTGGTTGGTGGCTCGTGGTGACGAGCGACTGCGCGTATCTCGCCAAGCATCCCGCCACTATCATGCCGTGGCACGGCTTCGATACGGATCGCGACCGTCCGCTCAAAGATCCGCTCGACTATGAGCTCCTGACGTGGGCGTTGTGGTACGGCGAGCGGAAGCCGCTCGACCACACGTTCCTCATCGGCATGCTCGCCTCGGAGATCGCCGAGGAGACGGGTCCGTTCGTCGGCGCGGGGCACATCGACTGGAATCAGCGACCGCACCGCGAGAGCCTCGTGCGTGCGATGCGCGCCCTCGAGCACATCGGCGCCGTCCGACGCCTCGATGGCGAGGCGGAATGGTTCGAGCGTGATGGCGTGGACGCCGACATCGTGTACGAATTCACGCCGGTCGCGCGACTCGTGCGTACGCAGCCCGCATCGGAGCTGCTCCCCGCTGGCGTTCAGGTCGCAACGGCGGCACAAGAACGCCCGCTGACGGTGCGGCAACGGCTGTATCGATCGCTCCTCACGCTGCCTGCCGTCCTCGCCGAGTGCGAGCCGGAGTGTTTTGCGATGCTGCAGAACAGCGAGAAGCGCGTAACCATTGCGACCGATCTCGAAGAACGCATCGGCTGGCAGTTGGAAATGACTGTGTCGTACGCGGCGCTCCTGCGTCAGCGCGAGCCCGGCGCGCAGCCGTCATTTCCTACGGGATACATCGCCAGTCGCATCACACTGCTCCTGTGCCATCACCTGCGCGCCGTTGTGGCGGGCAAGGGTCGAGGGATTGCGAGCCTAACGACCGACGGGTTCGACCGTGTGTTGATCTCACGCGAACGGTTCCAGAGCGAGCTCGGTCGCGTGAAGCAGAAGTATGACAAGTGGTGGGGCGCCACGACGCGTGCACGCGGTCTCGCACTTCTCGCCGAGGACGTCCTCGATTGCATGCGTGGGTGGGGCATCGCGTCCGGTCCCGCCGAGGACGACCAAATCACGATCTATCCGACCGCCGCGCGCTTCGGCGCCGTCTACACCGACGATGGCGGTCTCACCGATGACGGAGACGACCAGTGAGCGACGGCATCAAGTCCACGAACGGCGCGAGTGGCGCTAACGTGGCGAATGGTAACGGCAAGAACGGAAAGCGCTCTGCACTGGGCGATGCGCCGACGCGTGAGGCCATTCGACTGGCGATGACGGACAACGCCGCGCCTGCCGGTGGGAGCGCGCCGGCTGCCGCAGCCGCGCGTTTCCACCCAGCCTTCGCCGCAGCGCGGCCCACGCCGGCAATGCAGGAACGCATCGCGGCGATTACGACGCGGCGCGTTGTCACGGCCCCACGATGGGAACCCGTCCGCGCGATCGTGCAGAACTACTTCGTCATCCCCTACCAGGAGTTCCATTTCGTCAACGGTTGCCTGGTCCTCGGCGGAGCGAACAGCACTGGCAAGACGAGCGTGCTGACGTCGCTCGTGACGTTGGTTCTGGACAACGACAAACGGCCGCAACGCTTCGATCCGAGTGGCGCACGCGTGCGCAGCATCGGCTACTACGTTCTCGGGAAGCCCGAGATGCGCTTCTACCACAAGAACCGCATCTCGTACATCGCACTCGAGTTTCGCCACACCGGCACGGGCGAGTACCGCACCGTCGGCATCGGTCTCCAGGGTCACCGCGCGGGCAATGATGGGCAACCCCAGATCGACGGCTGGGGCTTTCTGCTGGCCGACGGCCGCCGCATTGGCCCCGACCACGATATCTCACTCTTCGACGAATCGGGCGAGAAGCGCGTTCCGCTGAGTCGCGCGCGGCTGGTCAAAGCCCTCGGTGCCGACGTGAACACCGTCAACCGCGTCGTCGACGACATCGATTCGTATCGCGACATGGTGAATGCGGCGCTCTTCGGGTTCAAATCCGCGCAGCAATACACCGATCTCGTCTCCATCCTGACGTCGCTGCGTGCATCGAAACTCGCCAACACCATTAAGCCCTCCGCCGTGAGCGGGTTCTTGCAGCATTCGCTGCGGCCCCTCGATGAGGCGTTGATGGAGGATGCAGGCCGCATCTACGAGCGCATCGATCAGTACCAGGAGCGCCTGGAGCTGTTGCTGTCGCAGGTGGTCGTCCTCGACGATCTGGCGAAAGCCGAGGCGTCCTGGCGTCTGGCCGCGGCCCGGCGTGAGGCGGGCCTCTATCGCGACGCGTATCGGGATGCTGATCGCGCCCTCAAGCGTCTCGAGCGCGTCCGCGACGACATCGTTCGCGAGCAGAAGGCGGTCGACGACGCCGAGACGTCGATCACCGACGAGCGCACCAAGAAGGAGCGGAAGACGGCCCGCCTTAAGGTGCTGGAGCGGAAGGATGAGCTGAAAGACATCGCCAAGCTCACCGAGTACAAAGATCGTCTAGCGGAGTCGAATGAGTTGGCGGAGCGCGCGCAGACGGCGGCAAACGAGGCGCGCGGCCGACGCGACGACGCCGCCGGACGCGCGCGCGACCTCCTTGCTGCGTGGACCGAAGCGGTCGACGACGTGATCAAGCGCGCGAAGGACCTCGCCCAGGAAGCCCGGTCGTCGTGGGCGACGGCGGAGTCCTTTGCCGCGGCCATCACGACGAGCGCGCGCCAGGCCACGGTAGGGGCACCCGTGATTGCGCCGAGCGTTTCGCTCAACGCGCTTCGCGCAGATCACGAAGTGCAACGAGATTCGCTTCAAGACATCCGCAAGGCGCTCGACGTGGCGGACCAGGCGGAATTCAAGCACCAGACCGCGCGAGACCATCGCGAGGTGGTTGCCGGTGAACTCACAATCGCGAGTGACGCATTGCAGCAGCGCCGGGACGAAGAGCGCGCGGGCCGATCGCGCGCCGCTGACGCGCTGCGTGTGTGGGTCGACGCATCGCACGCCGACGTGCCGATCGCGGCCGATACCGTCGAGCAGGTAGTCGAGCAGATCCTGGATGCGGATCTCGATCCGGACGGCCTTACCGATCTCTTCCACTCCGCGATTGACGGGGCGCGTACGACATTGCGCGCCGACGAAGCCGCGGCCGTCGCAGCCCGCGAGGCCGGGCGTCAGCGCGTCGAGGAGATGGAAGCGCGCCTGCACGAGAAGGAGCAGGAGCATGAGGAGACACCGCCGCAGCCCGCGGAACGGATCCGCGCTCGGGAGGCTATCGCGGCAACCAGCATTGGTGCGTTGCCGCTGTATCAGGCCGTGGACTTTGGTCCGAAGGTCACGAACGCCGAGGGTGGTCGCCTTGAGCGGATTCTCGAGGACGCAGGGTTGCTCGATGCACTCCTGGTTCGTGCAAGCGATCGCGACCGCGCGCGCGCCGTCGTCGCCGTCCTACCAGGTGGTGAACAACTCGCGGCATCCGAGGTCTGGCTTGCTGACGCGCCGCGCGAAACAACGCCGATGTCCGGCCGCACGCTCGCGGACTACCTCGTTACGGCGAACGGTGACGCAATCGCGACGTTCGGCGACGGGTCGGCCGCGACGGTCGTCGCGGCGTTACGCAGCATTCGCGTGTTCGAAGATTCGACCGCGTTGCGCTCACAGGCGTCGCATGGCGGCTCGGCGATCGCGCTCGACGGTGGATGGATGCACGGGACGCTCTCCGGCCACACAACCGCCGAACGCCCACGCGGCCGGTACATCGGCTTGGCGAACCGCCAGCGCGCTCGCGCGGAGGCGATTGCGCAGCTCAAGGCGGCGCTGGCCGAGGCGACTGATGCGCATGAGCGGCTGATCAAAGAGGCGGCCCGTATCACCGAGCAGCTTCGCGCCGTCGCCGAGCACGAGCGGGCGTTGCGGGCGCTGCCGAGTCTGCGTGCGCTTCCGACGCTCCGATCCCAAGTCGAGTCGGCCGATCAAGATGTGGTCCGGTGCGAGGAACGCCTCGCTGCAGCGGAACAACGGGTGGCCAAGGCTCGCGCTTCGGTCACTGAGGCGAAGCATCAGGTCGACCTCGCGTGCCGCGCTATCCAGTGGACCGGCGAGCGCTCCAAGGACGCGATCGAACGAGCGATGAACACCCTCCAACGCTTGCGCGAGAGCGCCGGAGCCATTCACCAGCAGATCGAGACGACGCATCGCGTCGCCAAGGATCATGCGGAGACCATTAACCGGATGCCAGGGCTCAAGGATGCCGCGGCGACGGCGTCGCGTTACGTCGCGGAGCGGCAGCTGGCGGTCGCGCGCGACGCTGCGCGGGTGCAAGCGATCCAGGATCTGCTCAAACGCGCTGACATCCAGGCGCTAACCCGCGAGGTCGGTGAGCTCGAATACGACATCAAGAAGCACGTTGAGGAGATCGAGCGCGTCAAGACGATCCGTGATAAGGCGGAAACGTTAGTGGAAAGTGCCCGAGAGGATCTTCCTGAACGCGAAGCGGCGGCGAATGCGGCGCGCGGGAAGGCAGGATCGCATCTCGACAACTTCGCCGCCGCACTGACGGTGCACCCGGTCACCGCCACCGAAGCGTCACAGGCTCGTGTGAGCGACGCGGCCGCCGCGGGGGTCGCCGAGCAGATGCTCAAGCCGCTCTCTTCAGCCGAATCCGGCCCGGTGGCGCTCGACAACGCGCGCGAAGGCGCGTTCAACGCGATGGATCGCATTCGGGCGCAGCACACGGCGGTGTTGACCTTGCTCCAACCCGCCGTCGATCGCGAGGCGGGCTACACGTTCGTGCATCACGGACGCCAGTTGACGACCAACCTGCTGCTCGCCGAAATCGCCGACGAGCAGGTCAAGCTCGAGGCGACGCTCGGTGAAGATCAGCGCACCCTCGCGCAGAAGTTTATGAGTGAGGAGATACTGAGCGCGATCCACACGTCGATCCAGGACACGCACGAGATGATCCACCTCGTAAATGCGAAGCTCGGCCAGATCAAATCGACGAAATCGAAGCAGCTGCGGTTCGTGTGGCGCCCGATCACCCTGCCGGGGATGACGACGAACGTGACGGAGGTGGCAAAGCTGCTCGGCACGAAGGTGACGTACTGGTCGGACGAAGATCGTGCGATGTTGGTGCGGTTTATCGAGGAGCGCCTCGCGTACGTGCGGACGCGCGTGAAGGCCGACGATGCGTCGACCAGCTACGTCGAGGCGCTGAAGGATGCGCTTGACTATCGCAACTGGTACGCATTCACGATGGAGACGTTCGGTAAGCGCTGGGCCGAATTCACGGACAAGGAGTTCGGCGAGGGATCCGAGGGAGAAAAGGCGGTTGATATGCTGGCGCCCCTCTTCGCCGTTGTCCACGCGCGGTACGCGAACGCAGCCCTCGATGCGCCCCGCCTAATCGGTATGGACGAGGCGATGGCGGGCCTCGACGCGTCGAACACGCGCGGGCTCTTCGCGCTGCTCGCCGACTTTGAATACGCGTTCGTCATGACGAGCGAAAAGCTGTGGGGCGTGTCGGAGAATCTTTCGGGCTGCGCCACCTATCAGCTGCAGGTCGACAACCCAAAGGACCCGAGCGTGTTTGCCGCGACCATGTTCCTGTGGGATGGCGTCGAGCGGACGGAGGACGATATTCGTGTGATAACGGTCGGTGTCGCGCCGACGACCGTCGCGGGGACGCAGGGTGAGCTTGTCCTCTGAATCCCTCCCGAGCGCGGCACGTGCCGCGCATGACGACGAAGCAAGGCGCGCCGAGCTGCGAGGTGTTCTTGCCGCCGATCCGGCGCTCATGGCGCTGCTCGCGGCGGCGCGTGATCGCTATGTTCGCTCTGGATCGTGGACGACCAAGGGGATCGCACTCTCTACGCCGGAACTCCGCGGCGCGGCGGCGGCGCTGGGTATCGCGAAGCCAAAGGGCCGACTGTCTCTGAAAGCGTTGGGCGATGCGTTGCACCGCACCCGGTTTCGGTGCACAGTCGAAGAGGCGGTCCGATGGGCGTTCGATGCAGTTCCGGCCACTCGAGATGAGGTCGAGGCGCAGTGCGCGGTTCGATGGGAGTTCCAGCAAGCCGAGTTGGTCTCGCTCGCTGGCACGGCGATTCAGGAGGTGCTTGCCTGGCTCTCGTCTCGTCAAGCGAAGCTCAGACGTGGGGTGAGCAACCCGGCCCTCTTCGACGAGGCGCGTCTTGCGGTGCGTGCTGCGGCGGCGGCACGCATGCTCACGGGTCCAGAGATTGTCCCCGTGCTCGCGAACCGCCTGAGTGGCGATCCGCATGCGCTCGATGTTGGCCGGTACGCGCGCCGTTGCTTCGAACGCATCCTGCTGTGCCGCCACGCCGACCTCGGGCTCAAAACACCATTGCGTGCCGGCAGCCGCGCCGCGCTTTTGGCCGCGAGCAACTTGGCGGCGGACGGCATTTCGTCACAGGTCTGGGCCGTCGGTCTCATGAGCTCGGATAGGATGCTCACCGAAGCCAGAGCAAGTGGTCACGTCCTTGGGCTTCCGCTCGTGACACTGGACGGGATCAGGGATGTTGCGGCGTATGCCGACATCGCCTTCGCGGTGGAGAATCGTTCGGTGTTTGCAGCGCTGTTGCCGGTCGTCGTCGCGTTACCGGCAGAGCGACGGCCGACCTTGATTTGCACCAGCGGCAACCCCAGCCTCGCTGCGCGCGTGCTGCTCCAGCGCTTGGCCTGGGGTGGTGCGCAGATTTACTACGGCGGCGACACAGACGTGCGTGGCGTCGGGATCGCTCGAACAATCGAATTGTTAACCGCACCGAAATACGGGTCGTGGCACATGCATTCGACGAGCGCAGGCGTGCACTTCCAGGAATCGTCGATCCTTGAAATGGAGGACGACCTTCGCGCCGTGGCCGCCACGCGCGAGATGCCGAGCCGAGGTTGCAGCGACGCAACGCTGGGTGAGGGATCGTCATCGTAGCTCGAGGCGGTCGGCGCTGTCGTGGCGTGACACCTAGTAGCGTGGACAGGCCAGTTCGGCCGGCACGCCGTGAGCGGTAATCTCAGCCGACAGTATCGCTCAGCATTCAATCAATGCGCTGCCAGATTTGCACACACACCCCGGAACGGCAATGCCCGCGAGCTCGCTGATTCTGCTGCGCCGCCAGCGCGATGCGCTCCGCGCACCCGCGCGCCGCGGCTAGCGACCGCGCCACGGGCGCGGTCGAGCTCTCACGAACCGGATGCATTGGACCGTGTCCACCAGCTAACAGGCGGAGGGTTCTCATTTCGATGGCCGACACGATCACCGTTCTCGACAGACTGGCGACGGTTCCCACCGACGCCGAACCCTTCGCCGAATGGCTGCGCGGTGGTGACGCGCTCGAATTCTTGCGCTGGAATGCCAGCGCCGAGGAGACGGTAATCTTTGTCAGCACCGATCACACATACGTGCACGGCGTATTCGTGCCATCGTCGGTCATCGACGAAGCGAAGACCGTTGATCTTCTGGCCTGGGACTTCAACGCAACCGGTAGCTGGGGAATCTCGCACTCCTTCAGCCCGGCATCGCTCTCGATCGTCCCGCCGCTGGACCATCCCGGTAGTAACGCGTTCCATGGGGGCGAGCGGTTGGTGTTCCAGCGTTTTTTTGAGGGGCGGATAGGAACCAAGAGCTACTTCGAGATCCTGCAGCGCTTCACGCATGTCTTCGATCTTCACTATGTCGATGAACGGAGCGCCTACTGTCGTTTGGATGAGCGCGGTGACCTCGAGGATGTTATTCGGATTCGGCAGCGCGTCCCCAAAGGCACCGACCGCTACCTCGTCGTGATCACTTGTCACCGCGATCTCCTCGATCAGTACATGACGCTGACGAACTCCGTTTTGGCCGTGACCTTCGACTTCACACGCTATCGGCCCTCCAGCTTCTCGGGCTGGCCCGGCATGGCCAAACCGGAGGATCACTCGGACACCGATCTGCACTACCGTCTCGTGTTGATCGATGGGTACGGCAGCTATCTGCGCGGCGTCCAGATCGTTCGGTCTCGACTTTCGCGTGAAGCGCTCCTCAAGCGCTTCGACTATCGCGAGCCGAAGGCTCGGCAGTACGCGTCCTTCATCGCTCAGGATTGGAAGAACAAGGTGGTTCGCGAGATCTCGACGGCGCCAGAAGCGACGGCGAACTACTTCACCAAGTCCGATCTTCCGTTCGAACTGAGCCCGGCGTTCTTCCGGCCAGAGGTACTTCAGAAATACAAGGCGGACACGGACAAGTACCGTCTCGATGGACGGTCAATCTCGTGTCGTGGTGCATGGAGTCTCGAGACGTACGACATAAACGAGGCAGGGCAGGTCCACACGTACATCGTCTATCTCCGTCGCCTTCCCTACGAGGAGCAGCTGCACTGGAAGGCGTACAACGAGAAACCGAAGGCGCCCATTTCCGAGCGCGCGGTTAAATCGGATTTCCAAGGCAACTGGGACCTCGGATATGACGCTCTGGTGAGCCTGAAGCAGGCGCTTCGGTCGCTCGACGAACAGCACGTCGAGTGGTGGAAGCTTCGGTCATCCAAGCTGCTGGATCAGGCGAACTACCCGGTGACGACGTCGGCGGATGAGTGGGCGAACGAGATTCTTCATCTCGATCAGCTCGTCGTTGAGGGCTTCGACGAAAAGGGCCTTTGGGCGACCGCAGGAAGGCTTGGACGCACACCGGCGAAAGACCTCCGGTCGTTGAAGCTAGTCGAAGAGTGCCTCATCGGCTCGGGCATAGGTGCTGAGGAAGCCAAGGCCCTTACAGCGCCGTTCCATCGCGTACACAATCTCCGGTCGAAGGTCAAGGGACACGCGTCGGGAGACGAAGCGAATTCGATCAAGAAGAACACACTGATGGAGCACGGCTCGTACGTTCAGCACTTTCAGCAGCTGTGTGCGCAATGTGACAGATCTATCCGCCGCATTAGCGACGTTTTTGGCGGCGTACGTCAGTAGCGGCGGACGGCGAGTCGAGCTGAATCGAGTGGCGATGCTCGGCGTGCATCGAGATCCTACTACCCCCGGTTCGCGCCGGCGGCGAATCGGGAGCTACCCGTACGACGGTGAATCCGGTCGAGGTCGCGGCAAGTCGGGCGAGATATCTCACCACTAGCTTGCCGCAGCACCCTTCCGAAAAGATGGATAGAGGTGGCCTGAGGATTTAAGACAGGCGGGATAGGTGGAAATCGGCGCTCCACGAGGCGATGCTCTCGCCGACCAGGAGGCTCTTTCCGATGCGACGACCCCGCCGGAATCACTCAGCGGCCTTCAAGGCCAAAGTGGCCTTGGCCGCGATCGAAGGCAATCAGACGCTCGCCGAGCTCGCGCAGCGCTTCGACGTCCACCCGAACCAGATCACCGAATGGCGCCGGCAGCTCGTCGCCAACGCCGCGGATGCGTTCGGCGGCGACGGGGAGCGACGCGAACCGCCGATCGATGTGAAGGCGCTGCACGCGAAGATCGGGCAGCAGGCGCTGGAACTGGATTTTTTGTCCAACGCGCTCGGTCGCGACCGCGGGCCGAGCGGAAAGCGATGATCGACCGGTCGCGCAAGCTCGCGGTCACACGTCAGGCCGCGTTGCTCAGTCTGTCGCGGGCGTCGGTGTACTATACGCCGCGCCCCGTGAGTGACGAGGATCTCGCGCTCATGCGGCGGATCGACGAGCTGCATCTCGAACTCCCGTTTGCGGGGAGCCGCATGCTGCGCGATCTGCTGAACGATGAGGGCGTGGCGATCGGCCGCGAGCATGTGCGAACGCTCATGCGCCGCATGGGGATCACCGCCGTGTATCAGCGGCCCAAGACGACGCGCCGCCATCGCGCCCACCCCGTGTTCCCGTATCTGCTGCGCACGCTCACGATCACGCGGCCGAATCACGTCTGGGCGGCCGACATCACGTACATCCCGATGGCGCGCGGCTTCGTGTATCTCGTGGCGATCATGGACTGGGCGAGTCGCAAGGTGCTGACCTGGCGCGTGTCGCCGACCCTGACGAGCGACTTCTGTGTCGCGGCGCTCGAGGACGCCCTTGCTCGGTTCGGCACACCCGAGATCTTCAACACGGACCAAGGCAGCCAATTCACCAGCGCCGAGTTTCTCAACGTGCTGCGCCGCCGCCAGATCGCGATCAGCATGGACGGCACGGGCTGCTGGCGCGACAACGTGTTCGTCGAGCGGCTCTGGCGCTCGGTCAAGTACGAGGAGGTGTACCTGCGCGCGTACGAGACGGTCTCGGATGTCCGAACGGGCCTCGCCCGCTATTTCCAGTTCTTCAATGCACGCCGCCCGCACAGCGGACTCCGCGCTCGAACCCCGGACCGTGTTTTCTTTACTGCTCTACCTGACCTGCTGAACCATTCACCCCGCGCCGTTCCACTTATCCCCGCCGCCTAACCTGTCTCAATCCGTTAGGCCACCTCT
>Ga0134126_10001930_pt1 | contig 26355 bp, 18 predicted proteins | sample KB31752_FD_96881 | JGI IMG/M metagenome (GOLD analysis project Ga0134126, IMG submission 96881) | Terrestrial soil microbial communities with excess Nitrogen fertilizer from Kellogg Biological Station, Michigan, USA - KB3-175-2 | ecosystem: Environmental > Terrestrial > Soil > Unclassified ... | reverse complement strand
TGATTTTATTCCGGTTGCTATAAATTTCCTGTTTGAAAAATTGTCTTTAACCCTCATCTCGCCGCAGTAAAAACCGGGTTCCGGGAAAAGTACCCACTCAATTAGAAATCTCATAATATTTTTTATTTCTGAGCAGATTAAAACTGTCTTTCAAACGTATTAGCTCTCAAAGGAAAATTTTGGACGATAGCAAAAATATAGAGGGCTTATTTAAACGGTATCTTGATAATCAATGTTCACCGGATGAAATAAGGCTATTGCTGCAGCATTTTAATGCTGGGGAGAACGAAGATTTGCTAAGAAGTCTCATGAGGGAACAATCGAATTTGATTCAAGACGCACCGTTGATTTCTGATGAAACATCAAAGCCATTATTGGACGCTGCTTTTAAAAAGATACAAAATGCCATTGCTGTTGACAACAAAATAAGGCAAATAAATGTGCATCCTTTTTATCGGAATTCATGGTTTCGCGCATGCGCGGCTGCAACTATAATCTTAATTGTATCAACAACCGCTTATTATTTTCTTCATAAAAACAATGAAACCGTTTTTGCGCTGAAGCAAACACCTATGCACCAGGCAAAAGAAATACCACCCGGAACTAACAATGCAGTGCTCACGCTTGACAATGGAACTGCGATTATGCTGGACAGCGCTGCCAATGGAACTTTGGCGCAACAGGGGAATACAGATGTGCAAAAAATAAACGGCCAAATTGCTTACCGCAAAACAGACATGGAGATGAATACGAAGCCTGTTTACAATACCATCACTACCGCCAATGGCAATCAATACCAGTTGATCCTTTCCGACGGCTCCAAAGTTTGGCTGAACGCGGCATCCTCTATCCGTTTTCCCGCTTCATTTACAGGCAAGGAAAGAAAAGTAGCAATTACAGGAGAAGCTTATTTTGAAGTAGCACACGATGCTTCCAAACCATTTAAGGTAGATTTCAGCGACAAGGCAGGCGGGACGGGGGAAATTGAAGTATTGGGAACCCATTTTGATGTAAATGCTTATGATGATGAAAGTGCATCGAAAACTACACTACTGGAAGGTTCTGTAAAAATAAAAACAGCAAACCAGGTACAAATGCTTACGCCGGGGCAGCAGGCTGCGATTACTTCTAACACAATTACATTGAAAAAAGATGTGGATGTTTCACAGGTAGTAGCATGGAAAGATGGTTTTTTTGTGTTTAACAATACGGATATACAAACGATAATGAGACAGGTAGCCAGGTGGTATGATATCGATGTAATTTTTGAAGGTAAAATACCATCGGACGGATTTACAGGAAAAATTTCAAGGAATGTACCCCTTTCTGATTTTTTAAAAGTACTTCAATTGAATAATGTGCATGTAAGGACTGAAGGGAGGAGTGTTACCATTTCAACCTAATTGAACTAAGATATAATTTAAAATAAATGAAAAACCAGAAAAAAAGGCCAGTAGTGCGCTAACACTGCTGGCCGGAATTTCAGGTTATTTCTGCCCCGGAAGGCATCAATAAAAAGCGAGTTACGAACTGCTAATTTTTTTAACCTAAAACAAAACAAAGTTATGTTTTTAAAGATTATGTGGAATTATCCTTTTGGTAAAAAAAGGTATTTCAAAAAAACCTTGTTGATCATGAAGTTCACAGCAATTTTACTTTTTGCCGCCTGTTTGCAGGTAAGCGCTACAGGCTTTTCGCAAAAGATCACTTTGTCGCAAGACAATGTTTCTTTAAGGCAAGTTTTCAAAGAAATCGGGAATCAAAGCGGTTACCAGTTCTTTTACAAAGACAGGTTGATTAGACAGGCAGAAAACGTGAGTATACATGTAACGAATGCCACTATCGAAGAAGCGTTGGATCAATGTCTGAAAAGTCAGCCTTTATCTTATTCTATTTTAGATAAGATTATTGTGGTGAAAGCCAAACCCAATCTACCGGTTGCAATACAGGTCTCAGCTATTCTTCCCCCTGTTCCGCTCAATATAATTACCGGAACGGTAAAAGATGAAAAAGGAAATCCTCTTGCAGGAGTTTCTGTGGTTCTAAAAGGAACCAATAAAGGAACCAGCACTGATGTAAACGGACGTTTTTCTATTGATGCCAATATTGGAGAGGAATTAGAATTTTCATTCGTTGGATATCAGAAAAAAAATGTAATAATAGGACAAAATAATAATCTTGCCGTAATAATGGAAATAGAGGCGACAGTGGGAAATGAGGTGGTGATAATAGGATATGGTACACAAAAGAAAAGTGACCTGACAGGTTCTGTTTCTACTGTCAACTCTGAAAATTTTAATAAAGGTGTTCAAACAAATGCGTTACAATTGTTAACAGGCGCAGCAGCAGGGGTGCAAGTCAGCCAGGCTTCTTCTGCACCAGGCGGAGCACTTAGTATTAAAATACGGGGTGCAGGTTCAATCAACAGCAGCAACGCTCCTCTGATTGTTATAGACGGTTTACCGGGTGCAGATCCTTCCTCAATAGACCCCAATGATATAAAATCTATCGATGTTTTAAAAGATGCTTCTGCTTCGGCAATTTACGGGACACGTGCAGCTAATGGGGTTGTTTTAATTACCACAAAAAAAGGAGGTAAAAATATGCCCTCGATAAGTTATAACGGTTATTTTGGTGTCCAAAGTGCAGCTAAATTATTAAATGTTTTAAATGCAACTCAGTATATGCAAATGGTAGATACAGTAACAAATGGCAACAACCTGGCAATGCCATATACGGCAAGTCAAATTGCTGCTGCAGGTACAGGAACGGATTGGCAAAAAGAGATATACAGAAACGCAATGGTACAAAATCATTCCCTTTCATTTTCAGGAGCTTCCGACAAATCAAATTACTATTTGGGACTGAATTACTTTAATCAAGATGGAATTGTGCTTACCTCAAATCTTCAAAAATATGGCGTTCGATTTAATTTCGAAGCCCATCCAATTCAACGATTAAAAATCAATTTTAATATAGAAGCTCAGAAAGGCATCAACAACTCAATATTAACAACCAATGCAGCTAACGAAAGTGCTGGTCCCATCAACTCAGCAATTGAGTTTGATCCTTCTGTAAAAGTGGGAATTGATTCGACAACGGGCCAATATTACACCAATCCCTCGGTTGCGTTAAACAATCCTTTAGCACTTCTTTACGGAGTTACAACTACAACTACAAACAATAGGAGTTACGGTACTTTAAGTGCTGAGTATTCAATTTTCAATGGTCTTACGGCAACTTTGCGTCTTGGAGATGATAATATTGATTATAGGACCAATTCATACACGAGCCGATTAACAATAAATGGCGGATCAACTAACGGAAGTGCCAGTGTAAATTATGGAGGAAGCAATCATTGGATAGCTGAATATTTTATGACTTACAATAAGACATTTAATAAGTTACATCATTTAACAATTGTAGGTGGTAGTACTTTTGAGAACACTAATACAAAATATGTAATTTCACAAGCATCAGGTTTTCCTAGTGATATTTTAGGGGTAAATGTACTTCAAAGCGGCCTTCAGTCAACCTATCAATTAAACAGTAGTATTGGACAAAACAGGCTTAACTCCTTTTTAGGCAGGCTTAATTATTCTTACAACGATAAGTACCTTTTGACCGCATCGGCAAGGGCCGATGGTACTTCTGTTTTTTCCGATCAGCATAAGTATGCTGTTTTTCCGTCAATAGCTCTGGGATGGCGAATTATTAATGAATCATTTATGAATAAAGACGGAATTTTAAGTGATTTAAAATTAAGGGCTTCATATGGAACGATCGGCAATCAGGCTATACCCAGCTATCAAACCCTGACAACATTTGCCTCCAGTGGAACAACGGTATTGGGTAGCCAGGTGGTAACAGGAGTGGAACCTACAAGGATTCCTAATCCGGACTTAAAATGGGAGACAACTGCTGAAACAAACATCGGATTGGATTTTGGATTCTTTAATCAAAGGATTACCGGTTCTGTTGAATATTTCCATAAGAACACTTACGACCAGCTTTTTTATAAGCCACTACCTGCTTCGACAGGTTTTGCAAACCAATTGGTAAATTTTGGTAGTGCTGTTAATAAAGGATTGGATTTTTTACTTTCATCACAAAATATCAGCCACAAGCTTTTTAAATGGAGAACAACCTTAACTATTTCGACACTTAAGAATGTCGTTACACAACTTCCTGACTTTGTACCAACACCCATTTTAGGTGGTACCATTGGTACATTCAACAGCCAATACACTGAAGTGAACGTAGGCTACCCGATGTATGCATTTTATGGCTATAAAGTAGCAGGTGTTTTTCAACAGGGAGATAATATAGCCGCTTCTGCTCAGCCCAATGCCCATCCCGGTGACCTTAAGTTTTTTGACAGGAATGGAAATGGAAAAATAGATGCAGGAGATAGAATGATGTTGGGCAACCCCTTTCCAAAATACGTAATTGGGTTTAATAATAACTTTTCTTATAAAGGGTTTAATTTAAGTGTAATGGTTAATGCAGTAGAGGGCGTAAGCACTTTAGATGTTAATACACTTGAATCACTTTATCCAATTAATACATATAGAAACCGGTATTCTGATGTGTGGCTTAACAGGTGGACAGATCAAAATCCAACCAACAAGTATCCATCATTAATAAATCCTGCAAATTATGGTGGGGCATTATCAGTTAATTCATTAGATGTCGTAGATGCTTCTTATATAAGGGTTCAGAATGTAACATTATCTTATTTGTTTTCATTTAAAAATAAGCATTCTTTAAAAACATTATCTGTTTATGCAGCAGGAGACAATTTGTTGACCATAACCAAATTTAAGGGATATGACCCTGATGCAAATGATTCATATGTAGGAAATTCATCTACCCTCGAAAAAGCCAATTACAATAGTTACCCATTAGGCAGGGTGTTTAGATTTGGCGTAAGCATGGGATTCTAATTTTTTTAAATATTTCAAAATACAATTATGAAACAATATAAAAATATTTTATGCATTTTTGGTTTATTAACCATTATAATAATAAGCGGATGTAAAAAATTTTTACAGGAAAAAATTTATACCCAATATAACCCTTCTACATTTACTTCTACTGAAAGCGGCGTTCAATTGATACTTACGGGAGCCTATTCTGAAGAAACCATGATAGAATATAACATGAGGGATTATTTTTATTTAATGAACGAATTTACAACGGATGAAATGAATGATGCTAATGGAGGATTGTATGCAAGTGCACAACTTTTTATGCAGTTTAAATGGGATGCCACTAACTCTACAACATCTGCCCAATATTCACGCATGTATACTGCCATTAGGGATGCAAACGTGTTGTTGGATAACATTAAAAACGTTACGACCTTATCTACTACAAAATTAGCGCAATACACCGCTGAAGCAAGATTTATCAGAGCAGAAGCCTATACCGTTTTGTATTATACTTTTGGTGCTACACCATTAATAACAACTGCTCAGTCAATTAATTTACAACCAACCAGAGCTTCAGATGACTCTATGAAGCAATTTATAGTCACTGAGCTGACGGCTGCCGCAGCAGATTTACCGGTAACACCACGTGCTTATGGTACGGCTTCAAAAGGGGCCGCATTAGGAGTTTTATGTAAATTTTACTTAAATACCAAACAATGGCAGAATTGTTCAGATGTTGCCGACCAGATAGTAAATTTAAATACTTATAGTTTATTTCCTGATATTACAAGGCTTTGCGCTGTCCAAAATAATCACAACAGCGAATATCTTTATTATTATCCCTGTGTAACAAGTCCTGCGGGATATGGTAATATTATAATGGCCCATTCTTTTCCGCTCAATTATCCTATTTTATCTAATTGGGTAAACTTCGGTACCAAATTCCATATCTTGACTCCTGTGGTAAATTCGTTTAGCCCTAATGACAGAAGACTTTTAATGATTGACACTATTTATAAGAATCTTTCCGGTCAAACAGTTAGATTGAATACCGATGCACAAGGAAATCCATTAAATATGTCAGCAAGTTTTAAATTTGTTCCTGATTCCAGTTCATTAGGTGTAGATATGGGTAATTACGTTCCCATGGTTAGATATGCAGATATTTTACTTAGTAAGGCAGAAGCACTTAATAATTTAAATGGTCCCAACTCCACAGCTTTTGATTTAATAAATGCTGTAAGAAACAGAGCCGGCTTACCCAACCTTGATCCTTCACAATATACAACAACACAAGAACTAAACGATGAACTTTTGCAAGAGAGGCAGTGGGAGTTTTATGGTGAAGGGTTGAGAAGGCAAGACTTAATACGAATGGGTAAGTTTATATCCTCGGCACAAGCGAGGGGCATAACAAATGCCCAGGATTATCAAGTGCTCTTTCCAATTCCCCAAACTGAGCTTCAAAGTAATCCCAATTTAAAACAAAATCCAGGCTACTAATCAAATTAATAGAGCGGGCAAAATAATTTTGAATGTTTAGATATCTTGATTAATAAAATCTCTACCATTAAAATGCTTGGGATTTTTATATTCTTTTTCTAATTGTGATTATTGAGACAACTAAGATGACAAAAAAAAATATAAATTTTCTTTGGGCCAGTTTGTTTTTTTATCAATGTGTATTTGCTCAAACAAATATACCTATACCCAAACCTGATCAACTTGCCTGGCAACAGGCAGAACTGGGCGTGGTGTTTCATTATGATTTGCATGTTTTCGATTCATCTTTATACAATCAAACAACAAACAGGATTACACCCATTCCCGATTATAATATTTTCAATCCTCAAAAATTGGATATAGAACAATGGGTATTAGCGGCCAAAGCAGCAGGCGCAAAGTTTGCATTGTTAACAGCTACGCACGAAACGGGTTTTGCTTTATACCAATCAGATGTAAACCCTTATTGTTTGAAAGCTGTAAAATGGAAAGATGGCAAAGGCGATTTGGTAAAGGATTTTGTGGATGCCTGCCGCAAATATGATATAAAACCTGGTATTTACTTAGGAATAAGATGGAATTCATTTTTCGGAGTTCACGATTTCAAGGTAAATGGAACCGGTGAAATGCAAAAAAACCGCCAGGCTTATTATGATAAAATGGTAGAGGGAATGGTAAAAGAAATTTGTACCCGGTACGGGCCTTTGTTTGAGATTTGGTTTGATGGCGGAGCAAGCGATCCATCAAAAGGAGGCCCTGATGTATTGCCAATTATAGAAAAATATCAACCCAATTGTTTGTTTTATTGGAATACGCAACGTGCAGACGCACGTTGGGGAGGTTCTGAAACAGGTACAGTTGATTATCCATGTTGGTCAACATTTCCTTACCGAAGTATGTCCACAAACGAATACCCACAAATAAGTGACAATAATTTTTACATAGCAAAGCACGGCGACAGCAGCGGAAAATATTGGATGCCAGCGATGGCCGACGCACCACTCCGGGGCTACAATGGCCGCCACGAGTGGTTTTGGGAGCCAGGCGATGAGAATCATATTTTTCCTGTGAAGAATTTAGTGGATATGTATTACCGATCGGTAGGAAGAAATGCTACATTAATTCTTGGATTAACGCCAGATAATACAGGATTAGTGCCAACTGCGGACGTCAAGATCTTAAGAACATTTGGAGAAGAAATAAAGAAGCGTTTTGATCATCCACTTGCAGAAACAAATGGCAATGGAGATTCTTTTTTAATTCAACTTAAAAATGCACAGGATATAAACCAGGTTAGTATTCGGGAAGATATTTCCAGGGGTGAGCGAATCAGAAAATATAAAGTGGAAGCATTCGTGAATGGAGGATGGAAATTACTTTGCGAAGGTTCATCAGTTGGAAATAAACGAATACAAATGTTTAAAAAAATAACAACAAAAAAAATCCGGTTAGAAATTACAGAATCTATTGCACAGCCAAAGATTTCTTCTTTTAAAATTTATAATGCGCCTTTGGACAGCACTGCAAAAAATTAATTCAAAATGAAAATATTCAAACTCCTTCCAATTCTGATTTTAATGCATGTGTCTTTTACCGTAAACGCACAAAAAAGACCGAATATCATATACTTTCTTGTAGATGACATGGGCTGGCAGGATACTTCTGTTCCTTTCTGGGACAGCGTTACCATGCAGAACAAAAAATTTCATACACCCAATATGGAGCGGCTGGCAAAGGAATCCATGAAATTTACCAGCGCTTATGCCAATTCAATTTGCACACCATCGCGGGTAAGCCTGATGTCGGGTATGAATGCCGCACACCACAGAGTAACTAACTGGACAGCATATAAGGATAAAGCAGTTGATGCCAGTGACAGCCTTTTGCAAATACCCGACTGGAATGTAAACGGACTATCGCCAATTCCCAATCAATCAAAAAGCGTTTATGCTACACCGTTACCACAGATTCTGAAAGACAATGGCTATTACACCATTCAATGTGGCAAAGCGCATTTTGGGGCATATGCAACTATTGGAGCCAATCCTTTGAATCTTGGTTTTGTAAAAAACGTAGGAGGCAGCGCTGCCGGAAATCCGGCCTCTTATCTTGCTGAAGATGATTTTGGTTATAAGCCGGGTCATTTTATTCTCCAGGCAGATATTCCTCACATGGAACAATACTGGGGTACGCCTACTTTTCTTACCGAGGATTTAACCAAAGAAGCTATGCTGGCAATGGACACGGCCCAAATAGAAAGGAAACCATTTTTTCTTTACATGGCGCATTATGCTGTTCATCTTCCTTATAATGCCGACAAAAGATTTATTCAAAAGTATCTTGATGAGGGATACACCGAACCGGAAGCAGCCTATTGTGCTTTAGTAGAAGGTATGGATCAAAGCCTTGGTGAATTAATGAATTATTTAGATGCACATGACCTTACAAAAAATACCATCATTATTTTTATGTCGGATAACGGAGGGTTTTCGCACAGGCCAAGAGAAGGAAAAGACAACAGCCAAAACTATCCGTTGCGGGGTGGCAAAGGATCATTATATGAAGGCGGTATCAGGGAGCCAATGATGGTGAAATGGCCCGGGGTTACGAAGCCCGGAAGCATCAATAACCAATACATGATCATTCATGATTTTTATCCGACTCTTTTAGAAATGACTGGTATCAAAAATTACAAAACAATTCAGACTATTGACGGACAAAGTATCGTTCCTTATTTAAAAGATTTGAAGCTACGCAACAATAAAAGAACGTTGATCTGGAATTTTCCTAATGATTGGGCCGGAGGAGATTTAGGCCAGGATAATTCATGGTTAACGGCTATCCGCCAGGGTGATTGGAAATTGATATATTTTGAAAAATATGGAAGGTTGGAGTTATACAATGTAAAAAAAGATATTAAAGAGGAGCATGATCTATCGAAACAATTTCCACAAAAAACAAAAGAGATGGCGTTACTATTAACTCAGAAATTAAAAGCATCGAATGCGCAAATGCCTTCTTACAAAGCGACAGGCAAACAGGTGCCATGGCCGGATGAAATAAAGTAGACTCTTGTTTTTCAGGTGAATTTTAAAATATCTTTTTTCTCATAATCAAGCAAAGAATATCCGCAGCAGCAATGCTGTGGGTATTTCTTTTAGTATCGTTAAAAATAGGAATCTTGTTTATTAGTTTGTTTACTATATTACTTTGAAAAATATATTTTAGAATAACCAAATCGCCAATTGGCATTCAATTATTAATAATGAATATGAAATATTTTTTGTTGCTGAACCTGTTTTTTTTAAGTGCTACAAATAACAACTTTGCACAGTCCGTTAATTCGTCTATACAGCTACCGTTGCTTGCGAATGAACAATGGTGGGGCAGTTCCGCGCAGTATGGATACCGGATGCCGTTTAACGCGGCAAGTTCTTATTCTTTTAACTTGTATGGTGATGTCTCCAACAATCAGAGTTCGCCTTTGTTGTTATCAGATAAAGGGCGATGGGTTTGGTGCGATGAACCATTCTTTTTTTCTTTTCAAAACGGTATGCTGAAGGTTACTTCCCATAGCGGAAAGCCCGTTCAATATGGAACTGCCGGCAATAGCCTGTCCAGCGCCTACCAATATGCATCTTCCCATTTTTTTCCCACTTCAGGCAAGTGGCCGGATTCTTTATTAGTAAAATCGCCGCAATATAATTTGTGGATAGAACTGCAATACAATCCCAATCAAAAAGATGTATTAAAATATGCGGATAATGTTTTAAAAAATGGCCTTCCTGCCGGAGTATTAATGATTGACGACAATTGGAGTAATTACTATGGTGACTTTGATTTTGACAAAGCAAAATTTCCCGATGCCAAAGGAATGATTGATGAATTGCATCAAAAGGGATTTAAGGTGATGCTTTGGATTTGTCCCTTTATTTCGCCTGATAGTAAAGAGTTCAGGGAATTATTAGCTAAAAAATATTTGTTGCTCGATAATGAAGGCAACGAAAAAACCGAATGGAAAGATGCTAAGACACCGTTGCTCATTCATTGGTGGAACGGTTATTCTGCATGCCTGGATTTAACCAATCCCGGTGCAAAGAAATGGTTATTGGACAAGCTACATTTTCTGCAACAAAAGTATGGTGTGGGTGGTTTCAAATTAGATGCCGGCGACCCATATTTTTACAATACAAAAAACCTTCTTTCTTACAAAAAAGTTTCTCCAAATGAACAGTGCGAAGCTTGGGCAAAAATTGGTCTTGAGTTTCCGTTGAATGAATACAGGGCAATGTGGAAGATGGGCGGAGAACCTTTGGTGCAGCGGCTTGCAGACAAAAGCCATACCTGGAGCGATTTGCAAACTTTAATACCTAACACGATTGTACAGCAGCTATTGGGTTATACTTTTACCTGTCCCGATATGATTGGCGGTGGTAATTTTATTTCCTTTCTTCCGGGAAGTAAAATTGACCAGAATTTGATTGTGCGCTCGGCACAGGTGCATGCATTAATGCCAATGATGCAATTTTCTGTAGCGCCCTGGAGAATCCTGGATTCGTTGCACTTGGATGCGGTTAAAGATGCTGTAAAGCTTCGCCAACAAATGATGCCGGTGATTATGGAAGTGATGCGCAGCTCAGCGCAAACAGGATTACCTGCATTGCGGCCTCTTTCTTACAATTATCCCGGTAAAGGATACGAAAATATTAAGGACGAATTTATGATGGGTGATGAAATCCTTGTCGCGCCTGTTGTTACCGAAAAAGATGAACGAACCATTCTATTACCGCCCGGAGATTGGTATTATCAGAATAAAAAATGGAAAGGTGGGAAAACCTACCAGGTTAAAGTGGCTTTAAACGAATTGCCGGTTTTTATAAAAATGAAAAAATGATAAACAGAGAAAAGGAATCAACTAAATATTACAGAGTACTCATTTTATTCTGGATTTTGGAATGGGATTCATAAAACTTTATCAATTGAAAATTAAACAAAAACTTTTTTAATGATTATGAAAAAAAATTATAGCCCATTGTTACCGGTAATTATCGGCGCCATTCTTGTTTTTTCTTCCTGTAAAAATAACCAACAACAAAAACAAGCAGATACCCGACCCAATATCGTCTTCATCATGAGTGATGATCACGCCTACCAGGCCATTAGCGCTTATGGAGATAGTCTCAATCACACGCCTAACATAGATTTGCTTGCAAAAGATGGCATGTTATTTAACCGTGCTTTTGTAAACAATTCGCTTTGTGCACCCAGCCGTGCTGCTATTATCACCGGAAAATACAGCAACATGAATGGCATCAAAGGAAATGGAGATGAAGTATTTGATGGCTCGCAGGAAACATTTCCTAAGTTACTGCACCAGGCCGGATATCAAACCGCTATGATTGGAAAGTGGCACCTGGTTTCCAATCCTACGGGTTTTGATTTTTGGAATGTCCTCCCGGGCCAGGGTGATTATTACAATCCTGATTTTATTGATTCGACCGGAACAAAACGTGTGGAAGGTTATGTCACTGACCTGACAACAGACAAAGCTATAAATTGGCTGAACAGCCGCGATACGACAAAGCCGTTTTGTGTTTTGGTTTGGAACAAAGCGCCTCACCGCGATTGGATGTCAGCGATTAAATACCTCCACGAATTTGATAGCGTAAATATTCCGGTGCCCGCTACTTTCTTTGATAACTACAGTACCCGTACCCGTGCAGCACACGAACAAAAAATGGAGATTTCTAAATGGCTGGCGCCTAATTATGATTTGAAAGAAAATTTGGGTATTACTAAAAATACCGAAAGATTAGATTCCAATTGGATGGCCATCTTCGGCCGTTTAAATCCGGATGAACAAAAAGCTTTTATCGCAGCCTATACACCTAAAAATGATGCATTCAAAAAAGCCAATCTAAAAGGGAAAGAATTAGCACTCTGGAAATACCAGAGATATCTGAAAGACTACCTGCGTACTATTCAATCTGTCGATGATAATGTTGGCCGCTTAATGGATTATTTGAAAGAAAAAGGCCTGGATAAAAACACTATCGTTATCTATACTTCTGACCAGGGATTTTATTTGGGTGAACATGGGTGGTTTGATAAACGCTTTATGTACGAGCAATCTTTTCGTACACCCCTTATCGTTAGATGGCCCGATGTAATAAAACCGGGAAGCGTAAATAATGATATGGTGATGAACCTTGACATAGGAGAAACCTTGTTGGATGCGGCACACGTAAAAATACCGGATGATATGCAGGGAAGAAGTATGTTGCCGATATGGGAAGGAAAAACGCCTGATGACTGGCGCAAATATGTGTATTATCATTATTATGAATCGGGCGGAGAGCATAATGTGGCCAAACATATTGGTGTTCGCTCAGACAGGTACAAACTGATTTTTTATTATGAAAATAAAGAATGGGAATTGTATGATTTGCAAAAAGATCCAGACGAATTGAATAATGTTTATGGTAATCCGGATTATAAACAAATACAGGATTCATTAAAAAATGAATTACAAATCCAAATGAAGAAATTCAAAGACAACCTGTAATTTCTCCGTAGAGACGTGATGCATCGCGTCTCTACAAAATATATTAATTTGGGAATAAAATTTTTAATGTCAGATTTATACCAAAATAAATACAGAATATCATCCGCCCGTTTGCAAACATGGGATTACGCAAACGAAGGAATGTATTTCGTAACCATTTGTACCAAAAATCGCGAATGCTATTTTGGTGAAATTGTTGACGTAAAGACGCCATGCATGTCTCTGCCGGACGAGACACAATGCATTGCGTCTCTACATCCGAAAATGCAATTGTCTGAAATCGGAATGATTGCACAATCTGAATGGATTAAATCCATAGAATTACGCGGCGATATGAATTTGGGATTGGGCGAATTTGTTATAATGCCAAATCACATGCATGGCATTATTATGATTGGGGAAAATGATTTCAACCGTCGTAGAGACGCGATGCATCGCGTCTCTACGGAAAACCAATCAGGAAACAGAGACGCCATGCATGGCGTCTCTACAAATCGTTTCGGGCCACAATCAAAAAATCTATCTTCCATCTGTAGGGGTTATAAATCTGCGGTTACAACCTATGCCCGAAAAATGCATTTGGAATTTGATTGGCAGCCACGTTTTCATGACCATATTATTCGTTCCGCGGAAGAATATGGTCGTATTTCAAATTATATTCTTAACAATGTAGACAAATGGCGTGATGATAAATTTTATAAACCGATATAATTTTTTTTGAACAAAATCGTAAATCATGCAAAAAATAATTTTATTTCTATTCCTCTCAATCATTTATCTCAACGGTTATTCGCAATCCCGTGGAGAACAGGATAGCATTTCCATCATTCCACAACCCGTATCTGTCTCTTTGCAAAAAGGTCATTTTTCATTGAACCCACAAAGCGCAGTTATTGCATCCGATAAGGCGTCATCAGATATAGCTTCCTTTCTTTCGGAATTGTTTCATCAATATTATGGTTTTTCTCTTAAAGGAAATGGGGCTTCAATGTTGACTTCATCAATAAATACTAAAGCTAATATTGTCCTCGGTATTAATAAAAAAACAGACGCTGCTATCGGCGATGAAGGTTATACTTTAAAAGTAGATCCACAAAAAGTAATTCTCTCTGCAAATAAACCCCAGGGTCTTTTTTATGGAATTCAAACCTTGATGCAGTTGTTACCACCCAAATATAACGTTAATGCACAAACGAATAATACGGAATTCAAAATTCCTTGTGTCAATATCACCGATTATCCCCGCTTTGGTTATCGCGGAATGATGCTCGATGTAAGCCGTCATTTCTTTTCAAAAGAATTTATAAAAAAATATATTGATGAAATGGCGAAATATAAATTCAATGTATTTCACTGGCATCTTACTGACGACCAGGGGTGGAGGATAGAAATAAAAGGCTTGCCAAAGCTTACAGAAGTGGGCGCATGGCGGGTGCCAAGGACGGGGAAATGGGGCACCTTTGAATTGCCTCAGCCGGGTGAAAAAGCTACTGACGGTGGATATTACACACAAGATGATATTCGTGAAATCGTAAAATATGCAAAGCAACGTTTCATAGATATTCTACCCGAAATTGATGTGCCTGCGCATTCACTTGCACTCATTGCATCGTACCCGAATTTGTCCTGTACCCAGGTGCAATACCAGGTATCTCCGCAGTACGCGCCTCAAACAGAAGATGATGTTCTTTGCGTGGCCAATGATTCTACATGGCTTATCCTGGATAAAATTTTTACACAGGTTGCGCAATTATTTCCTTACGAATATATCCATACGGGTGGTGATGAAGCCGACCGTAAATTTTGGATGAAAGACCCGAAGGACATTGCATTGATGCAAAAAGAGGGAATCAAAACTCCGGAGGAATTGCAAAGTTATTTTGAAAGGAAACTTGAAAAACTCATTATTTCAAAGGGGAGGAAAATGATTGGTTGGGATGAAATCGTGGAAGGTGGTCTTGCACCTGAAGCAACTGTAATGAGCTGGCGCGGGGTGAAGGGTGGCATAGAGGCTGCAAAGATGGGGCACCACGTAATCATGACACCAATACTCGAAACTTATTTAAGCCGCAAACAAGGCGACCCTTCAGTAGAACCTTTCGGGCCCGGAATCTTGCGATTAAGCACCTGTTACCAGTTTGAACCGGTACCTGATGGAGTGGACCCCAAATATATTTTGGGTGGCCAGGCAAGCACCTGGACAGAAAAAATTCCCAATTACAGGCACCTGGAATACATGACGTGGCCGCGTGCTATGGCCATTGCAGAAGTTTTATGGTCACCCAAATCAACCCGCGACCCGATAGCTATCGGGTGGAATAGTTTTGCGCATCGCGTGGAAGCACATTTTAAATACCTGGATGCAGATACCGTGAAATATTCAAGAAGCATGTATGACCCGATTATCACGGCTGTAAAAGGAAGCGATGATTCCATGAAAATAGCAATCACAACCGAAATGCCCGGACTTACTCTTTATTACACGTTTGATGGTACCGATCCTGATAATTTTTACCCGGAATATCCAGGCACTCCATTGGACATTCCAAAAGGCGCTTCTGAAATCAGGGTAATTGCGTATAGGCATGGCCGTGAGGTGAGCAGGCAAATCAATCTTTCATTGGAAGATTTAAAGAAAACTTTGAAAAAGTAAAAAATAATTCAACAATAAAGTAATGAACTTAAAAATTTATTTATCGGTCATCGGAATGTTTTTCATTTCCGTGGCTTTTGCCCAACGAGATACGATTGCTTTCAATAATGACTGGCAATTTAAAATTGACAAATCCAATGAAGGAATGAATGGGAAGTGGTTTGAGAATAATCTCTCTAATGCCCGCACAGTAAGCCTTCCACACACATGGAATGTGGAATCCGGAACTGAGATGTATTACGGCCTTGCCTGGTATCAGAAGAAAATAAGCATTCCGGCAACCTGGAAAAATAGGAACGTACTACTGCAATTTGGAGCCATTAATCATACTTCTTTCATTTATGTCAATGGAAAAAAAGTAGGTGAAAATATTGGCGATGGGTTTGATAAGTTTTATATCAACCTTAATGGTAAACTGGATTACGGAAAAGAAAATACAATCACTGTTGCCGTGGACAATGATTATGGAAGGAATAAAGTGCCATTCGGGAGTTCATTTGATTGGCCCAATGATGGCGGCATTATCCGGCCTGTCTCACTCATTGTTTCAGGAAAACCTTCTGCAAATTATATACATGCGGAAGCCACATTAAACGTTGCTGACAGTTCCGGTAAGTTACAAATAAGACTCGGGTATGATAAACCTCTTTCTAAAAATATCCGCTTTGCAGTTAGCATTACTGAGGAGAATCAGCCCACGAAAAATCTGATTCTTTCTTCCACTTTAAAACCGAAATGGAATAATAACGAAGGAACCGTTGATTTTTCACTACCAAAAGTACACCCATGGCATTTTGATTTCCCCAATCTTTATCGGGTAAGTGTTACCGTTATGGATGGTAAAAAGGCCGTAGATGAGATAAGTACCAACGTAGGTTTTCGGGAAATAAAATTTGTAAAAGGACAAACATTTTTAAATGGAGAAAGAGTGAAACTAATGGGCGTGGAATGGACCGCCGGTTCCAATCCCAATTTTGGTTTTGCAGAACCTGATACAGAAATTATCCGCATGGGAAAATTGATGAAAAATGTAAATACCATTTTCACCCGCGAGCACTTTCAGCAAAGCGATGTATTCTATGATTTTTGCGACAGGAATGGAATTATTGTTCAACAGGAAGTTCCTCTTTGGGGCCCTGAAACCCCCGCCAATGATACTATCAGGCGAATCGCCATGAGGCAGTTGGAGACAATGGTGCGCAATTTATATAATCATCCTTCTATATTTTCCTGGGGCGTGGGAAATGAGCTAAGAGGAAGAGATAAGGGCATGAAACAAATGATTGCTGATTTGATTAGTAAAGCGAGAGTATTAGACCCGTCAAGGCATGTTGCCTATGTGAGCAATACACTCACCACAAGCTTTTACAACAATCCGAAATTTACTCCGGACGCCGCTGATGATGGCGATTACCTGATGATGAATGAATATGGAGGAAGCTGGTGGGCTTTGCCAGTGGGTGAGATTGGCGCTTACCTTGATAGTGTTCATCTTTCTTATCCTGATAAACCTTTTATTATTTCAGAGTTTGGCTTGTGCGAACCCAATTTCAGGTGTGGCGATGAAAGACGCTTACAGGATATGATTTATCACATGAGTCTTTTTGAAAGCAAGCCCTACATTGAAGGCGCTATTTATTTTGATTTGACAGATTATCGCACTCATTATCCCGGTACGCATGAAGACAATAAATACCGTAGAAGAATTCACGGAATTTATGACATGTATGGAAATCCAAAACCTTCCATGAAAGTATTGCGTGAAATGAGTTCTCCGGTAGAAGTGCAGCAAGCACAACAAAGGGGAAATGGGAAATTAAACATTTTGGTTTTTGGAAGTATAGGATTGCCCCAACATATTGTGCGTGGATACAAATTATATTTATCTGACAGCACCGGAAATTATAAGAATTACAAAGTTTATAATTTACCCGAAATAAAACCCGGTGAGAAAGTTAATTTTGAAATAGATGATTTGTTTAATGGAGAAGGAATTGTAACGGTTGTAAATCCTTTGGGATATGTAGTTTCGCAGAAATCTTTTTACAAAACTTTAGACTAGATTTCAACAATTGTGCTGAAAACTTTAAAGAAAGGATGAAAGATGGCGCGGCAGTAAAAGAACAAATAATTAGAATTTGTAAATGCTCATATCTGTTGCTTCATATCTTTTAAAAGCCATTAGTCCGACGTTAAGAAAAAGTAAGGTTAGGCAAAAATCACACAAACGGTTGACCTGAATTCTATCCTATTTATCAATTACCTTTAAAATTCATAGCAGAAAACAGCTTTTTCTTTTGAGGATATTTCAGCGATTTATTGATACAATTCAACCTACTTGTTGTGATAAATAAAAAACTAAAAATGAAAAAACCATTTCTGATTACCTTTCTCTTTTGCATTTTATCTTCCCTTGTATTAAAAGCCCAGCAAAAGCCGAATGTCTTAATTCTTTATACCGATGATTTGGGTTATGGTGATTTGAGTTGCTACGGAGCCACGGCTATTTCTACGCCACATATTGATTGGCTGGCGCAAAACGGATTGCGGTTTACCGATTCACATTGCACCGCATCTACCTGCACGCCATCAAGGTTTTCAATACTTTCGGGCAGGTATGCCTGGAGAAAGAAAGGAACTAATATTTTGCCGGGAAATGCAAATCTTACCATCCCAACAGATATAACTACGTTGCCAAAAGTTTTCCAACGTGCCGGTTATTTAACCGGTGCTGTCGGTAAATGGCATTTAGGTTTGGGAAAGACTTCTCCTATTGACTGGAACAAAGAAGTAAGTCCGGGTCCAATAGAAATCGGATTCGATTATTCATTTATTTTTCCTGCTACTGCCGACCGTACTCCGACTGTTTTTATGGAGAACCAGGTAGTAGTAGGATTAGACACTTCAGACCCAATGTTCGTAAGCTACAGTAATCCTTTCAAAGGGGAACTTTTAGGTAAAGATCATCCTGAAATGTTGAAGATGAAATCAACGCAGGGGCACAACCAGCATATTGTAAACGGTATCGGACGCATAGGATATATGGAGGGAGGAAAACGCGCGGAATGGACAGATGAAGAATTGGGATTTACGTTTAATACAAAAGCCATTGGATTTATTGATGAAAGTATCAAAGAGAAGAAACCTTTCTTTTTATATTATGCTATTCACGATATTCATGTGCCGCGGATGCCTGCCAGTATTTTTAAAGGGAAAAGTAAATTGGGATATCGCGGAGATGCTATTCTTGAAATGGATCATTCCGTTGGCGTAATATTGGAAGCATTGAAAGAAAGAGGTTTGCTTGATAATACTCTAATCGTTTTCAGCAGCGATAACGGCCCCGTATTGGATGATGGTTATGCTGACCAGGCTGTAAGCACTGCAGTGACACAGGATTATAAACCTGCCGGTATATATCGCGGAGGAAAATACAGCGCACTTGAAGGAGGCACCCGTGTACCGATGATGGTATATTGGCATGATAAGGTAAAACCTAAAACAGTTTCAAACGCCCTGTTTACCCAAATAGATTTGATGGCTTCTTTTGCGAAAATGCTGAATGAAAAATTACCGGAAAATGAATTTACCGATAGCAGGGATTATTTCTCCACATTGACAGGACAGGAAAATATCAACAGGGATTATATTACAGAACAAGCCGCCAACATGGCGCTGTCAATTGTAAAAGATGGATGGAAATACATCGCTTCCAGCAAGGGGCCGGCTCTTTTAAAAGATGTAAACATTGAAAGTGGATATAGCAACGAAGACCAATTGTATAATTTGAAAGAAGACCCCAGGGAACTCAACAATGTTGCGAAGAAAAATCCTGAAAAATTATTGGAACTAAAAAATTTGTTGAAGAAAACAGAGGATAGTTATCAATAACTATTGAGGCCTGCCAGGTTTTTAAAACCTTGCAGGTCTTTAAAATAAGAATCTTTAATAAAGGTTGGTTTACTGAACTTCAGATGTATTGAAATATAAAATGATCAAAAAAGGAGATTTTATTGAATACATTTTATTTTTAATCCTTGCAGATTTGGTAGTGGACTACCTAATTTGTAAGGATTAGTTATATTTGAAAAATGATAAAGAGAATACTTGGATAATTTTAATCAATTTATTTTTAGAGGATTTTATCCAAGAATCTATGATAAGGATATTTCGCCCGATTTATTTTATCCCTCTTATATTCAAACTTATGCGGAGCGCGATATACGCCAGATCATCAATGTTTCTAATTTGAATTCTTTCCAACGGTTTATGCGTTTAGTTGCCGGACGAACAGGGCGGTTGCTCAACTATAGTAGCATCGCAAATGAATTGGGACACGAATTGAAAACTATTAAATCGTGGTTTAATATTTTAGAAACCAGCTTTGTGATTTTCTTTCTTCAACCTCATCACAAAAATTATTCAAAACGGTTAGTGAAAACATCGAAGCTTTATTTCTATGATACCGGTTTAGCGTGTAGTTTATTAGGCATTAAAAATGAAAATGAAATAAATTTACATTGGGCAAAAGGTGCATTATTTGAAAATATGATTATAGCGGATATTATGAAAAATTATTTGAACAGAGCACAAATCCCCTCTATGTTTTTTTGGCGCGATAGTACCGGTAATGAGCTGGATTGCCTTATAGAAGAAGCTTTACGGGTTAAATGCCTGGAAATTAAAACATCCACAACGCTCCATCCTGATTTTTTCAAAGGATTAAATTTTTATAAAAATCTAAGTAATTCTGATGAAGAGAATTTGTATTTAATTTACGGCGGCGCAAAAAATGTGAGTCGCAAAGAAGCTGCCGTTCTTAGTTGGAAAAATACAGTTGATTTGATGTGAGTTTAATAATAATGAATCTTTCAATAAGAAATAAAATGAAAATATGAAAACCACTTCCATGCGAAAGGCATTTATTTTTCTGCTGATCTTTTTCAGTGCTATATCAATAAAGGCACAGCAAAAGCCCAACATCGTTTACATCTTTGCCGACGACCTCGGTTATGGTGACCTTGGTTGCTACGGACAAACAAAAATTGAAACGCCGAATATCGATGCACTCGCAAAAAAAGGAATGCTTTTTACGCAACATTATGATATGCCGGTTTGTGCACCATCACGGTATTGCCTGATGACCGGAATCAATTCCGGCAAAGCGTTCATCCGCGGCAACGATGAATGGACCGAAAGAGGAGATGTATGGAGTTTTAAAGCCATGGAAGAAAATCCTTCATTGGAAGGCCAGTTGCCCATTCCTGATTCCACTATTACCATTGCCAAATTATTAAAGAACGATGGCTACAAAACAGCATTGGTTGGTAAGTGGGGATTGGGAGCGCCAATGACGGCCGGAGAACCCAACAACCAGGGTTTTGATTATTTTTATGGCTCATTGTGCCAGCGTCAGGATCATCAATATTATCCGGCTCATCTATGGGAAAACACCTTCCGCGTACCCCTCAATAATAAAGTGCAGGATCCCAATATAAAATTTCCTGCGAACCTGGATTCGAAGGACCCTGAAAATTATAAGATATACAGCCAGAAAGATTATTCCCCCGACCTCATGCTGGATGCCGCTTTGCGATTTTTAGATTCATGCAAAAACAAGCCATTTTTCCTTTATTATCCGAGCCCTCTGCCCCATGCATCTATGCAGGCGCCGGCAAATTTGGTAGCGTATTATCATCAAAAATTCGGAGAGGAAAAACCGTTCCTCGGAGGTAGTTATGTTCCTTGTCGTTATCCGAGAGCCACACGTGCAGCCATGATTACTCTATTGGATACACAGGTGGGAGCCATCATAAAGAAATTGAAAGAAGAAGGACTTTACGATAATACCATCATTATATTTTCAAGCGACAACGGTTCTTCTAACGAAGGCGGCGCAGACTGTGAATATTTTGACAGCAACGGACCATTCAAAAATGAATTCGGATGGGGTAAAGGATTTTTGTATGAAGGCGGTATCCGCATGCCGCTGATAGTAAGCTGGCCGGGAAAAATAAAAGAAGGGAGCAAGAGTGATTTGATTACAGGCAATTGGGATTTTATGCCCACAGCTTGTGAAATGGTTAAAATAAAACCCGCAAAAAATATAGACGGCATCAGTTACCTTCCTACATTATTAGGAGAAGGAAGCAAGCAGAAAAAGCACGATTTTTTGTATTGGGAATTTCCACAATATGGCGGCCAGCAGGCAGTTCGTATGGGTAAATGGAAAGGAATCCGGATGAATATCCTGAAAGGGAATATGAAAATACAACTCTACGACCTTGATAATGATATCCAGGAACAGCATGACATAGCAGCACAACATCCTGAAATTGTAAAACAAATAGAAGAGATTATGAAGAAGGAACATCATACCCCGGATGTGGATTCATTCAGGATGGATGCATTGGAAAAATAATGATGTCAAACCAGTAAAGTTTATCCTGGATTTTTTCACTTCCCAAAAAATTATAAAACATAAAATCAATCAGAAAAGGCGAGACAAATTTTAAAACAGGATTCTGGGTTATTTGTTGTTTTGCTGAAAGGAAGATTGAGGAACAAATTGGGAATTAATACCAAATTGAATTATAAATTAGTCCAGAAATTTCTGGTATAATGCCGATGATACAGTCGTTTAGTCCAATGAAATTGGACTATTACGAATGTACCATCGGTATAAGTTTGTCAACCACTATCTAACTCTTGGAGAATTCAAATCTTTCCAGGAGTTTAGACATCACCTCCTCCATTTTTTTCCCAATCGTTACCTTATCAGAATTTGAATTGGTAAGACTTAGCGCCCGTTGATAATGCTCTAACGCTTTTGCATTATCAACATCAGTATATAGATTCCCTAATAGAGAATAATACAAATGATGGTCAGTAAGATTTAATTTTTCAGCCTCAGCTATTGCATCCTTTTTCCCATTGGCTTTTGCAAGGGCAAAAGTCCGGTTTAATGCCGCCATGGGCGAATATTCTATCTGCAATAACTGGTTATAGAGTTGCAGGATATTTTCCCACTTTTGCGCAGTATCTTCTTTGTGTGTATGCCAATAAGCAATGGCTGCTTCCAAATGATACTTTGATAATTCATCACCGCTCGATGCCAGGTTTAAATAATATTCACCTTTTTCAATCAGTTCTTTATCCCACAAATTGATGTCCTGGTCTTCATATAAAATAGTGCCGCCATCTTCATTTATTCTGGCTTCAAAACGCGATGAATGAAAACACATCAACGAAAACAGCGCGTTCACTGCAGGTGTGTTTGTGTAGGTATTTTCAATAAGCAGATAAATTAGTCTCATCGCTTCAAAGCACAGATCTTTTCGCAAACTGACATCCTGGTTTGAGGAATAATAGCCTTCATTGAAAAGCAGGTACAACGTAAGTAAAACAGCAGGCAGCCGCTCGTTTATTTCAGATAAACCCGGTTGTTCTATCTTAATTTTTTCGGTTCTCAGTTTTTCTTTGCCACGTTGCAAACGTTTGTAGATAACTTCTTTGTTTGTCAGAAAAGCGTTTGCAATTTCCATCGCGCTAAAGCCGCAAAGCAGGTTTAACGCCAAACCAATTTGTGTTTCTGCCGGATTACAGGGATGGCAAACCGCAAATATCATTGCCAGCTGGCTGTCATTAATATTTTGGGTTGACAGGTCAATTTCTATTTCATGAAATGTAGCTGCACTATATTTTATTTCTTTTGAAATCTTTTGAGTAAAAATTGAATGGTGTTTCAAATAATCTTTGGTCTTATTTTTTGCAACGGTATAAAGCCACGCGGTTGGATTTTCCGGCAAACCTTTCAAACCCCATAATTCTGATGCCAAAAGAAATGTATCGCTTGCAATGTCCTCAGCGATTTCTATATGTTCGATACCAAATAATTTATACAGTACGGCAACAATTTTCCGGTATTCTGTTCTGAATAAATGAGGTATCAGTTCTGTCTGTTTCATAAAAATAAATGCCCTTGCAAAAATACAAAGGCATTCAGGCTTTTTGTGCTAAATAATTACATTGCGTTAATCTCTCTCACTTCTACAGTACCGCCGACTGTAAGGCCTGGACAGCCTTTTGCCAGTTCAGTAGCTTCTTCCAAAGAATCTGCTTTTACAATGCTGTAGCCACCGATGGATTCTTTTATTTCCGAATAAGGCCCGTCCGTAATGACATTGCCGGGCTTTATCACTTTGCCTGAAGGAAAAAGCCGGTTGCCGCGGTCGCCTAATTTGTTTTGCGCTGCTATGCCGCCTATCCAGTCCATCCAGCGTTTGGTCATAGCCTGCATTTCGTCGGGCGAAGCACTTGGTGTGCCGTTGCCCCTGAATAAAAATAAGAAATCTTTCATTTTGTTTAAATTTTAATGATTATAAAATAATAACTGCTGAGTTTTTAAAATTGGACAATTTTTTTCCGGAAAAACAACTAATTAAACTGGCCGACCTTGTAAGTGCCTACCGGCGGACGAAAAGCAATATTGATGCGGTTATACGTGTTAATTAATGTTACGGCCAATGTCAAATCAATTAATTCTTCTTCAGTAAATTGTTTTCTGGCTGTTTCGTATATTTCATCAGGTACCTGGCCATTGGTAATTTTTGTAACCGCCTCTGCCCATTCAAGGGCTGCACGTTCCCGCTCCGTATAAAAAGGCGCTTCACGCCACGCAGCCAGTGTATAAATGCGCTGCTCGCTTTCTCCGGCTGCGCGCAAATCTTTTGAATGCATATCTAAGCAAAAGGCGCAGCCATTGATTTGAGAAACCCTGAAATCAATTAAATCTATCAGCGACTTTCCAATTGATGATTTAGCTAAATAGCTTCCTGCAGGATAGAGTGCTTTTATTGCACTTTGACCTTTTTCTAAAAGATTAATTCTTGTTTCCATTCTATTAGTTTTTATGATTTAAAAACTAATAACGACTGAATTTTTAGAATTGGACAAAGTGAATGAATGATGGAGTGGTGAATAGTAAAATTGTTTTTACAGGAAGGTATGGCCACGATATTCAGGGATTAGCGTTGTCAACTCTCCAATTACAGCAGGATAACAAATAAGCGATATTTGTATTTTATAATTCGATGATTTATTATAAGCCATTAATCAGTAATGAACGGTCACAGGCCGGAAGGCTTTGAGACAACTTGGGAGCTTGAATTTACAAATTCAAACAGGAAGCATTTTATTCGAGCGATATTCGTTTCGCATTTTCGGCCAGCCACTTATCAAAGGATTGTAATCCCGGATTAGCTCTTCGGAAAACTTACATCGCTTGCACTATAAACGATTAACGCTTTGTTGTGCAGCGGCAAGGATTTTGGAATGTGCCTGCCTAATCGCTGTAAATTATCTATTTTCGCTGCAATTGTATCTGCGAAGTCAGCAAACGTAACTTCATTATCGATTCATCTATCAATAATCAATGAAATCAATAAAATATATTTTCCTTTTTGTGTTGGTAAATTCCTTTTTTGCCTGCGGCAATAATTCAAAGAAAAGTGATGCAATCGCGGGTAATAAAGACACTTCCACTTCCTGCATGATGGTACCATCAAGATTTGGAAACGCTTCAGTCGATTCTTCATTAAAATTTAGTGGTGATACTTCCACAAAAGGAATGGTATTTATAAAAGGAGGTACTTTTATGATGGGAGGCGACAACTCACAGGCAGGCGCAGACGAATATCCAAAACACAAAGTGCAGGTATCCGGTTTTTTTATGGATGCTTCCGAGGTTACCAATGCGCAATTTCAAAAATTTGTAGAAGCTACCCATTATGTTACTACCGCAGAACAGAAACCGGATTGGGATGAAATGAAACAAACCCTTCCTCCGGGTACTCCTAAGCCACCGGATAGTATGCTGGTTGCAGCCTCATTGGTGTTTCATCAAACTGCAGGCCCTGTAGATCTTAATGATTACAGCCAGTGGTGGCATTGGCAAAAAGGCGCAGATTGGAAACATCCTGAAGGACCCGGAAGTAGCATTCAAGGAAAAGAAAATTATCCTGTTGTGCAGGTGAGTTGGTATGATGCAATGGCTTATTGCAAATGGGCAGGCAAGCGTTTGCCAACAGAGGCGGAATGGGAATATGCTGCAAGAGGGGGATTACAGAATGAAATATATCCCTGGGGAAATGAGCCAATCAATGAAGGCAAGCCAAAAGCCAATTCATGGGGTGGAAAGTTTCCGTATTATAATGATGATAAAGACGGTTTTGTAGGATTGGCGCCTGTAAAGTCTTTTCCGGCTAATGGTTATCAACTTTATGATATGGCCGGCAATGTGTGGGAATGGTGCAGCGACTGGTATGATGCCAATTATTACAAAACGATTGATAATTCAATTGCGGTAGATCCAAAGGGCCCATCAAAAAGCTACGATCCAATGGATCCTTATACTCCCAAAAGAAGTCTCCGTGGTGGCAGTTTTTTGTGCAACGACAGTTATTGCAGCGGCTATCGCGTGGCACGCAGAATGAAGAGCAGCCCTGATACAGGTTTGGAGCATACCGGGTTCAGGTGTGTGAAAGATGGAAATGAAAAAAAATGAAATTTTTGGTGAATGAAATTTTGCCAGGATGTTTATCCTACGCATCTTTTCTGTTCTATAAATAATGAGACCGTGACAGACGAAGATTCCACCACATTTTGGTTAATAAATTATAAGATAATATCATGAAGAGAAC
>Ga0134126_10001929_pt1 | contig 26356 bp, 18 predicted proteins | sample KB31752_FD_96881 | JGI IMG/M metagenome (GOLD analysis project Ga0134126, IMG submission 96881) | Terrestrial soil microbial communities with excess Nitrogen fertilizer from Kellogg Biological Station, Michigan, USA - KB3-175-2 | ecosystem: Environmental > Terrestrial > Soil > Unclassified ... | reverse complement strand
TTCACTTCGCCCCGTCGAAGGCTTTGTGTGGCGTCTTGCGGAGGGACGGCGCGTAGCGACGGGCTGGTACTTCGACTACGAAACCGAGCGCTTGCCATCCAACCCTCCTGGCCCCGGCTCAGGGTTTGGGTATGCGCCGGGATTCGTTGTGGCGGACGACGGGTCGATTTGCGTGGTACGCTGGAGTGAACTGAGCGAAGTTCGACGATCTGTGTCACAGAAGTGACACGCCTCTCACGAATCCGGGCCGTATCGCCAATGCCAGAGAGAAAGTGCCCCGACATGGTTTTGGGTACTCCGCAGGGGATTGACCTGGTAATGGCGGCACGAGAGGATGGCTGTTGGCCCGCAAGCTCCATAACGCTGGTGGCGGAAGGTTCTATCAACCGGCATCGCGTCAGCCGTAAAGACGCACTTATATGCGAGGCAGAGTTGTCGTCCTCGAAGGGGAATCCATCGAGCAGGCACTGAAAAGGCTCAGGCGGATTGTCTGCATGGATCGAGCATTGAACAAGTGGCCGAAGTGGCTCGGACATTACGCGAAGCCAAGTGAGAAACGCCACCGCGAACATGGGATGAGGGAGATGAAGCTCAAGTGGCGTCGTGTCTGGGAACGGCATCATCGCAAATAGTTCGCGACATTCCGCGATGCCTGAGAACCGAGGAAACAGGACGCCCGTTTGCCGCTACCCAAATCCGTCTCGGGTGGTCGATCCTCAAGCGGTAGAATAGGAGTAGCGATGGGACTGCCTCTCATCCCTAAAGACCTCGCCGTATTCCTTCGTGGTGGTCCAAGGACGTTGAACGCGGGACACTACGAGACTGTCACCTTGGTGCCGGTCGAAGAGTTGAACGTAGTGACGCTCGCGGTAACGCCAAACATGGCCCCATTCGTCGGTGACCATCCGCACGCGAATGAGTACGGCCACTATGCAGTTCCGGCGGTAAACCTGGTACGTGGCGGCCCGAAACGAGCTGATTCCTTTCCGGCATGGCTGTTCCTCTGGCTGCCGACCGAGGGGCGGTACGGCTCCTACGACCTCGACCACGGCGACCTCATGGTTTTCGGTCCCGACGTGACTTGGTCACAGATTGCCGCCGACCCGTTGCCGTTTGTGCTGGCCAGCGATGGCGGAGGTGATGGTGAAGTGGCCATCGAATTCCTGGAACCGTGGCACCGATATCCGTTCGTGTCTGTCAAGGAACCGGACTAATCCGGCGACGCGACATCCGTTTGCGTGGTCGTCATTCAACAATTCGAGAGAGGGAGGCGCGCTTTCGGACAGTACAAGGTCGAGGGAACCGTGATCGGTCTGGGCTTATGCGTCTTTGCCTCCTGCGGCCTCGCGCTCGGATGGCTCGGCACTTGGGGGCGTCTGATGTGGGTGCCGTTGCTCGTTCTGGGGTTTCTTTTCGTTGGCCTCATCGGCCACTTCCTGCTCTTTCTGCTGCCCATTCTGGTGATTCAGGAGTTACTGTCGCTTTGGAGCAAGCAAAAGTAACCGACTCCGTGTCGGGCCGTCAGGAAGCGGGAGATGGGGTTGACGGCCACAGGTACTCGGCCGAAACTACTCTTGTTGGATGAGGCTTGTGGGAGCATGGGCACCTACCTCACCATCATCGGCTAATGGACGATGCGATGCGGTGCTTGACCGTCTTGACTATCGGCTTCCTGAGTGCGCTGCTGCTTGCTTGTGGTGGGATCGGTCTCGCTTACGACAAGCGTCTGGTCGGGGACATCGGGCTTGCGGCCATTGATTCGCGCCAGCAAATGTCGCTCGTCAAGATTAATGGTAACGGCAGGGATACCTTGGTCTCCCCGACCGTGATCGCCGTGGGTTTCAACGAGTCGCACGTCATCGCCAAGCGGCATCCGGTAGATGTCTCCAGGCAAGTTGACAAGGCGGTTACGGAATACTTCATTGTCACGGTTCACGGCGAGAAAGTAGACGGTCCGCTGACGGAACTGGAATTTCGTGCGAAGCGCAGAACGCTCGGGGTGGACGATAGGCTGGATTTCACCCTCGCTTTTGACGACCTGAAATAAACGGTTGGTGCGGCCCGTGCCGGTTCGCCATGCCTACCGCATCTTCTCGATCATTCACCCGACCGTTACGCGGGTAAATCAACAAAGGTGGTCTAGGAGAGAAGACGGATGGCGGGACAAAGTAGATGGCCCAAGCCTGTGCCGGATCGATGTAGCGATTGCAAGTGCGCGCAGCTTGATGGACTCGGTCCTGAAGGACACTGGAACGGGGAAGAGAGGGGAGGGCTAATCTTCGCCGCTCACTGCTGCCAATGTGGCGTGCGGTGGTTAGGCTACGGTTTGGGTGGCTGTGAAAGACTTCAAATCCTTCGTTGGGAACGAGAGAGATCGGCATAACACGACAGTTTGCGTTCACCCATCTGCATGTAGGATACCCAAGGCGCGACTGCCTGGCCTTTACGGAGTGGAACACTACCGAGCAAATCCCCATGTACTACCTCACCGTGAAGAAGAATGGCGAGTATGTAATTCGCCGACGGAATTCGCTGATTACTCGGCAGCGATAGCGTTCACGGCACAGTTCTACCGACCGAAGGCCCCTCGGTCAGTCCTCTGCGTCGATGACAAGCAGAAGACCTACGTCGCCGGCTCCTTTGAGGCGGTGCTAAAAGGCGACAAGAAGGCGAAGTAATCGTGCGGCAACCCGAGTAACGGATGGGAATACCGTCGGCGCGGGCCAGCCGCCTCAGGAAGTGAGTGCAGCCGTCACAGCCGCGATCCTGATCGGAAGAAGAGGGCAGGAAACGTCCGAGTCTTACAAGCGGGAGATCAGTCATGGCGGTGCGCGTTCTGCCTTTATTTGGGGCGATCCTCTTCTTCGGCATCGGCGTCGTCTGGAGAGTCTGGCTGCAATACCGGCGGCACGGTCACACGGGCGTCGCCCTGTTCCGCTCGGGGGGCTGGGCGCAAATGGCCGCAGAAGGTGGGTTCTGCCTGATACTCCTCGCAGTCATGGCTCAGCCGCTGGCATTCGCCGCTTGGCCGGGATCGCTGTCGTGGGCGCTGATCGTAACCCCGCCCCCGTGGCTATCGTGGGCGGGGACGCTGGTGACGACGATGGGGGTAGCCTTCATGGCCGCTGCCCAACTGGGCATGGGCGCCTCTTGGCGGATCGGTATCGACGAGAGAGCCACACCCGGCCTCGTGACCGGCGGCCTGTACGCCTTCTGCCGCAACCCGATCTACCTGGGCATGTTCGTCGCCCTTGCCGGCATGGGCTTGGCGCTGCCGACGGCGCTGTCCGTGGCGCATTTGCTGTTCATCGCCGCCGGGGTGCGCTACCAGGTGGGCAAAGAAGAGGAATACCTGATCCAGACCTACGGGGATGGCTTCCGCAGCTATGCCTCGCGAGTCGGGCGCTTCGTGCCGGGCCTGGGGACGATGGCCTGACCTGCTGCCATCGCAATCGACACGGAGTCGGCTGCGCTCGCCAAATCATTCAGGCCTCGCGTGGTCACAAGGTCTATCCGTACCTGTTGAGGAACGTGGCGATCACGCGTCCGATTCATGTGTGGAGCGCGGATATTACCTATATGCCTAGGGCTTCGGGGTTCATGTATCTTGCGAGGCGCGACGACCAAGTCGTGCTGGCGGGGGCAAAGGATCACAAGTTCCTCGTACTCAACCTGGTTCGGTCCTCTCGACCGAAGAGCGCAAGTCAATCTCTGTAACCTGCTACGGTCCGAAACACCTCCGAGGAGGGTTCCCTTCCCCGCCTCGATCTTTCAAGTCTCAGCTTTATCGATCGTCCCGGCGCTGAAATGCAGCAGCTTCTGCGGCAAGGTGTTCAGATTCACTCCTGCTCTCCGTTCGTCGCGGAGTTGCTGCATTGGGACCGCGAAGCAAATCCTTAAGCTCATGTGCGAATGGTCATCCCGGTTGGCCTTCCTGGGGCGCTCGGGCGATGCCGAGCTTCTTCATTCGGCTACGGAGCGTGTTAGGATGGAGGACGAGGATTTTCGCTGCGCCTTGGGGACCGTCAATAATCCAACCCGATTGCTCAAGAGCGGCCAGGATATGGTTCCGTGTGTTGGCTTCCAGGCTTTCGAGCGACGGAGTCTGTCGCACACTGATCGCAGCCAGACCCTCGTTTTCGGAACCGGGCTGCCTTGTCGGATCAGTGCCCGGAGGGCGATCTGCCGGTGCGGAGGCGAACACTTCCGGATCGATCTCCAGTGTCGGACCGTTCGACAGAATGACCGCCCGTTCCAAAACATTCTCCAGTTCGCGAATGTTTCCTGGCCACCAATAGCGGCTCAGTCGCTCCAGGGTCGCCTTTCCGACCGACTCGATGCGCACGCCGACGCGGGCCGCGAACCGGGCCACCAGAAAATGTACCAGTATATGAGTTTGCGCCTCTGGAGGCGATCAGCGCTGAACACTTTCACAAGCAGTTTGACCTCAACGTGCTGGGACTGTTGTTGACGACGCAAGAGGCCGTCAACCATTTCAGTCCCTCCGGCGGCAGCATCGTCAACATCAGCTCACGATCGCAGGAGGGTGTCCCATGCGTGCAATTCTCAGAACGGGATTCGGCGGGCCGGAAGTGCTGGTCATTCGGGAGATCTCGGAGCCCGAACCGAAAGACGGTCATGCAGTGATTGAAGTCAAGGCGTTCGGCCTCAACCACGCCGAGCTGCACATGCGGAAGGGGGAGTGGGCCGAGATTGCCGACGTCAGCGGCATCGAGTGCGTCGGCGTCGTCAAGTCTTGCCCCAGCGGGGAGTTCGTCCCCGGGACCAAGGTGGCGGCGTTGATGGGCGGACTGGGCCGCACGATCAACGGCAGCTACGCCGAGTACACCCGCGCCCCCGTGACCAACGTGGCGGCCATCGAATCGGGCCTTTCCTGGGCAGAGCTGGCCGCGATCCCAGAGACCTACGCCACGGCCTGGACGTGCCTGTTCCGCAACCTGGAGGTTATTTCCGACCAGACACTGCTCATCCGCGGGGCTACCTCGTCCTTCGGCCAGGCGGCCCTCAACATGGCGGTCAACGCCGGAGCGAAGGTCATCGCCACCACCCGCAGCCGCGACCGCTTCCCGATGGTAGAAGCGCTCGGCGCTGTCCGGGCGGAGGTCGAGGTGCCGGATCTTTCCAAACGGATCGTCGAGGCTGGGAAGATCGACGCCGTACTCGACCTGGTCGGCAACAGCACCATCCTCGATTCCCTCGCCATGCTGCGCCGGGGCGGCCGTGCTTGCCTGGCCGGGTGGCTGGGCGGCCTGGCACCGATCGCCGACTTCAACCCGCTACTACAGATGGCGAGCGGCGTTTATCTGACCTTCTTCGGCAGCTTCGTGTTCGGCAAGCCTGGCTTTCCCCTGTCGGACGTGCCGCTCCAGGCGATCGCGGCTGACGTGGAGGCAAAACATTACAAGGCGAAGCCGTCGCGCGTGTTCCGCTTCGAGGACATCCAGGAGGCGCACCGCGTCATGGAGTCCAATGAGGCCAAAGGGAAAATGGTAGTGATTCTGTGAGCGATGGTTCAGAGGGCCGCTACCGGCCTTCACAGCGTAACCGAAACAGAGGTAGTGATGGCCGTAGCCCCAAAACATGGAGAATCGCATTCCAATCCTGTGGATCGCCGAACCAATGCGCCATGGATCGGGGGGAAGCCTTCGGTCCTGATCTTCGATGTAAACGAGACGCTGCTCGACCTTGAGTCGATGAACCCGCTCTTCAAGCGCGTGTTCGGTGACGAGCGCGTCCTGCGGGAGTGGCTCGGGCACCTGGTCATGTACTCGATGACGCTCACTCTGTCCGGCCTCTCCAAGGACTTCTTCTCGCTGGGGCAACCGGTTCCTGAGCTACGGCAGTAACCCGCCACTATACCCGCAGTGGCAGGAATACTTGCGGCAGGTCGGCTGGGGTTTTCCACGACGCGCAGCTTTTTCCCGGTAATACCGGCGGCCCGCTTGTGAAGTTTAGATGACGCATCTACGCCGGCATCAAGCGCCGCAACGCGCTCATGATCCAGCAGTGTGTAGCGGCCGGCCGTCGAGGGCCCGGTCGAGGTTGAAAGCGGCGCTAATCAGCGCCAAGTGGGTGAAAGCCTGCGGGAAGTTGCCCAGGGCCTCGCCGCTTGGCCCGGTTTGCTCGGCATACAATCCAACGTGGTTGCCGTAACCCAGCATCTGCTCGAACAGCAGGCGGGCCTCGGCCAGACGGGGCGGGTCGGTCCGCCCGGCCCGCGTCAGGGCCTCCACCAGCCAGAAGCTGCACATGTTGAACGTCCCCTCCACCCCCGGCAGCCCATCCGGGGCGGCCTTCGGGTCGTAGCGGTACACCAGCCCGTCGGCGGCCAGCCCGCCACGGGTAGCCGCCGACCGAATGGCGTCCACCGTGGCCAGCATGCGCGGATCGTTGGGGGCCATGAAGAAGGTCAACGGCATGAGCAGGGCGGAGGCGTCCAGGGCGTCGGAGCCGTACGACTGCACGAACGCCCCCCGCGACTCGCTCCAGCCTCTCGCCATTACCTCCTCGTAGACCGCGTCGCGCGCCTTCAGCCAGGCGGCCCGGTTGGCCGGGAAGGAACGCTTGTCCGCCAGCCGCAGGCCGCGGTCCAACGCCACCCAGCACATGAACTTCGAGTAGACGAAGTGCCGCCGCCCGCCACGCACTTCCCAGATGCCCTCGTCCTCCCGCCCCCAGTTGCCGGCCACCCAATCGATCAGGTCGCGGAGGTATCTCCAGGAGTCGTAGCCGATCGGGGCGGAATACTTGTTGTGCAGGTAGGCCGCGTCCATCAACTCCCCGTAGATGTCCAGCTGTAGCTGCCCATGTGCGGCGTTGCCGATCCGGACCGGTCTCGAACCCGCGTAGCCGTCCAGGTGCGTCAGTTCCTGCTCGGCCAGGTCGGATCGGCCATCGACGGCGTACATGAGCTGAAGGGGCCCGCCGCAGTGCGAGTCGCGCTCCTTCCAGCGGGCGGTCAACCAATCCATGAACCGGGCCGCCTCCTCGGTAAACCCGACCCGGAGGAAGGCGTACAACGTGAACGCGGCGTCGCGAATCCAGGTGTAGCGGTAGTCCCAGTTCCGCACCCCGCCGATCCCTTCGGGCAGGCTGGTGGTCGGGGCGGCGATGATTGCCCCGGTCGGCTGGTAGGTGAGCAGCTTCAGGGCCAGAGCCGAACGCAGGACCACCTCCCGCCACCGGCCCCGGTAGGTGCAGCGGGCCGCCCATCGCTGCCAGTAGGCGATCGTCTCGCGGAACCAATCTTCGGCCTCCCCTGTCCCGGGGCACCGGCCGGGGTCGGCGTCCGGCGCAATGGCCCGCAGGACGAAGGTGGCGTTCTGGCCCTCGCCGAGAGAGAACGCGGCCACCGCCCCATTGCCGTCGGGCCGAAGGGGGACCGAGGCGGCCAGCCCCAGGGACAAGTCTGGGCCGTCGAAGCGGGCGCCGTACTCGCTCACCCTGGTGACGTGCCGCGCCCGAGCGTAGTCGAACGCCGGCCTGCACTCCACCTCCAGCGGCAGCCGACCGCGGACTACCCGCACCCGGCGGACGAGTTGGGCGTCCGATCCGGCCCCGGGGCCGACCGGCATGTAGTCCTCGACCTCGGCGATGCCGTCGGGGTGCAGGAAGCGGGTGATCAGGACGTTGGTGTCCGGCCAGTAGTATTGTTTGCGGCGCAGCTCGCCAGTGGCGGCCGGAGCGATCCGGAACTGCCCTCCCTTTTCGGCGTCGAGGATCGCCCCAAACACACTGGGCGAGTCGAACCGCGACAGGCAGAGCCAATCGACCGACCCGTCCAGGCTAACCAAGGCGGCGCTGTGCATGTTTCCAACGATGCCGTGGTTCTCGATCGGTTGGTAGCGCATCGGCTTCGGCTCCCGTTGTCACCTGAGAGGTTCCTCGACGCGGTGCGGCAAGGGTCATCCTGCCTGCTTATTCTAAGAGTTGGGACGACTGGGGGCGCTCGTAGCGTTCTGCTGGACAACTGCATTGCTGAACCTCCCTGAAACAGGGACGAGTCTGGTCAGACTAGCCAGGCGTCCCACGGCCTTCAACGCCTAGCGAGTCCGCCCGACAACCTTTTCCCTTGCCTTTGTTTGTGGGAAGAACTCGGATAACTTCAACAGAGTGAAGTCACGGTTCGAGACACTTGCTGCATGGTCATCCGCCCACCCAGACGAAGCTCTCTTGGCAATGGCTTCGGACTGGTCGGCGAACCGCCGAAGTTCCTCAGCGCGGGCAAGATGTCGAGCGACTCGGCCTCGGTGAAATGTGCGGGCTGTTCTCGACAGGTTCGGAAGGGCATGGAGTGGAACCTGACGGACTTCTTCGCGTGTGGTCGCCTCCTCAAACTATTCCCCACAGGATCGGTCATCGTTTGCGGCGGAGGTCGTCGATTTTCTCTTGGAGTTTCAACACGTCCGCCTCGGCGGTGCCGAGCGGTTCGGGCTTCACGGTCTTCTCGCGGGTGTAGCCGATGTGCTTCATCCACGCTGTCGACCGGATCGCGCGCTTCCGCTCGACCAACTTGAACAGCGGGTCGGCCATGATCGTCGCGGGCGTCTCGTCCGGCACTTTCACGCCGAGCGCGCTGAGGATCGTTTTCGCGATGAGCAGGTGCCCGTCATCTCCGGGATGAACCCTGTCCCCCGAGAAGGAGCCCGTGCGTGCGTCACGCGCCTTTCGCATCGCGGTGTGAAGATCAATCACGGTCACGCCGGGAACCTTCAACGCGGTCTCCCATTTCGCATACGCGGTGAGTACCGCGTCGTAGTTGAACTCGTCCTTCCTGGGGCTGAAGTCGTAGATCGGCGGCGTGACAAGGTAGATTTGTTTCGCGCCCGCCTTCTTGCACTGTTCAATCAGGTTCGTGACGCCTTTCTGGAACGCCGCGAATCGGTCCTTGTCGAGCGGTAGGTAAATGCCGTCATTCATGCCGTAGCACGCGACCACGACTTCCGGCCTGGTTTTCTCCAGGAGGCGGCCGAGGCGCTTGAACAGACACGGTCTCGGGAACTTGCCGCCTGCGTGGCCGTCCTCGCTTAATCCCGACAGCGTTTCGCTCGCCAGCCCGAGGCCGATGATGTCGAAGTCCTTCTTCGGATACAGCTTTTCGAGGTAATACGTCGTGAAAGCGACGTACCCGCCGGACTGCGTGATGCTGTCGCCGAGGAAGACAACCCGCTTGCCGGCGAGCGATGCCGCGTGCTGCGCCGCGAGCGGAACCCTCCACGCCTCGGCGCTGGGCTTCGATTTCAGGCCGACGGTGTTGACGGCGATTACGCGGTAGGTGTGCGTCCTGGCGAGGTCCGCCTTCGTATCGGTGAACTGCATGGGCACGAGCGGCTGCGTCGGCGTGTCGCTGTACTGAAGGTTCTGGAAGACCGGACGCCCGAACGGGTTCTTCCCTCGCTCGGGCACGTTCGCGAGAACCTGGCCATCGCGTTCGATGACAAAACACGCGAGGCCGCTTTCGAGATCGGCTTCGGCCTCCCACGTCAGCTTGTTGTCCTGCACGCGCAGGTTCGCCGGCGCGGGCGGCGGAGTGGTGTCCGACACCTTCGTATCCTTGACGTATTCCATCCACGACTTCGCCAGCGCCTCGTTAGGCAGCCAGGCGGCCTTGAGGGGTTCGCCAGTGAACTTCGCGGCCGGAACGGCTTCGCTGCCGGTGGGCGGCGCGAGCCACGCCTTGTCCGTCGGCATGGCGACGAGCGGTTGGCCTGCGGCCTTCGGTAGCCGTGCGGTCAGGCACGCATCGAGCCACGGGATCGCCAGATACCGCTGGTTGCCGCAGTCGTGGCTGGACAGCGGATCGACGGTCACGCCGACAAGCCCGCCCTTGCCGCGAACCTCGTTGAAGAAGACTTCGTTGGCGGGCCACACGCCGGCGAAGTTCTTGTCCTTGACGGTCACTCCTTCTTTGGTGCCGAGATTGCACATCAGCGGCACCTTGAGCGCCGCGTTCGGCAGTTTGTGCGCCTTGATTCCCTTGCGAGTGGGATTGTCTTTCAGGAGCGGCACGCCCGATCGCAACCAAGCTGCGGCGATGCGGTTCGAGTGCAGCATCACCATCCCGCCGGCCCAGTGCCCACCGCCGCTATGCCCCCACAAGGTCCACGGCACCTTCGCCAGTTCCGGGTGGCCCGACTTCGCGCCGAGATCGGCGAGACACTTCTGGAAGGCGGCGTCGGAGCCGTTTCGCGGGTCGCACCACCTCTGACAGTCGGCTTTATCGGGTTGCTCGTAGGAGGGCGAGAGCAGCGCGCAGTCGTGCTTCTTTGCCAGTGCTTGCCAGTGAAGATCGTAAGCGCCCGTGAGACCCGACTTGCACGACCCCTCGCCGCACCCGTGCTGGTGAACGATGACGCCGCGCAGCGTCTTCACGCCCGGCGGAATCCAGACCGTGTAGTTGACGCCATAAATCAGTTCACCCGGTTTGTCAGACGCCTCGTAGCGCACGCGGTAGTACGGCGGTTCGGCCGGCGGGAAGACGTTGTAGGGTGCCTTCTGGGCGCACAGTTCGGTCGCACATGCGACGAGAAACAAGCAGACCGTACCGCAGTAATGGGTAGCAGTTCCGAGCATGGTGAGTTCTCCTGATGCCGACAGTTTATTCACCCGTTGCGAGCAGGGCAAGCCGTTGTTGGCGTGTGTCGGGGCACCGATCGCGCTCGCGTCACACGGTCGAGGCGGAACCCGTCGCCCGTGCCTCGGCACGCTGCGGACGACGCAGAGGCGAACCCGCACGTCAGCAAGGTCAGGCACGCGTTTGCCCTGGCCGACAAGGTGGACTACGCCTTCGTCGCGTTCTACGGACATGTGTACTGTTACGATCTGCGGAAGTGACGACTTCCGGCAACCGGTGAGAAAGCGCGAAAGGGATCCAAATTTTCCTGTGAATCCGCCATTTACTCGGTATACTACCTACCACCCACCAGAAGTCCCTCGCAGCTATCCCTCGACAGGTAAACGATGAACAACTCGCTAACCATCCATGTTACCCTTGTGGTGCTGGGCCTGCTTGGCTTGCAAACGTCGGCTGCCGCTCAGAATCCGGATGCCAAGGCGCTGGCATTTTTCGAGTCGAAGCTCCGCCCAGTTCTCGTGAAGAACTGTTACCAATGCCACTCCGCCGAGGCAGCCAGGCAAAAGAAACTGCGCGGGGGTCTGCAACTGGACACGCGCGAGGGGATTCGCAAGGGCGGAGACACCGGACCGGCCATTGTCCCCAGGGATCCCAAGAAAAGCCTCCTGCTCTCTGCGCTGCGCCACGACGGCGAGATCAAGAAAATGCCGCCCCGTGGAAAGCTGTCTAACGAGGTCATCGCCGACTTCGTCAAGTGGATCGAGATGGGCGCGCCCGACCCGCGCGACGGCAGCGTCTTGCCGAGCAAACGTCGCATCGATACCGCCGAGGGCAAACGGTTCTGGTCGTTCCGTCCCATTGTCTCTGCGACGCCGCCGGACGTAAAAAACACCGCTTGGGTGCGCAATCCCATCGACCGCTTCATCCTCGCCGGCCTGGAGGCGAAGAACCTGGTGCCGAGCAAGCCGCTCCCCAGAGAGAGGCTCCTTCGGCGGGTCACGTTCGACCTCACCGGCCTGCCGCCGACGCCTGCGGAAGTGGACGCTTTCCTCAACGACTCCTCGCCGGACGCCCTGGAGAGGGTCATCACTCGCCTGCTCGCCGGCGAGCGCTACGGGGAGCGCTGGGGACGGCACTGGCTTGACGTGGCGCGGTTCGCTGAAAGCGGCGGCTACGAGTTCGACGGCGACCGCAGGGGGGCCTATCACTACCGCGATTTCATTATCAAGGCACTGAATCAGGATATGCCCTTCGACGAGTTCGTGCGCTTGCAGCTGGCCGGCGACGAGATCAAACCCAACGATTTCTTCGCCGTTTCGGCGACGGGTTTCCTGGTTGCCGGACCTTACCCAGGCCAGACCACCGCCAAGACGCTTGAACCGATCCGCTACGACCACCTCGACGACATGATCGCAACGACGGGGACGGCGTTTCTGGGCATGACTCTGGGCTGCGCCCGCTGCCATGAACACAAGTTCGACCCCATCCCGCAGCAGGACTATTACCGGCTGATTGCGAACCTGGCCCGTACCGATTCGATGACCCGGCAGATGGACCCTCACCCCGAGGCATACCGCAAGACGAAGGCGGCGTTTGACTCCGCCCACGCCCCACTGGCCCAGCAGTTGGCGAAGTTCGAGAAGGAGACTCTGCCGGGGCGCTTCGCCGAGTGGCTGGCGAAAGAGAAGGCGAAGCCGGCGGCGGCGTGGTTGACGCTGGAGCCTACCAGCGCCACGGGGCGCACGGCGTTGAAAAAGCTCAAGGATGGCTCCTACCTGGCGACAGGCAAAGCGGAGAAGACTGATACCTACACCCTCACGGCGGCCACCTCGCAGACGAAGATCACCGCCGTCCGCCTGGAGGCACTGCGCGACGATTCGCTGCCGAAAGCCGGTCCCGGACGTTCCCCTGATGGCAACTTCACACTGACCGAATTCACCCTCACCGCGACGCCGTCGGCCTCCGCCGGGAAGAAAGGGACGAAGCCGGTCGTCGTCAAATTCAAGCCCGGCAAGGCGACGTTCGAGCGTGGCGGCAACATGCTGGCGTCGGCCATCGACGGCGACCCCAAGACGGGCTGGTCGGTTGGCGACGCGACAGGGAAGGACCATGCCGCGACGTTCGTCGCCGAGAAGCCGTTCGGCTTTGAGGGCGGCACCATGTTATCGATTGTGCTGAAGTTCGAGCGTGCCTTCGCCGCGGGACGTGTCCGGCTGGCGATCACGACGGGAGAAGCAAACCTCGACGGGACAGCCCGGCCGCAGTCAAGCAGTGAGATCTTGACGCTGATCGCGGCGCAGGAGGGCAAGCTCGATGGTAAGAACCGCGCGGACGTTGTCCGCTGGTTCCGCAAGGTGGACCCCGTCACCGAACAGGCTTTCGCACCCGTCGAGCGCTCGTTGGCGAAGGAGCCGAAACCCCCGCTGATGTCTGTGTTTTCCGCGACCTCGGGCCGGGGCGGCGACGTGTATTACCTCATCCGCGGCGAGACGGAACGCAAGAACGGCGTTGCGTCGCCGGGGTTTGCCCAGGTGCTGGCAAACGCCGACGAGAGCCGCTGGCTTCGCGTCTCGTCGGACAGCAAGGCGGCTGCGAAGCCGCCGCGCGTCGCGCTGGCGGACTGGATGACGGACAGCAAACACGGCGGGGGCCATCTGCTGGCGCGTGTCATCGTCAATCGGCTGTGGCAGCATCACTTCGGCAAGGGCATCGTCCGCACGCCGAACGACTTCGGCGCGCAGGGCGAGCCGCCGACCCATCCCGAACTGCTCGATTACCTTGCCACGGAGCTAATCAAGGGGGGCTGGCGGCTCAAGCCCATTCACAAGCTGATCCTGACAAGCGCCACCTATCAGCAGGGCGGCGATGCCAATGGGGCCGCCCTCCGAATCGATCCGCAGAACCGTCTGTGGTGGCACATCCCGCCGCGGCGGCTGGAAGCCGAGGCTATTCGCGATAGCCTCTTGATGGTCGGCGGCTCGCTCGACCTGACAATGTTCGGCCCCGGCACGCTCGACGAGAACAGCCCGCGCCGGAGCATCTACCTCACCGTAAAGCGCAGCCGACTGCTGCCGATTCTCCAGGCGTTCGATGCCCCCGAGCCAATCCAGAGCGTCGGCGAGCGTCAAGCGACCACGGCTACGACCCAGGCGTTAATGATGATGAACTCGCGGCTGGTGCGCCTGCAGGCCGAGAAGCTCGCCCACACCGTGCTGCCCGCCAGCGGTGCCGACGTACCGCAGACCGTCGAGAAGACGTACCGCATCGTTCTGGGCCGTCGGCCCGGTGACGGCGAACGTCAACGCATGGCCGATTTCATCCTCCGCAGCGCCGAGCAGGGCAAGGGGCCGAAGGGGTTGGAGACGGCGACGGCGGACTTCTGCCAGGTGCTGCTGTGCTTGAATGAGTTTCTGTACGTCGATTGACTCCCCAGAGATACCGATATGAATCCCTCTTTGCTACCTCTTTGCCGTCGCGAGTTCCTCCGCACGTCCGGCCTCGGCTGTGGCTCGCTGGCTCTGGCGTACCTCCTTGGCCGAGACGGTCTGCTCGAAGCGGCGGCGAAGAAGCCGCACTTCGACGCCAAAGCCAAGTCCATCATCTGGCTATTCATGACCGGAGGCCCGTCACAGGTTGATACGTTTGACTACAAGCCCGCTCTTCAGAAGCGCGACGGCCAGAAGCTCGCCGGAGCCGACCCGAAGACCGGCTTCTTTACCACGAGCGGCAAGTGCCTTGCCTCGCCGTTCAAGTGGGCGCAGCACGGCAAGTCCGGCACATGGGTGTCCGATGTGTTCCCCAACGTCGCCAAACACGCCGATGAAATGGCCTTCATCCACTCCTGCCACTCCGTTGCGAACAACCACGCGCCGGCGTCGATGGAGCTGGCCGCCGGCATGTCCCGGCCTGGCTATCCGACCCTGGGCGCATGGCTGAGCTACGGCCTCGGCTCGACCAACGACAACCTACCCGCCTTCGTCGTCATGCACGACGCCAAGCCGCGCGGCGACGACGGCATCTGGTCGCCCGGCTTCCTGCCCAAGACGCACCAGCCGCTCTTGCTCGATGCCCGGCAGAAGGAGGCCATCCGCGATGTGTCACCTCTGTCCGGCATGACCGATGTGCGTCAGAAGGCGCAGCTGGAGTTGCTCCGCGAAAGCAACCTTGAGCATCAGAAGATGCGCGGCGACCCGTCCGATCTCTCTGCTCGCATTCGCTCGTTTGAGCTGGCCTACCGTATGCAGTCAGCTGCCCCCGAGGCACTCGACATCAGCAAGGAGACTGAAGCGACCAAGAAGCTTTACGGCATGGACAACAAGGACTGCGCCACCTTCGGGCGACAGTGTCTGATCGCGCGCCGGCTCGTCGAGCGCGGCGTGCGCTTCGTGCAGGTCTTTAGTCCCACGAATCGCATCTCCGGCGGCGCGGTCGCCGACGTGCCGTGGGACGGGCACAACGACATTCTCATCAACCACCGCGATTGTGGGATGATGACCGACATCCCCTTCGCTGGCCTGCTGGCCGACCTGAAGCGGCGCGGGCTGCTCCAGGATACTCTGGTGATCTGGGGCGGCGAGTTCGGCCGTACCTCGGATTCTCAGGGCAGCAAGGGACGAGACCACAATCCCCACGCCTACACCACCCTCTTCTGCGGCGGCGGCGCGAAGGGCGGCGTTCACTACGGCAAGAGCGACGAGTTCGGCTACAAGGCGGTCGAGGACCAGGTGGGCGTCCACGACCTGCAAGCGACCATTTTGCACCTGATGGGACTGGATCATACGAAGCTGACGTATCGCCACAACGGCCGCGACTTCCGCCTGACCGATGTGGCCGGCCGCGTGATCAAGGAAGTTATCGCCTGACCCCGCAACCGAATGGTGTGAACAAGCCTGAACAGCCCGGAGATCCGTAGGGAGAGCATCGGTTGAAACGCGATTGCGGTTGTGATGGCTATCCCTGGAACATTCTGAAGGCCCCTATCCTTGTTGGAGATACGACCAATGCAAAAGATGACACGATGGCTCGCCCTGTTCCTCATGATCGGACTGGGACAACTCGCCGAATGGGGTGCGGCAGCTCAAGAGCCAGCCAAGACGCGCGACACGCCCGCAAAAGCCAAGAACGCCAAGCCATTTGCAACCGCACTCGATGGCTACCGCTTCGAGTTCCCCTGCAAGGAGGCCATGCCCAAGGATCCCAAACCGGGGATGGACTGTGTATCGGGTCTGGTCAAGGGTGATCCGAAAAAGACGGATAACTTCACGGCTGTGAAAAAGTTCGGCGGCACCAAGGGAAAACGCTACAAGGTCACCTTGCGTTTCCGTGGTGTGGTCGAGCCGATGATGTACAAGAACGGCAAGAAGGACGGCGACTACTTTTACATCGGCGGCGAGCCGAACAACAGCACCTACAACATCTACAAGATCACCGTTTCATCTCCGCCCTCTCACTACTTTCTCAATCGTCAGGACAAGGTCGGTCACCGCATCTTCAAGATCGACTACACGAAAACCATCGAAATAGACGGCGAAGCCACGGTGACCTTCGACGGGGACGGCCAAAATGGCCGGCTGATCTCAAACTTTGCCAAGCTCGTTGTACCGGATGTCCCTCCAGCCTCCAAGCCGTTCAACGGCCAGTTCATTCAAGTGAATGTGGTGGATGTGGTCGAGGTCAAATGACGCTAGGAAGTAAGCGGAGAATGCCATGTTGGTCAAACCTCCTTTGAGCTGCAAGCTGTTTAGGGGCTGGTCGGCGGCGGGGATTCATCGGCCGGGTCCACGTCTTGGCTGCCACACTGGATAACCGGGCTATTCTGGCGGCCAAGGTATTGTCCTCGGCCCCGAGGCGGCCCCAGGGCGACCGGCCGGCGCTGCAAATCGCGATCCAGGACAACGGGCCGGGGTTCACGCCGGAGCAACGGCAGCGCGCCCTGGAGCCGTTCTTCACGACCAAGCCGAAGGGGACCAGCTTGGGCCTGGCCATCGTCCGCCGGCTCCTGAACGCCGCGCTCGGAGAGCGACTGAAGACGGCTCTACAGACCAACTGGAAGCCGGCCTCGTCACTGCGGTATGCTAACGGTATAAAAGGCTATTATACCTGGGCGATGTCCAAGTAACGGTCAGCATCACCTCCTGTCTCAGAACCGGCCATTGCATGAGACTGGTGCCTTGTTGCGCTGAAAAATCGGTTGCGCGCGGGACGAAAAGGCCGTCCATCGTGCAAACATTTCGGAGACAATCAAGGCTTCCGTTTTGCAGGCAACAGCGGAACGTCGCAGAAGGTCAGGGTGGCGATACTATTTTCTCCACGCAGCAGAGTCTTTGGACTCCACGAACTGCTGTCGAGATAGGTCAGCTTCCGCGCTTTCGACATCGACGCCAGTTTGAGAGTGACCCGGTTTCTGGACCCCACGCCGGATGCAACCTTGCCCTTTACGCCATCGAGATAGAACTGACTCGCCAGGGCATTGTCCCATTTCACGGGTTGGTCGAACTCCAACACGATCTCGTCCTTCTTGTCGCTGGCGTAGTAAGCCCGCTGGAGATTGGGTGGGGTGATGGATGTGGTGACAACCTTTCCGTAGTTATCCCGCTCCACGAGAGGGCTAATGAGCCGGGCGAACTCCGCGTAGCCCGCCGCAGGAAAATGGCAGGCACCGGGAGGATCGATCCCCAGCGTGGACATGATGCTCATCTTTGAAAACGCGGTCGGCAAGGTTCTCTGCACCTCGCGCAGGCGGTTATCCGAGCCATTTATGCCCATGGAACACGACTTGGGCCAAATCTGAAACACATAGTAGTGCTGGATATTTGGGTAGTCTTCCTTCCACGCCGCCGCCAATTCGATGAAGTATTGACGGTAGGTTTCCCAACCGAATCCGCCGGTGGGACCATTGGCGCCTTGGTCGTTTTCGCCCTGGTGCCAGAGAACTCCGCGGATGCCGTGCGTGAGCCTCGCTTGCCGAACGCGCCAGAGAAGTCGCCCGTAAATCGTCGTCGTGTCTTCCGGGTCCGCCAGGTTGCGCTGGTGCTGGTCGATGCGGGTTCCGCCGACTGCGCCATTGAGGATGCAGATGGGGATCTTGTAATTCTCCACCAAGCGGCGAGCTAGTTCCATGCCCCAATAGCCAATCTGGAGCTTTTCCGCATCGCGGCTCCGATGTACCGGGTTGCCCCAGAGTTTTACTCCTTTGGGGTTGCTCGACATGCTGCCGAAAGTGCGAATCCATTCACTGCGGAATGCAGGCTCCTCCTTGCCAAAATCGGTCGCCACAGCATTGGATTGCCCCTGAATCAAATACGCATCGCCACAGACCAGATTGCCGACCGTATGCAGCACCGTCTCGCGGCCTCCGGTCTTTGAACCGAACTCTACCTTGTACTTGATAAGTCCCGGTTTGAGCTTCACGGAAAGAGCGTAGGAGTTGTCGGCCGTCAGCTTGATGCTTTTGGTTTCGACCAACCGTTGGTCCCCATAGAGCTTGAGAAAGACCGAGTCGGCAGCCTGGTTCAGTGTTCCGTTGTAAAAGAGCGTGCCCTCGTTGTTGTCGTCGCGGGCGTAGAATTGATTCTCCTCGGGCTTCTCGTCCTTCGCCGGTATCCGCGCAATCCATGCGTCGCGCTTCGGCTCCTTGACTACAATGGTGGCGGCGTGCGTGGTCGGCTTGCCTCCGTTATCGACGGTCGCTGTCACGGTCATCTTGCCGCTGTTTTGGGCGCGCTTGAGGATGAGTTTCCCCGGCTTGATTTCCTTGATCGTGGCGATGTTTGAAACGCTCCAGGTGTAGTTCAACTGGCCCGCACCCTTCGCCTGCATCTCGCTCAGATTGGCAATCTTCGCCACCACCTCAATCGTCGCGCGTCCATCCCAGGCGGCCGGAGCCTGTAACGTGAAAACCGGCTCGGGAATGGCTTCCTCAATCGTAAGGGGAATGTTCCGCGTCTTCACCGTATCGGCATAGATCGCCTTGAATTGCAGTGTGGCCGACTGGTTGCCCGTCACCCGCCCCCCGTCGAAAGCGAACGCAAATCGGTCTGTGGCGACGATCGTCTCCCGGCCATCGCGGTTGAGAATCCAATAGATCTTCCGCGCACCTCCGGCCTCGCCGGACACCGTCGCGGTCTTCCCCTCCCGCACCGTGACCCGCCCGGGTGAAACGGAAAACGCCTGGCCCGACTGCACAACCGGACCCGTCAGCGTTTGCAGCGGTTTCTGGTTTTCAAACTGCAACTTCACCCATTCGGCCGAACGCGCCACCTTGGAGATCCGCACCTCGTCCATGTCGCCGACAAAGTCGTAGTTGTGATACCATCCACCGATCCACAACCGGGCTGGGATTTTGATGGCCAGCAGAGGATTTGCCGAACCATCGAGCCGGCCATTGATGTAGATTTTGCCCTCTCCCTTGCGGTAAGTGTGAACAACGTGAACCCACTCGCCCATCGGCAGCCGGCTCGCGCCATTTACGTCGGCGAAATCGCTGTCGATGTGGACGTGCGGCGGGCTGCGAAACTGCATCCGAACTTTGCTGCCGCGGCCTCCCCCTTCGTTACCCCAGCCGATGAGGGTCGCGTTCGGCTTCTCCGCCCGGAACCATGCTTCGGTGCTGTGGGAACCGGCGGCGGAAGGATAGTTTGCAATTTTGTCGCCACAGAAGATTCCCTTCTTGCCGGCAAAATGCCGGCCTCTTCCGATGATGCCTGCGGAGGCTGTCGTTCCGGCATCGGAGGACCGCAAGGTTCCGACGACATCTTTGACCGGGTCGTTCATGTGCCAAACGCTCAGGTATCCGTTCGACTCGTTGAACACGGCCGCTGCATTCGACTCGCTTGCGGCGTCGGCATTGCCCCAGTACAGTTTCAACTCCTGAGTTGCGTTCCCCTTGATGTGGGGGATTCTCACCCAGATCGCTGCCGTTCCGCCTGCCGGATCCCATTGGTCAATCTCGTAGGCCATCGCTTTACCGTCAACGGTGGCAAAGCGAAGGTCTTCTCCGTTCGCTTTGGTCTCGCTGAAAGGGAAGAAGTCCTTGTGTAAACGAACCAGCAGGGGGAAATCATCTACCGATGCCGAGGCTTCCAGATTCGCACCTTCGGGTGTGGTCAGCAGATAGATCGATCCCGAATGCCGCCAGCCCTTATAGTCGGCGGGAGCCTCACCAGCAAACGTGTACAGCAGGATCAAGGCCGTTGACAGATATGTTTTCACGGTGAATGTTCCTTGTCGATCCCCGAGAAACGCTGCTGGATCAGTCGGCGAGTCGATGGATGGTATTATGCAAGAAGCTTTGCACCGTGGAGCCGTCGGCCGCCTTGATGTTGTACTTGATCTCCATGCACCACGTCGGTTTCATGTCGGCGATTTCCAGCGTCACTGTTTTGCCGTTTGCGGAAATGGTTGCGGCCGTCACCTGGGCCGGTTTCTCATCGTAGTGCTTGGAACCATATTGCTGACTCCGTTTCAGCGACCATGTCTTCACGGCATAATTCTTCGGCTCGCACGCCGTCTTGGAGTCGAGTTTCCCGCTAAATGTGATGGTCATGCCGTTCTTCTTGGCCTTTAAGCCGATCGGCAGATGGACGGGCTTGCCCGTGTAGCGGACCCGGTAGAAGCCGCCGGGCTGCGTCTGGTTGCCGGCCCAGGCGAACATGCCGCAGCAATACAGTTGCCCATTGTGGGGATGGAAGCGTCCGCGCATCACACCGGTCGGAAACGGCGGCATCGGCAACGGGCACATTCCACCTTGCACCTGGCCATCGATCTTTTCATACGGCACCACATAGACCTTGCCATAACCATAGGAGAAATTCAGCAACGATCCCTTCAGCGGTCCCCACCTATCACTCGTGACTCTCAACAACTCGGACGGGGAGCGGTCGAAAGCGTTCGTGATCCAGCAGATGGGCTGCTTCATCGCCGCGTCGGAGGAGTCGGTCACATCGTGATAACCCCAAAAGTTCCCGTAGTAGCCGCCGCGTTCCACAAGGTCGATACGATTCTTCGGCATCCAGAATCCCTCCTGGTCCGACAAGAAAAACGTGCCGTCCGGGTTGACGCAAACGCCATTGGGAGCGCGGAAGCCCGTGGCCACAATCTCGGTCTTCGAGCCGTCCTTGCTGACCTTCAGAAGCGTTCCGTGGTGCGGCACCACGGCTTTGAGGGCATGGCGGGCAGCCTTGGCGTAGTAGAAATTGCCCTCCGCATCGGTTTGCAGACCCATGGCGAACTCGTGGAAATGTTCCGTAACCTGATGGTCGTTGTTGAAGCATTCGTAGAAGTCCGTCTCGCCGTCGCCGTTGAGGTCGCGCAGAATCACGATCTGATCGCGGCAGGTGACATGGACCGCATCCTCGACAATCTTCAAGCCGAGCGGTTGGAACAAGCCGGACGCGATGCGCTGCCAGGTCAGCCCTTTGCTGGGAGCGTCGATGCCCTCCACCAGCCAAACGTCGCCGTCCCAGGTGCAGACGGCGGCATGGCGGCCGTCCGCGTAGAAATCGAAGCCGGTCGGGCGCATCCGGCAATTCCATGGATTGTTGGTCGGCGGCGTCAGGACATCGATGGCGAATGCCTGCGTGTCCGCGCCGACGAGGGCCTGGGTTTTCAGCACCTCCGGCCAACGTCGTGGGCCGCCCTTCATAAACGGCTCCAGGGAGACCGCTGGCGATGAGAGCTTCGCATGGACCTTCAGGTCATCTTGCGCCCCGTCGGAAAGGAGAAGTTTGATCGCTGCCGGCGTTGCCGCGGCCGGGATTCGCACGAGCGTGTAGCCCTCCTCCTCAGCTAGAGATGCCTTGTCGCCGACGAGTGCGACGGCCGTTCCCGTCGGCGCGACACGCATCAGCAAGTCTCGTGGCGATTTGCCGATGTTCAAGGTGCGCGTGTAGACGACCTTGTCGCCGGACGAAAGCTCGTAAGCAGACATTTCCAGAATCTTCGCCGCGCCGACGCTGTACGAGAGGATGACCTGGTTGCCGTAATGGTACATCCCCTTGTACCCAGCCCAGGAGCGGGGCAGCGGGCCATAGGCTCTGCCGTCGCGGCCACGGAAACGCGGATCGTCGAATCGGCCCGTTTCTGGATTCGCCCAGCCGGGACCGATCGGGTTGGCGAACCGCACCTTCCCCGCGACGCGCGGATGGATTTGATGCTGGCCGTTGAAATTGATGCCGTGCCAGTCGATGAATCCTTCTCCGCTCCACGCCGCCGCGACGCGCATCGTGTCGTGGTCGAACAGCATCCAGTGCCGTCCGCGCGACACTCCGCCCGGTCCGTTGTCCAGGCGTACCGCGATGCCCTTGTAGGCGAAGTTGCCTTTGTCGCCGACTTCGAGCGTGACCATCAGGCTCGGGCCGTAGTTCATACTCATCCACGGCTCGATGTTCGACGGCTTCGGCCCGCGACGGGTTCCCTTCGGCAGTCCGGCGAGGTAGCTGTTCTCGACCTTCACGAATTGGCCTGGGTTGTATGGTTTCAGGTAAGCTTCTCGGATGAAGTGGATCACGTCGTATTTCTGTTGCGGCACCATCCACGTCTGTGGCGTCATCATGCCGAAGCCATGCGTCAGCGTTTGGTACATCCGAAACGGGTCGGCACCATTTTTGAACTTCCCTTCGGCGAAGCGCAACGAGGTCGGCATGGAGCCTGCTTGCTTTTTCGTACCGTGGCAATTGGCGCACACACGGACATAAATGGCCTCACCGCGCTTGAAACTTTGTCCGTCAAGGGAGCGAATGAGACCGGCGTGATCGAGGTCGCGCTCGTACTCCGGCAAGGGCTGTGGGGTGAACAGCGATGCCGCAGGGCGGAGTTGTTGGGCGCGTGCCGGCCCTTTGGCGGCGATTTCCATCAGGTAGCGGATCAGGTCGAGAAACTCCTGCCGATCGGACAGGGCGTTCACAAGTCCCTCCGGCATGAGTGACGCCCCCTTGTCATTGCGCTCTTCGATGTCCTTCTTCCGAATCGTGATTGGCTTGCCGTCCTGGGCGGCATCGCGCAGAACAACCGCGTCCGCACGCTCCTCGGCGAGGAGGCCGGTCAACGTCTTTCCGGCTTTCGTTGTGATGACAACGGTTTCAAATCCTTTTTTGACAAGCTTCGACGGCAGGAGGATCGACTCGATGAGGTAGACGTCCGTGGCCTCCTTGCCGGCCTTGGCGAGGTCGGGACCGAGTCGTGTTTCCTTCTCGCCCGCAGTGTGACAGCGCGTGCAAAGGAGACTGGGGCGGTAAAAAACAATGGCACCCCGGCTCGCATCGCCTTGCTCTCGTGCCGCCTTCGCCAGCGCTCCGGCGTCTTCCTTCACCAGTTGCTGCGCGAGCGTCGGAAGCGGGTTCGCCGCAGCCGCGCACGGCCCATTCGTCCTCAAGATGGCGACCGCGACGATTGCCAGCAAGACACAGCCGCGATTCACGAGTCTCTCCTTGGAGTTGTTGGGGCAGCATGGACGAGCGAAACCTCGGTTCTGAATGGGCCGCTTCGGATGCAGGGAGTGATGGTTTCAGCCATCCGAGGCTCTGCGGAGGCGATTCTTGACATCGCGCACAACAACATTATCTTGACACTGCGAACAAGGTCAACGATCGGCCACGATTTGAGGAACAATTTACCATTTCGGACCTAAATAGTTGTATTCAACCCCGAAGCAAAGGATGAAATGATGTCATCAACGCGAATCCTGATCGCAGTCGCTCTGCTGCTGGTTCCTCTGACAAGGCTGCCGGCCGCCGATGGCCCCAAGAAACAACCTGCCGAACCGGCGAAGCCTACCGCGCACACGGTGCGAAAACTCGAAGGCTGGACCATCCGCGTGGATGACCGACTTCTGAAGGGACCGGATGAGGCGTTGGGAATCCGAGCGTTGCGATTTCTCGAAGGTAAACTGAGCGACATCAAAGCGGTCGTGCCCGAGGACAAGGTGAAGAAGCTCCAGACGGTGACCATCGTGCTGGACCTGACACACGGCAAGCTCGGCTCCATGCAATACCATCCGGACGCCGGCTGGCTCAAGGCGAACGGCTACTCGACGGATCTGGCGAAATGCGTGCATCTGCCCCGCGCGGCCGACCTACCCACGAAGCGGAACATCAACGAGCAACCATGGGTGATTCTGCACGAACTGGCGCACGCCTACCACGACCAGGTGCTGGGGTTCGACGAACCGCGAATCAAGGAAGCCTATGAGAAGTACAAGAAGCGCGGTCACGGCGAAAAGGTTCTGCTGTACAACGGCAGACGAGTGAAGCATTACGCGCTGACCAATCACAAGGAGTTCTTCGCCGAGATGACGGAGTCCTATTTTGGCGTCAACGACTTCTTCCCGTTCAATCGGGCCGAACTGAAGGAAGCGGAGTTGGAGATCTTCGCCCTGCTCAAGCACGTCTGGGAGTCGCCGGCCCGTAAAGAGAATCGCTGAGAGCGTTGCTCTGATGTGATGGAGCAGATCGCGACTTATGAACCCAATCCAGCGCGACCATAGGACGACTTTGCTCTCTCATGCTCCCTGAAACAACGCCTGAATCGGCCGGCCCGTGTTGAGACGCGACGGCCGGTTAAGCGTGTCGCGGATCTCGGCGTCCGGATCGACTCCAAGTGCCCGGTAGACCGTCGCCCCAACATCGTAAGGCGTGTAGGAGTCGGTAACCGGGAAGGCGCCGACGCGATCCGACCGGCCGATTACTTGGCCGCCGCGAATGCCGCCGCCGGCAAACAGCCCCGAGTAGACCGCCGCCCAGTGATCGCGTCCCGGCTGCGTCGATCCCGGCAGCGTCGAGACTTTAGGGGTGCGGCCGAACTCGCCCACAGCCGCCACCAGCGTGTCGTCGAGGCGGCCCTCCGCATGCAGGTCGTCCACCAGAGCGGCAAGCGCACGGTCCAACCAGGGCAGCAAACGGTTCTTCAGCCGCCCCCAATTGTCGGCGTGCGTATCCCAACTCTGCACGATCCCCATGTTGGCCTGTACGACCGGCACTCCCGCCTGTACCAGACGACGAGCTAACAGCAGCGATTGGCCGAAGGGATTGCGGCCATAGCGGTCGCGGATGCGGTCAGGCTCGCGATCCAGGCGAAAGGATTGCGCCACCTGACTGGATCTGAGCATCTCGAAAGCGCGGTGCTGATGTCGCCGGAAGGAGTGTTCGCCAGCGAGGACTGGGTCCACCTTGTCGAGCAGATGCCGCCGCTGCTCCAGCCGAGCGGAGTCGGTGCCCTCGGGCAAGCTGAATGTGTCCATGCGGAAGGCAGGCGAGTTGGGATCCTGAGTGACCAGCAGCGGATCGTGGGCCGAGCCGAGTAGTCCGGCATGCTGGCCCGGCCAAGTCAGGGGTCCCTCAATCAAGGCGTGCGGCAGCGTGACGCCGGTGGGCACGCCATCGTGCCTCGGCCGAAGATAACTCAGCCCGGCGGCGTAGGAGGGCCAGTCGCGGCGTGACAGGACGTTGTCCAAGTCGCTTCCACGCTGGTTGGGCATGGGCGCGCCGGTGAGCAGCCGATGCGTGGCGGGCAGGTGGCCATTCTCGCCATGCGACAGCGACCTCACCAGCGCCCAGCGCCCCATGCGCGTCGCGAGTAAGGGCAAGTACTCGCATAACTGGATACCGGGTATAGCGGAGGCGATCGGCTTGAATTCGCCGCGGACCTCTGCCGGAGCGTTTGGTTTCATGTCCAGGGTGTCGAGGTGGCTCATCCCGCCGGTGAGCAGCACCAGAATTACCGACCGAGAGTGTCCTCGACGTGCGTCCACAGAGGCCGAGGCGGCACGGCCGGCGAATAGAGTAGGTAGTCCAAGGCCCAGCAGGCTACTGGCTCCGACCTGGAGGAACTCACGGCGGTGGAGGGTTGGGGGTGAGAGCATGGCGGGACACCAGCGAGGTTGGGAGGCGATGTTGAGTATCGTAACGGACGTGGCGTACCACGGCAAGCAAGAAGCTCTTCCGCCGCTCCGAAGGTAAGCCGAAGGGTTCGTAACCCGTTCCGAACCCAAACCATCGAAAGGGGCTTTAAGTTAAAAATGCTTCTTGTTGCAAAAATCGAAAGGTTGTTGCAAAAATCTCTGGCCGAAAGGACGGTCACTTGCCGGGCTTGACGCGGTGGAGAATGAGGAGAGGTTGATGTTTTCCGACTTCAAAGGAAGTTGGATACCCCTCATGGGCGTACCGAAAGCAGATGGTCAATTTGGTCCCTTCCTGGCAGTAAATCCCGAGGAAATCTTTGTCCCACAACCTCACACGGAAACGCCCTCCCCCTTCGTCGATAACTTTCTCGCCGAGGGGAAGTGCGAATTGATTGACGAGTTCGACTAATCGCCCGTTGATTAGACCGATGTGTTCTTCTACCAATGAACCCCGGCGAATACCCTTCCACTCGCTGCTCAAGTCCAGCCATTGTTCCATTTCTCCCGACACCTTCTCCGGCCCGTTCCCCGGAACCGCCATCGTCGCCATCAGGACCATCGCCAGCGCTGAAGACATTGCGTTCGCCCTCCGTGAGTTTCGGTGGAACTGCCCGGCGAGTGTAGCCGAGAGGACGGTCGCACGCCAGCGGATTTGGTGCGAGAATGTCAAGGAAAACCACGCCTTACGTTCACGCAATTTTCCGTGTAATTGTTACTTGACTTTTTTTATTCCGTAGTGAAAATGGAGTGAAAATGGTGACGCTCTACGCTACTCCCGATCTTTCATGATCTTGCGATGAAATGCTAAGAAAATGCCTCCTACTGCGCATTCCTTCAAGAGGTGCAGATTCAGCGGGGTCAGCAGGGCA
>Ga0134126_10001928_pt1 | contig 26361 bp, 29 predicted proteins | sample KB31752_FD_96881 | JGI IMG/M metagenome (GOLD analysis project Ga0134126, IMG submission 96881) | Terrestrial soil microbial communities with excess Nitrogen fertilizer from Kellogg Biological Station, Michigan, USA - KB3-175-2 | ecosystem: Environmental > Terrestrial > Soil > Unclassified ... | reverse complement strand
GTGTTGCCCGACAGGTTTGGCAATACGCTGATCAACACATGGCTGGCACAAACGGGCCGCCCGGCAAACAGCATGAACCCGGTAGAAATGCTGTGTTTTATAGGCAAGCGGGGCATAGGCGCATTGGAGTTTGAGCCGGCGGTGCCAAATATAAAGGACACCGCCACAAAAATTGAGGTCGACAGCCTGGTATCGATAGCGGAAACTATACTAACGGGCCGCCAAAACTTCCGCGCAAGTTTGCCGGAAGACGAGGAAAAGGCGCTGATGGATATTTTAAAGATCGGCACCTCGGCAGGTGGTGCGAGGGCAAAGGCGCTTATTGCCTATAATGAAAAAACCGGCGAGGTACGAAGCGGGCAGGCGGATGCGCCTAAAGGTTTTACGCAATGGCTCATTAAATTAGATGGCGTGCATGATGCGCAGTTTGGCACTTCGAGGGAGTATGGCAGGGTAGAAATGGCCTATCACCTGATGGCCGTGGATTGCGGGATTGAAATGACGGAATGCCGCCTGCTGGAAGAAAACGGTCGTGCCCATTTTATGACGCAACGGTTCGACAGGCTCCCGGATAACGAAAAGCTGCACATGCAAAGCTTTTGTGCCATGCAGCACTTCGACTTTAACGATGTGGGCGCATACAGTTATGAGCAACTGTTCCAAACCATGCGCATATTACGCCTTGACTACCCCCAGGCGGAGCAGTTATACCGCAGGATGGTATTTAATGTGCTGGCGCGAAATTGTGACGACCATACCAAAAACTTTGCCTTTACCATGGATAAAACGGCGCAATGGAAACTTTCGCCGGCATTTGATGTGTGCCATGCCTACCGGCCCGGCAGCCCCTGGGTGAGCAGGCAATCGTTAACTGTAAACGGCAAAAGGGAGGGTATTACCCGCAACGATTTTATGGAAGTAGCCCGGCAGATGAATATAAAAAAGGCAAATGAAGCTATTGACCAGGTACAGGCAGCCCTGCATAAATGGCCCGGTTATGCGGCCACATGCCAGGTGCCCGCGGACTTGCAGCAAGCCATTGAGAAAACGTTTTTGAAGGTTTAACCCCTACTGACAAAACACTGTCACCACTTTATTCAATCCCATCCTTTATTTTTGTATTGAACATCATCCCCCGGGGTTTTTAACCCATCAAAGCGTCCGTCCGTCCGGGAGTATGGTACACCCGGACGGACGGACAGAACATCAATCCATAACCTGCACAGCTCTTTCAATCAATGAAAGATGAAACCCATTTCCCTTAGGAAAATAGGGGAAGGGGGAGTATTATCAAAAATCTCATCTTATTTTTTTCGCAGTCAATGAATTGAAGCTGATGGTATCAGGCAATAATGAATATCCTGATTTCTTCCTGTGAAACATTATTGTCACACCTGCTATCAATCAAAAAGACTGCCTGTTTTTTACGGCAGACTGGCATAATGCTGATGTGTGCCATGATTATTTTTTTTGGATTTTTGATCAATCGCAGCTGTCAAACACAGCGTCTGCGATAAATTCAGGAGTTGTCCGTCCGCTAAGGAGTGCGGACAAGATACGGACGGCCGGACAAACCCGAAAAACCATGTCATTTCGATCCGCCAGTTAGCGGAGAAAACCTTTTACGCTTTGAATAGCCGCATGCAAAGTCCGGGTACATGGTGCCTAAGATTTCTCCCTACGGTCGAAATGACAAAAGGGTTGCCTGGCAGCCAAGCCTGCAGTGTTTATGCCTGATCAACCGTGTCCGCTCGTCCGCATGATGTCCGCCCCGGAAGCGGACGGACGGAACATTAAAAAAACTTGTCATTTCGATCCGCCAGTTGGCGGAGAGAAAACTTCAACGTCAGACTGCCACCTGCACAGTTCCGATGCCTGATGTAAAAGATTTCTCCCTACGGTCGAAATGACAAAGCGATGGCCTGACACAACTACCCCTCCGCCCCTTGCAGCCTTCCGGCCATGAACCATGAACTATGACCCATCAACCATGAACTAAAAACCCTTTTCCATCTCCGGCGTGTACTCGCCCCTGCGGGCGGCATTGTCTAAACTGGCGCGGTGGTATAGCATTTGCTGTGCAGCCTTTACATTTTCGTCTTTACCCTTCCAAAGTTCCATTGCAGGTTCCTGGATGGCCCTGGCGAATGAAAAGGTGAGCGCCCAGGGCAATTTGCCCCTATACTGCACATGCATGGCGTTTAAGTGCGCCGTTGCCATTTCGGGCGATTGCCCGCCTGATAAAAAAGCTATGCCCGGTACAGCCGCAGGCACCGATTGCAGCAGGCAGGTTACCGTGGCTTCGGCAACGGTTTCAACATCGGCCTGTTTGGGGCTGCTTAAACCCGGCAATACCATATTTGGTTTCAGGATAACGTGCTGCAGGTTTACATTTTGTGCAAACAGCTGGTCAAACAGCACATGCTGCACCCGCTGGGTAACATCGAAGCATTTTTTGAGGTTATGCGAGCCATCCATCAACACTTCGGGCTCAACTATGGGTACTATGCCGGCCTCCTGGCACATGGCAGCGTACCGGGCCAGTGCATGCATATTAGCCTCAATGCAACCTCTGGTAGGGATAGTGGCGTTGATGGCAATTACAGCCCGCCATTTGGCAAAACGCATGCCCAGGCTATGGTATTTAGCCAGGCGCTGCGACAAGCCGTCCAGCCCCATCGTTATCTTTTCGCCGGGGAAGCCCGCCAGGTCGGTAGTGCCTTCGTCAACCTTTATGCCGGGCACAATGCCCGCATCTTTTAAAACATCAATAAATGGCTTGCCGTCTTTTGTGGCCTGGTAAACGGTTTCGTCGTACAAAATAGCGCCGCTGATGCATTTGCCCAAACCCGGCGTAGTAACGATCATTTCGCGATAGGCGCGATGAAATTCAATCGTCTGCGGGATGCCAACCTCGTCAAAACGCTTGTTAATAGTCGAAGTGCTTTCGTCCATCGCCAGCAAACCTTTATCGCCGGCGAATAATGCGGTAATTGTATCGTTCAGTTCCTTCGTTTTCATCCTGTGCGATGCCTCCTTGGGGGGAAATTGGGACGCATCCGGCCCGTTTAATTAATATCACCAGTTACATAACAAGTTTAATAAATAAATGTTAGCTGCACGCTATATTTAACGTTAATTTTTAACTGCTCCCGCAGCCGGCATTGGCCCGGCATAAATAACCATTAAACAGTTTCCGGCTGTTTCTATTCAACCCACAACCCCATCCCACCAAAAATACCACAAAGGGATCCAATGAACTAATGAACTAATGAACCAATGATCCAATGAACTATAAATTCCCCTTTTTCATCTCCCCTGCCGCATAGTTAGCCGCCCTTGCAGTTAAGGCCATATATAATATGGATGGGCTTTGGTTGCCGGTTGTGGCCATGCAGGCGCCATCGGTAACGAAAACATTTTTGCAATGGTGCAGCTGGTTCCATTGGTTAAGCAGGGACGTTGCAGGGTCTTTGCCCATCCGGCAGCCGCCCATTTCGTGAATATCAAGGCCGGGGGGCTGCTTATTTTCGTTGGTAACGATGTTTTTGCAGCCGGCTTTCTCCAGCATTTCGCGGCTTTGGGTTAAAAAATCCTGTATCATGCACTCATCGTTATCATCATACTCCACCGAAGTGACGAGCAGCGGAATGCCCCACTGGTCCTTCTGGTCCTTGCTTAAACGCACGTGATTGCTTGCTTTAGGTACGGTTTCGCCCTGCATATACATGTATAAATGCCAGGGGCCGGGCTCGGTGAGGGCATCTTTGTAAGCGGCGCCAACCTGGTCGCCGGGCACTTCATCGGGATGGTTAGGACGGTAAGCGCCCATAAATGTGGTAAAGCCGCCGAAATAATCAGTCTCCTGCCTATGCAGGTTGCGGTAATTAGCCAGGATGAGCTCGGTTGGGTTGCGCCCGAAGTAGTATTTATCCAAAAAGCCATCCACGGTGGCGGTGATAGATGCCCGGTAATTTTGGAAAGCCACATATTTGCCCAGCAGGCCGTTGTCATTACCCAAACCATTGGGGAAACGGCTTGAAGTTGAATTCAGCAGCACCAGGTTGCTGTTAAGCGCCGATGCATTTAAAAAGATAATGCGGGCTTTATAATCTGTCACCTCTTTGGTATTGGTATCGATAACCCGAACACCAATAGCTTTGCCCAGTTTATCATCATACAAGATAGAATGAACTACCGAAAACGGCCTGATGGTGAGGTTGCCCGTCTTCTGCGCCCAAGGCAGCGTTGAGCTTACCGAACTGAAGTAACCGCCGAAGGGGCAGCCGCGCATGCACTCATTACGCGCCTGGCATTTGGCGCGCCCCTGGTCGAGGTGTATTTGATTGGGTTTGGTAAGATGCGCCCAGCGTGCATGCACCAGGTGGCGGTCGGGGTAGTTTTCTTTTATTTTTTGACTTATAAGAGACTGTACGCAATTCATTTCGAACGGCGGCAAAAACTCCCCGTCGGGCATAGCCTCGATGCCATCCTTATTGCCGCAAACCCCGATAAATTTTTCTACATGCGAATACCAGGGCGCAACATCGTTATAGCCTATCGGCCACTCGATACCATACCCAAAGCGTGCCGGATTGGTAAATTCAAACTCGCTCCAGCGCTGGCAGGCGCGCCCCCAGGTGAGCGATTTGCCGCCAACCTGGTAGCCGCGTATCCACTCAAAGGGTTTCTCCTGTATGTAGGGATGATCTTTGTCTTTTATAAAAAAGTGTGCGCAATCTTCGCCGAAGCCTGCGGCCTGGCTTATATAAGGATTTTCCTTTATAAACTCAAGGGTCATTTGCCCCCGGTGCTTAAATTGCCAGGGGTCCATGGTAGCGGTGGGATAATCCTTATTGTGCTCAACATTACGACCGCGCTCAAGCACGAGGGTTTTTAGCCCCAGTTCGCAAAGCTCCTTGGCCGCCCAGCCGCCGCTGATACCCGAGCCGATGACGATGGCATCGTAAGCATTATTATTTGATCTCGACATTTCTTTCGGTTAGAAACTCAAATTTAGATAAAATTGACGAGTTGCCTTATTTTACACATCCCGCCCATTCCCCAAACCGTGTAATTTTAGAAGCAGCGAAGAAATAGAAAAGTAACGGGCTAATCCTTAAAAATGGCCTTTCCGGGCTTAAAAAGCAGAAATCGGTGGTTGTCGCACCTGCAACATCGCAGTGGAATGGATATTGCCTCTATCCATTAAAAAACTTAAAATTCACTCACATGAACATTTTTAACTGGATCGGCTTAACCATAGTATCACTGCCGGTATTCTTTATCATCCGAACAAGCATTTCGATGATCAGGGACAAAAGGCTCAACTAATTTACCGGGTGGATATGCCGCGTGTCAAAGCGAAGCCCCTCGCAACGGCTGCGCCAACAGACTGTCCGGCCGTCCGCGGGCTGTCCGTACCCTAAGCCGGACGGACATTGTTTCAGCCACGATCTGCATGATCAGCGATTATGCTGATCAACCCTTTTCCCTTTTATACTATTGTGCTTCGATGAGCCTGCCCTTCAGGTGATTGTATTCAGCTTCAGTAATAGTGCCGCTATCCAGCAGTTCCTTATATCTTTGTACCTGGACACTAAAAGGGATAGATTCTTTACGGGGGGAAACGAGAACTATGATCAGGCCTATGATGCCAAGTAACCCGAGAAATCCCCCAGCTATTGGCCCGATCTCTCTTTTTGAGCCTACAAAATAGCCGGCTATTCCTAATGCAAGGCTATGCAATACGATAATTAAAATAATGTCGGATGGTTCCATGATATGATCTGTTAAGTTTTTTAATACGGGCTGATTTTCAGCAACGCTTGTAATTGTTTTGACGGTTGCAACAGATCAATGTTACAAATCAGGGAGGCAAAAAAATGTGATAAATATCACTAATTGAGTTAATTACGGGGGGCTCTAGTCCATGGTCGATGGTCAATAGTCCATGGCAGGACGTAATGCCCAATTGACCCAATGACCCAATGACCAATGACTCAATGACCAATGACTAATGACTAATGACCAACAACTAAAGCTCCGAAGCAGCTGCCTCATCCAATATAACAACTGCCTGCGGCAATGTTTGAAATATAGATGCAGGTAGTTGGTTTGTTACTTCGCCCTTCAGGGCTTTTGCAATGATCGCCGCTTTTTTACTCCCCGCGGCAATCAGCACCGGCATCTCTGCTTCCTGCAGATGTTTAAGGCCAAGCGTTATGCCCTCTGTTAAAACAGGCTGCTCTTTAAAGTATTTTTGGCCTACAGCAACCGTTACCGGGGCCAGCGGTGAATGATGGCTGTACAAATTAAAATCGGTACCGGGTTCATTAAGGCCGATGTGGCCGTTCATGCCTATGCCTACCAGCATCATATCCAAAGGGGCATGCTGCTCAATAAAATCATCCATGGCGCTGCAGGCAGCATCCAGATCGCGCGCGCGGGCATCAAAAAACATGATCTTATCCATACTAATCTTCGCCGGCGTTAAAAAGTGCTCAAGCAAAAACGAGGTGCAACTGCCGTCGTCGCCCTCGCCCAGTCCCACCCATTCGTCCAGTCCCACAAAATAACACTGGCTAAAATCTACCCGGCCGCTGCAGGCATCATCAACCAAACATTTAAACATCCCCGCCGGCGACTCGCCCGAAGGGAAACAGATCAACGAGCCCGGCTTGCGTTTTACCTGCTCAACAACCAGGTCGGCAGCAGCGCGGCTCATTTCGTCGTAATTTTTATAGGTTAATTGGTTCATTAGTTCACTGGTTCATTAGTTCACTGGTTCATTAGTTGACTGGTTCATTAGTTCATTAGTCTGCTTCGCTAGGGTATTCCGTCGGGACGCTTTGACAGACTGGCTATCAGGTCGCTTGCTCAGTATGCGCCATGCACCAATGAACTAATGAACCAGTGAACCACTAAACCACTAAACTATTCAAGTATAAAATCGTCCTGCAATCTTATATCATCCGATGCACTGCCGATCATCAGGCTGAATTCGCCGGGCTGAGTGATCCATTGCAGCTGATCGTTATAAAAAGAAAGCTTTCGTTTATCGATGGTAAAAGTAACAGTTTTGGTTTCGCCGGGCTGCAGCATTACTTTTTGAAATCCTTTCAGCTCTTTTATTGGCCTGATGGGCTGCGATACCATATCGCGCAGGTATAATTGCGCTACCTCTTCACCGGCATACTTACCCGTATTTTGCAGATCGAACGAAACGGTTATGGTCTCGTTGTTATGCATTGCCTTTTTATTAAGTTTAAGGTTGCTGTAACCAAAAGTTGTATAACTTAAGCCATGCCCAAATGCAAATTTAGGGCTGTTGGGCAGATCAATGTAGGCCGAGGTATAATTTACGTCATTATCACCGTGCGCGGGCCTGCCCGTGTTATAATGGTTGTAGTAAATGGGTATTTGCCCTTCGGTGCGCGGGAAGGTGATGGGCAGTTTTGCGCCGGGATTATAATTGCCGTAAAGTACGTCGGCCATTGCATTCCCGGCCTGGTTGCCAAGCCACCAGGTGTACAAAATTGCAGGCACATGGTCTGCCGTCCAGTTAAAGACCATGGGCCTGCCCGACATGAGCAACACAACAACAGGCTTGCCGGTTGCCATAATGGCTTTTACCAGGTCTTCCTGTACGCCCGGCAAATGTATGTTTGAGCGGCTTTTGGCTTCGCCGGTCATATCAGGCCGCTCGCCCATCGCCATTATTACCACGTCGGCCTGCATAGCAGTTTTATATGCTCCGTCGAAGCCTGCGCGGCTGGTGTCGGTAATATCGCAGCCCTTTGCAAAAAGCAATTTAGTCTTGCCTGCCGCTTGCTGCATGCCTTCGTATAACGACACAATTTTGCTTTCATCTCCTACATCCAACGACCAAAAACCTTTCATTTCTTTTTTAGCAGTTACCAACGGGCCAATCAGCGCTATTGAACTTAGGTCTTTTGATAAAGGCAGTACGTTACGGTCATTTTTTAACAGCACAATGCTTTTCCGGGCTATGTCACGCGCAGCTTCCAGGTATTCGGGTTTATTCAATGCTTGCTTCTCGCGGTCAGCATTGCTAAAGCGGTAAGGATCGTCAAACAAACCCAACTCGTATTTTTTTGTAAGGATGCGCCTTACCGCCTCATCTATCGTAGCAACGGAAACTTTTTTATCGCTGACCAGCTTTGCCAGGTTATTGATATAGCTGCGGCTTTCCATATCCATGTCGTTCCCGGCATTTATTGCGGCTTCGGCAGCTTCATAATTGTTTTTTACATAGCCGTGGTTTATCATCTCGCCGATGGAGCCCCAATCGCTTACTACAAATCCTTTAAAACCCCATTTGCCTTTTAAAATATCGCGCATTAAATAGCTGTTGGCGCTGGCAGGCGTACCATTTAAGTCGTTAAACGAATTCATGAACGTGGCAGCTCCGGCATCAAGGGCTGCCTTGAACGGCGGCAGGTAAACTTCCCACAGGGTGCGCAGGCTCATATCCACGCTGTTATAGTCGCGGCCGCCGATAGCGGCGCCATAGGCCGTGTAATGCTTGGCGCAGGCCATAATGGCATCCAAATTACCTAAACCTTTGCCCTGGAAACCATGTACACGCGCCGTTGCGATCAATGATCCAAGATAAGGGTCTTCGCCGGCGCCTTCCATAACCCTGCCCCAACGTGGGTCGCGGGCAATATCAACCATTGGGGCAAAGGTCCAATGAACACCGCCGGCGGCTGCTTCCGTTGCCGCAATACGGGCCGAGCTTTCAATCGCTGCTAAATCCCAGCTGGCCGCTTCAGCCAATGGGATAGGAAAGGTAACGCTATACCCATGGATCACATCCTGCCCAAACAGCAATGGTATCTTTAGCCTCGATTGCATGGCCGCATCCTGGAATGCCCTGGTGTGCTGTACACCCACAATATTAAGCACCGACCCTATTTCGCCGTGTTTTATCGCGTCCAGTTTGTTGCCTACATCTTTAGTGATGGGGCCGGTGGCTTCCCAATCGCCGGTTAGCTGGTTTAGCTGGCCTATTTTTTCGGCGAGGGTCATCTTCTTTAACAGGGCTTCAACTTTTTGGGGTATTGTTTTGGGCTGTGCGTTAATGCCAATGCTTATAAAAGCCAGCACACAAAGAAAATAAACAGGTTTGAACCGCGTCATCAGGATTTATAATTGGTTTTAATAGGTTAAGGAAAACAATTCAAGATTAGTGAATTAAATCTTAAATAAGAAATGGGGGCAAAAAAATGACCTATGCTGACCCTATGTTCAGCTTTTGAAAATCCTGTTTACCTACCGTGCAGACGAAGGAACTCGCGGCCTATTCGCGTGGCTACAGCCTTATCCGCCCTGCGAATAAAAATACAATAATTATAGGGTTTCGTACTTTTCAGCGTGAGCCCTTTCTATCACCAACTAATGGGTATGCCGCGATAATTTATCGTGATTGATCTCCTCAAGGAAACCGTGTTCGTTAACGGCATAATGGGCGTCGGAAGTATCGTTATGATTTTTAGGTATCTTAATAGCTTTGGTTTTCTTCTTCACGGGGAAAAACAAAGGCAGTATCAGCACTGTCAACAGTGCAGTGATCTTTAGTAATTCAATAAGCATGATTTTTATACTAATTAAAAAAATAGCGAAAGCACTTGCAATTGGTTAACTGAAATGCGGGAAAGTGCAATTCGCGGTTTAAAATATCCAGGTTTCCTGCATTCGTTTGTAACAAAGCTAAAGCAATGCCAAATTATTTCATAACGATAAAACATTACTTAGGAATCAGCAATAAAGCCATATTTATTTAAAAATATTTATTTGAATAAGGCCTGTACACTATCAGATTGATAAGATTTTATCGATTTGAGAGCAATTTTGTTAGCGGCTATTTTTTTATTTCGCAGGTGGATTTGAAAGGGATAGCTACATTTTCTGCGTGAATATTGCTATGCATGCATAATTATTTAAACGACTGTTTGAAATAAAATACAGCTTGTAAACACTAAATTGCAGTTTATAATGTTAAGCTTTTAAGCAATTACACTAACGCAGCATAAATATTTAGTTATGAATAAGTTAATCCTGGCCATCGCTTTTATCGCCGGCTCATCATTTGCGGGGTGCGACGGCACCGGCAATAAATCCGGAAAGGACACCTCCAAAATGTCATCCTTTGGCGCAAACTCAAATTCTAACGTCTTACTTGGAGCAGGCAGCACCTTTGTTTACCCTTTATTTTCGAAATTATTTGCCGAGTACGGCAAAGAAACCAACGTGATGGTAAACTACCAGTCAATAGGCTCGGGCGGCGGCATTTTACAGCTTACCAATAAAACTATTGATTTTGGCGACTCTGATGCGCCTTTAAACGATGAACAGGCAAAAAAAATCGGGGCTCCGGTGCTCCACATTCCCATGTGCGCAGGCGCTGTGGTGATCAGTTATAACCTTCCGGAACTTAAGGGGACTTTGAAATTGACGCCTGACGTGTTAGCCGGTATCTTTTTGGGGAAGATCGTAAAGTGGAACGATCCGAGGATAGCGAAAATAAATCAGGGCGTTAGGTTGCCCTCAACCGATGTGTTTATCGCCCACCGGTCCGATGGCAGCGGAACAACAAACATTTTCACTACTTATTTGTCAAAAGTAAACAGCGCATGGAATACCAATCCCGGTATGGGATCGGCCATCAACTGGCCTGCAGGCATTGGCGGAAAAGGCAATGAGGGCGTGGCGGGATTAATAAAACAAACACCGGGCGCTATAGGTTATATCGAGCTTGCCTATGCGCTGCAAAATAAAATGAGCTTTGCAAGCATCCAAAATAAGAGCGGCGATTTTATCACGCCATCGATCGAATCCACCAGCGCCGCGGGAAATGTACAGATACCTGATGATGCTAAAGTTTCATTGACAAATACGGATGCTAAAGACGGATATCCTATAAGCGGCTTCACCTGGGCATTGATCTATAAAGAACAAAACTATGATGGCCGCAGTCTGCAACGGGCCCAAAAGCTTGTTAAAATGCTATGGTGGAATGTTCACGAAGGGCAAAAATACTGCAAGGGTCTTAATTATGCGCCGCTTTCGCCGAAAGCTGTGGCAGTTGCAGAGTCAATCCTAAAGTCGGCGACGTTTGACGGAAAGCCCATATTGCAATAAGATTAGTTTTGGATTTTTGGTAACAGGTAAAACAAACTTTCCAGTAGCGTTCTCGCTGTATAAGGCCTGGTGCATCTGGTTTTATTATAATAGTTTTGCCAAACCATGACTTTCGCCGATAAAATAATTCAATTTAACAAGCAACTGGATTTTACCGGCAGCTTGCCAGCCGGTATCCGGATAATGAATCCATTTAAAGAAAATCCGGAGGTTATTCCTTTAATGGAACAGTTTTACAAGAAGTTTTATAACGATGATAACAATCGATACCTGATCCTTGGCATTAACCCGGGGAGATTTGGCGCAGGAGTTACCGGGATTCCGTTCACCGATTCGAAACGGTTAAAATCTGTATGCGGAATTGCGTACACCGGTAAAGAAACGCACGAGCCTTCCTCGGTTTTTGTATATGACATGATCAATGCTTTTGGTGGAACTGTGGAATTTTATAAACATTTTTATATCCACTCCGTATTTCCCTTAGGATTTACGGCTACCGGTAAAAACCAGAAAGAAATAAACTATAACTATTATGACAGCAAAGAGTTGACAGACTCGGTTTACAGCGATATAATCGAAAACATAAAAAAGCAAATTGCCCTGGGGGTTAACACCGACACATGTTTTTGCTTTGGAAATGGCAAAAATGAACACTTCCTTCGAAAACTAAACGAAAGTGAAGGGTTTTTCAAAAGCATTGTTGCTTTGGAGCATCCAAGATTCATCATGCAGTACAAATCCAAGTCGAAAAATGAGTATATCGACAAATATCTTTCGGCTTTCAGGGAGGTTTTGAACAAGTAAGCAGTGTCATATAAACAATGAATTGGCGCTTAGTCCTGAGTCGAAAGTCTATAGTCTTAAGTCAAAAAGGGCAAAATTGACTCAGAATTGCGAATAAAGACTGTTGACCTGACACCAGCTCATTGATAAGCCTTGACAACCTGTCGCGCCTCGCCAAGCCCGTCAATGCCCAACTCTACTATGTCGCCTGCTTTAAGATATACCGGCGGTTTCATACCCAAAGCCACGCCGGCTGGTGTACCGGTCGAAATAATGTCGCCCGGCAAAAGTGTCATAAACTGGCTGGTATAGGCTACCAGGTTTGGAATATTAAAGATAAAATTGGTCGTGGTGCCATCTTGCATAATCTCCCCGTTTACCTTTAACCAAAGCCGCAGATTGTGCGGATCGGGTATTTCATCCTTTGTAGCGAAGAAAGGGCCTATCGGGGCAAAGGTATCGCAGCCTTTTCCTTTATCCCAGGTGCCGCTTCGCTCCAATTGAAATTCCCGTTCGGATACGTCGTTATGCAGCACATAGCCGGCCACGTGATCCATGGCATCCGCCTCGCTGACATAGCTTGCCCTCTTACCTATAACAACGGCAAGCTCAACTTCCCAGTCGGTTTTTTTTGAGTTTTTGGGAATAACAATATTATCGTAAGGGCCAACTATTGCCGTCGTCGATTTCATAAATATAACCGGTTCAGGCGGCGGGGTTGCATTCGTTTCTTTTGCATGATCTACATAGTTCAGCCCGATGCAAACTATTTTTGACGGCCTTGCCAACGGGCAACCAAGGCGTTCGTGCTCCCCCGCTTCTATTTTTACACTGTCTTTAAGGAAAGCGGACAAACGTTCGAGCCCGTTCGTTTCAAAAAAAGTTTCGCCATAGTCTTCGCCAAAAGCAGAGGTATCGTATCTTTTATTACCTATGATTATCCCGGTTTTTTCTTTTCCGGGTTGGCCGTATCGAATTAGTTTCATGTCGTTTAGTTGATTGGGCTTTATGGCCTGTTAATTTATGATCCGGGTTTCCTTCTACGGCTTATTCAGCCAGGGCATTTAGCGGCTGCAAGTTATAAATCAATAATGATTTTTTATAGAACGACAGCTCTTTCGCACTTAAAATTAGGGCCTGCTATTTTCGGCCAACAAAAAACCCCGGCTAATTAAATAACCGGGGTTTTTCCTTTATGTATGGACCTAATAGAGATAGGGGATTATTTTACTTCCTCAAAGTCAACATCGGTAACTGTGTCAGCATTGCCTTCTGCGTGGCCGCCGGCTGCACCTTGGCCATCGCCGCCGGGCTGACCGCCTTGCGCGCCATCGCCGGTTGCTTTGTACATCTCTTCAGATGCAGCATTCCATGCAGTGCTCAATTCAGCCTGGGCTGCATCGATAGCATCGAAGTCTTTGGAGGCATAAGCATCTTTCAGTTTCTTCAGGCCTTCTTCAATAGGCGCCTTCTTATCAGCTGAAATTTTGTCACCATACTCCTTCAGTTGCTTTTCGGTACTGAATATCAGTGCATCGGCGGCATTCAGTTTTTCAACTTCTTCTTTTGCCTTTTTGTCAGATTCAGCATTTGCTTCTGCTTCATCTTTCATCTTTTTTATCTCGGCATCAGTTAAACCCGAAGAAGCTTCGATACGGATCTTTTGTTCTTTCCCGGTAGCTTTGTCCTTAGCAGATACATGCAAGATACCGTTTGCATCAATATCAAAGGTTACTTCGATCTGCGGTACTCCGCGTGGTGCAGGTGGTATCCCATCCAGGTGGAAACGGCCAATCGTACGGTTTGCCGATGCAATTGGGCGCTCGCCCTGTAATATGTGTATCTCAACAGATGGCTGGTTATCAGACGCAGTAGAGAACACCTCCGATTTTTTGGTTGGGATCGTAGTGTTTGCTTCTATCAGCTTCGTCATTACGCCACCCATGGTTTCAATACCTAATGAAAGCGGCGTAACATCCAATAACAATACATCTTTTACTTCGCCGGTCAATACGCCGCCTTGTATAGCAGCGCCGATGGCAACCACTTCATCAGGGTTTACACCTTTTGAAGGCGCCTTGCCAAAGAATTTCTCCACGGCTTCCTGGATGGCAGGTATACGTGTTGAACCGCCTACCAATATGATCTCGTCAATATCAGATGTGCTGTAACCAGCGTTCTTTAATGCGGTTTTACATGGCTCGATAGTCCGTTTTATCAAACCATCAACCAATTGCTCAAATTTAGCACGGGTTAATGTTTTAACCAGGTGCTTTGGCACGCCGTCAGAAGCGGTTACATATGGTAAATTGATTTCTGTTTGGGCAGAGCTTGATAACTCGATCTTGGCTTTTTCAGCAGCTTCCTTTAAACGCTGCAAAGCCATTGGGTCTTTACGCAGGTCGATGTTTTCATCGTTTTTAAATTCATCAGCCAGCCAGTCGATCACAAGCTGATCAAAGTCGTCACCGCCAAGGTGAGTGTCACCGTCGGTCGATTTTACTTCAAACACGCCGTCGCCAAGTTCAAGTACCGATACGTCATGCGTACCGCCACCACAGTCAAACACAACGATTTTCATGTCCCTGTGGGCTTTGTCGAGGCCGTAAGCCAATGCAGCGGCAGTGGGCTCGTTAATAATACGGCGCACCTTTAAGCCTGCAATTTCACCGGCTTCTTTGGTAGCCTGGCGCTGTGCATCGTTAAAATAAGCAGGTACGGTAATTACCGCTTCGGTTACTTCAGTTCCTAAGAAATCTTCAGCGGTTTTCTTCATCTTTTGAAGGATCATGGCTGAGATTTCCTGCGGGGTATATTTGCGGTCGCCAATTTCAACACGCGGGGTGTTGTTATCACCTTTAACCACTTTATAGGGTACACGCGCAATTTCTTTCGTAACCTTTAAACTGGTTACCCATAAAGCGCTTAATAGAATAAATAGTTTTTGTAGGATTTGTGATAGCCTGGCGCTTTGCAGGATCACCAACTTTACGTTCGCCGTTGTCGATAAAAGCCACTACCGACGGCGTAGTACGTTTACCCTCGCTGTTGGCAATAACTACAGGCTCGTTACCTTCCATTACTGCAACGCATGAGTTTGTTGTTCCTAAGTCGATTCCAATTATTTTAGACATATGATTATATTTTCTTAGATTGAATGATTGATTATACCACCTGTTTAACAAGGCTTGTGCCAATTTGAGGTTTGGCAGATTTTTTTGAGGTGAAAGGCTAAAGGTGAAAGGCGAAGGGTATAATTAGGCAGCAATGAGACATTTGATGGTGACAGGTTGGCAGGAATTGGATGGCCGGGCGCTTAGAAATTATCGTATATTGTACTGATGAAAAAGTTGTTCATTCTGACATTTACACTTCTACCGGCAACCCTTTTCGGACAGAGAAATCACCATACCATGTCTCTTTTGAAATGGCTTATTGAAAAAGATCACATCCAATATCTCAACGCAAAAAGTATGCGGCGGTCTTTTATGACAAAAATGCTTTGACGAAACAAGCATTAATAACTGATTCCGGGAAAACTACTCCTAATACAAGTATCAGTGATTTTTTGACCCAGGGTGAGATACAAATTTATAAAACTGCACCTCCCCTGCTCGAGCAAACCGACTGGCGGAAAAAATACGCCGATTTGAAAGCCAGGTTTGTGACAGATAAATTTACGATGAACGCGAAAGCCGCCTATACTATTTTCGCTTTTTCAGAACCGTTGTTTTTAAACAAGGAGCATAGCAAGATACTGATTGGCGAATACTTTACCTGCGGGATGGCATGCGGCCGTGACGATTTGCTACTATGTGAACTAAAAAATGGCAAGTGGCGGCTGATCACAAGGGCTGTAATTGCAAATGACTAAATTTCATATTGATACCCCCAAAGTTCCCTGCCAGATCTTAAAACTGAAAAAAAGCACGAAAAGCACATATGGTCTCGAGTTAGCCACTAATGATATTGGGAGAAAACGTATTTACCAAAAAATTACGTTCTGTTGATTAGCATGTGCAGAGATTGCTTCGTTCCTCGCAATGACGCCTTGTTAGTTTTTATTGAAGAAAAACGCCCTACTCAATCGAGCGGGCGTTTTAATATTCTATCGGACAGACGCAATATTTCGCGTCTTCAATTATTCGCCTTTTTCAGCGTTTTCTTCGTGCTCGGGCGATGCAGTTGGGGCCTCGGGAGCTTCTGCTTCCGTAGCAGGCGCTTCTTCAGCAACTGGCGCAGCTTCGATGACAGGTGTTTCAGCTACCGGTGGTTCAACTACTGGTTCAGCTTCAATTACTTCTTCAACAATAGGCGCAGGGGCGGCCTTAGCAGCAGGTGCAGCGGCAGTAGCGCCGGCTTTGCCTTTGCCACCACGGCGGCGGGTCGATTTCTTTTCAGCTTTCCCGGTATCAGTACCGTAAACGGTATTATAATCCACCAATTCTATCAGGGCCATTTCCGCATTGTCGCCCAAACGGTTTTCCATCTTAATGATACGTGTATAACCACCGGGGCGGCTTGCTATTTTTTCAGCAATTTCGCGGAACAATATGGTTACCGCGTCTTTGTCCTGTAAATAGCTGAATACTATACGGCGCGAATGCGTTGTATCGTTTTTTGATTTGGTCAATATAGGCTCAACATAAACGCGCAGCGCTTTTGCTTTAGCCAGTGTAGTAGTAATACGCTTGTGTAATATAAGCGATGTAGCCATGTTACTCAGCATCGCTTTGCGGTGACTGTCGGTACGGCCTAAATGGTTAACTTTTTTTCCGTGTCTCATTGTTTTTAATTTATTTCACGTGCATACCGTCGGGCGGCAATTTGTCAAGCCCTCGGAATTATGCTGTCGCTTATTGTGAGTGAATGGTGAGTGGTCAGTCGTGAGTTAAACAACTCACTATTCACTACTCACCTCTCACCAATTTATTCCTCGTCCAGTTTAAATTTCGCCAGGTTCATTCCAAAAGACAAACCTTTTGATTTAACCAGGTCCTGGATCTCAGTTAATGATTTTTTACCAAAGTTCCTGAACTTAAGCATGTCAGCTACATCATACGATACCAAATCGGCCAGGCTGCGGATATCGGCAGCTTTAAGGCAGTTTAGTGCGCGCACTGAAAGATCAAGGTCAACCAGCTCTGTTTTCAGGATCTTGCGCATGTGCAAAATTTCCTCGTCAACTTCCTTGGTTTCTTCTTTGGCCTGTGCTTCAAGCATCATGTTCTCATCGCTGAACAGCATAAAGTGCTGGATCAATATCTTGGCAGCTTCCTTAAGCGCATCTTCAGGATGTATCGAGCCATCGGTAGTAATATCAAGCACCAACTTTTCATAGTCAGTTTTTTGTTCTACACGATAGTTTTCGATGGTATATTTAACGTTTTTGATTGGTGTGTAGATCGAGTCGATCGCTATCACGCCAACATTAGCGTCGGGGTTTTTATTTTCTTCGCTTGCCACGTAGCCACGGCCTTTATTAACAGTAAGCTCTATTTCGAGCGTCACCGAAGTGTCCATGTTACAGATAACAAGATCAGGATTCAACACCGTAAAGTTGTTGGAGAACTTGGTGATATCGCCTGCATTAAAAGCGTCCTGGCCATTAATGATCACGAAAATCTTTTCGCTGTCGCCGGACTCACCGGTTTTTTTAAACCTTACTTGTTTCAGGTTCAGTATGATCTCGGTAACGTCTTCAACAACGCCTTTGATGGTTGAAAACTCATGCATCACCCCTGAAAAACGAACGGAAGTGATCGCATAACCTTCAAGTGATGAAAGTAAGATACGACGCAGAGCATTACCAATGGTTACACCGAAGCCTGGTTCTAACGGACGAAACTCAAACGTGCCATCAAAATCAGTCGATTTCTGCATGATAACCTTGTCTGGTTTTTGAAATGCTAAAATTGCCATTTATATCCTTGTTTATTGTTTGTTTGATAATAGATTTGAGATGTGAGATATGAGACGTGAGACTTAAAATTTGTCCTGGGTTTTCATAGGTCCTATCTAAAATCCTTTTTTTTATATGCATAAAATCAGATATGAGATTTGACGTTCTGTCTCAAATCTCATATCTAAAATCTCAAATCTTATTTCGAGTACAACTCGACGATCAGGTTTTCCTTGATATTTTCAGGGATCTCATCGCGGTTTGGATAGTTAAGGAATTTGCCTGATAAATTGACAGCATCCCACTCCAGCCAGCTGTATTTGTTAACCTTTCTTCCCGCTACAGCCCGGGTAATTGCCTCAAGCGATTTTGATTTCTCGCGAACAGCGACAACGTCGCCTGCTTTCAGGGTATAGGAAGCTATGTTTACCACTTCGCCGTTAACGGTGATATGTTTGTGGCCAACCAGCTGGCGTGCACCTGAACGTGTTGGAGCGATACCGAAACGATAAACCGCATTATCCAAACGGGCTTCTAAAAATTTCAGCAGGTTTTCGCCAGTGATGCCTTCTTTTGAAGAGGCGCGGTGAAATAAGTTTTCGAACTGGCGTTCCAATACACCATAAGTGTATTTAACTTTTTGCTTTTCCTGTAACTGGGTTGAATACTCTGACTGTTTCCCTCTTCTTTTGGAAACACCATGCATTCCCGGTGGGTAGTTTTTTCTTTCAAGCGCTTTGTCCGGACCGAAGATCGGTTCGCGGAAACGGCGCGCAATTTTTGATTTTGGACCTGTATATCTAGCCATTGTTGTTGTTTTTAAAGTATCAAACAGCCCGCAGCTGTTGAATCTTAGCTTTAAAAAATCTGTTAATTAAACTCTTCTTCTTTTTGACGGACGGCAACCATTGTGCGGAAGCGGCGTGATGTCCTTTATGGTAGTAACCTCGATGCCCGCAGTTTGCAAAGTACGGATAGCCGACTCGCGGCCTGCGCCCGGGCCTTTTACAAATACCTCAACCTTGCGTAAACCAAGATCGTAAGCAACTTTACCGCAATCGGCGGCAGCCTGTGAGGCCGCATAGGGGGTATTCTTTTTTGAGCCTTTAAACCCCATTTTACCGGCTGACGACCACGAAATTGCCTGGCCGCTTTTATTGGTAAGGGTTAAAATAATGTTGTTAAAAGTAGCGTTGATGTGCGCTTCGCCGTAAGGCTCAACTATTACAACACGCTTTTTGGTTACTTTTTTGCTTTTAGCCATCTTTTTTAATTATTGAGTTAGTGAATTACTGAATTAGTGAATAATTCGGACCCATTAACTGTTTTTATAATTTTATATTCCTAGTGACCTTCAAATAAATTAGCTATTCAACTAATCTCTATTCTCCAATCACTAATCACTTTTTACTTAGTAGCCTTCTTTTTGTTAGCAACTGTCTTACGTTTTCCTTTACGGGTACGCGAGTTGTTTTTGGTACGCTGGCCGCGCAGGGGTAAGCCCTTACGGTGACGTGTGCCACGGTAGCAACCTATATCCATTAAACGCTTAATGTTAAGCTGAACTTCCGAACGCAATGAACCTTCAACCTTAACCTGGTCGTTAATTATTCCGCGGATAGCATTTAGCTGTTCGTCTGTCCAATCCTGCACTTTGGTATCGAAATCAATGCCGGCTTCAGTCAAAATTCTTTGAGCTGTTGAGCGGCCGATGCCGTAAATGTAAGTAAGGCCGATCTCTCCTCTTTTATTCTTTGGTAAATCAATACCTGATATTCTTGCCATATTTTTTTTTGTGTTGTTTAAGTAATAACCGAACGGCGGGCCACCGTTGTACGAATTATCACAATTTCCTTAATTATCCCTGACGCTGCTTAAACTTAGGATTCTTTTTGTTTATCACGTAAAGTTTCCCGTTGCGGCGGATGATCTTGCAATCAACACTGCGTTTTTTAATGGATGCTCTAACTTTCATCGCTTTATTATTTGTATCTGTAGGTTATTCTGCCTTTTGTTAAATCGTACGGACTCATTTCCAACTTCACCCTGTCACCAGGAAGAATTTTAATGTAGTGCATCCGCATTTTTCCTGAAATGTGTGCAATAATTTCGTGTCCGTTCTCCAATTCAACCCTAAACATCGCGTTTGATAATGCTTCCTTAATCGTTCCGTCTTGTTCAATAGAGGATTGTTTGGCCATATTTTCTTTTAGATTTGAGATATGAGATGTTAGATTTGAGATTTTTACATTTCTCTTTCTGTTAACCTTATATCTTTGTTTCTGTTCATTTGCGGCAAATCGAGATCATTAAAGCTTGTCTCACTTCTCAAATCTCACATCTACTGGCTATTATTACTAAATTATCCGCCCTAAAAGCGGGACGCAAAATTAATAAAAATATTTTAACTTTTATTTTTTTCTTTCAAAACATTATCTACGTATGAAAATGTCGAAAGAATCTCAGGTTTTCCCTTCTTTATCGCGACTGTATGCTCAAAATGGCATGATGGTTTGCCATCAGCTGTTGACACTGTCCAGCCATCATCCCAAAACTTCACGCGGGCACGGCCGGCGTTTATCATAGGCTCGATTGCGATCACCATTCCTTCCTCAAGTTTTACCCCGGATCCACGCTTACCGTAGTTTGGCACTTCAGGTTTTTCGTGCAATGCCAGGCCAACGCCATGACCAACCAATTCTTTCACCACGCCAAATCCGTGTTTTTCAGCGTGTTCCTGAACAGCATATCCTATGTCTCCAACTCTCATTCCCGCCGTGGCCTTTTCAACACCCAGGTTAAGGCACTCCATGGTAACGCGCATCAACGTTTTTGCCGTGTCGTTAACTTCGCCGATTGCGAAGGTATAAGCCGAATCGCCGATATACTTGTTTAATACTACACCACAGTCAACAGATACCAAATCTCCTTCAACCAACACACGTTGTCCGGGAAAGCCATGAACCACCTGGTCATTCAGTGAAATACATAACGAATAGGGAAACCCATGATAGTTTAGAAAAGCGGGTACGCCTCCGTGATCACGGATATAAGTTTCAGCAAGCTTGTTTAATTCGATTGTCTTAACGCCGGGGCCTATTATTTTCGCAATCTCTCCAAGTGTTTTGGAAACAAGTAAAGAACTTTCTCTTATCAGTTCTATCTCTTCGACAGACTTATAATTGATCTTTGACATGCAGCGTTATCAAATAACAGGCTGGCCTGAACCGCCTGCAGGAATAGCTGTGCGGCCTTTTATCCTGCCCGTTTTCATTAAGCCATCATAATGGCGCATTAACAAGTGACTTTCTATTTGTTGCAAAGTATCTAAAACCACACCCACAAGAATGATTAAAGAGGTGCCACCAAAGAACCTGGCAAAGGCGCTGTTTACATGCAGCAAACTTGCAATTGCCGGGAAAATAGCTATAATAGCCAGGAAAATAGAACCTGGCAACGTAATCCTGGAAATAACGCCATCTATAAACTCAGCAGTACTTCTCCCTGGTTTAATACCCGGAATGAAGCCGCCGTTCTTTTTCATATCCTCGGCCATCTGGTTGGGGTTGATGGTGATAGCTGTATAAAAATAGGTGAACACTATGATCAGTATGGCGAAAAGCAAATTGTGCCCCCATGCCGTATAGTCAGACAATGACATTAATATCGGGTTTGACGCAGCTTTCGGGAAAAACTGGGCCACCGTCGCCGGTATAAACATTAACGCCTGTGCGAATATAATGGGCATTACACCTGCGGCGTTTACTTTTAACGGAATATATTGGCGTACCCCGCCATATTGTTTATTGCCAACAATTCGTTTAGCATACTGTACCGCTACCTTTCGGGTGCCCTGCACAATGAGTATGGTAAACATTACCACAATAATAAGGGCCACAATTTCGACGATGAATGTCACTAAACCGCCTGCTCCCGCATTTCGCGCCTGAAATTCTCTTAGGAACGCGCCCGGCAAAGCCGCGATGATACCGATCATGATGATCAATGATATACCATTACCAATACCTTTATCGGTGATCTTTTCGCCAAGCCACATAACAAACATGGTGCCTGATGTAAGAACAAACATGTTTAATATGGTAAAATACGGGTTTGCGATAAGCATCTGATCGGCCGATATCTGCGATTTCAAATATGCCGCTGCCTGCAGGGCTGTAATGCCGATAGTCAGGTAGCGTGTCCACTGGTTGAGCTTGTTACGGCCGCTTTCACCTTCTTTTTGCAATTTCGCGAAATGAGGTACCGCGATGCCAAGCAATTGCACCACAATTGAAGCCGAAATGTAAGGCATTACCCCCAGCGCAAAAATCGAGGCCCGTGAAAACGAGCCGCCGGCAAACATATCCAGCAAACCGGCGATTCCGCCCGCTTCCTTACTGCTCAGTGATGCGGTATTAACGCCCGGAAGCACCACGTAAGAACCCACGCGATATATCAAAAGAAACAAGAGTGTGTTAATGATACGCACTCTCAGGTCCTCTATCTTCCAGATATTGGATAATGTGGTGAAAAAATTCTTCATTTAAGATTACAGCTTAACTATGGTACCACCAGCTGCTTCAATCGCCTTTTGCGCTGTAGCAGTAAACGCGTGTGCTTTAACTTCCAATTTTGCCTTCAGTTCGCCGCGGCCTAATATTTTAACAAGGTCGTTTCTCGAAACCAGGCCATGCTCTTTCAATGTAGCAAAATCAATTGACGAAACTGAATACTGATCGGTGAGCTTTTGCAAAACATCAAGATTTACGCCAACGTACTCCACCCGGTTAGGGTTTTTAAAGCCAACCTTAGGTACACGGCGCTGCAATGGCATTTGCCCGCCTTCAAAACCAACTTTAGTGGTTGTGCCTGAACGCGAACCGGCGCCCTTGTGGCCACGGGTCGATGTCCCGCCACGGCCCGAGCCTGTACCACGGCCAATTCTTTTCCTATTTTTTGTTGAACCTTCTGCAGGTTTCAGATTACTTAAATTCATGATATTAAATATTTTCTACCGCAACCAGGTGCGTAACTTTTCTGACCATGCCCACGATAGCCGGGGTAGCTTCAACTTCAACACTGTGGTTGATCCTTTTTAAGCCCAGGGCCTCAATTGTTTTCTTTTGGCGTTCACTTCTATCGATCACGCTTTTAATCTGTGTTATTTTGATCTTTGCCATGACTGATTACCCGTTAAATACTTTACCTAAACTAACGCCGCGCTGCTGTGCTACAGTATAGGCATCGCGTAATTGTGATAACGCCGATACAGTTGCCTTAACCACGTTGTGCGGGTTTGATGAACCTTTTGATTTTGCCAATACGTTATGCACACCTGCCGATTCAAGCACGGCACGCATGGCGCCGCCTGCAATTACGCCGGTACCGTTAGCAGCTGGCTTTATAAAAACAAAACCGCCCGAAAACTTGCCGATCTGCTCGTGAGGCACGGTGCCATTTATCACCGGCACCTTTACCAAATTCTTTTTCGCATCATCAATGCCTTTTGCAATAGCTTCTGTAACCTCTTTGGCTTTACCTAAACCATAACCTACAACGCCATTCTCATCGCCCACTACCACAATGGCACTGAAGCTGAAAGTACGGCCGCCTTTGGTTACTTTGGCTACACGCTGGATGCTCACCAGGCGATCTTTTAATTCGATCTCGCTGGTTTTTACTCTTTTTATGTTGATTGTTGACATCTCTTTACTATTTATTGATTTATTGAATTATTGATTTATTGAATTATAAGGTGATTTATAATTATTCATTTACTACCTCGGTATTTCAGTCAATCAGTAATTCAGTAATTCAGTAATTCAATAATTAAAAATTTAGCCCGCCTTCACGTGCTCCATCGGCAAGTGATTTAACACGGCCATGGTACAAATAACCGTTACGGTCGAAAACCACATCCTTAATGCCTGCGGCGATTGCTTTTTCGGCAACTAACTTGCCAACAGCTACCGACTGATCGACCTTGGTCCCTTTTTCGGCATTGAAATCTTTTGATAAGGACGATGCCGATACCAATGTTTTTCCGCTCACATCGTCAATGATCTGCGCATAAATGCCTTTATTACTCCGGTATACCGACAGCCGGGGGCGGGCAGAAGATCCTGAAAGGCGCTTCCTGATCCCCATCTTTATTCTGTCTCTTCTTGATAATTTTGCTTTAGCTCCCATGACGATTATTTTTTAGATGCTGATTTGCCTGCTTTTCTTCTCAATACTTCGCCCACAAACTTAATACCTTTACCCTTGTATGGCTCAGGCGCACGCAGCGAACGTATTTTTGCAGCCACCTGGCCGATCAATTGCTTATCGATCGATTCCAGGATGATGGTCGGGTTTTTACCCTTTTCAGCAGTTGTTGAAACTTTAATTTCTTTTGGTAACTCAAATACATAGTGGTGCGAATATCCCAGCACTAAATCTAAAGTGTTACCCGTATTGGTTGCACGATAACCCACACCCACTAATTCCTGCTCAACCTTGTAACCTGTGGTTACGCCGGTTACCATGTTGTTTATAAGCGCACGGTATAAACCATGTAATGCTTTGTGACGTTTTTGGTCAGAAGGGCGTTTTACAACCAGATTACCTTCTTCCTGCTCAACAGTGATATCACTGTCAACCGCCTGGTTCAGCTCACCTTTAGGGCCTTTTACCGTAACGACATTATCCGCCGATACCGAAATAGATACGCCCTGGGGTAGTGCTATAGGTGCTTTTCCTACTCTTGACATTGCTTAATTTCCTCCTATTAATAAACGTAGCATAATACCTCGCCACCTACATTTTGCTGACGGGCTTCTTTATCGGTCATTACACCTTTTGAAGTCGACAGGATGGCGATACCTAAACCATTTAATACTCTTGGCATATTATCCATGCCTGCGTATTTCCTCAAACCTGGTTTACTGATGCGCGAAATGCTGCGTATAGCAGAAATTTTTGTTATCGGGTGGTACTTTAAGGCCACTTTGATAGTGCCTTGCGGACCATTGTCTTCAAACTTAAAATTGGCAATGTAACCTTTGTCGAAAAGCACTTTCGTGATTTCCTTTTTCAGATTTGATGCAGGAATTTCAACAACCCTATGGTTGGCCTTAATAGCATTCCTTACTCGTGTAAGATAATCTGCGATTGGATCTGTATTCATTTTATTGTTTTATGATAGTGGTTTCCGTAGACCTGCTATCGGTTAATTTTTAGCTTAAAGCGGAAAGCAGAAAGACCAAAGCTTTTTGCTTTCGGCTTTGAGCTTTCAGCTCAATTACCAGCTTGCCTTTTTAATCCCCGGGATCTTGCCGGCAAGGGCCATATCGCGGAAAGTTACGCGCGAAATACCGAACTGGCGCATATACCCGCGAGGGCGGCCGGTTAATTTGCAACGATTGTGCAGTTTTACAGGCGATGCTGCCTTTGGCAACTTGTCTAATCCCACGTAATCGCCGGCTTCTTTAAGGGCCGCTCTTTTTTCAGCGTACTTAGCTACTAATCTGGCGCGTTTAATTTCACGCGCTTTTACACCTTCTTTAGCCATTATTATTTTGATTTTTAAATGGTAGTCCAAATTGTTTCAACAACTCCAGTGCTTCAACATCATTTGTTGCCGAGGTTACAAAGGTAATGTCCATACCCTGGATTTTATTGATCTTGTCGATATTTATCTCGGGGAATATGATCTGCTCGGATATACCCAATGTATAATTTCCACGGCCGTCAAAACCTTTTTCGTTGATGCCTTTGAAATCGCGGATACGCGGTAATGCAACGGCGATAAGGCGGTCAAGGAACTCGTACATTGTATTGTCGCGTAAAGTAACCCGTACGCCTATCGGCATATTTTTACGCAGCTTAAAGTTCGAGATATCCTTTTTTGATTTTGATGAAACTGCCTGCTGACCGGTAATGGTTGTTAATTCATTAATAGTACTTTCGATCAGTTTTTTATCAGTAGTAGCGCCGCCAACCCCCTGGTTGATAGCTATCTTTTCAAGCTTGGGAACCTGCATTACGCTTTTATACTGAAATTTATCTTTCAGTGTAGTACGAATCTCAGTTCTATACTTTGTTTTTAATCTTGGTACGTATTCCATTACTTAATTTCCTCTCCTGATATTTTTGCAACCCTTACTAATTTACCGGCATCATTTCTTCGGCGGCCAACGCGTGTTGGTTTTCCTGATTTAGGATCAACCAGCATAAGGTTTGAAATGTGGATAGCAGCTTCCTGCTTTACAATTCCGCCGTTTGGTTTAGCCGCATTTGGCTTGGTATGTTTTGATACCATGTTTGCACCTTCAACTATGGCGCGGCCCGTGTCCAATATTACTTCTAATATTTTACCCTGCGCGCCTTTTGAATCGCCGGCAATTACCTTTACCAGGTCGCCTTTTTTTATCTTCAGCTTTGCGGGCTGTACATGCTTTTTCTTTTCCATTTTACAATACCTCCGGTGCTAATGATACAATTTTCATAAATTGTTTCTCACGTAATTC